>Ga0209075_1000228_pt1 | contig 52824 bp, 45 predicted proteins | sample Stecom2011_FD_187523 | JGI IMG/M metagenome (GOLD analysis project Ga0209075, IMG submission 187523) | Agricultural soil microbial communities from Utah to study Nitrogen management - Steer compost 2011 (SPAdes) (version 2) | ecosystem: Environmental > Terrestrial > Soil > Agricultural land...
CTGCTGGCGTTTCTTCTGGTTGATCTGCTACGCAGCTCGCTGAAAAGGTGATGCCGAGGTCGTAACAACCACTTGCAAGCGGTACCACATAGAGGTTACTTGCCACTTGATCTTCACCGGCAAGGGCCATCCGCCTGCGGAAATGGATGCAGCGGCAGTGAAAGCCAAAGTCGCCAGTGACCCCAGCGCCATCGGCTACATCGACGCCTCAGAAGTGGACGCCAGTGTCCGCGAAGTGGCTCGGTTCTAGTCGCACCTGTAGGTAACGTATCGGTTACCGATACAGCGCGGACAGGATGTCATTTTGTGTAGGGGCAGACCCATGGGTCTGCCCTTCTCATTTGTAAGCCGTTCATGGAGAGGGGCAAACTCTCCCAGCAGTCATCCCGCCGTTAAAGCACCACTCCCGCATCATCCCAGGCCACATACACTCCTTCCGGCAGCCTCGGATGCTCCAGCCAGTAATCATCCAGCTGATGCCCAATATGGGTGAGGTACGTCTGGGCCGGCCCAATGGCACGGGCCAACTCCAGGGCCAGGTTGAGGTCATTGTGATTCCGTGGTGGTTCGGGCTTGGGCGGCATGCTGCAATCCAGCACCATCACATCCGGACGGTAGCGCTGCAACCAGGTCTGGGTGTCTTCCGGCAGTCCTACGGTATCGGTGAGATAGGCCAGGCTTTTGCCGCCGGCCCGGAATACATAGCCCTGGGTCGGTTTGGAGTGATTCAAGGGGAGTGGTGTCACTTCCAATGGCCCGATCGCCGTGGTTTCAAAGGGCTTCAAGGGCGGGCGGAAATCCAGGATACCCGGGTGTTTGTATAAGTCGTCGCACCCCTGGGGATCATCCGGGCCGTAGACAGGGATCGTCTGGTTGGCCCCCCAGCGCAGCAAAAACAGCCCCATGACATGATCCATATGGTAATGGGTGAGGATGATGCCGTTGAGCTCGCCCGGGGCAAAGCGCTCGCACAGGTCCGTGCGGCCGGCGTCGATCAGCAGCTTGAACCCGCCCACTTCCAGCAAAGCGCTGCAAGGCTTGCGACGCAGGATCGGACGCTGCCTGGCGCGCTCACAGGCGCGGCACTGGCAGCCATAGACAGGCACCTGGCGGGCATCGCCGGTACCCAGGAAACGAAGTTGGAAATTCATGAACTTACTTCAACATTTAACCATGACTTTTTGGCACTTGATCCGTCCAGGACAGATGCAATGCCGAAGACTTAGCCGTTGGTGTTCTCTTGGCACTCCATTCTCAGTGATCTTTATGTCAACTGGATGACTATGCTACCCGATCCTGGCGCGGTCTATCTTGACCTGAGCCGGGGTTGGGCCTTCATCCAATTGTCACAGTACTCCGCCACACTGGCCGGTCAATGCCTTGCTTTAACCGACCTAACACCAAATCCGACTTGACACCAATCAGCATTCCTTATGACCGAACTGCGGGATCTCACCCACCTCACCTGTGTACGTGACGAGCAGGCCCGGCGCGACAGGCAACAGCGTCGTCTGATCCGCACCTATTTGCCGGAACTGGTTCAGCTGGAACGCATCCTGATGGAAGCCCCTCCCCTGTTCTCGGCCCAGGTTGAAACCCACATCTACACCCGCGGACTGGAGCTGCCCCTGTACCGGATCCAGATCGGCCAGCCCTCACCCGACCGGCCCCTGTTCCTGCTGGTTGGCGGTGTGCATGGCCTGGAGCGGATCGGCACCCAGGTGATCCTGTCCTGGCTGCAGGCCCTTGCCAGCCGCCTGCGCTGGGACCGGCACCTGGAAAACCTGTTAGAGCAGGTTCAGGTGGTCGTGGTTCCAATCCTGAACCCGGGCGGAATGTACCTGAACCAGCGCAGCAATCCGGCCGGGGTCGATCTGATGCGCAATGCGCCCATTACCGCCCAGGAAGCCCCCACCTTCCTGTTGGGCGGCCAGCGTCTGTCGCCACGGCTGCCCTGGTACATGGGGCGCGCCGGGCAGGACATGGAACCGGAAAACCTGGCCCTGCAAGGCATTCTCGATGAGCTGTTGCCAGGACGCCCCTTTAACCTGTCCCTGGACTGCCACTCCGGCTTTGGTTCTGAAGACCGCATCTGGTTTCCCTATGCCTACCGCCGTCGCCCCATGCGCCGCATCGCCTCGATTTTGGCCCTGAAACTGCTGTGGGAACAGGCCTATCCGTCCCACAATTACCTGTTCGAGCCCCAATCCACCCACTATCTGACCCATGGCGATCTGTGGGATTACTTCTACAAGCGTCACAACCGCCAGCATCCGAGCCCCTTTATTCCCCTGACCCTGGAGTTGGGCTCCTGGCGCTGGATCCGCAAGCGGCCACGCCAGCTTTTCACCCTGGAGGGACTGTTCAACCCCCTGGTGCCCCACCGCCTGCAACGGGTGCTGCGCAGCCATCTGTTGCTGCTGGATTTTCTGCTGGAGGCCACCGCCCAATATTCCCAGTGGCTGCCCAACGAGCAACAGGAGCCGGTGTTGCGCGAGGCCGCCTTGATGCACTGGTATGCTGACTCCCGGAGGGGCTAATGGACTGGATCCTGTTGCGGGGACTCGCCCGGGAAGCCAGCCATTGGGGCGGCTTCGTTGAACGCCTGCAATCTAGCCGGCCAGGTGACAGGTTTCACCTCCTGGACTTGCCAGGTACCGGAATCCACCACCAAAGCCCTGCTCCTCGCTCCCTCAGGGAAACCCGGCTTTTCCTTGAGAAAGCCTATGGCCAGAGGCCGCGCCCGTTTGGGCTGATCGGCCTGTCCCTCGGTGGCATGGTGGCCCTGGACTGGGCCCAGCAGCGCCCCGACCATTGCGCGGCGCTGGTACTGATCAACACCAGCTCCGGTTTCAGCAGGCCCTGGCAGCGTTTACGCCCCGCCAACTGGCCTGCCATTGTCCGCCTGCTACTCAGCGCCGACCTGACCCGAAGGGAACCGGGAATCCTCACCCTGACCAGCAACACGCCCCTTGCACCGCAAGTGGCTGAGGACTGGATCCGAATCCAGCGGGAACGCCCGGTCAGCCGGGTGAATGTGTTGCGCCAGTTGTCTGCAGCTTCGCGCTTCAAACCCAACACTCTCCCCCCGGCGATGCCCAGCCTGGTCTTGGCCAGTAAGGGCGACCGCCTGGTGGACTGGCGCTGCAGCCAAAAACTGGCCCGCCACTGGCAATGCCCGCTGGTCTGCCATGACAGCGCAGGCCACGACCTCCCCCTGGATGATCCGGACTGGGTGGTCCAGCAGATCAACCGTCATTTCCCGGCCCGTATTGTCCCACGCCTCTGACATCATTTCGCAATCAGTTTGTCACCAACTTGTCGCCGTTTCTCAATATGCCTGCAACAAGGGGTTCCTATGCTCGAAAGCATCTTAAGGACACCCAAGGAGCCCTCCCATGCAGGTTCAACCGCTACTTTCCAAGCCAGGACGCTCACTCACCACCCAGATCACCACCGACCCGGCATTGCGGCTAGCCGCCCAGCGCCTGCGCTACGCGGTGTTTTCCAAGGAGTATGGGGCTGATCTCGATTCTGCAACCCCGGGTGTCGACGCCGACCGGTTCGATGAACACTGTGACCATGTCCTGGTGATCGACCAAGAGACCGGCGAGGTCGTGGCGACCACGCGAATCCTGCACGGGCGCACTGCTGCCAGAATTGGCGGTTTCTATTCGGAGGAAGAGTTTGACCTCAGCCGCCTGAAAGCCAATGCCGGCACCTTCGCCGAGCTGGGGCGTACCTGTGTCCACCCGGACTACCGCAGCGGCACTGCCCTAAGCCAAATGTGGCTGGCGGTGAGCCAATACCTGATCCGGGAACAAATCGACTACCTGATCGGCTGTGCCAGCATCAGCATGCTCGACGGCGGCGGTCGGGCTTGGCGGGTGGCGCAACAGTTACAGGCTGAGCACCTGGCGCCGGAGCGGTTCCGGGTCACGCCCCGACGGGCACTGCCCCACCTGGCCAATAGCACGGCCAGCGTACCGGTCAAGATTCCCCCCTTGATCCGCACCTACATGCGCCTGGGAGCCCAGGTCTGTGGCGCCCCTTGCTGGGATCCCAGTTTCCGCTGCGCGGACATGCTGGTATTGCTCAAGGTCGAGCAAATTGCCGGCCGTTTTGCCCGCAAATACCTGCGCCAGTAACCGGGTGGCACCATGTCCGGATTGGTAAGTGGTGCCCGGCTCGCACTACGCTTGCCGTTGTTTGTGGGCTTTCTGGCGACCTGTGTCGTCAGTGTGCTGCTGATCCGCCTGCTGGACCTGTTCCGGTCAAGGCCGATCAACCGCGCGCCCCTGGCCCGCTATTACCTGGCGGCACTGTATCGCCTGCTGGGCTTGCGCATACGGATGCGGGGCACACCCGCGAGTTCGGCCACCCTCCTGGTGAGCAACCATATCTCCTGGCTGGACATCGTGGTGCTCGGGGGCTGCCTGCCGGTGCGCTTCCTCGCCAAACGGGAAGTGGCCAGCTGGCCTTTGATCGGCTGGCTGGCCCAGGATGTTGGCACCCTATTCATCCAGCGGGGCGGCGGACAATCCGCCCTGGTGCGGGAACAGATCGCCCAAGCCCTGGAGCAAGACCAACGGGTCTTGATCTTCCCCGAGGGAACCACCAGCGATGGCCAGCAGGTCCTGCCCTTCCATGGCCGCCTGTTGCAGGCTGCCGCCGATGCCCATCGCCCGCTCCAGGCGGTGACTTTGGCCTACCTGCAAAATGGCGTAACCCACCCGGCGGTGCCCTTTATCGGAGACCACAGCTTTCATAGCCATGCGTTGAAATTGCTGGCCTCGCCTCCCGCCCAGGTGGAACTGGTCTTTCACCCGCCCATGCTGCCAAGCCCCGGAGCCAGCAATGAACAACTAGCGACCATTTTGCACCAGCAGGTCAGTCGGGGCTTGGCAGAGCTTTATCAGGCAGGTGTTGGGCAAGCAGCATCCATCCAGGCTGGCAGGGAAGTCCGCCGCCCGGCCCATTAGTTGGGTGAGGCGTGATCCAAGCGGCGCCAGGCGGGCACTTCACTGAAGCAGTCCACCAGATAGTCGATCATGGCCCGCACCTTGGCCGGCGGCCGCCGGTCCGGTGGGTAGATGGCGTAAATGCCATCCAGTTCAATGGGGGGCTGATCCAGCTCCAGCTTCACCAGCTGGCCCGTCTGCAACGCCCGGGCGACGATAAAGTCCGGCTGGTAGATAATGCCTTGGCCGCCCACGGCAGCCGCCATCAGGGCATCCCCATTATTGGCCAGAAGGTCGCCGCTCACCGGTACCCGGATACTGCCATCCCGTCCAAAGCCCCACTCCTTGCCGCCACCCAGGGGCGACAGGCTGTAGCCGAGGCAGTTGTGCTGGGTCAGCTCCGCCACCCGCCGGGGCGTGCCCCGTTCTTCCAGATAACTGGGCGCGGCGCAAAGCATCAGGGTGCAGTCACACAAGCGCCGGGCCTGGACCGACTGATCCCGGAGCTTGCCGATCCGCACCGCCAGATCCCAGCCGCCGTCGATCAAATCGACCATGCTATCGGTGAGCCCCAGCTCCACCCGTACTTTGGCGTGACGGCGGCTGAATGCGGGAATCAACGGCGCTATGTAGCCGACTCCAAAGGACAAGGGCACATTCATCCGCAACAGTCCGGAGGCCTCGACGCGCTGGGAAGCGGCCCGGGCATCGGCATCATCAATATCTGCCAGAATCCGCTGGCAGTCGTCCAGGTAGATGCTCCCGGCCTCGGTCAGGGTCAGCTTGCGGGTGGTGCGGTGAAACAGCTTCACCCCGAGACGCTGTTCAATCGCATCCACATGCTTGGTGGCCATGGCCGGCGACATGCCCAAATGCCGGGCCGCCGCCGACAGGCTACCCGCACTGGCAGCTCGCACAAAGACCCGCATGCTGGTCACCCGATCCAACATATTTCCTACTCTCAGCAAAAAGTGATCACGCTTTTAGGCTAATTCACCAACCATGGATAGCAGATTAAACTAGGTTAACCCTGATATAAAGGAGGCCCCAATGCCCCTCAACAATGCGGCAACTCCAGTTGCCTCCACCAAATTGATGCCCACACTGTTCGTGCCCCATGGTGCTGGCCCCTGTTTCTTCATGGACTGGAACCCGCCCCATGCCTGGGATGCCATGGCGGCCTACCTGAAAGGCATCGCCGCCCAGTTGCCCGAAGCCCCCAAAGCCATTTTGATGGTTTCCGCCCACTGGCTGGAAGAAGACTTTGTCCTGACCAGTGGCGCCCAGCCGCAACTGATCTACGACTACTATGGATTTCCTCCCCATACCTATGAGCTTCAGTATCCAACGCCGGGTGAACCGGAACTGGCGGCCAAAGCGGCGGCCTTGCTGGAGCAGGCGGGCTTGCAGAGCCGGCTGGATCCAACCCGGGGGTTTGATCATGGCATGTTCATTCCGCTGAAACTTATGTTTCCTGCAGCTCGGATTCCGGTGCTACAGTTATCTTTAAGGCGTGACCTGGATCCACAAGCGCACCTGGAGGCCGGCCGCGCCCTGGCGGCTCTGCGAGAGGAAGGAGTCTTGATCGTAGGTAGCGGCATGAGCTTTCACAATATGCGGGGCTACGGTGATGCCCGCTTCGGGCCCGTATCCGATGAGTTCGACCAGTGGCTGACGGCCACCGTGGAAACTGAACCCGACCAGCGGGATGTCGCTTTGGAGAACTGGGAACAGGCACCGGGCGCCCGGCTGTGCCATCCGCCTCGTGCCGAAGAACATCTGATCCCCCTGATGGTGGTGGCCGGCGCTGCCGGAGCCTCCCCCGGAAGACGCACCTTTTCAGACCGGGTGATGGAAGTCACCTTGTCAGGATTTCAGTTTGGATAAGGAGAAACACCATGCTTCACGATAACCGGTCACAATACGGCACCGTCAGCAAATTCCTGCACTGGTCCATGGCCCTGCTCTTTCTCTGGCAGTTCCTGAAACTGGGGGATCGCATCAACGACGGAGAACACTGGATCGGCCAGACCCTGGTGCCCTTTCACGGCTCCATTGGGTTGATCCTGCTGGTGATGATCGTGCTGCGCATCATCTGGTCATTAACGCAGATGAACAATCGTCCCCCGCACGAGCCGGCTACGGTCTGGCTGGTTAAACTCGGCCACTTCGGGCTGTATGTGATGATGGTCTTGATGCCGTTAAGCGCGATTTTGCTGATGGTGGGCAAAGGCTATGGCCTGAAGTTCTTCGGCATCCAGCTGGTCGAGCGTGGCGCTGAAATCCCTTGGGCCGCAAGCCTCGGTGAGTTCCATTCGCCGCTGGCCTGGCTCACCCTGATCATGGTCCTCGGCCATATCGGTGCGGCTTTGTTCCACCGGCTGGTCAAGCGGGATGACATCATGCAGCGGATGCTCTAAGCCACTCCCGTTTACCGAAACCGACCTTTTACTGAAACCGACACCTGGGGCAGGCACAGGCCTGCCCCCCAATAGAGCAACACTTCCCACTCCGTTGCTCGTGGCGAAACTCCCGAACTCCGGCTACATTAACTTTTCCTCATCTGCAGTCTTTGCCCGCCGACCTGCCCTATCGGGGCTGTCGGTCATCTGCATTCGAACCTTTTCTATTAACCTGGAATCAGGGACGTTCTCATAGTTCGAGAGTTGTTTCATGTCACGCAAACTGACATTTCGGCAGTCTATTCTGCTGTTTACGGGAGCCATCCTGGTGCTATCCCTGGCCCTTGTCATCGGCCTGGCCAACTACAAGATGACAAACATGACCAACCAGCGCCTGCTGGAGACAGAGCTTCCCGCCATTCTGGGCGAGATCCGCAATCAGATTCAAAATGAAATGACAGTCCCCATAACCATTGCCAAGGGGATGGCCCACAACTCCTATCTGGTGGATTGGGTCGAGCGGGGAGAACCTCAGGAGGAACTGGAAGAAATCCAGCGCAACCTGAGCAACATTGCACAGATGGAAAACCTGGGCTTTAAACCATTCTTTATCTCGGCTCAAAGCGGCAACTATTACCTGCCGACAGGGGTATTCAAAACCATGAGCCCGAGCGAAGCCCGGGACCAATGGTTCTACGACTTTCTCAAGCAGCCCATCGTTTATGGCCTCAATGTGGACGTCCACGAAGACACCCTTGAGCCGACCCTGTTCGTTAACCATGTTCTGGAAGCTGCAGGCCAGCGCTCTGCGATTATCGGCGTGGGCCGCAGCCTATCGAGCCTGAGACAATTGATTCAGGACTATCGGATCGGCGAGTTTGGCAAAGTGTTCCTGGTGGACAGTCAAGGTACCGTGCAGATCCACCCCACTGACTCTCATCCACACCCCCTCAACCACTACGCGGGAGATAGCCTGACGGCACAGCTGATGAGCCCGGACTTCAGCTACGGCAGCCACAGCCGTAATGGAAGCGACCTGATTTTCGCCAGCTTGCCGGTACCTGGCATTGGCTGGCAGATTATTGCCGAAATCCCCACCGATGAGCTCTACGCCAATATTCGCCAGGCAACGGTTCAGAACATTCTGGTGGGCATTGTCGCCGCAGTTATCGCCCTGGTGTTGGTCACCCTGCTGTCTGCCAAGCTGCTCCAGCCAATCCGCCGGGTTTCCACTGCCATGGCCGCCATGGCGGAGCAAGGCGGAGACCTGACCCAACGCTTGAAGGTAGAAACCAACGACGAGATTGGCGAGCTGGCCACCAGTTTCAACCGCTTCCTGGAAAACCTGGCGGAAATCATCAGCCATATCCGGGCCACGGAAGCCAAACTCCAGAACGCAGTCAGCCGGGTTGCAGCCGCAATCGACAACACAGCCAGGCGCTCCACGGAACAGGCTGAAAAATCCGAGCTGGCGGCAACGGCTATCCATGAAATGACCGCCACGGTTGCCGAAATTGCCCAAAATGCCGAAAGCGCCGCCTCCAATGCCACCCGCTCCCGGGAAGAAAGCCACAAAGGCATGAGCCTGTCCCAGGACACCATCCGCTCCATGCAGTCCCTGTCTGGCGATATGGATAAAGCCGCCGGGGATGTGGACAGCCTTGCGGCCGAAATCTCCAGCATTTCAACCATTCTGGACACCATCCGGGCCGTGTCGGATCAGACCAACCTGCTGGCCTTGAATGCGGCCATTGAAGCGGCCCGGGCCGGCGAGCATGGACGGGGCTTTGCGGTGGTGGCCGATGAGGTCAGGCAGTTGGCCAGCCGTACGGCAGAAGCCACCGCTGAAATCCATACCAAGATCGAACAGCTTCAGCAAAGCGCCAAGTCTGCGGTGGACTCCATGCACAACGGCAAGTCCATCAGCGAACTGACCGTCGAGAGCACGGAAAAGGCCGGAGATGCCCTGAAAGCGATCCTTGCCCTGGTGGAGTCTACCAGTGACCTGAACATCCAGATCGCCACGGCCACTGAAGAGCAGTCCGTGGTTGCCGAAGAGATCAGCGGCAACATCCAGTCCATTGCCGAGCTGGCCCGGCTGACCCAGGTGGATGTCCAGCGCAGTGGCGAGGACTGTGCCGAAATGAATGATCTCGCCCAGGAGCTGAGCCGGAGCATCTCCCAGTTCAGAACCTGAGCCTGGCCCTTCTCTCTCCTGGCTCCCCTCAGGAGAGAGAAGGCTACCCCAAGGCGCTCAACCCCAGTCCTTGGCCTTGGTTTGTTCCAGGGCCATTAAACTTCGCTACAAATTTCTGCACCTATTCCTGTGGAAAGCTTTTAAAATGTCTGGTTATTTTTAGCCATAGCGGCCGATGGCCTCCCAACAACACAGGACCGAACAATGAGCAATTCCAAACCTCATGTCGGCGTGAATTCGCCCCGCAGAGTCTTATTTGCCAGCTTGAGTGGCACCACCATCGAGTTCTTTGATTTCTATATCTACGCCACAGCGGCAGTGCTGGTGTTTCCCCAGCTGTTCTTTCCTTCCTCCTCACCCACGGCGGCCATGCTGCAATCCCTGGCGACCTTTGCCATTGCCTTCTTTGCCCGCCCGATCGGCTCGGCCCTGTTTGGCCACTTTGGTGACCGCATTGGACGTAAGGCCACCCTGGTTGCAGCCCTGCTGACCATGGGCATTTCCACGGTGCTGATCGGCCTGTTGCCCACCTACGAATCCATTGGCACCCTGGCGCCGCTGCTGCTGGCCCTGTGCCGCTTCGGCCAAGGTTTGGGCCTGGGCGGTGAGTGGGGCGGCGCCGTACTGCTGGCGACAGAAAATGCCCCGCCCGGCAAACGGGCCTGGTATGGCATGTTCCCCCAGTTGGGAGCACCCCTGGGCTTTCTGCTGTCCGGAGGCACCTTCCTGATTCTGGGTGCCACCCTGACTACGGAAGACTTTTTCAGCTACGGCTGGCGGATTCCCTTCATCATCAGCGCCATACTGGTGTTGCTGGGCCTGTACGTGCGGCTGAAGATCGCAGAAACCCCCGAATTCCAGAAAGTGCTGGAGAAAAACGAGCGGGTGAAACTGCCCATCGCAAGCCTGTTCCGGGACCATGGCTGGCCTTTGCTGTTGGGCACCTTCGCCAGCCTGGCGACTTTTGTGCTGTTTTACCTGATGACGGTTTTCGCCCTGAGCTGGGGCACCACGGCCTTGGGTTATTCCCGGCCTGAGTTTCTGAGCCTGCAGCTGATCGCGGTTCTGTTCTTCGGCTTGACCATTCCCGTTGCCGCCCTTTGGGCCGACCGCTTTGGACGCCGTCGCACCATGATTGCGGTGTCTGTCGCCATTGGCCTGTTCGGACTGGTGCTGGCGCCCATGTTCGGCTCCGGCAGTACTTGGGAAGTGGCCATCTTTCTCTGTGTTGGCCTGGCCCTGATGGGGATGACCTATGGCCCCATCGGCACCTTGCTGGCCGAAATGTTTCCGCCGGCCGTGCGCTATACGGGCGCGTCCATGACCTTCAACCTGGGCAGTATTGTGGGTGCCTCCCTGGCTCCTTACATTGCCACCTGGCTGGCCACTAACCACGGGCTCCAGTATGTTGGCTACTACCTGACCCTGGCGGCCCTGATTACGGTGATTGCTCTGGTACTGTCCGGCAACAAGCAAGGGGAAGTGGCGCCCCAGCCCTCTTCCAGCCCGCAAGCCTGACATAAGCCTTTCTGGGAGCCTTCGGGCTCCCGGTACTTTCTACCTCCTGCATTGCTTCCTACCTCCTGCGCCACTTTCTATCTCCTGCATCTCTTTCTACCTCCCGCACCACTTGCTATTTCCTGCCCTTTATCTCCTGCCTGCACCATCCACTCTCCCCCTCCCGTTCACAGTTTCGACTCACTTCGTTGAAAAGATCGGTTGGTAATGGCTCACAAGTCGGATATTATCGCCGCCGCGCCGGGCAATCTTTGCATGTTGGCGCCATAGCTGGTTCAAGAACCACAACAATCACTGTGACTAACGGGCCGTACGCCCAGCTTGCTCAGGTTGAACCGCCGAGCGCATCAGGCAATACATGGGGTCTTAGCAGGACTTTGACCCGGTATGTCCTGGCGACACCGACCTTGACCGATGGAGCTGGCAAACAGGTCCCGCCGGAAGTAGGAGCTTTTATGGATCGCTGCAAACTCACCGCCCTTTCCTGTGCCTTCGCCGCCGCTCTGCCAGCCGCTGCCCTGGCGGAAACCACCTTTAATAACACCAGCTTGACCCTGCTGTATGGCAGCGACTATGAGGTGGTGGAAGATGACCAGGTGGTGATGACGTTTGAGCATGTCAGTGGCCACAACTGGGGTGACCTGTTTTTCTTCGTCGACCGTTTGCAGGCCAAGTCCAGCTCCAGCAACGACAAGGAAACCTATGGTGAATTGTCCCCCCGCCTGAGCCTGAGTTACCTCACCGGCCAAAGCCTCAGTGTCGGGCCCATCAAGGATGTCTACCTGGCCGGAACCTATGAGTTCAACGCCTCCGGCATCCAGTTCGACAACTACCTCTATGGCTTTGGCCTGGACTGGGATGTGCCCGGCTTCAACTATGTCCAGACCCAGTTCTACTACGCCGACAACGAGCTTCAGGATAACGACCTGCAACTGACCCTGGTCTGGGGCATGCCCATTTCCCTGGGCTCCCATCTGATCATGTTTGACGGCTATATTGACTGGTCAACGGGCGAGAACAAGGAGCATGCTTCCGAGTTTCACTTCAATCCCCAGGTGAAACTGGACGTGGGCAACTACTTCAACAACCCGGGCAAATACTATGTGGGTATCGAGTATTCCTACTGGCATAACAAGTTTGGCCTGAAGGACGCGGATACCGAAAACCTGGTCAACGCCCTGGTGAAAGTACACTGGTAAGCCTTCCCTAATCAGGCAGAAGGGGTATTGTTTCTGACAATGCCCCTTTTCTTATAAGCACTGCTTAACCCTCTGCGTTGAGCGGTTTCCCCAACTTTTCCGCCAAAACCGCAACTTCTTTCAGGATCAGCTCCGCCTGATCGGGGTCAAAGTCCTGATGCTTGCGTTTCTTCACCCCGTAGTCATGCAACTGGACATGCTGGTCCGGCACAATGCCGTGACGCTTCAGACAGTTCCTGGCACATTCCATGGGGCAGCCATCCAGCACCAACATGGGCCGGCCGGATTTCGCCGTTTTGACCAGTGCCGGCACATCACCGCCGACGCCGGCGATACAGGACATTTCCGCTACCTCCATCCGATCTAACCGCAACGCTAGGTGGTTGCTAAGCTGGGCGGCACTGGAACAGCCAGAACAGGAATAAACCAACGGGAGAGGCTTCTTGGACATGGGATACCTCCTTAGGACATAAGCCCGCTTAAACGCGAGCCAGAATGGAGACGGGCTCCAAACAAAAAAGGGTGGGCTCAAGGCCCACCCAAAGTCGCTTCTACCATTACAGGATGGGGCCCCGGCCGAAGCCGGGGCGATTTCACTCAGACCTTGGCGTCCTGGGCAATGGCTTCCGGCTCGGGCGCACCGGTCTTCTTGCCTTTGACCAGGCGGAAGGCGAACCAGGCCAGATAGCAGATACCGACGGCGAACACGATGTCTCCCGGAACCCGCAGCCATACCAAGCCTTCCATGATGGGGTTGTGGATGAATTCCGCAGAGCGTGCATACCAGAGGCCTTCGGAGACACTGGCCCAGGCTTGATAGATACCCGCCGGAATCAGCGCCATGAACACCATCATGGCCAGACCAATATTGAGCGTCCAGAACATGGGTTTGAGCAGCTTGTCATCCCAGTTGGCACGCAGGGTCATGCCGCGCAGGCAGAACAGCATCAGGCCAATACCCAGCATGCCATAGACTCCGAACAGGGCGGCGTGACCGTGGCCCGCCGTCAGGTTCAGGCCCTGGACATAGTACAGGGAGATCGGCGGGTTGATGGCAAAGCCCAGCAGACCAGCACCTACCACGTTCCAGAAGCCCACTGCGATGAAGCAGAGGATTGGCCAACGGTATGCTTGCAGCCAGGGAGCCGCCTTGCTGCGCTCATAGTTGCGATAGGCTTCGATGCCGATCAGGGCCAGGGGCACCACTTCCAGGGCGGAGAACATGGCACCGATTGCAATCACGGAGGTCGGAGTACCGGTGAAGTACAGGTGGTGCAGGGTTCCCAGGATACCGCCGAACAGGAACACGATGGTTTCCAGAACGATGGCGCTGTTGGCCGTGGCGGAGTGGATCAGGCCCAGGCGGGTAAACAGCAGGGCAATCACCGCAGTGGCAAAGACTTCAAAGAAACCTTCTACCCACAGGTGTACCAGCCACCATCTCCAGTACTCGATCATGGAGTAGTGGGTGTGCTGTCCCCACATCAGGGAAGAGGCATAGAACAGGCCGATACAGAAGGCTGCCAGGAACACCATGGCGATCAGGCCGCGGCTTTCCGTCGGCTTTTTCAGGGCCGGCCACAGGGCGCGTCCCATCAGGAACAGCCAGAACATCAGGCCGATGAACAGCAGGATCTGCCAGAAACGTCCCATGGTGGTGAATTCCAGGCCCTGGCTACCAAACCAGAAACTGAACTCCACCCCTTCTCTCTGCAGAGTACCCAGCCAGCCAAACGCGGTGGAGCCAACGACCACAAAGATCAGCGCCCAGAACAGTACATCCACGCCCAGCTTCTGGTACTTCGGCTCATGGCCGGACAGCAGCGGCGAAATGTAGAGCCCCGTGGCCAGCCAGGCCGTGGCAATCCAGAGAATCGCGAATTGGGTATGCATGGTCCGGCTGACGCTGTAGGGCAGGATCTCCACCAGGGGAATGCCAAACAGGGCGTGGCCTTCTACCGCATAGTGGGCGGTGAGGATACCCAGGCCTACCTGGGCCAGGATCAGACCAATAACGACCCAGAAGTATTTCTTGGTGGCCCGCATGGAAGCGGTCGGCTTCATGCTGAATAGAGGATCGGAAACCGGCGGCTTGGGATCGGCTTCTTCCCGTTGTTTGCCGTGGAAGAACACCATGGCCGCAATACCGGCGATCAGCAGGATGATACTGGCCATGGACCAAAGCCCATTGCCCGTGGTGGGAGCGTTACCCACCAAAGGCTCATGGGGCCAGTTGTTGGTATAGGTCAGATTGGTTTCGCCGGGACGGTCGGTGGTGGCAGACCAGGCAGACCAGAAGAAAAAGCCGGTCAACGCATGACGGTCATCGCTGCTGGGCAGGGAGTTATGGGCCATGGCGTACTGCTCGCGCAGCTCGTTGAAGGCCGGGTCCATGCCAAACAGGCTGTTGTAATGGGCGGCGACCTCACGAATGGCTTCGGCCCGCAAGTCGCTCACCGTCAAGGTGTCGGTGGCGGCATCGTAGCGGTTGGTGCGCATTTCCTGCTTGAGCAGTGCGCCGATTTCCGCCTGTTGCCCTACCCCCAACGTCTCAAAGGACTGCTGGTAGTGGTATTGCGCCAGCTTTTCCCGCAGGGCCAAGGCTTCCCGGTGCAGCCAGTCGGCAGACCAGTCCGGCGCCAGGTAAGCCCCATGCCCCCAGACCGAGCCGACCTGCTGCCCGCCCGCTGCCAGCCAGGCTCGCTGGCCATATTGGATTTCATCGCCGGTGTATAACAGCTCACCAGACTCACTGACCACCGTTTTCGCAATCGGCGGCGCCGCCTGGTAGATCTCCGTGCCCACCCATCCCAAGGCGGCAAATGAGAAGAAGCAAATTATGGCAAGCCATCGCCATAGTTTTTTGGTTGATTGCATGGCATCAGCCTCCTGCAGGTCATTGAGAATAAGCGGCTGGCTGTCTCATCTAAGCAGCAGCTTTAACATGCATTCTAGTTGCACCTTTCAAAGATGCAAGCAAAATACATCTAAATTTGACCTGGCTCGGATTACGGCTTTCCGAAACAGAAAAGCCGTCTCAAGGTGGGCAGCAAAAAGACTCAGATTGAGTGTTTGACCAGCAGCCGTTTGATGTGGTCGATGGCTTTCATGGGGTTCAAGCCTTTGGGGCAGACCCAGGTGCAGTTCTGAATGTTGCGGCAGCGGAACACACTGAACGGATCCTGCAAATCGGCCAACCGTTCCTGAGCCGCCGTATCCCGGCTGTCCGAGATAAAACGCCAGGCTTGCAACAGCCCGGCCGGCCCCACGTATCGCTCCGGGTTCCACCACCAGGAAGGACAAGCCGAGGTGCAGCAGGCGCAGAGAATACATTCGTAATAGCCGTCGAGCTTTTTCCGGTCCTCAATGGACTGGAGCCGCTCGATGGGCGGCGGGGGCGTGTCGTTCATCAAATAAGGCTTGATGCGGGCGTAATGCTTGTAGAACAGGCTCAGGTCCACCACCAGGTCCCGGATCACCGGCATGCCCGGTAAGGGCCTGAGAGTCAGGGTATCGCTCTTGCCCAGCGCCTCGGAGACCCGGGTAATGCAGGCGAGGCGGTTCTTGCCGTTGATGTTCATGCCATCGGAGCCGCACACGCCTTCCCGGCAGGAGCGCCGGAAGGTCAGGCTGGCATCGCGGGTTTTGAGATACTCCAGGGCATCCAGCACCATCCGGTTCCGGAAGGTTTCCTCCAGATGAAACACCTGCATGGAAGGATGCGCATCCTGTTCCGGGTGGTAGCGGTAGATCTGCACATTGATCATGAGGGCCTCCTTCGACTCATCTTACAGTTGGCTCCCCTCAGGCACAGCTCTGGTTGCGTCCTGGTTTCAAAACCTCCATTGACAGCCCCAATCATTAACATCTATTTTATATGCACATTATTCCCCCTATCCTGCCCGTTTGTCATCACTGCCGGATATTCCTATGAAACGTTGCCCTCAACTTCGCAAACTGTCCGTCGAACACCAGGCCGCCCTGAGCTTGGCTGTTCAAGTGAAGCGGGCAGCAGAGAAAGCCTCTCAGGAAGAACTCAGACCCTGGGTAGTGCAGATCCAGGACCGTTGGTGGTCGGAGCTTTTACCCCATTTCCAGGCCGAGGAATCCCACCTGGTTCCCGCCTTGCAGGCAGCCGGACTCTCCACTTTGGCTGAACGGGCGATTCAGGAGCACCGGGCAATTGAGGACCTGGTCTTTGACTCCAACCTGCCCTGTCGGACCCGTTTGACCCAATTCGCCGAATTACTGCGTGACCATGTCCGGTTTGAGGAGCGGATTCTGTTTGAAACCGCCCAGACCAACCTTTCAGAAAAAGAGCTGGATGAGATCCAGGCCGGCCTGAGCGAAACGCCATGAAGGGTTCGAAAAGTCTGCTTCAGCATCTTGGGCTGATCCGAACCCGGGAGCACCGCCAGCACCTGGCCCGGCAGGAAGCGCAGCTTGAGGCTCTAAAGAGCCAGCTTCAACAGCAACAAAAGGAAAATACCGTTTGGCAGGAGCGCTATGCCTCCGTGGCGGCGGACCTCCAGTTTGCCCAGACCATCCAGGCAGAGGTGCAAAGCTTTTCCAACTCTCTGCTGGGATTCAGAAACTCCTTTGAGTCCCTCTCCCTTTACCTGGAACGGGAGAGACGCCGCATTGCCGGCACCAGCGCGACCACCGAGGCCAGTCAGCAAGACCTGAAAGCCATCGTCAACCGTTTCGGCCAAATCCTTTCCGGCATGACCACCACGTCGGACCATATCCTCTCCTTGAGGCAGGAAACCGGCTCCATTGGGGAGATGGTCAACCTGATCCGGGATATCGCCAGCCAAACCAACCTGCTGTCCTTAAACGCGGCCATCGAGGCGGCCCGCGCCGGCGAGCACGGCCGGGGCTTTGCGGTGGTTGCCAGTGAAGTCCGTAACCTGTCGGGCAAAACCGCCCAGGCCACAGAAGAAATCGACAGCATCGTCAGCAAGGTTCAGGCCCAAGCCGAGGAAACCGCCCGTGCTTCCAGTGCCAATGTGGAGCAGGCACAAATCTATCTGACCGAAGTGGAAGAAAATATTGCCCGCTTCCGCACGGCGCTGACCGATTTCAGTGCCACCTCGACCCGCCTTAGCCGTAGCGCGGTGCTGGCCCGTATCGAGCTGGCCAATATCGACGAGATCAATCTGCGTCTACAGGTTTACCAGGCCTTGATGGATGGAAATGAGCAGAGGGAAATCGCCGTACCCACGGTGCGCGACTGCGGCATTGGCCAGTGGTACTACTCCGATGAGGCCCGGGAATACTTTAGCCAGGAGCGCCTGTTCCAACAGCTGGAAGCGCCCCATGAGGAAGTGCATGAATACGCCCGGCTCGCAGTTGAAGCCCGGCACAGAGGACAGCGGGACGAAGCACACCGGCTGCTGATGGCCATGGAGAAGGCCAACAGCCGGGTAACGGACATTATTCAACAGCTGCTAAAAGCGGCTTCTTTTTACGATTAGCCAGGGGCAGACCCAGCCTGCCCCGAAGACGGCACTGAACCTAGTGGCCGTGCCCACCCCCATGCCCCTGTCCGTCAAAGTGATGGGGCGCATCCATCAGCTCGGCCAGTACTTCAGGGGTGATTTCCTCCAGGGTCAACACCTGGCCATCATGCTCCTGGGCCACCTGTTCCGCCGCCTCCCGGGTACCGTAGGAGGCCAACGTGGGGCCCATGGCTCCCGCCAGAGGGGTACCGATCACGTAGAACGCCTCCCGGGCATCGATCAGATGCCGGTCATCCGGGTGGTGCCAGTCGCTGTTGGCCATGTCATGCACGTAAAGCGTGGCACGCTGGTTGTGGTTTTCCGGCTCCAGCCACCAGCTCAGCATATCCCGGGTGGAGCAGAACTTGCGGACCGCGCCACTTTTATTGTCGATAGCCTGCCCCTTGGGGCCGGGAAACTCCATCACCAGCATGCCGCATACATGGCATTCGTCCCCCGACTCGAACGCCACCGGCTCCCTCGACACCTGTTCCTCAGGGGCCTGGTTACAGGCTGCCAATCCCAACAGCAGCACGGCCGCCAGCATGCCCCGCAGCTTGTCTGCAGCGCTCACCCACTGGTTGTTCATATGATTCTCCCAAAGCTCAATCTATTTGGAACCTCAATGAGGGCAGGATTGTTTGCCGGCCTAGACCAGACGCCGGCGAAACACGCCATAGGCCAACAGCAAGGGCAGCAAGGCCCAGATCAGCAGAACAGCCCAAAGCACCAGATTGCCGACGGGCAAATCCGCCCCCAGGGTCATCACGCCCGTTGCATTACTGCTGGCTTCAAAACCCGACAGGTTGATCAGGCGATAAACGTCCACCGGGTTGCACAGAAGCAGCCAGGGCAGCAAGTCCGGATTGAAGCTGCCTTCACTGACCACCAGAATGCCCAGCAAGGCCAGATCAAAGACCAGGACGAACAAAAACCAGATCCCCAGCGCCAGCCCCGCAGCCCGTGACTTCTCCGCCACCTTGCTGCTCAAGACATAGGCAAACGCCAGAAACACCCATCCCAGCACCACTGAGGACAGCATAAAGCGGCCAAATCCCACCGCCAGCAGGGCCAGGTCTACATCGTCCACCAGCAGGGCAATGGCCACCGCCGAACCGCCAAAGCCGATCAGGGTGGCTAAGGCGAGGATCAGGCCATGGCCCACAAATTTGCCCAGCAGCAACTGCCCCCGCCCCAAGGGATAGGTGAGCAGCAACATGAGGGTGCCCCCTTCGTCCTCACCCACAATAGCGTCATAGGCCAGCAACAGGGCGATCAAAGGCATCAGGAAGGTGGCCAGGCTCGCCAGGCTCGCCACTGTGGCCGGAATGGAGGCAAACCCTACCTGCCCCGACGCAGCGGCACCGAACCAGGCAATCCCCACTGCCAGAATGGCAAACACCAGACTAATCGCCAGCATCCAGCGGTTACGCAGCCCGTCACTCAACTCCTTGCGGGCGATGTTCCACACCTGGTTCATACTCTGGCTCCTCCCGTTGGTGCATGGGCCCGCTCCATAAAGTAGCGGTAAAGGTCCTCCAGGGAGGGCTGCTGAATTTCCAAGTCCACCAGCTCCGTCTGGCTGAGCAGCTCCCGTACCAGCGCCACCTTGTCATCGGCCCGGGTAGTGACCTCGATTCCGTTCAGGTTCAAGGGCCTTGTGCCATAACCGGCATCCGACCAGCGCTGTAGCCACTGATCCCGCTGCTCAAGGCCCAGGGCCCGAATCCGGGTCGGCAATTCCGCCTGGCCGCGCAGTTCACTTAAGGTTCCCACCGATTGCAGACGGCCCTGGGCCAGAATGGCGGCCCGGTCAATGTGAGGCTCCACCCCGGGCAGCACGTGGGAACAAAGGATAATGCTGGTGCCCCCCTGGCGCAGACGGTCAATCAGCCCGTAGAGATCCTGGGTTGCAATCGGGTCCAGGCCCACGGTTGGCTCATCCAGAAGCAACAGGCGCGGATTGCCCAGTAGGGCCTGGGCCAGGCCCAGTCGTTGACGCATCCCCTTGGAATAGGTTTTCACCCGACGGTCTGCGGCGTGCTGTAATCCCACCTGGGACAGCAGCTCTTCCACCTGGCGGGCATCTGCGTGCTTGAGCCGGGCAAAGTGGATCAGGGTCTCCCGCCCGGTCAGCTGCGGGTAGAACATGACGTTCTCCGGCAAATAGCCCAGCTGACGCCGGACTTCCGGATGGTGCGCGTCCTTTCCCAAGACCTGGACGCTGCCCCGGGTTGGCTGCAACAGCCCCAGGATCAAGCGCATAGTGGTGGTCTTGCCGGCCCCATTGTGGCCGAACAGCCCCAGCACCTCGCCTTGTTTCAGGTTCAGGCTGAAGTCCCGCAGCACCTGGGCCTTGCCATAATGCTGCTGGATGCCTTCCAGTTGTACTGCGTTCATGATCTCCTCCCCACCGCCTGCCCGGCCTTGGCCGGCGACGGTGCTTTCATTAGCGGGAAACTGTCTTGCACTCCCGGCGACTTGATCACCGGGAAGGCACGCTGGACCCAGCGTAGTAATTCAATGGCGGGGCTGTTCATTAACAGGCGCGCCTCCGGATAGGTCCACAACAGGCGATCCACATTGTCGTTGGGCTCGTAGGGCACATCGCCGATGCCATCGCCGTTACGGTCCCAGCCCAGGTAGTCACTCCAATAGTTGCCCTGGCCTTCCTGGGACCATTCCTGGGTGCGGGTGGCCACGTATTTCACCTGCTGCTCATTGCCCACAAAGGCATTGCCTGAGATCTTGTTGTTCTCGGAACCGGCAGTCAGATGCACCCCCAGGTTGCTGTGCTCGAAACGGTTGCCTTCGATGGTGTTGAACAGGGAGTTGTAGATAAACAGGGCCTTGCCCTCACCGCCGGTAATCATGGTGTCGCCACCGGTATCGCCCCGGTGTACCCGGCTGACAACGTTATCGCGAATTGTGGAATAGGTGATGTAGTTCATCAGGATGCCGTAGTTCTGGTCATCCTCGGAGCGGTTGCCCACCACCGTGAGCTGACGGCTCTGCATCAGCGCATAGCCGGTACGGGTGCGCAGGGTATGGTTGCCGACCACCTCATTGGCGTTGGCGAACATATAGTGCACCCCATAGCGCAGGTCGTGCAGGAAATTATTCTCGATGCGGTTCTGGTTGGAGGTGTCGATGTAGACGCCATCCCGGGTATGCCAGATCTCGTTGCCGCTCACCAGGGTGCCGCTGGTATTGAAGAGATGGATGCCGTTGCCCCGGTCCTGGGAGCGGATACTTTCATCCCCCTGGATGCGGTTGGCGCGGATGGTGACGTTCTTGGCCCGTTCAACCCGGATGCCAAACCCTACCCCCTGCAACTCGTTGTTCTCAATGACGGATCCGCTTGCATCAGGCTCGATCACAATCCCGGCATTCATCGCCGTGAGGTCCCGCCCCCAGTTGCGGAAACTGCAATCCTCAATCCGGATATCCGGCGCTTGCAGGCGCAACACATCCCCCATTCCCTGTGCATCCAAAACCGCACCCGGCGCGCAGCGTAGCGTCATGGTTTCATTGATGGAAAACTGCCCCCGATACTCACCTGCGGGCAGCAACCACTGATTGGCCGCCACCGGTTGCAACGGGAGAGTGGAAATTGGCTGAAGCGCCCAGGCTTCACTCGCCAGCGTGATGCCCACTAACAGGCATGTGATGTGTGAAGGTGATTTCATGAGTTATCTAAAGCTCAATGGGCCTCTCTTGCGGAGGCTTGGCAACCATCCCCTGTCCCAAGTCGCGGCTTGCGGGCCCTGTTTTCCCGAAAGCCGCTTAGGATTGAGAGATCGTCACTTCAGTGCATGCCCCCCCTCCCGACTCCGGGAGGGGGACATTCCTGCCCGGGCTTAGGCAGGCTCGACCAGCATCCGGCCCATCATCTCCATGTGCAGCGCATGGCAGAACCAGCTGCAGTAGTACCAATGCACGCCCGGCTTGTCGGCCACAAAGGTGATGGAGGAGGTCTGCTGGGGGCTGATCTCCATGCTCACGCCATGGTTCACCACCACGAAGCCGTGGGTCACGTCCTCGATCATATCGATGTTGGTGATCACCACGGTCACCTCATCGCCCTGCTTGACCTTAAACTCGTTAATCCCGAATGCCGGCGCCATGGAGGTCATGTAGACGCGCACCTTGTTACCGTCACGGATAATCTTGTTGTCGGTTTCCAGGGTGATGCCATCCTTTTTCGCCATCTCGACGGTTTCGGCGAAGTACGGATCGTTCCGCTCCCAGATCTTCTTGGGACGGATCTGATCACGACGGGCCAGGATACAGTCGTGGGGCTCGGCATAGGTGGGGCCGTCGTGCACCAGCACCATTTCATCGCCGGAGATGTCGATCAGCTGGTCGTTCTCCGGATGCAGGGGCCCGGTGGGCAGGAAACGGTCCTTGGAGAACTTGGAAAGCGCCACCAGCCATTTGCCATCGGCCTCGCTGGTCTCCGTCAGCGACGCGTGGATATGGCCCGGCTGGTAGTGCACATCCAGCTTCTGCTTGATGTAGTTGACCTTCTCGCCCTTGTAGGCGCGGATGGCCTCTTCAATGTTCCACTTGACCACCTGGCTGTCGATAAACAGGGTGGTGTAGCCATTGCCGCGGCCATCGAAGGTGGTATGCAACGGCCCCAGCCCCAGTTCCGGCTCGCCCACCACCACGTCACGCTCGTCTTTCAGCTTGCCCGCGAACAGATCCGGCAGCTTGTCGATGGCGATGATGGTGGCTGTAGGAGACAGCTTGCCGTTGGCAATAAAGTACTTGCCGTCGGGCGAGGTATTCAGGCCGTGGGGGTTTTTCGGCACCGGAATGTAACGGGTGAACTCGCTGTTCTTGCCGTTTTTCTTGCGGCCGTCCAGAACCGGCACTTTGGAGTCCTCCAGAGTGGTGAACTTCTTGGCCTTGATCGCCCGCTCAATGGCATGGATGTCGAACACCACAACCCAGTCACGTTCGTTCTGCATGGTGCCGCCCAAGTCCAGGGCGCGCTCCGAGTTGTAGCAGGTGGACGCCGCAAAGCGGCCGGTGTAGTCCGCATCCACGTTGTCCAGGTTACCGTCGACGATCACCTGGAACGCCACTTCCATGGTTTCCGCGTCAACGGCGTTGAACATGGTGTAGCTGTTGTCTGACTGCAGGTCGAAACTGCTACCGTCGTTGGGATGGGGAATAAAGAACTCGGCGTTGGCGAAAACGTACTTGGTATAGGGCACCTTCTGCAAACGCAAACCGTGGATGGCCTGGACGTTGGGAATGGTGGTGACCTTGTCGGTTTTCATGATATCCAGACGGATCCGGGCCACCCGGGTATTGGCCTTGTCGTTGATGAACAGGTATTTGCCGTCGTATTTACCGTCAGTCATGGAGATGTGGGGGTGGTGACAGTCACCGTTGGCGAACTTGGCGCTCTCCCCCAGAATCCGCTTGCTTTCGTTCGTCAGGCCCCAGCCCGTTGCGGAGTCCACGTTGAACACCGGAATCCGCATAATCTCCCGCATGGAAGGCACCCCGAGTACGCGCACCTCGCCCTGGTGGCCGCCACTCCAGAAGCCGTAGTATTCATCCAGCTCACCGGGTTTAACCACTACCTTGGAGTGAGCATCCTTAACCGCCTGGGCCCAGGATTCCCGGCTCATCACCGCCGAGCCCAGCCCGGCCGCGCCGGCCAACGCCGTCGCACCCGTCATGGCGGTCGCGCCCAGGAAGCCACGGCGACTGATGCCTTTCTTTTCAGTCTCTGGCACGGCGTTCTTATTCTGGTCTTTGTTACTCATATAGCTTGCTCCTATTCAGGATTTTCAGATCAATTTCAGTCTTTCTGGCTTTCAGGCTGACGGATCCAGTTGTACAACCGGGATCCGGCCAGGAATCTCTTCCGGCGCTTGTTTATTCCGCTGACGCTTTTTCTTTTTCGCGACCAGGGGCGGGCACTTGTCTTCGTTGTGGTAAGTCATCTGGCAGTCCAGGCAGTGATGACACTCATTGGCGTTGATGGTTCCATCGGGATGGATCGCCTGAATCTCGCATTCCTTGGCACACAGCTGACAGGGGCTGCCACATTCCTTGCGCCGTTTGAGCCAGTCGAACAGCCGGAACTTCGTCGGGATGGCCAGGGCGGCACCCAGCGGGCAGATGTAACGGCAATAGACCTTGCGGGTAAAAATGTTGATTACCAGCAGGATCACGGCATAGAGCACGAACCACCACTGACGATCAAATTTTAGAGTGATTGCGGTTTTAAACGGCTCAACCTCGGCAAACCGCTCGGCGGTGGCCATGGACTCCAGGGAGATGCCAAACAGCACCAGCAAGATGATGTACTTGATGGCCCACAGACGTTCATGGACGGCAAAGGGCAGCTCATACTGGGGAATTTTCAGCTTGCGGGCCGCTTCGTTGATGAGTTCCTGCAGTGCGCCGAAGGGACACAGCCAGCCACAGAACACCCCCCGGCCCCAGAGCAGGATGACCGCAGCGGTGAAGGCCCAGAGGATGAAAATGATCGGGTCCATCAGGAACAGTTCCCAGTTGAAGTCCGTGATCACCGAATGGATAAAGGTAAACACGTTCACCACGGAGAGCTGTCCCAGGGCATACCAGCCGATAAAGATCACAGTGAAGGCCAGGTACGCCCGACGCAGGTTGTGCATGAAGCGCGGGAACTTCACCAGGTAGTCCTGGAAGAACAGGATCACCAGCAGGGCGATCAGGGCAACGCCCAGCACGCCAATCTGGAAGCTCTTCTGGTACCAGATGTTGACCCACATGGGGCGGTTGGCTTCTTCGATGGCGGCCAGTTCTTCAGCGGTCGGCTGGGGCCGCTCGATGTACTCTTCAGGGATCTGATAAGGCAGCTCAAAACTGGTGAAGATGCTGTCTACCGGCCCCGTCTGGCGGCGCACCAAAAGTTCCATGGCCCAGGAGGCACCCGGATCGAACTTGGCATCTTCACGCACAATGAACAGGGCCATTTCATGGAACTGGGGCGCCCCTTCGGCAAAGATGTCGTACAGGCGTTGGTAGTCCAGATCCCGGAAGCTGATGATGTTGCCGAACTGACGGATCTGCACCCGGTCAAAAATCCCGCCGCGGACATAGCCCGATCCCTTGAAGGAATACTGGCCATTGCCCAGGACGGCAAACGCGTGCTCGCCCGGTTTCAGGTCTTCCATCAAAAAGCGGTATTGGTTATCCCCCAGCAGGTTGCGGCCAATGGTCGGCGCATTCAGGTGGGCCACGTAGAGGTCGATAAAGGTGTCCTCGACCTGGTCCACGGGGGCCTCATCAATGCCTTCGGCTTCAGTGCCCTTGAAGGCCTGGGTGATGTCCCCATTGGTGAGATGCAGGCGGCGGATGGCGCCATTGCCGGTCAGCTCCGCCCAGGTGGCAGGCTGATAGACCTCCTCACGGATTGTGGCCGGTTTCTGGCGGGCAGAGTTGTTTGCCTTGACTAGCCCGAGAGAGGCTCCCACCTGGTGGGCAGCCTTCATGACCACTTCATTGACGACCATCACTGTCACCGTCGCGCCGGAGACGGCATCGACGGTTATGGCGTCCTTGTCACTGGAGCGGCCCACGACAACGCGCTGATCCGCCTTGATGCCGACATATTTCGCCGTGAAGTCATGGAGTTTTTGCTCGGGAATACCAATCAGCAGGATGGGTTCGTGGTGTTCCAGCACATAGCTGTCGGCGATCACGCCATTGGCATCGAGCAGCACCTGAATGTTGATGGGCTTGCCGGAATAAGCGGGGATATTCACCACATTAATGGTTTCAAAGGCATAGCCATACAGGGTGCCTACACCATTGGTGAGCGTACGGACTTGATACTCACCCTCAGGCTCGGAAATCACAGTAACCTGTGGGAATGTCTGCTCAATACGCTGGCGTTGGAGATCACTGAGCTCGGCGGCATGGGCCGTGGAAAAGGCACTCGCGGCCAACAAGCTCAGCGCTGAAAGCAGACAGGCCAACGCTGGCAGCAGCCTGTTAATGTAAAAAATTTGCATCTTTGCTCCCCCAAAAAACATCAAGGTGCAGGCTAAGGCAGGGTCAGTGTACAGAACACCGGTAGTCCGGACGCTTGATTTAAGTCAAGGGCGGGCGTCGCCCCCGTCATTTAAGGGCAAACCCAGCCTTGCAATCTGCCCCCTGGGGCTTAAGATGAATATGCGGCACATGTTATTTTCCGTGCAGCGCTGTGCCCAGCTTCTGAATTGTTCGGTCGCTAACGCTGTGCGGCGTCTCTCAGGAGAACCTGACCATGCTGATACCCTTTGCTGCAATCATTGCCCTGACCCTTCTGTTTGCCTCCTACCTGGCGTGGTCCGCCCACTCAACACCGCAACCCTTGCCAATTCCCGTTAAATGTTGCGAGTGCTGCGAAAACCAAAAACTGGAGGTCGAGCGGCCATTCCTGTAAGGGCTCGCGTCCATGGTGTCTGCGCCAGGCAAAAGCCCACAGCCTTTCGCCAATCTCTGGTTTTTTCCACTTGCCGCGGCCTATGCCGCCCTGGTTCTACCCTGGTCGGTCTTGGGCCAATGGGACCTGATTGCAGCCCCTCCCGGGCTGCAGACCTCTCTCGGCCACGCCCATGAGATGCTGTTCGGTTTTGCCTTGGCGGTGGTGGCCGGTTATGTGTTGGGTCCCCAGCCCGTGGCCCTCACCCTCAGCCTGGCTCTGCTTTGGGCCCTGGCCCGGCTCGCATTCCTGATGGGGCCCGCCCAGCTGCCGAGCCTGTTGCTTCAGGCGGGCTTTGTGGGCCTGCTGGCCTTCAAGGTCCTGCCCCGCTTTCTAAAGGCCGCCAAGAAGTGGCGTAACAAGACGGTGGCTCCCATCATCAGTGGCCTTTGCCTGGCGGCGGTGCTGTTCCACCTTCTGACCCTATCCGGACATGTTTATCTCCAGCATGCCCTGCTGCTAGAAGCCATCCTGCTGATCAGTAGCCTGATGTTCTTCATGGGAGGCCGGATGATAGCGCCGGCTGTCGCCGGACACTTGACGAAACAGGGCCGAACCCTGGAAGCCCGGGTACAACCCCAACTTGAAGGCCTAGTGCTGATCACTTTGGCAATCATTTTGGTGCTGAATCTGGTTCCCCAGGAATGGGCACGCCGTGCGTCCGGTGGGTTGTTGCTTGCCATTGCCCTGCTCACCCTGGTTCGCCTCCTGCGCTGGCAGATCTGGCACTGCCTGGATCGGCCAGACCTGCTGGCACTGGCCCTGGGCTATCTCTGGCTGGTGGCCGGTTGGAGCCTGACCGGCCTCAGCCTGACCTGGAATCTGCTCCCTCTACCCCAGGCCTTTCATGCCCTGACGATTGGCGCCCTGGGTACGCTGACTCTAAGTGTCATGGCCCGCAGCCGGCTGCATCGAGTACGCCGGGATCCCAATGCTTCACCGGTGATCTATCTGGCAGTGGCCTTGCTGAGCTTGGCGGCACTTATACGTATTTTGGGAAAAGCACCGACTGCCAGCTACCTGGCGGCAGCCGTCTGCTGGAGCCTGGCTTATCTGATTCTGTTGGGCGTTCTGCTCAAGCTAGCAGTGGAGGAGCGGAAAAAGAAAAAGCCCGTCGGTTAATCCCAGGCGGACTTTTGAAGAGTTAAAGCTGGAGTAGGACCTTACACGATCCCTTGTGCCAACATTGCATCAGCAACCTTGATAAAGCCGGCGATGTTCGCCCCGGTCACATAGTCGATGTAGTTACCCTGACGGCCATAGCTCATGCACGCATGGTGAATGGAAATCATGATGTTGTGCAGCTTGGTATCCACTTCACCTTCGGTCCAGAAATGGCGCATGGAGTTCTGGGACATTTCCAGGCCGCTGACAGCCACGCCGCCGGCGTTGGACGCCTTGCCCGGTGCATAGAGGATCTTGGCGGACTGGAACACATCCACCGCCTTCAAGGTAGAGGGCATGTTGGCGCCTTCGGCCACGCAGAAACAGCCGTTGCCGACCAGGGTTTCCGCATCTTTCTCGTCCAGCTCGTTCTGGGTTGCGCAGGGCAGTGCCACTTCACAGGGGAAACGCCAGGGACGGGCACCTTCCACAAAGTCCAGGCCATACTCTTCCGCCAGTTCGCGGATCCGGCCACGGCGCTCGTTTTTCAGCACCATCAAGTACTTCCACTGCTCTTCGGTGAGTCCCTTCGGCGCATGGACAGTACCCTCGGAATCAGACAGGGTCACCACCAATCCGCCCTGCTCCATCACTTTCTGGGCGGCGTACTGGGCCACGTTACCGGAACCGGAGATGGCCACCCGCAGACCATCCAGTGTACGGCCGCGGGTCTTGAGCATTTCTTCCACGAAGTAGACCGCGCCATAGCCGGTCGCTTCCGGACGGATCAGACTACCGCCAAACGCCAGGCCTTTGCCCGTGAAGGCGCCGGTCACTTCGTTCTTGAGCTTGCGGTACATTCCATACATGTAGCCCACTTCGCGACCGCCCACACCGATATCGCCGGCCGGGACGTCCAGGTCCGCGCCGATATGGCGGTAGAGTTCGGTCATGAACGCCTGACAAAAGCGCATCACTTCAAGGTCGCTCTTGCCTTTGGGGTTGAAGTCGGAGCCCCCTTTGCCGCCCCCCATGGGTAGCGTGGTCAGCGCATTCTTGAACACCTGCTCAAAAGCCAGGAATTTCAGAATGCCCAAGTTCACCGACGGATGGAAACGGATACCACCTTTATAAGGACCAATGGAGCTGTTCATCTGCACGCGATAGCCACGGTTGACCTGGACTTCGCCCCGGTCATCCACCCAAGCCACCCGGAACTGGATGACTCGCTCTGGCTCCAGCATCCGCTCCAGCAAGCCGTTCTTCATGTATTGAGGGTTCTGCTCCAAAAATGGCCAAAGGCTGAGCAGAACTTCTTCAACGGCTTGATGAAATTCGGGTTCGTTGGGGTCGCGCTGGCGAACGCGGTCGAGCATATGCTGAAATGATTCACGCATAGTTTTAGGACCTCAAATCCGGTAGTAACGTTGGGACACACCCGGGGAGGATGCTTCTCCCTGTCGCCATCTAAAATGACGAACAAAGCGGCTAGGGCAAGACTTATGAATACAGTGGACACGGCCAAGCCGGCCGCACATTTAATCAAGTTAGCCCCCATCTGTACAGAAAAAGCTCACTTTCTCAACACAAAAACTTGAGTTTTTTCTCGCTTTCCACCACTCCAGTTACACTCTTTTACATTTTTTGGTGGATTTTGCACGGATTTAGTGCGCACAAGCACTGATTTTGTGCAAAGGTCCGCACCTTGATTAAGGGTCATTTTAGATATATCTTAAAACAACCGATTCCGCACCATCCATACCTTCGAAATAGAGAGCCTGCCATGCCCCGTCCGCCAGTCCTGCTCGCCTATGCCTTTCGCCCGTTTTTCCTACTGACCGGCTTGTATGGCCTACTTATCGTGGTGGCCTGGATGGGCTTCTTGTTTGGTGGACTGGCCTTGCCATTGGGCATGAACCCCATGCAATGGCACGCCCATGAAATGCTGATGGGACTGGTGCCCGCCGCAATCGCCGGCTTTCTGCTCACCGCCATGTGCAACTGGACCGGTGCCCCGCCTCTGCAAGGCCGTGGCCTACTGGCCCTGGTACTGCTGTGGGTTGCCGGACGGGTGGTGATGTGGAGTGCTGGCATCTTGCCGGGATGGCTGGTGTTTGCAGTGGATATGGCGTTCCTGCCGGTGCTGGCCATCTATGCCGGACAAGTCCTGCGGCGCTATGGCAACAAACGCAACCTCATTCTGGTGGTGCTCCTGGGACTCCTGACCCTCACCAATCTGCTCATGCATCTGACCCGCTTGGGCAACCTGGCACAGACCGGCCAACTGGCGGAAGTGCTGGCCCTGGACCTGATTGCCGTAGTGCTGGTGGTGATCGCCGGACGGATTACCCCGGCCTTTACCGCCAACTGGCTGCGCCATCAGGGACAAAGCCCCGAGGCGGTCAAGCGCTCGGACACCCTGGACCGCGCCACATTGGTGTCAACCATCCTCATGATTCCGGCTGACCTGATCATCGGAGTCCCCGCCTTGGGCGCGGTCGTCGCCCTGGTCGCGGCCTTGCTCAACCTGATTCGGCTGGCCGGCTGGGCAGGCTGGAAAACCCTGCGCGAGCCGCTGCTGTGGATCCTCCACCTGGGCTACCTGTGGATTCCTGTCGCCCTGTTTCTCAAGGGACTAACTCCCTTCGTGGACAGCCTGCTGCCGACTGCCTGGTTTCACGCCATGGGAACTGGTGCCATCGCCACGTTGATCCTGGGTGTAATGACCCGGGTTGCCCTGGGACATACGGGACGTCCCCTGAAACTGCCGAAACTGGCCATCCTTATTTACCTGGGCATCAGCCTGGCCGCTCTGGTCCGGGTTCTGGTTACCCTCAACCTGGTCGACTATCGGCTTGGGCTGATAGTGACGGCCTTGGGCTGGTGCATTGCCTTCATTCTTTTTGTCCTGCTGTACTGGTCGATCCTGAGCAGCCCACGCGCTGACGGACGTCCCGGTTAGGACGGGGAGTCTTCATGCATATCACCCGTTATTCCGATTACTGCTTGCGCACCCTGATCTTTCTGGCGCTGCAAGGCGACCGCCTGGCCACCATCCAGGAAGTTTCCGCCAGCTATGACATTTCTAAAAACCACCTGATGAAGATCGTCTACCAACTGGCCCAGAAAGGTTATATCGACAGCATTCGCGGCAAGAACGGCGGTATCCGCCTGGGCCGCGCCCCGGAAAAGATCAATCTGGGTACCTTATTTAAGGAAGTGGAGCAAAGCTTTGCCATCGCAGAGTGCTTTAGCAGCACCAATCGCTGCACCATCACCCCCGCCTGCCATATGAAGAAAATCTTGAGCGAAGCCCTGGCCGCCTTCCTGGCCGTGCTGGACAAGTACACCCTGGCCGACCTGGTTTCGCCCCGGCACCGACCGGAGTTAATCCGGTTGCTACAAGCGCCTTAAACGCACTGCGGAAGCACATCCGCAAGCAGTCGAACAGGCGAGATCCCGGCATGGATACAAATGGATAATGCCCCTACCCGCCAAGGCGTTTATACTTTCCCTCTTGTATTCCATTTATCTGTTCGCCTCTTTTGGCCCCGGCCAGTTTGTTGGCACCGCATGGGGGTCGCAGGATCAACCGTGATTGAATTCAAGAATATCCACAAAAGCTATCAGGTGGCAGGCAAGGCAATTCCGGCTTTGCATGACACCAACTTCACCGTTGAACAAGGAGAAGTGTTCGGTGTCATCGGCCACTCCGGAGCCGGCAAATCCACCCTGTTACGCCTGATCAACCTGCTGGAACGGCCCTCCGGCGGACAACTGCTGGTCGACGGCGAAGACATTACCCGCCTGGACAGCGCCGGCCTGCGCGTGCTGCGCCGCAAGATCGGCATGATCTTCCAGCACTTTAACCTGCTGTCCTCGAAAACCGTGGCCGATAACGTGGCCCTGCCGATGAAGCTCGCCGGCATCTATTCCAAGGCCGAGATCAAGGCCCGGGTTGCGGAACTTCTGGAGCGGGTAGGACTCAGCGACCAGGCCCGCAAGTATCCGGCCCAATTGTCCGGAGGCCAGAAGCAACGGGTCGGCATTGCCCGGGCGCTGGCATGTCGCCCCAAAATCCTGCTTTGCGATGAGGCCACCAGTGCCCTGGATCCCCAGACCACCCAATCGGTGCTGCAACTGCTGGGGGATATCAACCAGGAGCTGGGCCTGACCATTGTGATGATCACCCACGAAATGGATGCCATTCGGCGGGTCTGCGACCGGGTGGCAGTCCTGGATAGCGGCCGGATCGTGGAAATGGGTCCGGTGGCCGAGGTGTTTCTGCACCCGCAGCATCCCACTTCCCGCCGCTTCGTGTTCGAAAGCGAAAACCAGGACGAGCAGGAACTGCACGAAGACTTCCGGCATGTGCCCGGCCATATCCTGCGCCTGACCTTCCACGGCGAAGCCACCTACACACCGCTGTTGGGTACTGTCGCCCGGGAAACCGGCGTGGACTACAGCATCCTGGCAGGCCGCATCGACCGCATCAAGGATGTGCCCTACGGCCAGCTGACCATCGCCCTGATCGGTGGCAACTATGAAGAGGCGCTAAAACGCTTCAATGCCGCCGATGTTCATGTGGAGGTAGTGCGCTGATGAACGAACTCTTTACCAACGTGGACTGGGCCGATATCTGGCAGGCGACCCTTGATACCTTCTACATGGTCGGCGGCTCCCTGGTCTTCACCATCCTGCTCGGCCTGCCCCTGGGTGTCCTGCTGTTTCTCACCGGCAAACGCCAACTGCTGGAGCAAGCGGCCTTCTATAACCTGCTATCATTCGTCGTCAACGTCCTGCGCTCGGTGCCCTTTATCATCCTGTTGATTGTGATGATTCCGGTTACGGTCCTGATTACAGGCACCTCCCTGGGTGTAGCCGGCGCCATTCCGCCCTTGGTCGTGGGTGCAACTCCGTTCTTTGCACGACTGGTGGAAACCGCCTTGCGGGAAGTGGATCGCGGCATCATCGAGGCCGCCCAGTCCATGGGCGCCACCACCCGCCAAATTGTCATCAGCGCCCTGCTGCCGGAGGCATTGCCCGGAATCATCGCCGGTATTACAGTGACAGCCATTACCCTGGTGTCCTATGCCGCCATGTCCGGTGTCATTGGCGGCGGTGGACTGGGTGACCTGGCAATCCGCTATGGCTACCAGCGCTTTCAAACGGATGTCATGATCGTAACCGTGGTACTGCTGCTGATCATCGTGCAGGTTCTGCAAATGGTCGGCGACAAACTGGTGATCCACTTCAGCCGCCGCTAGGCAGCTAACCGAACGCAGCACACTAGACCAAGGAGAATTAAAATGAAGCTAAGAACTGTGTTGGCCCTGACCGCCGCGCTTTTCGCCACTGTGGCTCAGGCCGATCAGAAAATCAGCGTCGCCGCCACGGCCGTTCCCCATGCAGAAATCCTGGAGTTCGTGAAACCCCGCCTGGCCCAGGAAGGAGTCGAGCTGGACATCAAGGTGTTCACCGATTATGTGCAGCCCAACGTCCAGGTGGCGGAAAAGCGGCTGGATGCCAACTTCTTCCAACACCAGCCCTACCTTGATGAATTCAACAAAGGCAAAGGCACCAACCTGGTGAGCGTCACCGGGGTGCATGTGGAGCCTTTCGGTGCCTACTCCAAGAAAGTGCAATCCCTGGGAGCCCTGAAGGAAGGCGCCACCGTCGCCATCCCCAATGACCCGACCAACGGCGGCCGTGCCCTGCTGTTGCTGCAAAAGGCGGAACTGATCAAGCTGAAGGATCCGTCCAACATCCTGGCAACCGCCAAGGACATTGCGGAAAACCCCAGAAAGCTCCGCATCCGTGAACTGGAAGCGGCGACCCTGCCCCGCATCCTGCCCCAGGTGGACCTGGCCCTGATCAACACCAACTATGCCCTGGAAGCCGGCCTGAACCCCACCAAGGATGCCCTGATCATCGAAGGCAGTGACTCCCCCTACGTGAACATCCTGGTGGCCCGTCCGGACAACCAAAACAGCCCGGCCATGGAAAAGCTGTCCAGGGCCCTGAACAGCGCCGAGACCAAGCTGTTCATCCAGGAAAAATACCAAGGCGCAGTGGTCCCTGCGTTCTAAGGCAGCCACGCTAATTTGCCCCGCCCCTGACACCTTCTGCCAACAGAAGGTGTCAGGTGTGCACACTGACCCGAACAAGAGTAAGCTCACGTCTTTACACTGCATTACCCTACAACGGGAGAGTCACGATGTCTGAGCCTGGCAGCCCCATGCTGGATATTTCCAATACACCCAACAACCCTCTTGAACTGTTTCACCGCTGGCATCAAGAAGCCCTGACTGCGGTCCACGAGGCCAACGCCATGACGGTAGCGGCAGTGGATGCCCAGGGCCGGCCCTCGGCCCGCCAAGTACTACTCAAGCAGGCCGATGAGCAGGGTTTCGTTTTCTATACCAACTACAAAAGCGCCAAGGCCATAGCCCTGGAGACCAACCCCTGGGCCAGCCTGCTGTTTTGGTGGGACAAGCTGGAGCGTCAGGTGCGGATCGAAGGCAGCGTGGAAAAGGTCAGTGCGGCAGAGTCCGACGCCTACTTTGCCAGCCGCCCCCGCGCCAGCCAGATTGGCGCCTGGGCGTCGTCCCAGAGCCAGCCCATTAGTAGCCGGGCGGAACTGGAAGCCCGTTTTGAGGAGTATGAGCGGCAGTTCAGCGGGCAGCCCGTACCCCGCCCGCCCCACTGGGGAGGCTACCGGGTCAAGCCGGAGCGCATCGAGTTCTGGCAGGGGCTGCCGGGCCGGCTGCATGACCGGATCATCTACCTGCGCACCAGCGAAGGCTGGAGCAAGCAGCGCCTGGCTCCCTAGCCAATCTCCCAAATAGGAAAGGCCCGCATGATGCGGGCCTTTCGTTTGCCGTTGATGAATGTTGATCAGTGACCTGAGTTGGGGTCGATTTTCTCCTTGCTGTGGAAGATATCCGGCTGTTCCGGCCCGGTGACATGGAGCACCCCAGACAGGCCTTTCTCCAGGCGGGACAGGGCATGGTCCACCAGGATGTACTTGCCGGGCACTTCCGTCTTGAACTCCACCATGGTCGCCGCACCCGGTGCCACGGAGACGGTCTGCACGTTTTGCAGGGGCGGTGAGGTCAAGTCACCCAGGTTATACACCCGGTCGAAGATCTCCCCGATCACGTGGAAGCTGGAGGTCGCGTTCGGTCCCCCCACCCCGAAGTAGATCCGCACTGTCTCACCCACCTTGGATTCCATCTTGTAGGTTTTGTTCAGGGCATCCATGGTGCCGTTAAAGGTCAGGTGCTCAGGCCGCTCGTCCAGCAGCTTCTCCAGGGAGAACTCATGCTCGCCCTGAACGCCGTGTCGCTGCACGGTGTACAGCTCGCCCTGCATGACGTAGAACTCGCGGTCCACTTCCGGCAAGCCCCCTTCCGGCTCGATCAGAATCATGCCATACATGCCGTTGGAGATATGTTGGGCCACCATCGGCGTCGCGCAGTGATACACGTACAGGCCAGGGTTCAGGGCCTTGAACGTGAAGCTCTTGGTCTGGCCAGGAGCGGCCTGGGTCACAGCCGCACCACCGCCGGGTCCGGTCACCGCGTGGAAGTCCACAGAGTGGATCATTTGGCTATCCTTGGCGTTGCTCATGTTCACCGTAATGGTGTCGCCTACCCGGGCGCGGATGAAAGGCCCCGGCACCTTGTTATTGAACGTCCAGTACTTATAGGTGGTGCCATCCGCCAGCTGCCCCACCACTTCCGTGGTTTCCAGGTCAACCGTCAGCTTGCGGGGACCACGTTTGCCCACGGGCTTGCCCACATTCGTCGGGTCTTGGGCCACATTGAGGCCTTCAGCCTTTTTCTTGGCGACTGGTGTGCCGACCACCAGCTTGCCTGCCATCCCGGCCTGCTTGTGGCCCGGCAAAGTACAGAGGTACTCGAATTCACCTTTCTTATTGGCCCGGAACACCACCGCGGTACTGGCGCCCTTACCGGTGATGTCGTCGGAATCCACACCAAACTGGGGAATGGCAATATCGTGAATGGCGCCATCACCGTTTACCAGGTTGATTTGCACCACAGCCCCCTCCGGCACCATCAGCTGGGGGTTCACCTGTCCCTTGATGTCCCCGGTTTCACCCATAAACACCAACTTGCCATCTGCAATATCGGTTCTGAGTGTAAAGGTCACATCAGGGCGATAGGTTGCCGCACTGCCGTCATGGGCAGCATAGACTGGACTGAGGGCAGAAGCGCCCAGCAGCAAGGTTGCGATCACTTTACTCAATTGGCTCACTTTCATGCTACACCTCTACGAGGATGCTTCCACCGTTCTGCAATTCCATTCACAGCCAGTTCGCGACATTGCTGCTTCGATCCCTCCTGCAGCAGGATTCTCCAGCTCAGGCCTTGTGCTTATGAACCAGGTTGAGTTAATCATAGATATTAAATAAATATTATGAATTGACCGGCATCAATCGCCGACTGCACTGTCGGCCAGCGCTAAACCATCAGGAGAATCAACACGCCACCCGGAATTGGGGCATAAAAAGCGGCCAGCCTCAGCGAACCGCTAGGTCTCAAGAGATGAAGAGATCAAAGGTGAGTCAATCAGGCCAACAAAGGCTTGGCCTGGAAATCTCCATCGGAGTCCTGATGGCAGCAAACCCGGTTGCGTCCGGCCGCCTTGGCCTCATAGAGCGCCTCGTCGGCTTTCCGGAACAGCTCGTGCTGCTGGTCAGGGCCAGCAGGGATCTGGGTTGCCACACCAATGCTGACGGTCACAGCAAGTTTTTGTTCCGCCACCATAAACTCGGTCTGCTCCACGGCTAACCGAATCTTCTCCGCAACCCGTATGGCTCCCGACCGATCCGTATCCGGCAGGAGCACGACAAACTCCTCCCCGCCAAAACGGGCCACCAGATCCTGGGTGCGGGCCAGCGACTCCCGCAGGGTGCGGGCGATGCTTCTCAGGCAGTCATCCCCCACGGTATGGCCATAGGTATCATTGAGGGACTTGAAGTGATCAATATCCAACACCAGCACCGACAACGGCGACTTCAAACGGAAGGCCCGGACATGGGCGGCCTCGAAGGACTGCTCGAAATAGCGCCGGTTCTTCAACCCCGTCAAGGCGTCCGTTGCGCTCAACTCCAGCAATTGGTGGTTCAGCCGCTCCAGCTCCTGGGTGCGCTCCTGGACACGGGCCTCCAGCATCTGGTTGGCCTCCCGCTGGATTGCCAGGGTTTCCTCCTGGGCCAGACGCACTTTCCGCTCCTGGGCCAGCACCTCCCGCTGCGCCTCAAAGGCTGCGCGTTTTTCCTTGTTCAGCCGGTCGGCCAGGGCCACAGACAACAGCAGCACCCCAAGGGCGGAGCCCACCTGGGCCGCATTCTCTGTCAGCAGGTTACGGGGCAACACGGTGAATTTGCTTAACGCCAGGATAATCCCGCCAAAGAGCACGAACACCCAGGCAGCCGTATAGTAACGGGCGGCAACATCCCCCTTGATCCAGCGCATACAGCCCATCACCAGCATGGAGGTACAGCAAATGATGGCAAGGTGAATGATGTAACGGATGGTCACCACATAGGGCACAAAGAAAGCCGACAGCATAAACAAGGCGGTCACTGCGACCAGTCCCATATTAACGCCGTGGGCAACCGGATGATTGTGGCGATAGATGGACAGGAACCGCATGGTAAACAAGGAGCCAAAGAACAGCGTCCCGGCGAGGAAAAAGATAATTGCCTGGTCGTTCCACCAGGTGGCATCCGGCCATAGGTACTGGAATGCCAGCCCATGCAAACAGGTGAAAAACAGGGGCAGGAAGGTGGTGTAGCCGACGTAATAGAGAAAGGCCCGCTCATGCACCACCACATACAGCAGCAGGCTGTACAGGATCATGACCATCACCACTCCGTAGTAGGCCCCCTGGAACAACAGGCTCGACTGCTCTGCGGCCATGAATGCCAGGTGCTGCCACAGGATCAGGGGAACCTGCATGGAACTGGTGGTTTGAACCTGGAGATACACATCGAAATACCCTGCTGCCGGCAACTCAATGGGCACCAGGAAATTACGGTGATGGATAGGACGCTCGAAAAAGGACTGCTTGTCGCCCAGGTTATAGGAGGAGACCACTTGGCCATCCTGCACCAGGAACACCTTGGCGTAATCCAGGACCGGGTAACCGATCTCCAGAATCAAGGATTGAGCCTTATGCTCCGGGTTTTTCACACCAAAGTGGAACCAATAGGTTTCATCCGTGTAACCGAAACTGCCGCCCTCGCGATTGGGAGACCAGGCGTTCGGCTCCAGCGCCATGACTTCCTGTAAACTGGCTTTGCCTGTCGTATCGACCCAGTAAGAGGTCTGCCCACCCAACCAGATCGATCCGGTGGTGGAGCTTACGACCGCCTCCCCTGCCCAGATACAACTACTGACTAACCACAGGCAAAGGACGCCCCAAAATCGGCTCATATTATTTTTCTTCCAACCTTTTCTCTTGAAAATATGACGTAGTCGCCAAATATGCAAACCTGAACAGAGATTTTTTGTGTGCCCACACTGACCCGCAGGGCTTCAAGCAACCTCGACTCATCCGGTTTCAGGCGCATAAAAAAAGCCCGACAATGCGGGCTTTTCAGGGCAGAAAAGATCAGGGATTAAAATGTAGCCCGATCTCCCGAGACGCGCACCTTGTCGGTCTGGGCCTGCAGGGCCGCAATCCGCTCTTCCAGGGGCGGGTGCGACATAAACAGGGCTTTCAGGCCACTGGGGGCGCCACTTTTGATACCAAAGGCGGTCATCTGGGATGGCAGATGGGAAGGCTCATGGATGGACTTCAGCCGCTCCAGGGCACTGACCATCTTGTCTCGGCCTGCCAGGGCCGCGCCACCGGCATCAGCCCGGAACTCCCGCTGACGGCTGAACCACATCACGATCATGGTCGCCAGGAAGCCCAGCAAAATCTCGGCAACGATGCTGGTCACCCAGTACGCAACACCAGGTCCTTGATACTCCCCGTTATTGTTGGAGTTCAGCGCCCGGTCGACCGCATAGCCGACAATCTTGGCAATCGCGATCACAAAGGTGTTCACCACGCCCTGGATCAGGGTCAGGGTCACCATGTCGCCATTGGCCACGTGGCTCACTTCATGGGCCAGCACGGCCTCCACTTCATCCCGGCTCATGTTTTCCAGAAGCCCGGTGCTTACTGCCACCAGGGAATTGTTCCGGCTAGGGCCGGTAGCAAAGGCATTGGGCTCCGGCGAGTGATAGATCGCCACTTCCGGCATGGCAATGCCTGCTTTTTCAGCCTGTGCGCGGACGGTCTCCACCAACCAGGCTTCTGCCTGGTTGCGGGGCTGCTGAATCACTTGCGCCCCGGTTGCTCTCTTGGCCATCCACTTGGACATGCCCAGGGAGATAAAGGCACCTCCCATCCCAAAAATAGCGGCAAATACAAACAAGCTGGCGACATCCAGCCCCTGCTGTGTAATAAATCGCCCCACACCCAGCACACTCACAGTGATGCCCAGCACCACCATAATCGCCAAGTTGGTCAGCAAAAACAGCACTATGCGCTTCATAGTTCCTCTCAATCTCATGAATCGCCGAATCCCCGGGTTTCCAGGGCCAGCTCACTACCTTTTCAGGTTTGTAGTACGTCTATTGCCAAGACAACGAGTATAACTCGATTGATTTTGATCTTTCATTCGAAAGTTCCGAATCGGAACCCTCCAAATGGGGACTCGACGATATTTCCGTTCCTTCCGGGGCCCGGCCACCCAAACCACCGGTTGGAGCCGTTTATCAACGAGTCGCCCTTATCAGACCAGCCCACCTGGCAGTCGGTTCCCAACCATGAAATTTATGGTCGCCCCCCTGGTACTCCAACCTCAACCGCCAGGCGGAGCCCCGCGGCCATGGGTGCGCCTTTGGCGGCAATTATTGGCGATGAATTAATTACTTAGAGAGGCCTGATAAAGCCCTCATTTGAGGGATGCCAAATACAGGCAAATATCCTGTAAAAAGAATGCTGAGTTTGCTCCCAATCTCCTGTATCTTTGTCCTTCCGTTAGTAACCAGAGAGATTCAATGGACATTGCGATCATCCTCGGACTGATCCTGCTGAACGGCATTTTCGCCATGTCGGAAATCGCCATCGTTTCGTCCCGCCAGATCCGCCTGCAACAGGCCATCGACGACGGCAACGAGGGCGCCAAGGTTGCCCTGCAACTGCAGGAGGACCCTTCACGCTTCCTATCGACCATTCAGGTGGGTATTACCCTGATTGGCATCTTCGCTGGTGCCTACGGTGAAGCCTCTATCGCCCGACGCATCGAGGCCGCCCTGCTCGACTTTGAGCCCCTGGCCCCTTATGCCCAAGGCCTGTCAACGGCCCTGATGGTAATCATCATCACCTATCTGTCACTGATCTTCGGCGAATTGGTACCCAAGCGGCTGGCCTTGCTGAACCCGGAAGGGATCGCCAAGGTAATGTCGCGGCCCATGAACCTGCTGTCCCGGATCGCCCGGCCCCTGGTGGCCCTGCTGAGCTTTTCCACCGAGGGCATGCTGAAACTGCTGCGGGCCAAAAAGGCCGACGAGCAGCCCATCATTGAAGAGGAAATTCACTCCCTCATGCGCCAGGGCACTGCCGCTGGCCTGCTGGAGGAGTCGGAACAGGCCATGGTGCGCAATGTCCTGCGCCTGGACGATATCCGGGTGGGCAATATCATGACCCTGCGCAAGGAGCTGTTCTACATTGATGTAGAAGACCCCCACGAGGAAAACCGCACCAAAATTGCCAATAGCCCCCACTCCCGGATTCCGGTGTGCAAAGGCTCCATCGACAACGTGCTGGGCATCCTCTACGCCAAGGACGTTCTGAACCGGATCATGTCCAATCAAGAACCAGACCTGGCGGCCCTGGTCACGCGGCCCTTGTTCATTCCCCGTTACGCAACCGGCTTGCAACTGCTGGAGCAGTTCAAGAAATCCAAGAGCCACCTGGCCATTGTGGTGGACGAACACGGCCAAACCAGCGGCCTGGTGTCCCTCAACGACGTGCTGGAAGCCATCGTGGGCGACCTGCCCGATGAAGACGAAGAGTACGAGCCGGATTTCGTGGAGCGGGAAGACGGCAGCTGGCTGGTCAGCGGCCAGGTGGATATCAGCACCTTCAAGGAACATTTCGGCATCAAGACCTTGCCGGAAGAAGAATACGGCAACTACCACACCCTGGGCGGGCTGATCCTGACCATTCTCGGGCAGGTGCCCCGCATGGCCGATACCGTCGAACTGCCCACGGTCCGCCTGGAAGTCATGGACATGGACGGCAACCGTATCGACAAGGTACTGGCCACCAAGCTTTCCGGTGCCACCAACGGCGTGTCAGACAGCCAGGAAGAGCACCCGGGCTAGTCCGCACACCCTGCTCAGAATCCGCACGCGCCCCAAAAGGCACTGTGCGGAGCCCGAGCGGGCCCAGGTGTCCGCCCGGGCGGGCTCCCTAGAAATCGCCTTGTGGGAGCACTTCAGCTCCGGCTTCAATGGGTAAGCCGGCAGGGAAACCACAGAATAACCACACTATGGCTTATCTCACCCTGTTCTTCACGGCGCTAGCCGCAGCGACTATCCTGCCCTTCTATTCCGAGGTCGTACTGCTTTCCATGCTCTACCAGGGCCTGTCGCCCACCTATCTCTGGCTTTCCGCCACCCTGGGCAACACGCTGGGCTCCCTGATCAACTGGGTATTAGGGCGCTACCTGCTCCACTTCCAGAACCGGCGTTGGTTTCCATTCAAACCCGCACAACTGGAAAATGCCCAACGCCAGTTCAACCGCTATGGAGCCTGGACCTTGCTCTTTGCTTGGTTACCGATTGGAGGGGATGCCCTGACCTTTGTCGCCGGCATCCTGCGGGTTCATGTTGTGGTGTTTACGGTACTGGTCGCCATCGGCAAGGGAGCCCGCTATGCCGCCCTGATCTGGTTGGGCAGCGCCATTTGAGCCGGCTGTCATAGACCTTACTGGACCATGGATGAACGGACACTGCGCTGCAGCAACTGCTCGCACTCCCGGGCCGGTATCGGCTTGCTGAAGAAGTAGCCTTGGTAGTCAAAACAGCCATGGCGACGCAAGTAGTCCAACTGGCCCTGCTCTTCCACCCCCTCAGCCACCAACTCCAGCCCCAGGTTACGGGCAAGGCCGATAATGGCTTTAATGATCACCCTGTCGCTGGGGTCCACCAGTACATCCCGCACAAAGCTGCGGTCAATCTTGAGCTTTCTGATGGGAAACATCTTGAGATAGTTCAGCGACGAATAGCCGGTGCCAAAGTCGTCAATCGTCAGCTGCACCCCCAGGCTGTCCAACTCCCTGAGCATGCTGATGGCGGTTTCCGCATCTTCCATCAAGGTGCTTTCGGTCACTTCCAGTTCCAGCAAATGAGCCGGAACCTGGTGCTCCTCCAATAGATCCCGCACCCGCTGCACCAACTCCCGCTGACGAAACTGCCGGGCGGACAGGTTGACCGCAATCCGGGTGGGAATGCCCTTCTCAAGCCAGTCGCGGATTTGGCGGCAGGCTTGTTGCAGCACCCAATCTCCCAAGGCCTGGATCAGGCCTGCGGCTTCCGCCAGGGGCACAAAGCGAGCCGGGCTCACAAAACCCAGTTCCGGGTCATGCCAGCGCAGCAAGGCCTCCACGCCGGGGATTTCGCCGGTCTTCGAATCCACCTGGGGCTGGTAATGCAGTTCCAAACCACCTTGCTCCAAGGCCAGCCGCAGCCGCGACTGGATCAGCAGGTTCTCCTGGGTTTGCCGGTTCAGTTCCGCCGTGTAGAAGCGGAAACAGTTACGCCCTTCCGACTTGGCGTGATACATGGCGGCATCCGCATTGGCCATCAGCTCTTCCACTGTTTCGCCGTCATCCGGAAACAGGCTGATACCCAGACTGCCACCGCCGGAAACCTCCTGCTCCCCCAAGCGATAGGCCGGCGCCAGGGCTTTGAGGATTTTCTCGGCAATGGCGCTTAAATCCTCAACCGTCTTCACGTCCGTCAGGATGACCGCAAACTCATCACCCCCAAGCCGGGCGACCAGATCCGTTTGGCGCATACAGGCCTTCAGGCGTTCGGCCGTCAGGATCAGCATCTGATCCCCTTGCTGATGCCCCAGGCTGTCGTTGACCTGCTTGAAGTTATCCAAATCCAGCAACATCAGCGCCAGCCGCTTTTGGTGGCGCCGGGCCTGGGCCACTTCCTGCTCCAGCCGGCTACTGAACAGCGCCCGGTTCGGCAGGCCGGTCAGCACATCGTGGGTGGCCAAATGCCGAAGCTCTGCCTCCATGTCACGCCAGGCCGTGACATCCCGGATAAAGGCAATCACCTGGTAGCCCTGTTCCAACTGGCAGGCATTCAGGCTGATATCCACCGGCAGCCGGCTGCCATCCTTGCACACCGCCTCCAGGTGCGGCAGGGCCGACATGGGGCGCCCCTTCGGCGCGGCTACATATTTCTGGCGCATGTTACGGTGCTTCTCCCGCACCGACTCTGGCACCAGTATCTCAATCTGCTGGCCGATCAATTCCTCACGGGAATACCCCAGCATTTCCTCCACTTTGTCATTGACCAGGCAAATCCTGCCCTGCTCGTCGGTGACCAGGATGCCATCGGGCGCTGAGCGTAAAAGCTGTTGATAGCGGTGGGCGCTTTCCGTGATTTCCCGCTGGGCCTGGCGCAGGCTCTGAAAGGGCATACGCACGTTTTCCAGGTACACGATCCGGTACAGGTAAAGGTAGGCCACCACCTTGTAAAGATGCCCCAAGCCATTGGCCAGGTCTGTCACATGGATATAGGTGGTAAAGAACAGCTCCGTGACAATGGACAGCAGCACCGCCATCGCCAGCAAGCGGGCGTGCTTGTCCTGCAACTGATGGCGGCCCCGGAACAACAGCAGCAAGGTGATACCATGCAAGGCAATGACCACGCCTTCCATCGCCACCTTGAAAGGGGTCACTCCCTGGCCGTCGATAAAGGTAACCGGCAACCACTGGGGCCACACCAGGGTCACGCTGGTCACCCCCACCACAAAGGCCAGATTGGCAAACAGCAACCAGCCCCGCAGCCGCGACGTCTTCACCGTCTTGACCGGAGGGATCATCACATAGCCCAGGAACATCAGTGCCGCCACCAGCCGGGCCGCCAGCCAGAACACAATAGCCTTGTGGGGTGAGTTCGGCGTAACAAAGTCCGGCATGCCCTGGTAGGACATCAAATGGGCAAGATCCAACAAGCCGATGGCCAAGGCCCCACAGGCCACCACCAGGGAGGCGACGGTGCGCTTTTGCTCGTGCATGTGCCAGCCGGTAGCAAAGGCGACCCCGGCCATGGCCACCACAATGATTTCGGTGATCGAATGCAGGTATAGAAACTGACCCGGAGCACTGACCCAAGGCCTGGGCCCCCAAGCGAGAACCGCAAATGCGACCAGCCCCAGTAATGCTGCAATGGCTCCCGGGCGGGTATCCCGGTGAGTGAACAGTTGATGAATCAAGGAAAAGCCAGGGTGTGGCCCCATCGGCCGGTCGGCCTGTTGCATCGGTTTATCGCTCTCCCGGTCATTGCAAACGGACAGGAAGGCACCCGCCCCAAAAGACACACGAAATTAATGGTTATTCGCAAACAATGATAGAAGAGGGCGCGATTTGTGCAACCGCGCACCAGAGGCTGGAGGGAAAAAGAAGCAATAAATTGACCGTTTACGCCAAAGCCCCCGGGTTGCCCGGAGAATGGCCTAGCTGCTTTGCGCCGCGGGAGAGGAGTCCGTCAAAGACAGCCACTTTTCCAGATAATCCCTCAACTCGATGCCGAAGCTGCCGTTTGGCCACTCGCGAACCAGGTTATAGGGCTGGCCGCTGGGATCCAAGTCCATCTGCATCAGATCCACCACCCGCTCCGGGCGAGGCCGTTTCATCTCATCCCGCAGCAGCAAAATCCGTGGACGCAGTTTCTTGAGGTCAGAGCTGCCCACCACAATGCCCACCTCTCCCGAGCTCAGCTCCACAATCGCCCCGGGCGGATAGATCCCGATACAGTGAATGAACTCCAGGGCAAGATCCGCATCGAACTGGCAGCCCCGCCCCTTGTAGATGATATCCAGCGCCTCCCGGGAAGAGCGGCTGCGGGCATAGCAGCGGGAGCTGGTCATGGCGTCATAGGCGTCGGTAATGGCAACGATCCGGGCACCGTACGGGATTTCATCCTGGCGCAGACCTTCCGGATAGCCACCCCCCGAGGGCCGTTCATGGTGGAAATAGGCCGACTCCACAACAGTGGGGATCCAACTGGCGGTTTTAAGCAACAGCTCCCGCCCGTACACCGGGTGCTGCTGGATCACCTTGAGTTCATCCGGAGTCAAAGGCCCTGGCTTGTTCAGGATTTCCAAGGGCACCTTGGCCTTGCCCACATCGTGCAGCAGGCCTGCCAGGGTAATGGTTTCAATTTCCGGCTCCGGCAGTCCCAAATGCTTGGCAAAGGCCGCGGTCAGAATCGCCACGTTCATACAGTGCTCGGCAGTGTAGGCATCCTTCTCCTTGATTTGGGTGAGCCAGAGCAAGGCATCCTGATTGCGCAGTACACTCTCCACACACTGCGCCACCACCTGGCGCGCCTGGTTTATGTCCAGCATGGTTCCCAAGCGCACATCATCCATCAACTGGTGGGCCAGTTGCCGGGCCTGCTCATAGGCCTGTATGGCGGCGGGCATCTCTTCTTCTGTGGAGCGGGTTTTGCCGTACCGCTGGCGATTGACGGGGCGCTGTCGGGTTTCAGCCTTGGAAGGGCGTGAAACTTTGGGGCGGGAGGCCTTGATCCTGACCTGGGCCGGCTGCGCTTTTTCAGGCGACCGGGCAGCCTTTGGAGATGGAGCGGGAGTGGCCCTGTTTTCGATATACACGTATTCGCACTGGGCCTGCAGGGCCTGAAGCTCCTCATTGGTTCGGATCACGAACCCTTGCAGTAAGAAATTGGTTTCCAACCAGGGGCGGTCCAACCGAACCACATGCATTCCGATTTCCAGTTCGGAAACCGGCACTTTCAACTCAAAGCGTTCTTGCACCATTCATCCTTCCTGCCTCCCGATCCTTCTTGGGAAGCGACAACCAGGCAACGCTACCAGGGGTAGCCGGCGACTGTTCCTTTGTTCTCTCGCAAGCAACCCCAAAACCGGCCACTGCACTTGAGCGCGGGGATTATATCCATCCTCGCTCAGAAAACGAACAATTCTTCACAAAAAAATAATACTCCTTCCCTCACGCTTGAATGGACACACACGCCAACTCATCACTTTTTCCAGGGAACTCAGTTAGTTAGTAATAGATCTAAATATTTTTTAGCAGCAAAAAGCCCTAGAAGTAGCGCAAATATTCAAAAATACGCGGTTGAAGCACTATTTTTTATTTAGTAGTCTAAATAAAAATCGCAACCAAGACCTGATCATGGATACTGAAACACCAGATTTACCGACACCACCTGAATCACCCCACAACCCCCTCCCCCAGCTTCGCAAACCAACTAAAGCCGACGGTTACCCACTTCACCAACTCATCGCTGCCTGCCCGCCACTCGACCCCAACTCCGTTTACTGCAACCTCCTGCAATGCCACCACTTCGCAGACACCTCTGTGGCAGCGGAGCTCAACGGCAAGCTTGCCGGTTTCGTTTCGGGCTATCTTATCCCTCAAGAACCCGACACCCTGTTTATCTGGCAGGTGGCAGTCCATGCCGATGCCCGCGGCCTTGGCCTGGGCAAGCGCATGATTCGCCACATCCTCGCCCGCGATACCTGCTCCCAGGTCAAGCGCCTGAAGACCACCATCACCCCCGGCAACGAAGCGTCCTGGGCCATGTTCCGCTCCCTGGCGCGGGATCTTGGCGCAAAGATCGAACAACAGCTCGAATACGAACAAGACACCCATTTTGGCGGCCAGCATGATTCGGAGATCTTGCTCACCATCGCTCCGGTCTCACCCCAAGCTGCCCCGACCCCACAACAAGGAGACTAACAATGAATATTTTTAAGGAAGCAGAATCAGAAGTTCGCAGCTACGCCCGCTCCTTTCCGGTGGTTTTCCACCGCGCCCAAGGCTGCTACCTGTATGACAACAAGGGCAATCGCTATCTGGACTTTCTCGCCGGTGCCGGCACCCTCAACTATGGCCATAACAATCCGATCCTGAAGAAAGCGCTGCTGGCCCACATCGAAGAAGACGGCATCGCCCATGGCCTGGACATGCACACCCAAGCCAAGGCCGGATTCCTGCAAGCCCTGCGGGACTACATCCTGATTCCCCGGGGCATGGAAGACTACGTGGCCCAGTTCACCGGGCCGACCGGCACCAACTGCGTGGAAGCGGCCCTGAAAATTGCCCGCAAGGTCACCGGCCGCTCCCAGATCATTGCCTTCAGCAACGGCTTCCATGGCGTCACCCTGGGCGCGGTGGCCGCCACCGCCAACCGTTTCTACCGGGAAGGCGCCGGCATCAACCTGCAGGGGGTCACCCACGTTCCCTTTGACGGCTACATGGGCAAGGACACCGACACCACCAAGTACCTCGACAAGATGCTCTCCGACAACAGTGGCGGCAGCGACTTCCCGGCCGCGGTCATCGTGGAGACGGTACAGGGCGAAGGCGGGCTCAACGTGGCCACGGCCGAATGGCTGCGCAACCTGCAGAAGGTCTGCCGCAAGCACGATGTACTGCTGATCATCGACGACATCCAGGCCGGCTGCGGCCGCACCGGGCACTTCTTCAGCTTTGAGGAAGCCGGCATCCAGCCCGACATCGTCACCCTGTCCAAATCCCTCAGCGGCTTCGGCCTGCCCTTTGCCCTGACCCTGTTCCGCAAGGAACTGGATATCTGGAAACCGGGCGAGCACAACGGCACCTTCCGCGGCAACAACCACGCCTTTGTCACGGCACGGGCCGCCCTGGAAACCTTCTGGAAGGACGACAGCTTTGCCCAGGAAGTCCGGCACAAGGGCGAAATGCTGGCCCAGAACCTGAAGCGTATCGCCAGCAAATACCCCGCCGGCATGTTCCGCCCCAAAGGGCGCGGCATGATGCGTGGCCTGGAATGCAAAAACGGTGAGCTGGCCGATGCCATCACCACCAAGTGCTTCGAGCATGGCCTGATCATTGAAACCAGCGGCGCGGAAGGCCAGGTGGTCAAGATCCTGGCGCCCCTGATCACCCCGGAAGAAGAGCTCAAGCGCGGCCTGGACATTATCGAAAGGTCCATCGCCGAAGTGCTGGAGAGCGACAAGGTTCCGGCTGCGTCCTGATACCTGAACCGCCCCGAGCCAAGGGAGCTGCAGGGGCAGGCCCCCGTGTCTGCCCTGCTCCCCTTGGCCCAGAACCCCATACATCACGAATTCATAGGAGTACACATGATCGTCAGAACCCTGGAAGAAGCCCAAAACTCCGAGCGTCGCGTAGTCACCAAAACCTGGGAAAGCACCCGGATGCTTCTGAAGAACGACAACATGGGCTTTTCGTTCCACATCACCACCATCTACAAAAACACCGAAACCCCCATCCACTACCAGAACCACCTGGAAGCCGTGTACTGCATCAGCGGCAACGGCGAAGTGGAAACCTGCGACGACGGCAAGGTCTACCAGATCCGCCCCGGCACCCTGTATGTATTGGACCAACACGACAAACACCTACTGCGGGGCGGCAGCGAAGACATGATCCTCGCCTGCGTGTTCAACCCGCCCCTGAACGGCAAGGAAGTGCATGACGAAAATGGGGTTTACCCATTAGAAGCAGAGGTGGTTAACGGCTGAGTTGCCGTAAGCACCGAACTCTCAGAAAGCACTTTTACTTCCCCCTTTCGTAAAGGGGGACTAAGGGGGATTTCCTGCGGGCAACTCCGTACTTGCAGGTACTTTGTACGTGCCTGCCGAAATCCCCCCTCCCCCCCCCTTTAAGAAAGGGGGGAATATACGAGGAAAAATGAACTCGGCAGATCATCACTCACCAGCAAGAAACATCACAGGAACCATCATGAGCACAACGCAAGACCTGTACCCATCGCGGAATGGGCAGCCTGCGCGACTGATGGAGCGCCTGGATCCGGTAATCTACAGTCGCCCGGACGCGCCCATGCCGGTTGCCCGATCTCTGATCGAGAGCTACGAAAAAAATGGATTTGTCATTCTGGAAGATGTATTCACCCCTGCGGAGGTTGCTGTTCTACAGCAAGAATCCCAGCGACTGCGGGACAGCCGGGAGCTGGCTGGCCTGGAACAGACCATTACCGAACCCGACAGTGGCGAGATCCGCTCCATTTTCAAAGTCCAGTCAATCAGTGAACTCTATCGCCGCCTGGCCAGCGACCAACGGCTGGTGAACCTGGCCCGCTATATCCTGGGCGACGAGGTGTACCTGCACCAGACCCGCCTGAACTACAAGCCGGGCTTTCGGGGCCGGGAGTTCTACTGGCACTCGGATTTTGAAACCTGGCACGTGGAAGACGGCATGCCCCGCATGCGCGCCCTGAGTATCTCTATCACCCTGACCGAAAACAACGAGCACAACGGTGCCCTGATGCTGGTGCCCGGCTCTCACCGGCATTACGTGGTCTGCCCGGGCGAGACCCCGGAAAACCACTACCAGCAGTCCCTCAAGAAGCAGGAGCTGGGCGTGCCCCCGGATGACGCCCTCCGAACCCTGGTCGAACAGGGCGGCATTGTGCCCGCCTATGGCCGGCCCGGCTCCGTGATTGTGTTCGACTGCAACACCATGCACGGCTCCAACAGCAATATTTCTCCCTGGCCCCGCAGCAACCTGTTCTTTGTCTACAACGCCATGAGCAACCAGGTGGTGGAGCCCTTCTGTGGCTTGGCCCCCCGGCCCGAGTTCATCGCCGCACGACAGCAGATTGCACCCTTAACGGCCATCGCTACCGACTTTAGCCAATGGGCCCCACAGGCACCGCAATTCCAGGGAAGCCAACAACTTCAGGAGAAGAACCCCAATGAACACCCAGACTCAGCACACCGTCGAAAAGATCGGCGGCACCAGCATGAGCCAGTATCGCCAAGTGCGTGACAATATCCTGGTGGGCAACCGCCAGGGCGACGAGCTTTACCAGCGCATTTTCGTGGTATCCGCCTATGGCGGCGTCACGGACCTGCTGCTGGAGCACAAGAAAACCGGCGAGCCGGGCGTGTATGCCCTGTTCGCCAATGCAGAATCCGACTGGGCCTGGGGCGATGCCCTGACCCAAGTGAGTGAGCGGCTGTGCGAGATTAATGCCGACCTGTTCGAAGACCGCTTCCTGCTGGCCCAGGCCAACCAGTTCATTACAGAGCGCATTGAAGGTGTGCGCAGTTGCCTGATTGACCTGCAACGGCTGTGCTCCTATGGACACTTCCAGTTGGAAGAGCACCTGATGACCGTTCGGGAACTGCTCGCCACCCTCGGGGAAACCCACAGCGCCTGGAACACGGCAACCCTGCTGCAGGCCGAAGGCGTCAATGCCCGCCTGGTGGACCTGACCGGCTGGCGCGAACCGGAGCTGCTGAGCTTTGAAGAAAAGATCCGCACCGCGTTCGAAACTATCGACCTGAGCCGGGAGCTGCCCATCGTCACCGGCTACACCCGCTGCAGCGAAGGCCTGATCCGCACCTACGACCGGGGTTACAGCGAAATCACCTTCAGCAAGATCGCCACCGTCACCGGCGCCCGCGAGGCCATTATCCACAAGGAGTACCACCTGAGCAGTGCCGACCCCAAAGTGGTGGATGCCGAGAAAGTAGTCCCCATTGGCCGCACCAACTATGACGTGACCGACCAACTGGCCAACCTCGGCATGGAGGCCATCCACCCCCGGGCCGCCAAGGGCCTGCGCCAACTGGGCATTCCCCTGCGGGTGCGCAACACCTTCGAGCCGGACCACCAAGGCACTCTGATCGACAACGAGTATCGCAGTGCCACCCCCTGCGCCGAAATTATTGCCGGGCGCAAACGGGTCTTTGCCCTGGAGCTCTTCGACCAGGACATGGTGGGCGCCAGCGGTTACGACCGGCGCATCCTGGAAGTGCTGGAACGTTTCCGGACCACCATCATCACCAAGGACATCAACGCCAACACCATCACCCACTTCGTGGATGCCAACCTGAAAACCGTCAAGCGGGTGGCCAATGCCTTGGAAAAGGAGTTCCCCAATGCCCAGGTGAACATCTCCAAGGTGGCCATCGTGTCAGCCATTGGCAGCGACATGCAGATCCCGGGCATTCTGGCCAAGACCGTCAAGGCCCTGGCCGACGAGCAGATCAGCGTACTGGCCTTGCACCAATCCATGCGCCAGGTGGATATGCAGTTCGTGATCGACGAAGATCGCTACGAAGATGCCATTGCCGCCCTGCACCGCTGTCTGATCGAGCCCCACAACCACCAGCATGCCATCTGTGCAGCCTAGGGGCCCGGGCCATCACGCGCTGCACGCCCTCAGCGCGTGACGGCCCCAGTTAACCGCCTTCAAGGCTGAGGGCCAATCCAATACAGTCACCGGCATTTCCCTACTTGGAACCCACCCCCACTGTAGGTAAGATGTGCGGCTGCCTAAAACACTCAGGGATTGTTTCTTGTCTTCTACTATGTCCCCAATCGACGCCGATCAGATCATGCAGTGGCTTGATCAAGCCCATATTCCCCACTACGTTTGTGGCGAATGCCATGGCATTCACCTGAACGACGTCCAGTCCATGGAAGGGGTGCTGGAAAGCCGCCTGTTCGTGGAGGCTGACTGCCTCATGTTCTTTACCGAACTGGAAATTCGCCCCAGCATGGTGATGCAGGTGGTGGCCGATCTTAACCGCCTCAACCTGACCTACACCTACCTGAAGGTGTTTGTCGACCTGCTGGACGACAGCATGCCACGACTGGTCATCCAGGATGCCATCCCCCATAACGCCGGCATGACCTATGCCCAATTCCAGCTGTATATGGAAAACTGCATCCAGGCCACCCTGGCCCTGATTCAGGAGTGCCGCCAGCAGTCCTACTTGGCCGGCAGCATCGAGCCTTCTTCCTCTCCCCGCTCCGCGATGCATTGATGCACCGGGCTGGCTCCGGCCAGCCCCTGCGGCCCTCTTTCGTGACCTCAAGTTTTGTCTTCTCGATAGTCCGACTTTAAGTTAAAGCTCAGAAGCTGGAACGCAACTCACCGCGACATGGAAGGACTGCTATGTGGCCACGAATCCTGTTGGCGCCGTTCGCGCTCGTCCCTGCCCTGAGTCTGGCGCAAGCCACTCCCTCTGTGAGCCCTGACACCACTGACAGCCCTGCGACTTCTGCTGCCCCATCCGGTGCCAACGGTGAAGCCAGCGCTCCCATCTACTTCGGGGTGGGCGCCGGCCCCAGCAAGTTCGACGATGACGACCAGTTTCGCCATCAAAAGCTGGATAACTCCGACTTCGGCTATAAACTGCAAATCGGCGCCTACTTCACGCCCCGCTTTGCTGTGGAGTTCGGCTACCGCAACTATGGCAAATTCGACTTTGAGATTGGGGCGACCGGCGAAAGCGGCGATGTGGAAACCTGGGCCACTACCTTGGCCGGCATCCTGTCGGTGTCGCTCACCAGCAACCTCTACCTGACTCCACGGCTCGGCGTGGCCAGCCTGCGCTTTGAGCAGTCGCTTCCGTTGAGCCGCATCCAGGAGCCCGCCCTGTTAGCCGGCGCCGGCCTACGCCTACGTCTGAGCAAGTACCTCGAGGTGGAAGGTTTGCTGGAATCGATCTATTACGAATTGGAAGGGGCGGAAGTCGTCGCCACTGACGGCAACATCCTGGTCCGCGAGCGGGATCTGAACCAATTGCTCACCATGCTGAGCCTGAACGCCCACGTGCGGTTCTAACGGCCTGCCCGGCACAGCCCAGGCAAGCCAGTGGCCATTGCGCCTTAGCCCATGAAGATATCCTCAAAGGCAATGTAGAGATGGGCCATCATCAGGGGCAAGATAATAAGGCCCACCAAAAATGGCAGCACCACGCCCAAGACAGGAATCACAAGCAGAAACACACTAATGATCCCCAGTAGAACAAAGGCCACCAGCCACACCAGGCTCCAGATCAGGAATGGCAGGATATTTCGCAAGCAGGCCTGAAAGCTCTTTGCGATGGCATCCAGGGCCGACAGATCGTGCTGATGCGCCAGCAAGGGCGCATACATAAACGCCATCATCAACGGAATCGACAAGGCGGCGATGGTCAGGCCGCTGATGAGTATCACACGTCCCACCTTGGAAAAGTCGCCGCTGTAGAAACTGGATAAGCTGTGCTCATCCACCATTCCCCGGAGCAACTCCAGGCCAATAAACTCCAACACCAGGCAGATGGCCATATAAATGACACCCACCAGCAATAGCCTGCCCGTATTGTTGAAAGGCTCGAACAAGTCG
>Ga0209075_1000229_pt1 | contig 52708 bp, 48 predicted proteins | sample Stecom2011_FD_187523 | JGI IMG/M metagenome (GOLD analysis project Ga0209075, IMG submission 187523) | Agricultural soil microbial communities from Utah to study Nitrogen management - Steer compost 2011 (SPAdes) (version 2) | ecosystem: Environmental > Terrestrial > Soil > Agricultural land...
TAGAAAGAACAAAAAGTCAGGCACATATTCTGATGTCTTCCTCTTCTCAAGAAGAAAACGATAACCTCTACGGTAAATCCAAAAAGGAAGGAAGAACCTTACTTTCTCAATGGGCTGAAAAGAACAATGGTAAGTTTACAGGAATGGTAATTCCTAATGTATTTGGACCTTTTGGACATCCTTATTACAACTCTGTTGTGGCTACATTTTCTCATCAAGTGGCGCATGGAGAAACACCGAAAATTGAAGTTGATGGTCAATTAAAGCTAATTTATGTTGGCGAATTAGTGGAGGAAATCATCAAAAGTATTCGTGAAGAAAAAAACGAATTCTTATACAAAGTTGATCATACTGCTGAGGCAAAAGTGTCTGAAATTCTATCTTTATTAGAAGCTTACAAGTCAGAATATCAAATAAACGGTGAAATTCCAGCCATTAACAACACATTTGAATTGAATTTATTCAATACCTATCGTTGTTATATGGATATCAAAAATCACTTTCCTGTGAAATTTACGCAACATACAGATCCCCGTGGTTCTTTCGTTGAGGTGATTCGTTTGGGAGTTGGTGGACAAGTTTCATTCTCTACTACTGTTCCAGGAATCACAAGAGGAAATCATTTCCATACCCGCAAGATAGAGCGTTTTGCTGTGATTAAAGGAAAAGCTTTAATTCAACTAAGACGTATTGGTACAGATGAGGTTTTAGATTTTTATTTGGACGGTGAAGAGCCTGCTTATGTGGATATGCCGATTTGGTACACGCATAACATCAAGAATATTGGGGAAGATGTTTTGTATACGAACTTTTGGATCAATGAGTTTTATAATCCGGAGGACGCGGATACGTTTTTTGAGGATGTATGATTGGAACACGGATTTGGCGGATTAAACCGATGGTCACGGATTTCTTAAAAGAAAAATGATGATCACGGATTGGTCTAATTATAAATAACGAATTAATTTAAATTAAACAAAATGCTACTGCATAAAGACATCACTGATAAAATCATTAAGGCATATTACAATGTCTATAATACTTTAGGCTATGGCTTTTTGGAAAAGGTTTATGAAAACGCAATGATGATAGAGCTTCAGAAGCAAGGATTGCATGTCCAAAAACAAATGCCAATTAAAGTATTCTATGAGAATCAATTAGTAGGTGAGTATTACACTGACATACTAGTGGATGAAACTGTTATCGTAGAACTTAAAACTCCCAAAACTTTATGTGAAGAACATGAGTTTCAACTTCTAAATTATTTAAAAGCTACTGAATTCGGACTATTATTAAACTTTGGAAAAGAGCCACAATTCAAAAGAAAAATATTTACAAACTAAAAAATCTGTGGTAATCCGCTAAATCAGTGGCATCCGCGTTCCATAAAATGACCCCACTCCTACTTCCCGGTAACAAACACTCCGATCCACGTGGCACCCTTCGCTTTAACAACGATTTTAACGCTGCTAACATCAAACGCATTTACACCATAGAAAATAAAGACACCTCCTTCATAAGAGCTTGGCAAGGACACGCCATAGAAAGACGTTGGTTTTCGGCAATAAATGGTAAATTTGAAATTAAATTAATTAAAATAGACAATTGGGAAAATCCAGCTAAAAAAACAAATTGCACTTCTTATATCCTAGATGATGTTAAATTAGACATTCTAGCAGTACCCAAAGGATACATTAGCAGTATTCAAGCTTTAGAAGAAAACGCTAAACTAATGGTAATGTCAGATTATACATTGGGAGAAATAGATGATGAATACAGATTTGATTTGGATTATTTTGAAATATAATAGTTAGAATACAATGAAAAAATTAAAAGTGATTACGGTTGTTGGAACGCGACCAGAAATTATAAGGTTATCTAGGGTTATCATTGCACTAGATGCCTCCGAAGCTATTGAGCATACTTTAGTTCATACAGGTCAAAACTATGACTATGAATTAAACGAAGTGTTTTTTGAAGATTTAGGAATTAGAAAACCTGACCATTTCTTGAACGCTGCAGGATCAAATGCAACAACAACGGCAGGACAAATTTTAATTAATGTAGATCCAATATTAGAAGATATTCAACCAGATGCTTTTTTAGTATTGGGAGATACCAACTCCTGCTTATGTGCTATTGCTGCAAAGAAAAGACATATTCCTATTTTTCATATGGAAGCAGGAAACAGATGTTTCGATCAACGTGTTCCTGAAGAAACCAACAGAAAGATTGTAGACCACACGGCTGATATCAACATGACTTATTCTGATATTGCGCGTGAATATTTGTTACGAGAAGGACTTTCAGCAGACAGGGTGATTAAAACAGGTTCACCAATGTTTGAAGTATTAAATCATTATTTGCCTGAGATCAAGAAATCTGAGGTTTTACAAAAATTGAACCTTGAAAAAAGAAAATACTTTGTAGTTTCTGCTCACCGTGAAGAAAACATCAGTTCTGATAAAAACTTTGCTGGTTTAATGGAAAGTTTAAATACAATCGCTGAGCAATATACTTATCCTGTAATTGTTTCAACTCATCCCCGAACAAGAAACATGATTGAGAAGAAACAAATTAAAACCCATCCGGGAATTCAGTTTCTAAAACCACTTGGCTTCCATGATTACAATGCGCTTCAAATGAATTCTTATGCTGTTCTATCAGATTCAGGAACGATTAGTGAAGAATCTTCAATACTTAACTTTAGAGCGCTAAATATTCGTGATGCACACGAAAGACCTGAAGCAATGGAAGAAGCTTCGGTTATGATGGTTGGAATGAATACCGAGCGTATTTTACAAGGATTAGTTCAAGTTCAAAGACAGAATATTGATGGAGCACGTAACTTTAGAGAAGTTGCAGATTACAGCATGCCGAATGTATCTGAAAAAGTGGTTCGTATAATTTTAAGTTATACAGATTACATCAATCGAGTTGTTTGGAGTAAAAACTATTAATATTTATAATGAACATCTTATTTCTTTAAAATCATTTCACAACAGAAAACAGGTCTTCTGAATGAAACAACCGTGGTCGGAAATCCTGATAAAAGTATTAAGTCTATAACTTGTGGAGTTGATGAAATTAAATGATAAAAAAATATACGCACCCTTTGAGTGCAAAAAAACAGTAAAAACGCACTGTGTAAGTGCTTTTTATTGTATGTTTGTATAAAACTGCAGCTAATGGAGTCCTTATTTGAATATTCAAACAAACTAATCAGCGAAACGAATATCGATTTTATTCGCTATAAGTTTATTCGAATTAACTGGAATAACAGATTCTTGGGAATAATTGGTCCACGAGGTGTTGGAAAAACAACAATGATACTTCAGTATATCAAAAAGAACCTACCAGTAAATCAAACATTGTATGTTACAGCAGAGGACTTTTACTTTGCTAAAAATAGTTTATTAGATTTAGCTGATAAATTTGCAAAGAGAGGTGGTAAATATTTATTTATTGATGAAATTCACAAATATTCTGATTGGTCAAGAGAATTGAAACTAATTTATGACTATCACAAGAACTTAAGTGTCGTTTTCACGGGTTCCTCTGTTCTTGATATCAAAAAAGGAAACGCCGATTTAAGTAGAAGAGCTGTGATGTACACAATGCAAGGCCTATCTTTTCGAGAATACCTCATGTTATTTCATAAAATACAGACTCCAGAGTTAAGCTTAGATCAAATTTTAAATCATGATGTATTAACACCTGAAATTTTACACCCCCTGCCCTTATTTGAAGATTACTTAAAAAGAGGCTACTACCCTTTTGCTATCGAAGATGATTTTGATTTAAAACTACAACAAGTTGTTAATCAAACATTAGAAACGGACATTCCTATGTATGCGGATATGAATATATCAACAGGTCGGAAGTTAAAGCAATTGTTAGCAATTGTTGCAGAAAGTGTTCCTTTTAAACCCAACATGAGTAAAATTGCTGAAATGTTAAGTATCAGTAGAAACAATATAGCTGATTATCTTTTGTACATGGAAGAAGCAGGAATGGTGGCACAATTAAGAAGCAATACTGAGGGAGTACGTGCTTTAGGTAAGGTTGATAAAGTTTATTTGGATAACACAAACTTAATATTTTCTCTTGCCAAAGAAAATCAGAATATAGGAAATATTAGAGAAACCTTTTTTCTTAATCAATTAAGTGTAAATCATAAAGTAACATCTTCAAACCTAGCTGATTTTAAAATCGGAGAAATAGATTTTGAAATAGGTGGTAAAAGCAAAGGTTTAAAACAAATTGAGAAGGCTGAAAAAGGCTTTGTCGTTAAAGATAACTTAGAAAGAGGTTTTTTAAATACAATCCCTTTATGGCATTTTGGATTGATGTATTAAAAAATCATTTTAAAGTTATAGCAAAAACTAAATAGATAAATAACAATATGAACTCTAAAATATGGCTTTCCTCACCTCACTTGCGAGGACATGAACAACTATTTATTCAACAAGTATTCAACGAGAACTGGGCTGCACTGTTAGACTTAAACGTATCTGAAAAAGTGGTTCGTATAATTTTAAGTTATACAGATTACATTAATAGAGTTGTTTGGAGTAAATTTTAGTCAATGAAAATCTTAATCCTTTCTCAATATTTTTACCCTGAAGACTTTAAAGTAAACGACATCGCGTTTGACTTTGCTAAAAATGGACATGAAGTGACTGTGTTAACCGGGAAACCAAATTATCCGAAAGGAAGGTTTTTTTCAGGATATAATTTTTTTAATAAGAGAAAAGAAACAATTAATGGTGTTACAGTAATTAGGATACCATTATTTCCAAGGTTTAACAGTAGCGGTAAGTATTTAGCGATAAACTATTTTTCTTTCTTGTTCTTTTCTTTTTTTGCAGTACACTTTAGAATAAAAGGGAAGTTTGATGTTATTTTTTCACACCTACCTTCTCCCCTGACCTCTGCAATTCCAGGAATATGGTTAAAAAAGAAATTTAAAGCTCCTTTAATATTATGGGTTTTGGATCTTTGGCCTGAAAGCGTAAGTGCAAACAGTAAAATCAAAGATGGATTCATCCTTCGAAAACTTAAAAATACCGTTCAATATATCTATACCAATTCAGATAAAGTATTGGTGAGTTCTAGGACATTTAAAACATCAATTGTTGATAGCTTTAAGATAGAGAAAGAAAAAATTGAGTATTTCCCAAACTGGGCAGAAGATGTATTTACAAACCCAAAAGAATACAAGGATTTTATTCCTGATCTTCCAAAAGGATTTAATGTCATGTTTGCTGGAAATATTGGTGAATCACAAGATTTTGAAGCTATACTTAAAGCCGCAAAACAAACAAAGGACAAGATCAATTGGATTTTAGTTGGAGATGGAAGAAAAGCTGAATGGGTAAAAGAACAGAAAGAACAAGAAGGCTTAGATAATGTGTATCTTTTAGGAAGACTAGCCATAGAAGCAATGCCGACACTCTTCAACAAAGCAGACGCTATGCTAGTATCGTTAAAAGATGATCCTACATTTGCCTTAACCATTCCAGCAAAAGTCCAAGCATACATGGCATCTAAAAAAATCATTTTAGGAATGCTGAACGGAGAAGGAAAAGACCTTATAAACAATAGTGGAAGTGGATTTGCTGTAGATGCAAAAGATGATAAAGCATTAGCTGAAAAAGCCTTGATGATTAAAAACCTTTCAAAGGAAGAAAGAAACGAGATTGAAGAGAAATCTATAGCTTACTATAATGAAAACTTCTCTAAAACAATGTTATTGGATAATTTAGAAAACTTATTTAAAACAACAAGCATTGAATAATATACTGATTTCGGGAATTACAGGTTTCGTTGGAGGGAACCTAAAAGAATATTTACAAGGAAAATATAAGGTTACAGGGATCTCTAGGAAGAGTAATCCTGAACAAGCCATTATTGCATATCAAGAACTGTCAGAAGAAAACTTAAACAATATCACTGCTTTTGTACATTTGGCTGGAAAAGCTCATGATTTAAAGAAAACAGCTGATGAAAATGAGTATTTTGAAGTAAATACAGAACTAACTAAATCGGTTTTTGATACTTTTTTAGAAAGTAAATGTGAAGTGTTTATTTATATGAGCTCTGTAAAAGCAGCAGCAGATACTGTTGAAGGAGTCTTAACTGAAGAAGTAGCACCTACTCCAGTAACAGCATATGGTAAATCTAAATTAGCAGCGGAAAACTATATTTTATCAAAGGAAATTCCTGCAAATAAAAGAGTATATATATTGCGCCCTTGTATGATCCACGGACCAGACAACAAAGGGAATTTGAACTTATTGTATGGTTTTGTTTCGAAAGGAATTCCTTATCCTTTTGGGAAGTATCAAAACAAAAGATCCTTTGTTTCTGTGGAGAACTTATGTTTTATCATTCATGAATTAATTGAAAATAAAAAGATTGAATCTGGAGTATACAATATTGCTGATGATCAAAGTATTTCAACCAATGAACTCGTTTCAATTATTGCAAGCACCATTGGAAAACCCAATAGAATTCTAAAAACGTCAAAATTCATCATCAATATTCTAGCAAAAATTGGAGACTTTCTTCCAATTCCCATTAACAGCGAGCGACTTCAGAAATTAACGGAAAACTACGAGGTTTCAAATGATAAAATAATCAAAGCACTTCAAAAGCAATTGCCTTTATCCACAAAAGAAGGAATAGAAAAAACAATAAAGTCTTTTAACTAACCATGGAAGAATTCATATATATAACGATTACGCTTATATTATTTTCTTATGCTTATATTAAAATTGCTGAGTATTTTAATATCGTTGACAAACCAAATCACAGAAGCTCGCATACGCAAAGTACAATTAGAGGTGGCGGGATCTTATTCTTAATTGCACTTCTTCTATTTTACGTAGTATCAGATTTTCAATACACTTATTTTGTATTAGGAACATCAATAATTGCAGTTGTAAGCTTTATAGATGACATCGTAACATTGAGCTCTAAACTAAGATTGCCCTTTCAGTTTGTTGCAGTCGGATTATGCTTATATCAATTAGACTTTGGGATAATTGGTATAAATGATCTATTATTATTTCTTCCTTTATTGGTTTTATGCATAGCCTTTATTAACATCTATAATTTTATGGATGGCATTAATGGCTTAACGGGAATTTACTCAATTGTTGTTTTAGCAGGATTCTATTCCTTAAGCATCAATATTGAAGCTGTAAACAATGATTTAATTATCTATACGCTAATTTCATTGTGTGTTTTTGGTTTTTATAATTTTAGAAAAAAGGCGCGCTTCTTCGCAGGAGATATAGGCAGTATTACTATTGGAATGATTATTTTATTCGTTGGTTTTTCACTTTTAATCGCTTCTACCTCTCCGCTTGTATTGCTTTTTGTCGCTGTATATAGTATTGATGGTCTATACACAATTATTTACCGTATTCTAATCAAGGAGAAGTTAACAGAACCACACAGGTATCACTTGTACCAAAAATCAGTAGATATTTTTAAACTATCACATTTAAAAGTGTCATTTATATATGCCATGATACAGCTGCTTATTAACGTTGTAATTTACTATTGTTATGAAATGGATCTGATTTTACAATATACAATTGCTGCATCCATATTAATTGTTTTAAGTATCATGTATATTTTCATTTTCAAATTAGCGAAAGCAAGAATGTTAAAGGATATATAATTGATCATAAATCCTATAAATGGACCTTTATTATAATGTTAGTATCTATTAAAACTAAAGGCTAACATGAATCATAAATACCACCAAGCTCCTATCTTTGTCCTTTATTAAAACTCTATGAGGCTCTCTTATTCGTATTCTCAAATCTTAAAAGTTGCCTTTCCTTTAATGCTGGGAACCTTCATTCAGTCTATCGTAATGATAACTGATGCGGCGTTTCTAAGCAGATACAGTACCATAAGTTTTGACGCCAGTGGGAATGCAGGTTTAATTTACGTTACGCTTTTCATGGGACTGACTGGATTAGGAGATGCCTCTCAAATCATTATGGCTCGGCGTATTGGACAAAATGAACCCAAAGCCTTAAATACCGTCTTGCAATCTGCAATGTTGGTTGTTTTTTGTTTTGCAATTGCCTTTTTCCTGCTCATCCAAAATGGAGCCGATGATATGCTCATGAGTTACTCCAAAAATAAGGAACTCGCTCAGGAACAAATAGATTTCTTGTCTGTACGCTCTTATGGCTTTTTTATGGGTGTTATAATGCTCAGTCTCAATAGCTTTTTCATGGCGACAGGAAAAACATGGGTCATCATGGTGAGCACTGCATTTTTTGCGACCTCAAATATTATTTTAGATTACCTTCTTATTTTTGGATTTTGGGACATCGAACCAATGGGTGTAAAAGGAGCTGCTTTGGCTTCTGTAATCTCTGAAGGGTTAACTGCAGTTGTTCTTTTGATCTTATTGTATAGTTCGAAAGAACGAATTATGTATGGTATATTCTCAAAATTCCAAATCACATTAGAAAGTTTAAGACGGTTAATAAAAGTAGGTATGCCACTCGTTATTCAAGGTTTTCTTGCTTTAGCAACTTGGACGGTATTCTTTACTTGGATAGAACAAATGAGTACTTATGATCTTACCGTTTCTCAAAATATTCGCTCAATATACTTTTTAGCTTTCGTTCCTATATTTGGATTTGGTGCCACCACCAAAACTTATGTAGCACAATACATGGATTTAAAAGACAAAGCAGTCATAACAAAAATTGTTCGAAGGATTCAGTTTTTAATCATGGCGTTTCTTCTGCTTATATTTCACGGCGCACTTTTATATCCAGAACAATTGGTCGCTATTATTAATCCAGATCCAGCTTATTTGAAAGACAGCGCCTCTATTTTAAGAATGGTTTTCGGATCAATCTTAATATTTGGACTCAGTACGCCCTATTTTCAAACCATCAATGGTTCTGGGAATACGCGTGTGTCCTTATTAATTGAAATCTTTTGTATGATTCTATATATAGGATATGCTTATTTAACGATAAAAGTATGGAATTGGAATATCGCAGCGGTTTGGACAGTCGAATACCTATATTTTATATCTTTGGGTACATTATCACTACTCTACCTATCTATTTTTAATTGGAGAAAAAAAGAATACTAAATGAAAGAAAAAAAAGAGCTTGATATTGTTTTTATGGGAACGCCTGAATTCGCAGTTACCATTCTAGAACAATTAATTAAAGAAGGCTATAATATAAGAGCTGTTGTTACTGCCCCAGATCGTCCGGCTGGAAGAGGTCGTAAATTAAAAGGAAGTGCGGTTAAGGAATGTGCAACAGAACATGGAATAAAAGTTTTACAACCTACAAACCTAAAAGACGAAGACTTTGTCTCAGAACTAAAAGCCATTAATGCCGATCTATTTATTGTTGTTGCATTCCGGATGCTTCCTAAGTTGATTTGGGAAATACCAACGTTGGGTACCTTTAATCTACACGGTTCATTGTTGCCACAATACCGTGGAGCGGCTCCAATCAATTGGGCAATTATCAATGGGGAAAAAGAAACTGGTGTCACAACCTTCTTTATAGATGAAAAAATTGATACCGGTCAAATCATTAAAAGTGAAAGAATGTCCATTGGAGATAATGAAACCGCTGGAGAGCTTCACGATAGAATGATGGTATTAGGCGCCCAAACGGTTGTAGATACTGTTGAACTAATTAGAAAAGGAGAGGTTCAAGCCATTCCTCAACCTAAAGGAGAATTAAAAGATGCTCCAAAAATTAATAAGCAAGATTGTTTAGTCGATTTCACTCAAGCAATCGAATCCATTCATAACTTTATAAGAGGAATGTCTCCTTATCCAACTGCTTGGATTAAACTAGAACACAAGGAGAGTCAACAGCAGAAGACTTTAAAAATTTTTAAGTCTGAAATTTTGAATCATCAACCCAATACACAGATAAGTCTAGAAAAAGATGATAAATCGCTGATTTTAAAAACATTAAATGGTCAATTGAATTTACTTGAAATACAATTAGAAGGTAAAAAGAGATTAGATGCGACTTCTTTCTTAGCTGGATTTGATCCATTAGAATGGATTATCAAATTATAAATTGATTAGATTATCGTCAGTGAAATGGCGAGAGATTTCATTAGATTTTTAATACTATTAAGAAATAAAGGTCTTAATCGATGAAAAAATGAAGTTGGTCTGAATTGAAAATTATTTAAATTCGTTATAATTCCTGTCAAAACCTTCTAAAACGCTTATAAATAAAGGTTAATAGCTCGTACTTATCAACATTATGACAGTTTTTTCAACAATTTTTGTTTTTTTTTACTTGAAACACTTGTGAATGGTTGATATTCCTCTATATTTGTTACAGTATAATTTTTTAACAAACAAAAACCATAACTATGAACAAAGCAGAATTAATTGAAGCTATGGCTTCAAAAGCTGGATTGTCAAAAGCGGATTCAAAAAAAGCTTTAGACGCATTTATTAGCGCAACTACAGAAACATTAAAAAAAGGTGATCGCCTTTCTTTAATTGGATTTGGATCATTTTCTATTTCAAAGCGTGCAGCTAGAACTGGAAGAAACCCACAAACTGGAAAAGAAATCCAAATCAAAGCGAAAAATGTTGTTAAATTTAAAGCTGGTACTGAGTTAGCAAACTCTGTAAACTAGTTCGCAATTTCAAAAAAGATTGCAGGGAGCCGAAAAGCTCCCTTTTTTTTGTTTTAATTTTATCCGATGGAAGAGAAATTACTTCAGGCTTTATATCAAATTATTACTCCTGAAAAGATTGAAAAATTCGAACGTATAGCCGCTGAAAGAACCCGCCATGTTACTGTAGCTGTTGAAAATCTTTTTCAAGAACACAATGCAAGTGCTGTAATGAGAACTTGTGACTGTTTTGGTATTCAAGATTTACATATTATTGAACAAACCAATAAATTTAGTGTCAATAGAGATATTGCGCTTGGTGCTGGTCAATGGGTAAATCACTATCATTATACAGATACGCTATACCCAACAACAAAGTGTATTACCGAATTGAAAAAGAAAGGCTATAAAATAGCGGCCACTACTCCACACACTGATGCATATACAATTAATGATGTTCCGATAGATGAGCCAATTGCTTTTCTATTTGGTACAGAGCAAACAGGTTTATCAGAAAAAGCTTTGGATTTATCAGACTATTATGTAAAAATCCCTATGGTTGGATTTACAGAAAGTTTTAATATTTCTGTATCCGCTGCATTAACAATAAACACCATCAGAACACGACTTGAAAATCAAAATGAGCTAGACTGGAAATTAAATAAGGCTGAACAAACAGCATTAAAAATTGAGTGGTGTAAAAGAATATTAAAGAATCCCGATGCTGTAATCAAAGACATGCGGAGAAGAATTCTAGAGCAAGAAGAGTAAATGTCATAAAAAAAGGAAATTAAACATACTATTTTTACTATATTTAGCCAACATACTAATTTAAATATATAAACAATGGGAAAAGGGGATGTAAAAACAGCTAAAGGAAAACGTTTTAGAGGTTCATACGGTAATTCAAGACCAAGGAAGGCTGAGTCAACATTAGTTATACCTGAAAAGAAGGTAAAAGAAGCTAAAAAAACGACGGCTACAAAGGAAACAACAACCAAAAAAGCACCCGCAAAGAAAACTGTTGCTAAAAAAACAGAAGAGAAAAAAACAACTCCTGTTAAAAAGACAACAACAAAAGCTGCAGCAGAAAAAAAAGCAGCGCCAGCTAAAAAGCCTGTTACTAAAAAAGAAGAAAAGCCTAAAGCTAAAACGGCCGAAAAAAAAGATAAAGAAGACAAATAGTCTACAAGAATATATTGAAGAGTCGACAAGTATGTCGGCTCTTTTTTTTATTCTAATTATCGCAGGGAATAATTGGTCAAATCATCTGAAAAACACTAATTTTTTAACATCTTTGTAAAAAAAAAGATATGAAACATAATTTTGGAGCAGGTCCATGTATTTTACCTCAAGAGGTATTTAAAGAGGCCGCAGCAGCAGTTCTTGATTTTAACGGATTATCCATACTTGAAGTTTCGCATAGAAGTGCTGACTTTGTTGCAGTAATGGAAGAAGCACGAGAAAATGTAAAAAAAGCATTAAAAGTACCGGAAGGTTATACTGTTTTATTCCTTCAAGGAGGAGCTAGTTTAGGCTTTTTAATCGCTGCATACAATATGGCAGGGAAATACAAAAGAGCTGCATACATCAACACTGGAACTTGGGCTACAAATGCAATAAAAGAAGGTGTTAATGCTGGTTTAGAAGTAATCGAAATCGCATCTTCTGAAGACAAAGGTTTTAATTATATTCCTGAAATTACAGAAATCCCTGAGGAAATTGATTTCTTACATTATACTTCAAATAATACAATTGTAGGGACTCAGTTTAAATCAATTCCTGAAACAAATGTACCTCTAGTTTGTGATATGTCTTCGGATATCTTTTCACAAGAAATAGACATTTCAAAATTCGACTTAATTTATGCTGGAGCTCAAAAGAACTTGGGTCCTGCCGGAGCAACTTTATATATTGTAAAAGATAGTATTCTTGGGAAATCTTCTTTGAACATCCCTACTTATCTTGATTTAGGTATTCAAGCTAAGAAAGACAGTATGTTTAATACACCTCCTGTATTTTCAGTTTTTGTTTCAAATTTAAATTTAAAACACTTAATGAAAAACGGTGGTGTTGAAGCAATTGCTAAATTAAATGAAGAAAAAGCAGAATTGTTATACAATGAAATCGATAGCAACCCTAACTTCGAAGGTACAACAGCTGTTAAGGACCGATCTTTAATGAATGTTACTTTCAGGTTAACTGATGAAAGTAAAAAAGAACGTTTTGATAAATTATGGAATGATGGAAACATTGTTGGAATAAAAGGACACCGTTCAGTTGGTGGTTACCGTGCCTCAATGTACAATGCTTTGGAATTAAAAAGTGTGAAAGCACTTGTGGACATCATGAAATCACTATAAAAATATAGTACAATGAAAATTTTAGCAAATGACGGTATTTCCCCGGAAGGAAAAGAGAAATTAGAAAATGCTGGTTTTACAGTAGTAACTGACCATGTACAACAAGATCTATTGATTGATACAATCAATAAAGAAAACTATATTGCTTTGTTGGTACGTTCTGCAACAACCGTAAGAAAAGATTTAATTGATGCTTGTCCTGATCTAAAATTCATCGGACGTGGTGGAGTTGGAATGGACAACATTGATGTGGAATATGCTCGAAGCAAAGGAATAACTGTTGAAAACACTCCTTCAGCCTCCTCTCAATCTGTTGCTGAATTAGCAATGGGATCTTTGTTTTCTTTAGCCCGATCAACCTTTGATTCTTATAAAGAAATGGCGAACGAAGATGGTGTTGATTTCAAAGGTTTAAAAAAGAAATACAGTAAAGGGGTTGAATTGCGTGGAAAAACGCTTTTAATCATTGGATTCGGACGCATTGGACAATCCTTGGCAAGTTATGCATTAGGTTCCGGAATGAAGGTTAATGCATTAACACTTGCGGAAGAAAGCATCGAAATCCCTATTTCAATTGAAGGAATTGGTGAGGTTGTAAGTACGATTAAAACAACTACCAACATCGACAAAGCATTAGGAGAAGCTGATTTCATTAGTTTACACCTACCAAAACAAGATGATGGCAAAGCAGTAATTGGAAAAGCCGAGTTTGAAAAAATGAAAGATGGAGTTCGCATTATAAATCTAGCACGTGGAGGAGTAATCGATGAGAATGACTTATTAAATGCTCTTAAAAGTGGAAAAGTTGCTGCTGCAGCAATTGATGTTTATGAAAATGAACCAACTCCAAAAGAAGAGCTATTGAAATGCGTAGGAATTGCTTGTACTCCTCATATTGGAGGAGCAACAACAGAAGCTCAAGGAAGAATTGGAACTGAATTAGCAGATAAAATTATTGCAACTTTTAAGAAGATCGAAATTTAAAATTGTTAGTTAAGCGTTCAATCTATGGGTTGAACGCTTTTTTTCATATAGGTTTTCATTATCCAAGCAATCAACAAAGTTGAGAAGAAGGAAAAACTCCCATATAAAACAGCTATCAATGACAAACCATCAATTTGTATCACATTATTGGCTAAGAAAATGGCCAAGGCGGAATTTTGCAAGCCCATTTCTATCGCTATAGTGTACTTTCCTTCATGGTTGATTCCTGTAGCTCCTGAGAGAAAAAAGCCGACAAACATTACCAATATATTTAACAATAAGGCAGGAATCAACAATACGCCGTATTCAGATAAAGATTTCTCACCATTTCCTTGTTCATTGATGATAACCAATAAGAAAACAATAAAAAGAATTCCTGGTAAAATGTACCGAAGTGATTTCCTTAGTTTTCCAACGGTGTTAGGGAAGTAATGTTGAAACAAAACACCCGCAATTACAGGAAGTAAAACTGTGATAACTACCTCAGAAAAAGTATCGTATATTGAAAGCTGAACTTCTCTAGTTGAGGTCCAAAATAAAGAAAAAGCGAGGTCTAAAACAATGGGAATTGTCAAAACAATTAAAAAGCTATTAAAAGCTGTCATCGAGACTGAAAGCGCAACTCTCCCCTTTAATATATAAGTTACGATGTTGGAAGATGTACCACCTGGACAAGCTGCTATTAATATAATTCCCAATTGATAGATGGGATCTAGCTGAAAAGCATATGCAATTCCAAAACCGATTAAAGGCATCAAAAACAATTGACCAAATAAACCAACAAGAATAGCTTTTGGAGCAATAAACACCCTTTTAAAGTCCGCTATTGTTAACCCTAATCCAATCCCAAACATAATTACGCCAATAGCTATAGGCAATAAATAGTTGAGGAATATCTGCATGTTTTAGGCTTTAAAATTTCTTCTTGATACGATCCATTGCCCTTTGATCGTCCTTCTCTTTCAGATCCTGACGCTTATCGTACAGTTTTTTACCTTGAGCAAGCGCTATTTCAACTTTAGCATATCCTTTTTCATTAATAAAAAGTCGCAAAGGAATTATTGTAAACCCTTTGGTTTTCATCTTTTTATCGAGCTTATTAATTTCCTTTCGATTTAATAAAAGCTTTCTATCTGCTTTGGCTTTATGCTGATAAAATGAAGCATTTCCGTATTCAGCAATATGCATGTTTCGTAAAAAAACTTCACCGTTTTCTATAACACAGAAAGCTTCAAGAATACTCGCTTTCCCTAGTCGAATACTCTTTATCTCTGTCCCCCCTAATTGAATCCCAGCAACATACTTATCAAGTAGCTGATACTCAAAACGAGCACGTTTATTTACAATATTAATACGGTTTTTATTTGCTGACATACTTCAATTGCTTTGTTGAAATGACTTCGTCTAAGTCAAGTTGATCTAAACGAATTACCCCAAAGTAAAAGAAAATTATCGTGGCTGTCATCAAAACATGACTTAAATCCTCTTTATTGAACCAAAGATGCGGATTGTATTGTAAAGTGAATATAAAAATAGAAGGAATTAAGACTAAAACAGCAATTACGGTGTACTTAAATGAGCTTAATCCTTTTCTCCAGTAATAAATTCCAAAACCCATGCAGAAAAACAAATAAGTGATCACTGCATCGGCCATTACAAAAATAAATGATTGAAAGGACAGAGCCAATACAACAAAAGCAATCAATTTAATATAGAGTAAGTTTAAGAAAAACTTGTGCGTTTGGGGTTTTAGCACATTCAAACTAATCATTGCTTTTCCTGCATAAAATGCTGAAAACAAACCTAAAGTCCAAGTTGGAAACTTACCATAAACTCCTGTATAGTTAAAGAACATATGTCCAAAACCACTAAAAAACGTACTCAATCCAAATAGTAAATAAAACATTTTCCAATGCTTTTGAAAATTATTTTCTACAGGATTAAATCTAAAATAGATTACAAAACAAGTGATTGCAATGATCATATTCGTTACTAAAGCCATAGGCTCTTGTAAGCATAGTCCATAAAAATCAAAAGGTAGTTTTTCCAAAGGAATCTCACACAAATTCTCCATATCACAATTAAAAGTAGCGCAAAAATAAGGAATTCTTTTAAAAGAAGCATAAAGCTCAATTAAAACTAGATTTTATAAGAATATTTCCAGTATTTCCATAAATGCTGTTTAACTTTGTCTTCGTGGATTTACCTTCTAAATATTTGAATGAAGCTGTTGAACAGTTTGCTTCTCTTCCAAGCATTGGAAAAAGGAGTGCTTTGCGCTTGGTACTAGAACTTTTAAAGCGTTCTCCCGAAGAAATTGATCGTTTTTCTAATGCCGTCAAAGCAATTAAAGAAAACATCCTTTACTGTGTCAATTGTGGAAATATTTCCGATGAGAAGGTGTGTACCATCTGTGCTAATCCTTCTCGTGAACAAAGAGTTGTATGTATTGTTGAAGATATTCGAGACATAATGGCAATTGAAGCCACAGGAAGTTTCAAGGGGGTTTATCATGTTTTAGGAGGTGTTATTTCTCCCATGGATGGACAAGGTCCAGAGGACTTAAACATCAATTCTCTTTTAGAAAAAATAAAGAACAACAAGCTTGATGAAATTATATTTGCCTTAAGCTCTACAATGGAGGGAGATACTACAAACTTCTATATCTACAAAAAAATATCACCTACCGAAATAACCGTAACCACCTTGTCTAGAGGTGTATCCATTGGTACGGAATTACATTATGCAGACGAATTAACACTTGGTAGATCAATACTTCAGAGACTCCCTTTCGAGTCTACATTTAAACAAAAATAACATAAATAATAAGGACTAATATTTTGTAATCTAGCTTTTTATGTTTATTGTTGTATGAACAATTCAACAAAAACCTAATGCGTTATTTTATATGCTTATTGTATTATTGTTGCTCATTTATTGGTTTTAGCCAAGAAATCCAATTTACAGACATTGAAAAAAATTGGATTAAAAATCATCCTGTTATAGAATTTGGATATGAATCGCGATGGGAGCCTTATGAAATATACAAAAATGGTGAGTACAGTGGAATAGTTGGAGATTATGTAAAAATAATTGAAGCGAAAACAGGGATAGATATGCGTCCAATTCCAAATATGACATGGGACCAATCCATGAAAGGTTTAATCAATGGAAGTGTAATGGTTGTTCCGAGCTGTGTTTCAACTCCTGAGCGTAGAAAATGGTTTGAATTTTCTGAGCCCTATATTATTGACCCTATTGTTATAGTAGCGAAAAATAATTCAAGCTATTTTTCAACCCTAGATGATTTGGCAGGAAAGACAATCGCCTTATCTGAGAACTATTACACAATAGACTTAATCAAAGAACAGTTTCCTGAAATAATAATAAATGAATTCAGTTCCATTCAAGAGTGTTTGGAAAATGTAATGATAGGAAATTCTGATGCCTTCGTTGGGAACATAAATGTAATCACTTATTATAAAAATCACTATGGATTTGGAGACTTGAGAGTTGTAGGGGTGACTCCATTTAAAGACAATGGAATTTGCTTTGCAATAAATCCTGAATGGATCATTTTTAAAGGTATCGTAGATAAGGTCTTTAAAAACGTTTCAGCACATCAACAGCATGAAATCAGAAAAAAATGGATTGGAATAAGTAAGGTTGATTATTTTTCATCATCCTTCTTCATTTGGTCATTGCTCATTTTCATTAGTATTCTTATTGGCTTTATTATCGTTTACTATTGGAACAGAATACTAAAGAAGATTTTAAAAAGAAAAAAGCAGACAGAATATGAATTAAAAAAATTACTTGTCGAAGTAAAGAAGAGTGATGAGGATAAAAAAGTTTTATTACAAGAAATTCATCACCGTGTTAAAAATAACCTTCAAATAATTTCGAGCATGTTAAAAATGCACGCCGATACCATTGATGATAAGGATACAAGTTTGGCGTTAAAAGATGCTGTAGACCGCATACAATCGATAGCTTTAGTTCACGATAAAATATACAGATCACCTTCAATTGCAGAGGTTAATTTAACAGATTATATCACCACATTACTTAAAGATATTCGTTCACAGTACCCGAATGAAACAAAAGTTGAAATGATTATTAACTCTTCTCCAATTAACATCTCAATGAATTCACTTGTACCATTGGCTCTAATTATCAATGAACTTATCTCTAATAGTTTCAAACATGCCTTTGACAATCAAGATCAACCAAAAGTTACAGTAAATGTAAATTGGTATGAAGAGAAGAAATGTTTAGAATTGGTTTACATGGATAATGGTATTTGGAAGAAGAGTAATAAAAGCGATTATTTTGGTACTTCTTTAATCGATATATTCACTGAACAGATAGATGGGACCTACACGCTAAACTCAAAAGAAGATGGAACAACTTATGTCTTTAAATTTAAAAATATGGCTGTCTCATTGTCTTAATATTTAAACTATTTTAAGGATCATTCCTATTCTAAAAAGAGTCAATTTATTTCACAAAATTCTTTAAGTTTTCGTGTTTTGTATAATTAAAAATACTATCTTGTGATTAGAATTTAGAAAGTATATAGTTACTTTATTTTATAAACCGAACACATATTGTGCTCACAAAATAATTGATCATGGAAGTATTTTTTAACACAGACAAAAACATAGAAGGAAAAGAGAGAATTGAAGCTTATTTCACAAAACAAATCAAAGAAGATTTGGCACGTTTTGAAGATAAGGTTACTCGAGTTGAAGTCCATCTTTCAGATGAAAATGGAGCAAAGTCCGGAACTAAAGATAAAAAATGTGTAATAGAAGTTCGTCCTCAAGGTTTAAAACCTGTTGCAGTAACAAGCCATGACGATACAATTGAAAAAGCAATAAGTGCAGCAACAAAAAAAATGGATAGTAGTTTAGCTTCATTAATTGGTAAACTTCAAAATCATTAAAATAAAACATCAAATTAGTTAATACAAAAGCGCTTCCCCACAGGAAGCGCTTTTTAAATTATAAACAATATCACTTATCAATAAACATTATAATTGATTCTAACCATTCACATTAGCTTTTCAGAATTTTATACTAATTGTCTTTATAGGTTTGATAAATTTTATGTTTCTTTGAGGTAAATAATTAATACAACCAAAACAAAATGAAAATACTTTTAACAACAATGTTGATTACAACATTAATTTTTGGTGTGAATGCACAAAACAACAAAATAGACTTCGTAGAATATGATTTAGATAATGGAATGCACGTTATTCTTCACAAAGACAACTCTACTCCTATCGTTGCTATTTCAGTGTTATATCATGTGGGTTCTAAAAATGAAGACACATCACGGACTGGATTTGCACACTTTTTCGAACACCTAATGTTTGAAGGAAGTAAAAATATTGAGCGCGGTGAGTATGATAAATACATCAAAACAAATGGTGGAGAACTAAACGCCTATACCTCTTATGATATCACTTATTATCACGAAAGCTTTACATCTAACAATTTAGAATTAGGCCTTTGGCTCGAGTCTGAAAGATTATTACATGCAAAAGTTGATAACAAAGGGATTGAAGTACAACGAGAAGTTGTAAAAGAAGAAAAAAGACAACGTATTGACAATCAGCCATACAGTTCTTTCATCACTGAAACTTTTGCACGTTTATATAAAGAACACCCATATCATTGGCCAGTTATCGGTGAAATGGAACATCTTGACGCTGCACAAGAAGAGGATTATGTTAACTTCTATAAAACATTTTACGTCCCTTCAAATGCAACCCTATCCATAGCTGGAGACATTGACATCAATGAAGCTAAAGAGATGATAGATAAGTATTTTGCTAGTATTCCAAAAGGTCAAGCTATTAACCTTTACCGAGATTACCTAGCGCTAGAAAATGATGATTTTAAAGAAGTATACGGAAAAGACAAATCAATTTTCAATGAAAAAGACTTTTTTAGTTCTACCTCTAAAGATGGAAAGGCCATGATTGCTGAATATGCAAGTAAAAAAACTGTTGTTCCTCGCCCAAATATTATTGAACCTAAACTTGATAAGGAAATTATTGATACAGTTTATGACAACATCCAATTGCCTGCACTTATTTATGGTTTTCAAGGGCCAGCACAAAACACTAAAGATGCTTATGCCTTAGAAATGCTACATTCAATTCTTGCTGGAGGAACTAGTTCAAGAGTAAACAAAAGTGTTGTTGAGAGTAAAGAACTCGCACTTCAGGCCGTTTCTTTTACGGTTGGTTTAGAGGATGCTGGAGTTAGTTTATTTCTAACTATTGCAAACAAAGACGTAGAATTAAATGATATAAAAGAAGCAATAGATGAGGAAATTATTAAAATTCAGAATGAATTAGTCTCTGAAAAAGAATTTCAAAAAGTAAAAAATCAAATTGAAAATGATTTTTATTCCTCAAATAGTTCAGTTGCTGGTAAAGCTGAAAGCTTAGCAATAAACTATTTACTTTTTGATAATACAAACTTGATTAATGAGCAACTAAAAGTTTATGAAGGAATAACAAGAGAAGATTTAAAGGAAGTTGCAAACAAATATTTAAATGTAAATGAGCGTGTAGTTTTATACTATTTACCAAAAAAATAATTTGTAAAATATAATAATATTTAATAAAATGAAAATGAAAAATATTTTAATTGGAATGGTAGTTACACTATCGGCTATGTTTTCTTATGGACAGATAGATCGATCTAAAGCACCTGTTCCCGGACCAGCTCCAGAAATCAACATCGCTACTCCAGTTGTTTTTGATTTAGACAACGGAATGAAGGTGATTTTATCACAAAACAACAAGATTCCTAAAGTTTCATTTAACCTAGTGATGGGTTCAGATCCTAGATTAGAAGGTAAAAAAGCTGGTCTTTCAAATGTAGCTGGTGACCTTTTATTGTCGGGTACAACTAACAGAACAAAGGATGAAATCGATGAAGAGTCTGGATTTATTGGTGCAAGCTTATACGCTTCGAGTGAAAGTATTTATTTGAGTGTATTAAAAAAACACATGGATAAAGGTCTTGACCTTATCACTGACATCATGAAAAATGCAAATTTCCCAGAATCTGAGTTTTCAAGAATTAAAACTCAATATGAATCTGCTTTATTTGCTACTAAGGCTAACGCCAAGGCATCAATGGATAATGTGTTGTCTAAAATTATTTTCACAGAGGATCATCCATATGGTGAAGTAATGACCGAAGAGTCTTTAAAGAACATCAAACGTCAAGATGTTATTGATTTCTACAAGCAACAATATACTCCTGCAGGAAGTTACTTGGTAATAGTTGGAGATCTTAATGAAGAAGAAGCCAAAAGAATTGCAGAAGATCGTTTTGGAGATTGGGAAGGTGGTGTTCCATTTGAAAAAGACTATAACACAGGAATTGCTCCTAAAGGAAACAACGTCATCTTTGTTGAAAGACCTGGTGCTGTTCAATCTGTTATTGCACTAGCCTCTCCAATTCAAATGAAGCCAGGTGATGAAAATCAAATTGGATTATCATTGGTGAATAATATACTTGGTGGTGGTGGATTTGGTTCACGTTTATTTCAAAACCTTCGTGAGGACAAAGGTTATACTTATGGACCATATTCAAGTACTAAAATCGATAGAAAAGGAAGTTATATTAGTGCTGGCGGTGACTTTAGAAATGATGTAACTGATTCCGCTATTGTTGAGTTCTTTAACGAATTTAACGTAATACGTGATGAACTGATGACAGAGGAAGAGTTAATGCGGAACAAAGCTTCTGTATCAGGTGGGTTCGCACTAGCAATGGAATCACCTAGAACTGTCGCTAATTTTGCGCTAAACACTTATAGAAATCGTTTACCGCAAGATTACTATCAAACGTATTTACAAAAAATGGGAGACCTTTCAAAAGAGGATATTCAGTCTTTGGCCAAAAAATATATTGTTCCCAATAACTTTTACATTATTGTTGTAGGAAACAAAGAAGTTCTTGAAAAAGTGAAAAGATTTGATGTTGATGGAACAATAGAAGTTCTAGATGCTTTTGGAAATCCTGCTCAGGAAAAGTCATATGCTACTTCTGATATTTCTAAAACGGAAGTATTTGAAAATTACCTAATGGCGGTAACACAAACATCAAGTATTAAAAAAGCAAATAAGAAGTTGAGTAAAATTAAATCTTTCAAAAAAGAAGCGATTGTTGTTCCAAATCAGTCTCCAATGGAGCTTAAAATGACTACTTATTATGCGGCTCCTAATAAATTAGCTACAAAACTAGAGCTTCCTGCAATGGGAATGGTGATTCAAGAGGAGAAATTCAATGGAAAAAAAGGTTCAACTAAGGTAATGAATCAACAAGGTGGATTCGAAACTAAAGAAATGACTGAAGAAGAAATACTTGAAAAAAGTCAAACAGCTGCAGTTTTCCCAGAAGAAAAATTGATTTGCTCAAAAGAAGATATTAAATTGTTGGGAATCGAAAGCAAAGATGGTATAGATCTTTATGTAATTGAGTACACCATTGGAAAAAAAACAACAACTGCCTACTATAATAAGGCAACAAATTTAAAAGAGTATTCTGTTAGTTTAGAGGTGACTGAAGAAGGACCACAAACTGTAACGTCTATTTATAGTGAGTATACTGATTTTGGAGGTTTCTTATTTCCTAAAAAATCGTCTCAAATAATTGAGTCTATAGGAATGACTAGTACACTAAAAGAAGTGAGTATCAATGAGAATATTGATGACAAAACTTTCGAAACAGAATAACATTTACCTTGTTCATTAAAGCAAAAGCGGTCGTTTTTATAATGACCGCTTTTTTTATTTCCATAAATCCTAATCGCTAATTTGTCATTACACAAAGGAATATTAGTTCTATACAGCAAATATTTAAATCAAAATTGTTAAACTTGTACAAAGTAATTATAAATGAAAAAAGTTATTACAATTCCAAACGCGCCCACTCCAATTGGACCATATAGTCAGGCTATTCTCAAAGACAACACTTTATATGTAAGTGGACAGATTCCATTGGACCCGAAATCAGGAGAATTGCAAGTTGAAAACATTCATCAGGCTACAGTGCAAGTAATGGAAAACCTTCAAACTTTAGTACGAACAGCTGGTTTAGAAATGAAAGATGTTGTAAAATGCAGTATCTTTTTAAAATCTATGGATGATTTTGCGCAAGTAAATGAAATCTATGCTAGCTACTTCCCAACAGAACCGCCAGCTAGAGAAACCATGCAAGTCAGTAAACTACCTTTAGATGTTCCTGTCGAAATATCTTGCATTGCAATGCGTTAAGCAATTATTAAAATACAATTCGCTAAACTGCTTTGGAAAATAAAACTATCCGTATATCTGTTATTATTGTCAATTACAATGTTGAGTATTTTCTTGAACAATGCTTAAACTCTGTATTTGATGCTTTGAAGAATATTGAAGGAGAAGTATTTGTTGTAGACAATAATTCTATTGATGGCTCTGTTGAAATGGTGAAAAATAATTTTCCTCAGGTCCTGCTCATTGATAATAAAAACAATGTTGGTTTTTCAAAAGCAAATAATCAAGCCATTCGTGTTGCGAAAGGAGATTATATCTTATTATTGAATCCAGACACTGTTGTTGAAGAAGATACTTTCCAAAAATGTATTGACTTTATGGACGAACATCCCGAAGGTGGTGGTTTAGGTGTTCGAATGATTGATGGAAAAGGTCACTTCTTACCAGAAAGTAAGCGAGGCCTCCCTACTCCATCTGTTGCCTTTTACAAGATTTTTGGATTATCAAGGCTTTTTCCTAAGAGTAAAACATTTGGAAAATATCATTTGGGTTATTTAGATGAACACGAAACCAATGAAGTAGAAATATTAAGTGGTGCTTTTATGTTTATGCGTAAAACAGCGCTAGATAAAGTTGGGTTATTAGATGAAGCTTTCTTCATGTATGGAGAGGACATAGATTTATCCTACAGAATTATAAAAGGAGGGTATAAAAATTATTATTTCCCGAAAACTCAAATTATCCACTATAAAGGAGAAAGTACTAAAAAGAGCAGCATCAACTATGTCTTTGTTTTCTATAGGGCAATGGTCATTTTTGCAGAAAAACACTTTTCACAAAAGAATGCCAAACTTTTCTCATTTTTCATCAATCTGGCTATCTATTTCAGGGCAGGGTTGGCACTGTTGAATCGTTTTGTTAAACGCATTATTCTTCCTGTAATAGATATTACAGTAATTATAGTTGGTTTATATTTTTTAAAAAGACTTTGGTCTTTGGAAAGTATAGATTTCCCAATACATATATTAAAATATGCTTTACCTGGATATGCAATCACCTGGTTGATCACCAACTTATATTCTGGTGCATACGATTTCCCAATAAAATTAAAATCATTTATTACAGGTACTTTGATAGGTACAGGAATAATTCTAGTCGTTTATGCTTTACTCCCTAAAGAACTTCAATTTTCTAGACTCTTTATTTTACTTGGAGCGGCATTGGTACTCACCTACTTCATCGTTTCAAGGATTCTTCTTCACCTTATTTTGAAAAAAAGATTTGATTTACGAGGCGTAAAAAATAAAAACTTCGCCATTGTTGGTGAACCAGATGAAGTAAATAGGGTAAAGCAAATCTTAAAAAATACACCCCATAAAGTAAATACTATTCATAATGTTTCTCCAACTGATCATAAATCTGAAATAGACAGTGGCGTAATTAATCAATTGGACCAAATCATTGATATTTATGAAATAGATGAAGTGATTTTTTGTGCAAAAAACACTTCAGCAGAATCTATTATCAGCTGGATGTCCAGAACAGCCTCTAACAAAGTTGAATTTAAGATAGCACAACCAAATAGTATGTACCTAATTGGCAGCAATTCAATTGATACAGCAGGAGACTTATACCTTATGGAAATAGATAACATTTCCACTTCATCAAACAAGCGAAATAAACGAACTTTTGATTTTATACTCGCACTGTTTATGCTTCTATTGCTCCCTTTAATTGTATGGTTATATAAAAACAAGATTCAGTTTATAAAAAATTGTTGGTTGGTTTTTGTTGGTAAAAAGTCTTGGATAGGCTATTCTTATGACGAGAAGCCTTCATTCAGAACCCTACCCCAAATAAAAAGCGGAATTCTTACACCAGCAGAAGAGCACATCGGAAATATTGACAAATCCTTACGTTCTAAATTAAACCTAATATACGCTAGAGATTATTCAACCTTGAAAGACATCACTATCGTACGCAAATATTGGAGGAGGCTAGACCGATAAATCACTACTTTTCGTTTGTTATAACCGAATTTTAGGTTACTTTTGTGCTTCAAATAAAGAGTATAATTCTATAAATATAAATATGTCACAAGTAGAAATTCGACTTCCTAAAATGGGAGAAAGTGTTACTGAAGCCACCATAACTAATTGGATTAAAGGAGTTGGCGACACAATTGAAATCGACGAACCACTTGTAGAAGTGGCAACAGACAAGGTTGATAACGAGCTGCCTTCTGAAGTATCTGGAACAGTAGCTAAAATCTTTTTTGAAGTAGACGAAGTTGCCCAAGTTGGAGATGTTATCGCATTAATTTCAACAAATGGTGAAGTAGCAGCGGATACAAAAGAAGAAAATAAAGAAGTTGTAAAAGCCGCTGAAGCAGTTGATAAAACTGTAAACAATGCTATTTCAACAGTAACTAGTAGCGGAGATTTAGATAAAAACGGACCAAGTGGTAAGTTTTACTCTCCATTAGTACGAAGCATTGCTGAAAAAGAAGGCATTGCAATGAACGAATTGGAAAATATCAATGGTACAGGTCAAAATGGACGTGTTACTAAAAAAGATATTTTTGACTACATTGAAAACAGAGGTAGTAAAGGTGCACCGACTCAACAAGTTGCTTCTCCTTCTACTCAAGCTTCAGCACCCCAAGCTGCTGCTAAATCAGCTCCAAAAGTTTCAAGCATTCCAATTATGGAAGGTGATGAGATTATAGAAATGGACCGTATGCGTAAAATGATCGCAGAACACATGGTTCGTTCAAAACAAACTTCTCCTCACGTAACTTCTTATGTTGAAGCTGATGTTACAAATATTTGGAACTGGAGAAACAAAATCAAGGACGATTTTAAAAAGAAAGAAGGAGAAAACTTCACTTTCACACCAGTCTTTATTGAGGCTATAGCTAAAGCAATTAAAGATTTCCCATTAATCAACATTACTGTTGACGGAGATAGAATTATCAAAAAGAAAGATATTAATATTGGAATGGCTGCAGCACTTCCTTCTGGAAACTTAATAGTTCCAGTAATTAAACAAGCAGACCGAATGAACCTTTTTGGTTTAGCCAAAAAAGTAAATGAATTAGCCAATAAAGCGCGTGATAATAAATTAAGTGCAGATGATATTCAAGGTGGAACATATACTGTAACGAATGTCGGAACATTTGGAAATGTAATGGGAACCCCAATTATCAATCAACCACAAGTTGCAATTATGGCTATTGGTGCAATTCGTAAGGTACCTGCTGTTATTGAAACTCCAGATGGAGACTTTATCGGAATTCGTTACAAGATGTTCTTATCTCATGCATATGACCACAGAGTTGTAGATGGTTCTTTAGGTGGAATGTTTGTAAGAAGAGTTGCAGACTACCTAGAAGCATTTGACCCAGATACAAAATTGTAATCTGATTAAGAGAAACTTAAAAAACTCGTCTAGTTATTCTATACGAGTTTTTTACTATTTTTACACTTATGAAAAACAGAATTTACAGTGCTCTACTGATGGTTTTAAGTCTCTCAGCAGTAAATGCACAGATGACAGATGAGCAAATTAAAGAGTTTGCAAAAACTGCTAGTCCTAAAGAATTAATTCTAAAAAACACTGTTTTAATGATGGATGGTTTTTTTGAGCAATCCATAATTATAGCGGATGAACTTTTAAAGAAAGATCCTCAAAGTTCAAATTTTAATTACAGGAAAGGGTTTGCTGTCTTCAATTCTAATTCAGATTTTTCTAAGGCTATTCCATATTTATTAATTGGAAAAGAAAACATTAATGACAATAGTGATTTAATGTCTCCTACCGAAAAAGCAGCTCCATCAGAAGTGTTGTTTTATTTAGGTAGAAGCTATCACCTAACATACGACATCAGTTCTGCAAAAAAGTATTATCAAGCTTTTATAGACGCCAAACCTAAAGACAAACAAATCACTCAAGAAGCAAAATTGATGCTTATTCAATGTGAAAATGCAGAAGAATTCATTAAATCACCAAGAAATTATAAAATCATCAATTTAGGATATGGAATTAATTCTGAATATCCAGATTATGCACCACTAATTTCTTTAGATGGATCTGTATTGTATTTTACTTCGAGAAGGTTAAGAGCCGACGGTTCAAACAAAGATATTAAAGAACCATATAAAAATTTATACAAAGAAGACGTTTATCGTTCCAATAGAAAAAGTATTGACAATTGGGAGTCACCTGAAATAATGGAATTCTCTTTACCTGAAAGAAATGAAGCTACAGTTGCCGTAAGTAGCGATGAACGTGTTTTTTACATTTATAAAGATGATGCTGGAAACGGAGATATCTTTGAAACTGAATATAAAGATCAACAATTTCAAAATCTTGTTCCTATAAAAGTAAAAGGTGTAAATACTGATGCTTGGGAACCACATATCACTTCTAGTCCAGACGGTAAATACAAATACTTTACATCTGACCGTGAAGGTGGATATGGAGGAAGAGACATTTACAGAATTACTATGCTTCCTAGCGGACAGTGGAGTGAACCTCTTAATTTAGGTCCTACAATTAACACAAAGTACGACGAGGATTCTCCTTTTATATCGGTAGATAACAAGACCCTATACTTCTCTCATAACGGTGATAAAAGTATAGGTGGGTTTGATGTTTTTGTTTCTGTAATGGATGAGGAAGATCAAAGCTGGAGCGAACCTATTAATTTGGGAGTTCCTTTAAATTCAACTGGTGATGACATTTACTATACAACTACAGCAGATGGTTTAACCGGATTTTACACCTCTTTTAGAGCAGATGGTTATGGTGAAAAAGATATTTATGAGGTGCAAAACGATTATTTAGGCATTAAAAATGCAACTGTTTTAGTAGGAAATGTAATTTCTACAAGTTCAGAACCTATACCTGAAGATGTTGCTTTTACACTGATTTGTCTTAATTGTGGAATTGATTCAACGAGAGAGGTTCGATTGCGACCATCAGACGGTGGTTTCTTCGCTACACTAGAAAAATGTCGTGAATATGAAATGGTTTTCCATTACAATAATGGAGAAACACAATTCTATAAAGAAAAATTCAAAACAGAATGTATAGAAGGTTATGATGAAACAGAACGCAATATTGTAATTGACCTCGAAACAATGTCTGTCGTTTCTGGTGAAGATGACACGAAGGTTGATGTCATTGATTATGTGTTTACACCACTTGAAATAAAACACTTCTTTGGTTACAATAACAACAAGATAAGTCCAAATGAAGGGAGCCTCAAAGTATTGTTTGATGAAATGATTAAGCAAGCTAATAATGGTAGAGCGCAATTTACAATTACGGTTAATGCTTCTGCTTCCAAAGTTCCAACAAAAACATTCAACAGTAATATGCAATTAGCGACTAAAAGAGCTGACAACATAGCTGATTTATTAACTACCTATGTGAAAAACAATGAATTACTAAAAGGAAAGGTGGAAATAAATATAAACAAAATTGGAGTAAACGGACCAAGTTATTCATCTGGAACACATACTAAAATCGAAAAATACGCTCCTTTTCAATATGTAATTATTCAATTGGATGGTCAAACCGATGGTGATTCAGAGATCAAAATCATTAAATCAAAGGATGAGGAACTTAAGTCTATGCCAGATAATTAGGGATATTGAAACTTTTTAAGGTTATTTTAGTATAATATACTGAACATGATCGAATATTATGAAATACCTTAAAGCTAAAACTATATTGATTTTTGTTGTAGTATGCATTTCTTCTTTTGGATATACACAAAATTTAACGGATCAACAATTAGATCACATTCTCAAAACTGAATCTGAGAGTGAAATTCTAAGGTTGAATACAAGAATGATTATTAGTGAAAACTTTTATCACGCCTCTTTAACAGCAGATAAGTTATTAACTTTTGATGCAACAAGTCCAAATTATAACTACAGAAAAGGATATTCAATTCTGAATTCATCTGATGATTTCATGAAATCTCAACCCTATTTGGAAATCGCTGTAACCAACATCAAAAAAAACTTTGATATGATGTCTGTTAGAGAAAAAGGCGCACCCATTGATGCTGTTTTCTATATGGCCCGATCATATCACTTATCAGGAAAGTTAAATCAAGCAATTGATTATTACGAACAATTTATCTCTAAAATAGATAAGAAAAATCCATTAATTGAACAGGCTAAGATTTTGCTTCAACAATGTGATGTTGCTAAAGAATTAATGAAAAGTCCCGTTGAATTCGAAGTTATTAATGTTGGAAGTACAATTAACACAAGTAATCCTGAATACAGTCCAGTAATTTCATTAGATGGTTCTGCCCTCTATTTTACGTCAAGAAGATTACACCCTGATTCAAGTAATCTAAATATTAAAGAACCTGGAACAAACCTCTACTTGGAGGATATTTATGTATCCTATAAAAACCACGAAAACGAATGGGGCGAACCTAAAATAATGGACTTCTGTAAGCCTGAATTTAACGAAGCTACTGTTGCAGTAAGTACAGACGAACGTCGCATTTATGCATACATGGATGAAACTGGAAACGGAGATATTTATTATTCTAACTTTGAATCAAGTGAATTTCAAGAATTGAAATATCTTGAAGATAAAGGAGTAAATACCGATGCTTGGGAAACGCATATCACAGTTTCTCCTGATGGAAAAAGGAAGTATTTTGCTTCTGATAGAGAAGGTGGATATGGTGGAAGAGATATTTATATGATTGAACAGGTCGGAAATGGTATTTGGAGCACTCCCGTTAATTTAGGTCCAACCATTAACACATCATTTGATGAAGACGCACCTTTTATTGCCATCGATAACCGAACAATGTATTTTGCGAATAATGGTCCAAAAAGTATGGGAGGTTTCGATATTTTCAAAACACAAATGGACGAATCTGGTCATTGGGCTGAACCTGAAAACTTAGGATTTCCATTAAACTCAACGAGTGATGAAATTTACTACACCACTACTGTAGATGGCTTAAAAGGTTACTTAACCTCCTTTCGACCAGGTGGATTCGGAGAGAAAGATATTTACGAGATAAAAAACAAACACTTAGGAGTAGGGAATATTGCTGTATTACTAGGTGAAATAGAAACCATTGACAAAACTCCACTTCCTGAAGATCTTGCGTTTACAGTTAAGTGTTTGGATTGCGACCAGCCTTATGAGTTTACATTGTTCCCACGTATATCTGACGGAACATTCTTTGCTTCGCTTTACTCTTGTCAAGAGTATGAAATTACTTTTCATCACAAGAAAGGACAAGTTGAAATTTCAAAAGAAATTATCAAAACAAATTGTGACAAAGAATATGAAGAAATATATAGACGCTTAGTTTTAGATGTTCCTGAGATGACATTGATTCAGCCGAATGAATTAATTGATTCTTATAAGCCACTGTCAATGAAACACTTTTTTGGCTACAACAAAAATGAATTAAATCCTGAAAAAGGAGCGCTAAAAGCTTTCTTAGATTCCTTAAATGTTCAACTTCAAAATGGAAGAACATCTATTGAAATTAACATTAATGCATCGGCTTCTTCAGTTCCTACACAAACCTATAGCAACAACGAAACACTCGCAGAGAAAAGAGCGCAAAGTGTAATGCGATTTTTACAAGGATATTTCATTGGAAAAGGATTGGGGGATTCTATAAATTTAGTAATCAATAAAATTGAAGTTTCTGGACCATCCTACGGAGGAGATTATGACAATACAGAAAAATATCAAGCTTTTCAATTTGTTGAATTGAGTCTAAACGGTATAAATAGTATGAACAATGAAAGCGTCTTGATTAGTTCAACAGATGATGGAGAAAAACCACAAGTGATTGATATTGAGGAAACACATCAATTCAAAGATCATCAAGGGGATTTATTTACAAGTGGAGAAGTAAACGATGATGATTATGACTTTCATGTAGTAATCGGTGTTTTTGGTCGAATTCACTATGCTGAAGGAATGGTAAATAGTGCAATAAAGAAAGGATATGATGCTAAAATCATCGGAAAAAGAAACGATATGCACGTTGTATCAGCAGCACACGTAGAAACCAAAGCAGAAGCTTCTGAAATATTAAAACAAGTTAGAGAGGAAGTTATTCAATCGGCTTGGATATTAAATATAAAGAAATGATATTTGCCAAACAATAACTTTAATGTGGGTTATATAGCCCACTTTTTTATTTTATATATATGAGCTTAAAATTACAGAATGACCTTTGCGTTTTTGATATCGAATCAACTGGCTTAGATGTTTCACAAGATCAAATTGTTGAAATATCACTATTAAAAATATCGCCTTCAGGAGAAGAATCAAGATTGACTTTACGTATTAATCCAGAGATTGAAATTTCAAAAGAAAGCTCAGAAATACATGGAATAACAAAAGAAGACCTAAAGGACGCGCCCACTTTTAAAGAAGCGGCTGATCAAATTGCAAGGTTTATTGATAAATCAGATTTGGCAGGGTTCAATTCCAACAAGTTTGACATTCCAATGTTAGCAGAAGAATTTTTGAGAGTAGGTCATGCTTTCGACATGCGTGCACGTAGATTTATAGATGTTCAAAACATCTTCCATAAAATGGAACAACGTACACTCGTTGCGGCATACAAATTTTATTGTGATAAAGACTTGTTAAATGCCCACAGTGCTGAGGCTGATGTTGATGCAACGTTTGAAGTTCTTAAAGCTCAGGTTGAGCGCTACGAAGAACTTGAAAATGATATGGAGTTTTTAGCTGAATTCTCTACACACAATAAATTTAAGATCATTGACTTTGCAGGTAGACTAGCAGAGAATGAGGAAGGCCAAGCTATTTATAATTTTGGTAAACACAAAGGTAAAACCATTGAAGAGGTAGATAAAAATGAGCCTGGTTACTATGGTTGGATGATGAATGGAAACTTCCCGCGCTATACGAAAGCAGTTTTGAAGCAGGAAATGGAGAAGATTAAAGCCAAAAGACAAGAAACAAAAAAGGTTCAGAAAGAAAAAGAGGAAAAACAAATGGAGAGTAAAATCGAGGCCTTGAAAAGTAAATTTGGAAAATAGACAAGTATGAAAATTATTTGCATTGGCAGAAATTATGTGAACCACGCTAAGGAGATGAATGCTCCCCTACCCGATGTTCCTATGTTTTTCATGAAGCCTGATACTTCTCTTTTACCGAAAAAAAATCCGTTTTATTATCCTAACTTTACTAAGGATTTACATTATGAATGTGAATTAGTTATAAGAATAAATAAGTTAGGGAAGAATATTGCTGAAAAATATGCCCATGAATATTATGATCATGTAGGTATAGGAATTGATTTTACAGCAAGAGATTTACAACAAATTTGTAAGGAAAAAGGTCACCCTTGGGAAATAGCTAAAGCATTTGAGCACAGTGCTCCTCTGGGGAACCACTTTATTCCTCTGGAAGGAAAGAAAATTCAAGATATTGAATTTCGTTTAGACAAAAACGGGGAAACCGTTCAAAAAGGGAACAGTAAAGACATGATTTTTAATGTAGATCAAATTATAGCTTATTTATCAAAGTTTATGACCCTTAAAATTGGAGATTTAATTTTCACAGGAACTCCTGAGGGCGTTGGTCCTGTCCAAATAGGCGATCTTTTAGAAGGATATATTGGAGATGAAAAACTTTTGAATTTGAAAATAAAATAGCTTTTTAACGGCGTTTTTGTCTCTCTTTTAAAACCCTCAAATTTATTACCTTTAAGTTTTATCCAAAAAATCAATAAAAGATGGCAACGCATATTTACAAAGGAAAATCGAACAACAGCAGTAATATTCTATATACATGGAACGGAAAGCATTTGTACAGTGGTAATTCAACAAATAGCAGTAGGATTCTTTTCACATTTGATGGCGAGTATCTTTTTAAAGGCAATTCTACCAACAGCAGTAATATCCTTTATACTTTTGATGGGCAATACCTTTACAAAGGAAAAAGTACGAATAGCTCAAATATCTTAAACACCTTTAATGGAGAATATATCTTAAAGGGAAAGTCAACAAATTCGAGCGATATCCTTTTCACATTTGACGGAAGTTATCTCTATAAAGGAAAATCAACCAACAGCAGTTCTATTTTAATTACAGTTTCAGGGAGTATTCCTCGTTTATTTTTAATCATTTTGTAGTTTGGAAGAGCGCATTATCATATCAAAAACAGTAAGGTATTTCACCTTTGGAAATAGAGATACTGCAGACAATATTTGGATTGTATTGCATGGATATTCTCAATTACCCGCGTTTTTTATTCGTAAATTTCAACAATTAGATCCTGAAAAAAACTTTGTTGTTGCACCAGAAGGAATGCATAGGTTTTACCGCAAAGGAGCAAGTGGACGAGTTGGAGCGTCTTGGATGACCAAAGAAGCCCGCTTGGATGATATCAGTGACAACCACAATTACCTAAACCAACTGGCAAATCAATTGCTGAAGCATAAAAATTACCAACAAAGGTTTTTATTGGGGTTTTCTCAAGGTGGCGCCACAGCATCAAGGTGGCACAATAGCGGTAACTTTAATGCACATCATTTTATCCTTTGGGCAAGCGTTTTTCCGAAAGATATTTCTTTAGAAGAAGGTAAATCTGGAATGCTTAATTCGAATAATTATTTTGTAATTGGAGAATCGGATCCCTTTTTCGAAGGAAAACATGAAGAAGTTCAAGCATTCTTTAATGATCAAGATTTTCCAACGAAAATTAAAAGATTTGATGGTGGTCATGACATTGATGTTACTACTCTCCTAGAAATCGCTAAGGAATATGAAACAAGAAACGAAAAAGTATGAAAACAATAAGACTATTGAGTATTGGATTGTTTTTGCTATTGTTTATGGTATTTTCTTGTACACCTGAATCAAGTTCAAATTCTATTCAAAAAGAACAAAAGCTTGAAGCAGATACTTCATCTATCGGACCAGTACTTGTAATTCATGGTGGTGCAGGAAACATTCTGCGCAAAAACTTTACACAAGAACAAGAAGAAGATTACAAAAATACTTTAAGCTTAGCTTTAGAGACTGGTTACAGCATATTAGAAAATGGAGGAAGCAGTGGAGAAGCAGTGGTTGAAGCCATACAAGTTTTAGAAGAAAACGCGCTGTTTAACGCTGGTGTTGGAGCTGTTTTGACACATGAAAAAACAATTTCTTTAGACGCATCATTTATGGATGGCGCAACAGGAAAAGCTGGAGCCGTAGCAGGAATCAGTACGGTGAAAAGTCCAATAGAATTGGCGTACACCATCATGAACAAATCAAACCACGTGATGCTTTCTGGTGAAGGAGCAGAAACTTTCGCTCAGCTAAATGGTTTAGCAATTGTTGACCCTTCCTATTTCATAACTCCACTGAGGTTAAAACAATTAAATCAAATACTGGAACAAGAAGAAAATCTACAACATTCATTTTACGATCCCCTCATAAAAGACAGGAAAATGGGGACTGTTGGAGCTGTTGCATTAGACAAGTATGGGAATATTGCTGCAGGAACATCTACAGGAGGAATGACCAACAAGAAACATGGTCGGATTGGAGATTCTCCGATTATTGGTGCTGGTACTTTTGCCGATAATGCAAGCTGTGCTGTTTCCGCAACTGGACATGGTGAGTTTTTTATTCGAAATGTTGTGGCTTACGATATAGCAGCCCGAATGAAATATCAAAACTCCTCCTTAAAAGATGCCGCACAAGCCAGTATTGATAACTTATCTTCTAAAAAAGGAGAAGGTGGAGTAATTGCATTAGACAAAAAAGGAAATATTGCGATTTCCTTTAATTCAAGTGGAATGTTCAGAGGCTATGCTAAACCAAATGGTGAAATAGTTATCGAATTATTTGATTAAAGCGCTCCTGCCCTGCTAAGCTTCTTTTCGAATCCATAAATCCTTCCTTGTAGAGGTACTTTTTCTGCAAACTTTCAAATGGTCGATATACATAATAGACTTCATTATTAAAAATTTGGATGTTCTCAACATAACGGTAAAACAATGTGAATTTATCAAGTTTATTCCCATTAAACCTGTTAATTTCATAAACGTCTGTATAACCAGCATCATTAAAAAAAGTGTACAACTTTTTTGTTATTGGATCTTGATACATTCTCTTCTCCCACCCTGTTATTCCTGCATCCTTATGAAAATGAATTGCAGTACTATCAAGTATTGCCCCCGAATGAGGATTGTATGAATACAGTAAATCCTTATAAAAATCAAAAACATACGCTGTATCATCAATTAAGAAAAACTCGCTGTATGGAGCTTCGTAATAAATTGAGTTTGAATATACATTGGCACCTACCCAAATTTCTCTATCTATTCCGGTTTCTGATTCCATATCCCAAGCCCAAAGTTTTGTTCTCACATCAGCCCATTTATATTCTGCTCGGTAATGCTCCATCATTTCAGTGTCTTCTATATGATGCAATATGGCATTACTGGTGTCTTTTAAATCAACATTGTAAAAGTCAAAAGCAGGGTAATGTGATTTATAAGTCGTGAAAAACAATTGATCATTTCTCAAAGTATCCAAAATAGGCTGAACGTAGTTATTGAGTTGTTCTCGTGGGACTTTAACCAAGCTTAAAGCTGCATCACTACTAAGTAAATAATCGGTATACTCACAGCGAAGGTAGATTCGATTACGATAATCAGTATCCAATCGAATTGCAGTTCCAGGAACATTTCTTCTAGAAACGACATTGCCATTTTCAAACAAAATCAATTCACTTGAGGTATTTAATCGTTTTGGATAAGCCAATAAAACCATAGATTGTTCATCAATTACAACATAATCACTAACACTTATTTTTTCAGATGAGAATGCAATCTCTGGTTTGTATGTTGCGGTAATATCAATCCCATGAGAGAACTGACCATCATAAAGTAAATTAAAGGAGAGGGGAATCAAGACGCCATTCTTAATGTTGCTTTGATAAGTACTCAGATCAACAAGCGTATCTAACTGGAAATATCCAGACTTCTGAATCTTAACGTTAATCCTCTGGTCATTAGGCAAATCAATTGATACTATTGCACTATTTTCGGTCCACTGCTGAATCAAAGCCTGATTAGAACTTGTTCGAATACTCAGTTGAACTGAATCAATGAAAGAATTAGTCATACCATCAACAAACGTCAATTGCAAAGAAACCTGTTGGGCATAACTTCCAAAAGTCAAGAAAACAAATATGTAGCTAAGAATTCTCATGGTTGTTTAAAGTTGAGATGCAATATGCTGTTTATTCCATAAATATAATTAAACCAGTTAGCAAGTTAAATCGTAAACTATAAACAATCAATGAATTAAGCGTCTCTATTTTATACAGCTTTTTGTTTTATAAAATGAAGGAACGTTCGGGATTGGGCCGACGAGGAATCCCTTTTCACAGAATTACGACCTAACTGGGTTAGCTATAAAGCTAATTAAAAACAAACAATTAAAGAAGTCATGTTTTGAAATTAATTATTTTAGTAGACTATTTCTAAGTCCTTATTTAATTAGTTTCTGTAAATTGTTCTTACAACAATAATCTTTTTTACAGTGGATTGAAAAGTACCTGAAAGTTAATAGCTTTACACAAAAAGAAGAATAAAAATGAAACTTACAAATCACATTTATAAAGGTGCCAATGGTAGAACGTCTTTAATTGACTTCCATGAACCAGATGGTTTTGAATATGAAGACATAGTAATTTTTATTCATGGGTATAAGGGCTATAAAGACTGGGGAGCTTGGAATTTAGTACAGTCTTTTTTTGTAAATAGTGGAATGGCTTTTTGTAAATTCAACATGAGTCACAACGGAGGGACTATTGAGGAACCTATTGATTTCCCAGATTTAGAAGCCTTCTCTCTAAATAGATACAGCTATGAATTAACTGATGTTAAATCCGTTATAGAATGGTTATCAGAAATGGTGGATATTAGTAAAAAACGAATTCATTTAATTGGTCATAGCCGTGGGGGCGGAATATCCGTTTTATCAGCCAGTGAACCTCAAGTTTCATCCGTTATAACTTGGGCCAGTATTTCTGATATTGGCAGTCGTTTCCCAACAGGAGAAACTCTAGAAAAATGGAAAGACCGTGGATTTTACACCGTAAAAAACTCACGTACAAATCAAGATATGCCACATAAATATGTTTTATACGAAGATTGGTTAGAAAATAAATCAGCGCTGAACATTGAGGAAAAAGCAAGAAAGATCCGTGTTCCTATTTTACATCTGCATGGAGATAAAGATGATTCTGTTTCAATTACTGAGTCTGAAGCCTTGAGTTTATGGACAAAAGGTAAGTTAATCATTATCAATGGCGCAAACCATACTTTTGGAACTTATCAACCCTATGAGGAAGAAGAAATGCCCAATAAACTATATGAGGCATGTGTTTTAAGTTTACAATTCATAGAAAAACAAGAAGTAAACTGATTCCTAAATAATTATTGCTTTTATTCCTAATTAAGCCTTTTAATTAAAAAATAATAATTTGAATTTGTGATTGGAATACAATACATATTTATGTGAATAATTCAATAGATTGTTTATCTTTGAAATCATATTATGTTGTTAAACTATTTAGCATGAAACTTATTTATATAATTTTATTTGGTTTATTTCTTTTCTCTTCCTGTACCTCTGACGAGAGTACTGCGGATGAGAATGCAGATGAAAAGGGGGTTGAAATTAAAATTTCAGAGAATGGGAATGATGAGTCTTCTGTCTTATCAAAAATTGCCCATCAATGGATCTTAACCAACCGTACCAATACTCAAAAGGACAAAAGTGTAGATTACAGCAAGGAGGCGCCTTCAATTATCACCCATTTTGAAACAAACGGCTTCTTCAGTACCTTTGATTTAATTGAGATTAATACTGATAATGGAAAGTCACAAACGCTAGAAGCACGTTCTTCAGGTCAATGGGAAATTCATAATGATAACGAATTGGTTATGCATCACAGTTTTAACGATTCTGCAGTAGTTGAGTCTTTTATCATTGAAAAGCTAAACGACAAAGAATTGGTCATTAAAAACAGTGAAAAAGACATGATTGATACTTATCAAAGAAAAGATTAAGTTCAATAATTAATAATCATTTCAGAGACTATTTCATTGTGAATTAGTCTCTTTTTTTCATTTATATGCTAGAATCTTTAAGACAGAAAATAAGTAAACTTTCCTTAGGCTTGAAGTTTATCATTCGAGTTACCTATCCAGTTTTACTTTATATTCTATTCTATTTCTTACTTCATAAAACATTTAGAACCCAATTACAAACAACACAGTTGCTATTTATTTTTCTTTGGACAATTATAGAGTGGCAAGTGTTCTTTAAAAAACCATCCAAGTAAGCTTATTGTTTAATCAACTTTAAAACCTTCTCATTTACTTGAAGGAAATAGGTTCCTTTAGCTAAGTTTAATGTTTCAATGGTGGTTTTCTCTTCTTGATTATTTACACTTTCAATTCTAATTTCTTTACCTTGAAGATTAAATAAACGAATATCATTTACTTGTAACTCACCTTCAATTATAATTATTTCATCAAAAGGATTAGGATACACTTTTGTTTTAGCTCTACTTATACTTTCTTCAGAAATAGAAAGAGGTCCACCGTTTGTAATTGCGAAATTATCAAAAGCAGCATTTGTTATGTTATTTGATGTATTATAATCTGAAGTTTGTACAAACACCTGCATCGTAGCCGAAGGCGTGATATAATCTAATATTCGTTTAGAAACTTTAGTCCAAACTCCATTCAGTAATGGTTCGTAACCTTGCTTATCAATTTCAATCAAATCGATTCCATTAGAAATAGCAATTCTTAAAGTATCATTAAAAGGAACGTAACCATGGTAGTTGAAAAACCAACGGTCAAAATTGATAAATGGATCACTCATAGAAGTAAGATCAAAAAGTGGTGAAATCAATATTACCTCACCTCCCATTACACTATTATTATCAGAGTTTCCAGTTACAAAAGCATACTTACCACAATCAAATGGACTATCGCCATCAGGTACTGAGGACAAACCTGAATTTAAGTCCATGCAAGGTACTGCTCTTTCCCATTTCCCTTGATAGGCAGTTGCAGTAGTTGACCAACCATAATCAAACGAAAAATCATCTCTATACCCTTCATCTAAAACAAAAGTAAAGTTATTTATTGATGGAGAAAAAGAAACAGTCGCGCATTCCGTTAAACGCCCCCACTTTCCTGAGGCTACATAAAAAGTATCTGAATAATTGAGAATTTGAGTGATTTCCCCCAATCCATTTGTTTGATTATCAAAGATAACATCATGGTGTTTAATTCTAACATCAGCACCTAAAATCGGATTGTTATTCTGATCAAGCACCTTAATTGTTACATTATATTGGATCAGCGGCTTTAGTTCAACATTCTCTGTTATCGTAGTGTTTTCAATCAAATTAACTGTAATTTCTTTGGTTTCAAAACCATATTTCTCAAAACGAATGGTGTAGTTACCTGTGGATACAATTCCTGTTTTATACTCTCCATTAACCTTTGTAAGATCACCTTGAACTGATCCAAGAATCGTAACCTCTACACCTTGAATTGGATTAGAATTATCTAAATTAGTAACTATTCCTTCGATCTTTGCAGCATAATTAAAATTAGGCCCAAGAATAAAAAGTCCATTGCTTATATCTGTTGCGACAATTGTCCCAGATGAGAAAAATGGATAAACACCCCAGTTTCCAATAGTGAAATTTGCTGTTCCTGGATAAGTATCGTAACGTGCAACTTCAACCATATTCCCTGGATCAGAAATGTCGTGGATAATGACTCCATCTGCATAATATGAAGTCACAAGAAAATCTCCCATAACATGTGCATTATGAGGAACAACACCATCTCCAGGACTTGATTGGATGCGATCAACTTCAAATATATTATTGGGATCAGTAACATTATAAGCTGCTAAATAACTGTTGGTCAATTCATCCGTAGTAAATACATGATTTCGATCTGTTGAAGGCCAGATGTTATGAGCAAAACTGGAAGGAGTTACATGACTACCCAGAACAATTGGATTTAATTTATCTGTGACATCAACGATTGTAAAAAACCCATCATTGATATGTGCTGCATATAAGATATTATCAATAGCGTAGCCATCATGGATATACCAATTATCATATTCACCTACTTCTACAGGTTGCATTGGATCCGTAAAAAGGTCTAAAATAATCGCACCTCCATTTCCATAATTACTTCCAAAAATATATCCATATCCATTTTCATCTATGTAAAGATTATGAGCAGATTCCCATATTTTAGTATCACCAAAATAATTTGTTGTACTTACAATTGGATTACCTGGTAAAGGAGATAAATCAATAATTAACAAACCGTCATCTGCTTCGGTAGTAACATATGCATAATCTCCAAATGTTTTAATATCGCGCCAAACACTTGTTGAACCAACATGCCAATACACTTCAGTTGGATTTTGCGGATCTGTAATATCAACAATACTCACTCCTTTTTCGGCTCCAACTAAAGCATACTCATTCCCAAATTCATCAGTATATCCCCAAATATCATTCAACATCGAGTTGTGTAGTGCTGAATAATCGATATGAGAAAGTGAGTCTAAATGATGGTTTTGAGCTATTAACCCAAACGAAAACAAGAATGCCAGGAAGAATATAAATTTCATAAATTAGTTTTAAATACAATTGATTTATTGAAGAATGGGAGTTTAAACAATAATCTTCTTCATTTTTTCAAGTCTAAATTATAACTTAAAAATCAATAATCAATACCTTAATTTAATTCATTTTTTTGAACTGACTAAATCCTTGGAAGTCTATTTCCAAAGTTTTTTCTTTTATTTCTTTAAAAGCGGCCTTTCCAGAACTCTTTTTTGGTAGTGGATGAATAATCGTCATGGTATAATCAGGTAGAGCATTACAGATTAATTCTACTTCATATAATTTCTTTTGAAGACTTGTTTTACTCAAATCGAAATCAATTCCCTTGATGATTCGTTTTTCATGGATATTTACCAAATCAATTAAAATACTTAATGGCGCTTCAGAATTAACATCAGAAATTGCAAGATCTTTTCCCCAAGTTTTAAATTGATTCGAATGATAGTACGCTCTCCATTTTAAATGAAATACAGATCGTTTAGAAGGCATCAAATTAGCAGAATCACCAAAAAAGGCTTCGGTTAGTTTTTCAAAAAACACAGGATCCAACCATTCATTAATTGTTGTGGGTTGACTATAAAGAATTGCACTTTTTGTTCTCTTAGAAAGAATTTCCATTTGCTCAACCGAAAAAACAGGATCAAATAATAGAATACCTGCCGATTCATTTCTGTGGATATCTACTTTTTCTTTTAATGCTTTAAGGTGTCTTTTCACAGAGAGAAAAGTATTGGGATGAAGTGTTTTTTTCAACAAAACTAATCTTGAAGGTGAAATATATAAAAACGGACCTTGCCCTCCACCTGCTATCATTCCAATGCTAATTAACTCATCTGTTAATGCATTCGTTTTGTAATACAATATTGAATAAAAGGATTCCATTTTTATAATTTCAAAAGATAATTCTCTATTTCAGCATTTGCAAAAGTTTTAAAATCTGCGTCAAAACACTTTTTCAACTCATTCCAATATTCATTTCTAATTGTTGGATATAAACTCACTTGATATTTTAAATCAGAGTAGAGATTTTCATGGTGCAAAGCATTAAACTCATCCAAATACTGTTTTAAATCTTTGCGGATGTACCGAAATAATTTTTTAAACTCAACCTTTGTAATTCCTAGTTCATTAAGATGCACTGCCTTAAAATGAATTCCGCTATCTTTTGGTAAATTTGGATATGCATCTATAATAAATCTGTCTTTCTTCCCAGGGATTATCAACTTTCTTGTCGTTGAAAAAATAGGAAAAAATAAATTAACCAAGTACATTTTAAAAAGAGCTGATGGATTCAATAAACGATTAAAATTTCGTTTTGTTGACCATAAACAATCCAACCAATCATCTACAACTATTAACCCTTCAGGCTCCTTTGCACAGATGTACTTGATATCTTTCAATTTAAAAACGCCTACTTCCAGTAATTCTATTTTAAAATGTCTGTGAATAGTAGAGTAGAGATTTTGAGCCAATAAAAAGTCTTGGTATAATGGTTGAACAAATACAAATCGTTCCATTTCTGGAGTTAAAAGTACAGAAGGCGCTGATTTTATGCTGTTAGAGATTGTCAAAGGCCTTAACTCACGCATTACCTTGCTGTTTTGGTCAACATTGGAACGAAACTAAAGTCTCCATAAGTTTCAACCTTCCATTCGCCCTCTTCAAGCTTTGTTAATCGTGTCATCGTTTGTACTTTTCCTTCACCAATTGGAGCTACTATTTTACCCCCAACTTTGAGTTGATCTTTTAAATCTTCTGAAATAAAAGGCGCCCCACAGGTAATTAGGATACTGTCATAAGGCGCATAAGAAGCTTTACCTTTGTAACCGTCTCCAAAAAAGAGATTGGGTGTATAACCTAGTTTTTCAATAATAGGTTTGGCTTTAAAATACAGTTCCTTTTGACGTTCAATAGAAACGACTTTGGCGCCTAAAGCACATAAAATAGCCGTTTGAAAGCCACTTCCTGTTCCGATTTCTAAAACGCGATGTCCACGTTCAAGCTCTAAGAGTTCCGTTTGAAAAGCCACTGTATAAGGCTGACTAATTGTTTGTCCAGCACCTATTTGAAATGCAACATTGGAATAAGCTTGATTCATAAAAGAAGAATCTAAGAAAAAATGCCTTGGCACTTTATCAAATGCTTCCAAAACCGCCTGATTAGAAATTCCATTTTCTTTCAACTCTTCAATAAGTTGGCGTCTCATCCCTTTATGTCTATACCCGTCAATCATTCGAACAAAAATAAATAAAGAATTAACATTTGATTGCATGCAATCGATTTCTTTTCGGTATTCAAATGTTAGTAAATCAGATATAGAAAAAAACGCCCTTAAAACAGTCGCTTATTCTGATCGAAGCATCTATTAAAACGAAACGCAAACATGAAATATTGATTTACTTTCCTATTTTTGCCAAAACGATATTTTTGGGAATTCTTCTTATTATACTGTACACCATAGTTTTTTTGCTGATCAGTTATTGGATCAATAAAAAACACTTACCAGAAGTCCCTAGAACATCTCTTCCATTATTCTTTGTTGTTAAAATAGGCTATGCACTGTTTTTCCTCTATGTCTACACCTATCATTATGGTGGAGGTGAACTCACTGCAGATGCAGGGATGTTTTTTAGAGAAAGTAAAATCTTGAATGATGTGTTTTACCAGTCTCCAAAAGCCTTCTTCCAATTTATTTTTGGTTTAAACAACGATATTGACTTTATTAATCAATACCTAGAAAAAACGACCCACTGGAATAGTGGTGAGCGATTTCTTCCTAATGACTCCCGCCATGTCATTCGGGTGAATGCACTCCTCTACTTTATTTCTAATGGAGAAGTTGTTATTCATTTCATTATTTTAAGTTTTGCTTCATTTATGGGTGGTGTAGACCTTTACCAATGGCTCAAAAAGAAATCTAATTTACCCCCTATTCTTTTACTTTTGCTCCTGACCTTAGCGCCAAGTATTGCGTTTTGGGGAAGTAGTATTATCAAAGAGCCTTTAATGATTTTAGGTGTTTCCTTATTTATTAGGGGCGTATTTGATGAAATTTCGATTGGGAGAAAGACATGGCGAATAATAATTGGAGGAATACTCACATTCGCTTTCAAACCCTATGTTTTAATCTGTTTACTTGCTGCCCTTGTTTTTTACCTCTTGTTTAGTCGACTTTTCCGCAGACAATGGATTGCAGTAATTACTTTTGGCGCCCTAAGTATTAGCGCATTACTTCTTACTAATTACGCTGACAAATTTGCTTACGTTATTTCCAATCAGCAGGAAGATTTCATCAACCTTAGGGATGGCGGCCTCTATTTATATGGGGATGAAGAACATATCTACTATATATATTACGACAATAGAGATCACTTTTCAATAAAAGATGGTATAGCAATACTTAAAAAGCCTGTTGGAGCTTATTATATGAAAAGAAATGAAAATTTCGAGCGATTTCCGATGCAATTAAATGAAGTTGGAAAAAGTTATCCAGTATATCTAACCCTAGCAAAAACGGGAAGTAAAGTTAATGTCACTTTAATTGAAGATAATTTCTGGCAAATGTTAATTAATATTCCTGAAGCGCTTTTTAATTCCTTTCTACAACCTATTCCAAATAAAGACAGTACTTGGCTTCAGTACCCTGCTTTTATCGAAAATTTACTTTATGTATTTGCTGCAATTCTCACCTTTTTTATGTTTCCAAAAACGATTACTAAAAAAGAAAAAAGAATAATTGTCTCGCTGGGTTTATTTGCCGCTTTTATAGCAATGATTGTAGGTTGGACTACACCTGTTTCTGGGGCTATTGTTCGATACATTGTGCCTGCACATATAGCAATTTTGGTGATTTTCGTTATCAAATTTGATTTCGATAAACTAAAGAACAGACTTGTTAAAAAGTAATTTTAAACTCTGTCCCTATGCCCTCTTTAGAATTCACTACAACCTTTCCTTTATGCATATTAATAATGTTTAAAGTTGCCGTCATTCCGAGTCCTAGTCCGTTTTTTCTATTGGTAAAGAAAGGATCAAATAAATTTTGGAGTGTTTCCTCATCCATTCCTTTTCCATTATCACGAATATAAATGGCTGAAGTTCCTTCTTCTTCTTTTAATTCTATAGATAAAGTTGGATCTTTAGTATCCTCCATTGCCTCGATTGAATTAATGATAATATTGACTAAAGCTATTTTCAATTTCTCAGGATCCCATTCCCCTTCTATGGAATTCGAATAAAAATCCTTCACTAATTGAATTCCGAGTAACTCTACTCTATCCTGACAGAATTCAATAGCAGCATCAACAATTACATCGAGTTTAGCATGTACCTTCTCTAATTCAGGAGGACGTGCAGATTTAAGCATATCATCAATCAAATCGGAAATCCGAACTGTATTCCGCTCAATCATCTGTTCGAGGGTTTTGGCGTCACTATTTTCACCAGACAAAGCGGATAATTCTCCAACAGCCAAACGAATATTGGTCAGTGGATTCCTAATTTCATGAGCAATCATTCTGGCCATTCGACCCGACATATTCATTTTTTCCGCTTTATTCAATTCTGCCTCTTGTTCCATTATTTTCGTCAAGTCACTAATGGCAACATGATAAGAGTTAGCATCAAAACTAGTGTCTTTAGGCAAATGAGCGATAGAAAGTATGGCTACTACATCTTGATCTTGATCTTGATTTAAAAGTGTAGTCTTAAATCCTTTGATATATCCATCAACATTGAGTTTCTGAATAAAGGAATTATAATCAAAATCATACTTGAATAAATCTTTAAAATCTTTTCCTTTCAGCAGTTGACTGGAGGTATTTTGATCATGAAACACATCAATAAAAGCGGCATTATATTCCGTAATGCAGAGATTTTTGTCTAAAACCAAGAATGGCTCCATGCTCAATTCGAATAAACTTCGGTATTTCTTTTCTTGAGCCCGAATAAAACGCTGTTGATGATAACGTTCTAATGCATATCGCAGGGCGCGCTCAATGGTATCGACACGCACTTCTTTTTTAACTAAAAAATCAGACGCTCCTTTGGCCATTGCTTTTTCATCAACTGTATAATCACTTGATCCGGTTAATAAAATCAATGGTTTAATAATATTTCTTGCACGAATTTTTTCTATAATTTCAATGCCCTCCCCTTTTCCTAAAAACTGATCAATCAGATAGATATCATGTTCATCTTTTAAGATTTCCGCCTCAGCTAAGTCAAAATCATTACACCAAAAAATATCATATTTTTCAGTTTGAATTTTTGAAAGGTAATGACTCATGATTACGTAATCATCCTCATCATCTTCAACAATTAGTACTCTTACACTCATTATTTTCAGTTTTCAGGAAGAAATACAATAAAAGTAGCACCATTACCTTCACTAGATTTAGCAGTAATGGTTCCTTTATGATTCTCACATATTTTCTTACAAATCGAAAGTCCAATCCCTGTTCCTTCATAAGCTGATCGTCCATGTAAGCGTTGAAAAACAGCAAATATTTTATCTAAATACTGCTCATCAAATCCAATCCCATTATCTGAAACACTAATTTTCCAGTACATTTTAGGATTGTTCTTACTCAGTTCTTTACAAGGTAATTCATCAGCTTTAACAAGTTCACTTTCGATATTAATTACCGATTCAACATCTGGTTTTCTAAACTTTATTGCGTTACTGATTAAGTTTTGGAACAATTGGCGCATTTGAATAGGATCAGCAAGCAGCGACTTCGGCAATGACTTTACGTTTATTATGGCCTTATTTTCTTTGATTGAAATTTCTAAATCACCTAAAACAGTTTCGACTTCCTTTTCTAAATTAATCTTATCGCTAATATTAAACTGTCTTGAGATACGAGAATAAGAGAGCAAATCTTCCATCAATTCCTGCATCCGTTCTGCTGCAGATTGCATCCTGTGAATATGTGAAACAATCTTAGCTTTATCAACCCTTTCATTGTTCAACTCGAGTTCTATCAATTCTCCAAAAGTTCTAATTTTCCTTAATGGCTCATTCAAATCATGAGAAGCAACATAAGCGAAGTTCTCTAAGTTTTCATTCATTGAACTGAGTTCTATATTGATCTGGTTAATTTCTCTTAGGTACCGTTCGCTTCTTAATATTTCTTTCCTCATTTTAAAGAAACTGATGAAAACAATAAGTAACATCACGGCTCCAAAAACAGTGAGCAACAACATCGCATTTCGATTTGCAATCTCAGCATCCTTTTGATTGCTTTCACGCATTTTATTATTTGTTGTCCGAATACTTTTTAATGTATTCAAGATTTCCATTGTTGTTTCATTACCAAAAGTCATTTGTTCCTTTTGCTTTTCAGTGGACACGGAATCTTGAGCCATCATCTTATCTAAGGTCGATATCCTTTGTGAAATTAATTGATTCAGTAATTCTGTTTCATCATCGGCAAAATGATGCGCTGAACAATGATCACCTAAACGCTTTACATAAGTTAATAAAGTTTGTTTTTTATGCTTGTAAATGGCTTGACTTTCTGTAGATCGAGTAATTACAAAACTATAAGCAGAACTTTCCAATTGGGTTATGTGCTGAATAATTGCATTCGTTTTTTCGACTGTTGAACCATATTGCTCTGCTTGTTGGCCAGATTGCCATGTACGGTTCAAAAAGAACAAGGAGGTGATGAAATATCCAGCGATTAAAGCCAGAGATAGCATCAAAAAATAATTGTAATAACTTAATTTTTTATCTTTTATCATTCTTCTAGTAATCCATAAGCGTTTAACTTATTGTATAATGTTTTTCTATCAATGCCCAAGATCTCGGCCGCTTTAGTTTTGTTGTTATTTGCCAAAAACAAAACTTTTGAAATGGCCTTTTTCTCTGCCTCTGCGGTAACCTCTTTTAAAAGCAAAGACAAGGGTTCTTTGTCATCAACATGTGAACTGCTAAAATTGTTCCAGTTGACAGGTTCAGGATTTACAATTTCTTGCGGTAAATCTTTTAAACTTAATTGATTTGACTCCGCCATTAAAACAGCGCGTTTAATTGTATTTTTTAATTCTCTAATGTTTCCAGGCCATGGATAATTGTATAAAACTTCCCAAGCGTCATCTTTTATAGTGTCAACAGACTTCGAAAGTTCATCATTTGATTTTTTAAGAAAAAATTGAACGAAATCAGATAGCTCTTCTTTGTTCTTGCGCAATGGATAAAGTTCAATCTTAAACTCATTGACACGGTAATAAATATCTTCTCTAAAAGTACCTTTGTGCATGGCTAGCTTCAAATCTTCATTTGTTGCTACAATAATGCGAACATCAATTGGCATATCCTTTTCACTTCCCACCTTTCTGATGACTCTTTCTTGCAGTACACGAAGTAATTTTACTTGATTTTCATAAGAAAGATTCCCTATTTCATCTAAAAACAAAGTCCCCCCATTTGCAAGTTCAAAACTTCCTTTTTTATCTGAGGTTGCCCCAGTAAAAGCTCCTTTTACATGTCCAAACAGCTCACTAGAAGCTAATTCTTGTGGTAAAGCACCACAATCTACTGGAATAAAAGGTCCGTTTTTTCTTGTTGAAGCTTGATGAATCATACGTGCAACAACTTCTTTTCCAGTTCCACTTTCTCCAGTAATGACTACCGTCATATTCGTTGGAGCAATAAGATCGATTAACTTTTGAATACTCTGAGAATACGTGCTTGTAGGAATTAAAAAATCTTCAATGGCTTTTATTGTTTTAGGTATTGCTGCTGGAGTAGTCAATTCATTGTTATTTGATGTTTTACCACTCGACTTTTTTTTCTTTTTAAGCGCATCTTCAACCAGCATAAATATCTCTTCAGGAAAAATAGGTTTGGTAACATATTCATAAGCACCTAAACGAATTGACTTCACTGCTTGATTCACATCGGAGTATCCTGTAATAACAATAATGGGGAGTTTATTATTAATTGCTTTAATTGCTTCAATCATCTCGAATCCATCTTTGTCAGGTAATCGGAAATCAGTAAGCACTAAATCAACTTTTTCGCTTTTAACAATTTCTAGACCTTCAGATCCTTTAAAAGCAATTCTAACTTGATATCCTTTGCGCTCGAAAAATCGTTTAAGCAACATGCAGATATCAACATCATCATCTATTATCAATAAAGTATATTCAGCCATTTACTTAGCATTTTGCATCATTTTTAGATGTTCTACAAAAGTGTCTTTTTCAAAAGGCTTGGCCAACAAACCAACTGTGCCTAACTCCATTGCACGTTGTTTTTCTTTACAATGATTAAAGGCTGTAATCACAAGAATTTTAACTTCTGGATTGGCTTTTTTCAAGGCAGGAATAACATCGAATCCTTCTCCGTCTGACAAACATAAATCCAACAAAACATAATCTGGTTTATGTGTTTTTAGAGAAAGTTCCACAGCTTTAATTGAATCAGCTTCTATGATGTCAAAATCAAAGTACCGATTGACAATCGACTTGTACAATATTTTGATATCACATTCATCATCTATAATAAGTAAAACTGGGCGTTCCATGTGAATTTTAAATTAAACCTTTAATTAAGAAAACAACACAAACATCACTTAGTTCAAAAATAGCATAAATAAAGCGAGTTGTTTATATTAGGGACAATAATTGTAGAATAAAATACACACTTTGTTTTCGTTTAACTAAAATACTGCAAGTCTAGATTTTCAGAATTGAAATTGTTTTTTATCAAAGTAAGTATCTGTTCACCTTCTCCTTTTGAACGATAAACTGTGAGTTTATTTATTCCTGTGAAGTCAAGATAAAGGTTATTTGCTTGTGGTAGGTCATCAATAATTTTAACGATCAAACGTTGATGTTTCGCATAACAAATTCGCACCCAATTATTAATCTTCTTTTTGGCTTTATCCATCCGGATATCTCTGAGGTCATTAATCATCGGTTCAAAGCCTACTGGGGTTAACTTTAATTGTACAATGATAAACAAAGGCTCATTCGTTTTACTGAACAAACAGAGCTTGTTTTGAAACTCAGGTTTGAGTTCATCTTCTTTTATATATAATAAGATTGCTTCCACTCTGGCAAAACTCAACAAATTATTAGTCAACTAGAATGATTTGAGCAAGAAAATAAAGTGATTAAAATCAGTATTTTAGATTTAAGAAGATTTTTTGCTCAATGAGCTGATTACATAAAAGGGTTTATATCCAAAAAGTTAATTGAATAAAAGTTGATTGAAAATACTGTTTCACTTTTAGGGGATACTAGTAAAAGAAAAGGAAAAGAGATATAAAATGAAAATCTCATAAAATAATTACCTCCTTCTTTGTGGTTAAGTTCACAATCAATATTTCTATCAATAATCCTTTTTGATATGAGACCTGATCTCATTTACTTGCTTTTGTATTCCTTTTACAGACTTCAATAAATCGTTATCTGAAATCGTAACTTCTGGTAAGTCATGAGATATATAGTTGACAAACTTCCACACTTCAATCACTTCATTAATGTCCAATAAATACGGTTCATACAATGGATTGGTAGAAGAAAGTTGAATAACATTTTCTTTTCCAGGTATTTTATTTACAATCTTAAATACAATCCCTTCTTCCTTTGTAATAATAATATAAGGATGATTGTTCTTTAGGGTTTCCCAATTTTGAACATATTCTGCAACCACGTGTGAACCAGAAGAAACAGGCGGCATACTGTCTCCTGAAATTGGAAATGATCGGTATTTTCTATCCTTTTTTAAGAAAGGCAATTGAAAAGTCGGCAAAACCTTAATATAATCGGGATCAGCATATCCTAATGTATAACCAGCACTAGCTTTTTGGGGAATCATTTCAATAACATCATCGTTGGTTTCTGTCACCATAGAAGTCAAAACACGTAACTTTCTCCCCTTAACATCAGCATAAACACCTTTCTCAATGGCTTCCCAATCACTTTCTGTGAGTTCTTCCATATTTCTTTTCAACAAATCATCCATCGGAATGCGATAAAACGTACTCATTTTCACCAAGTTTTCTATTCCAGGCTCTGCTACTCCATTCTCATAACCCGAGTAAGAAGAACGTGTCAAACCTAGTTCCTGCGCAACATCCTCTTGAGATTTTTTGCGGTACTTTCTAAGTAACTTAAGATTCGATGCTAAGTAAATTTCCATTTTTTTGCTGATTAAATGTTTATATATTAATCAAATGTACGAAATTATTTTAATCATTTCGCTCTTTATTAGAAAAAAAAAGAACAAGGGATCACAGTTTAATTGTTCCACGTAAAAAACTTACCTTGCTGAAATTAGGGATAGTGTTTGAGCGTTAATAGAGGAATTAGGAGCGTGTTAAGTTAAGCGAGCTTTAACTTATTTAATCTCCCTCAATCCCGTGACTAGATAAGGAAATTCATTGAATAATAACAGAAACTTCAATGTGATAGCTCAATACTTCAAACTGTTTTATTATCCTTGTAAAAACTATTTTTATATGCAGCAAATTACCAATCAATTACTCATGATTCGTCCAGTAGCATTCCGTATGAATGAAGAAACAGCGGTAAATAATTACTTTCAAAAAGAATTGAATATATCTCTTGAGGAAACAACGAAAGCTGCACAAGTGGAATTTGATGAATTTGTTCGTCGATTAAGAGAAGTTGGTGTTAAAATAACCGTTGTAGATGATATTGCAAAAAACAATACACCAGATTCTATTTTCCCAAACAATTGGATCTCATTTCATGCAGGTGGAACTATTGTACTCTATCCAATGTTTGCCGAAAACAGAAGAAAAGAACGTCGACTGGATATTATTGAAACATTGGGACTTCAAACGACTCCCTTCTTGAAGCAAAGCATAATAGACTACAGCGCTGCTGAGCATGAGGGGATCTTTCTCGAAGGAACGGGGAGTTTATTATTAGATCGCGTAAATAAAAAGGCATACTGTGCACTTTCTGTTCGTGCAGATGAAAGTCTCGTCAGACAATTCTGTAAAGACTTCGATTACGCACCCGTTCTTTTTGTGGCGAATCAGACTGTAAATAATGAACGCAAAGCGATCTACCACACCAATGTAATGATGACCTTGGGTGAGACATTTGCTGTAATTTGCTTAGACAGTATAGACAATAAAGTCCAGGCTGAAGAAGTCCTTCGAAATTTAACAGCAGACGAAAAAGAAATCATAGAAATCACTGAAGACCAAATGCATTCCTTCGCGGGAAACATGCTGCAAGTCAAAGGGAGAAACGATAAAAAGTATTTAGTTATGAGTCAGCAAGCTTTTGAAAGTTTAACCCAAGAACAAATCAAAAGAATTGAAAAACACTGTTCTATATTGAGTAGTGATTTAACCACAATTGAAACCTTAGGAGGCGGCAGTGCGAGATGCATGATGGCGGAAGTCAGTTTTGAGTAAAGAGCCAGAGTTTTGAAACCATCTTTAATTTAGAGAAAATACCGAAAACAAAAAAGCCAGCCTATTTCTAGACTGGCTTTTGGGTGGTGATCCCGATTTCACATCGGGACGACCTCCTGAACCACAATCAGGTTTATTCTAAAGATAAGTGACTATAAAATAACTCTTTAAAAGTCAACAGATTTAAAACGAAGTTTGTAATAAAAATATAGGAAACAAAAAAGCCAGCCTATTTCTAGACTGGCTTTTGGGTGGAAGACCGGATTCGAACCGGCGACCCT
>Ga0209075_1000230_pt1 | contig 52703 bp, 47 predicted proteins | sample Stecom2011_FD_187523 | JGI IMG/M metagenome (GOLD analysis project Ga0209075, IMG submission 187523) | Agricultural soil microbial communities from Utah to study Nitrogen management - Steer compost 2011 (SPAdes) (version 2) | ecosystem: Environmental > Terrestrial > Soil > Agricultural land...
TTAGAGTTCATTCTTTTATGGGTTGTGATAGCTAATTACAGATGGATTGATAAAAGTAGGAGGTGAAGACGTAAGAAAAATACGTTCATTTTTTTGAGAAGTCAGTTTCTTTTATTTTGAAACACATTTAGTTTGCTTAAAATATTTTCGTATATTTGATTAATATATAAACATTTAATCGGCGAAAAATGGAGATTTATTTAGCATCTAATCTTAAATTACTCAGGAAATATCGTAAAATGTCGCAAGAAGACGTGGCTAAAGAATTGGGTTTAACCCGTTCTTCCTATTCTGGATATGAGAATGGAGTTGCAGAGCCTGGAATAGAGAATTTGGTGAAAATGAGTAAGTTTTACCGTATTCCAATGGATGACCTTTTGAAAAGAAACATGAATGAGTTGACAGAGAGTGATTGGGAAGCCATTGAAAAAGGAGTTTATGCTGATGTGAAAGGAAGGAAGCTTCGCGTTTTGACAGCCATGGTTTCTGAAGAAAACAACGATGTAATTGAAATGGTTCCACAAAAAGCCAGCGCAGGTTATACTTTAGGTTATGCCGATCCTGATTATATCAAAGTCTTACCCACCTTTCAATTACCGTTTTTGAAAAAAGATAGGAAATACCGCTCCTTTCCAATTTCAGGTGATAGTATGCCTCCAGTTTCATCAGGTTCACATGTTGTTGCTGAGTACGTCCAAAACTGGGAAACAATTAAAAATAATCAACCCTATATTATAATTACCAAAGAGGAAGGAATTGTTTTTAAGATAGTGAATAAAATTCCAGGAAAGGAAAATGTGATTCAGTTGTCTTCTACTAATCCGCTATACGAGCCCTATCTACTTGATATTAATGAAGTGATTGAAATTTGGAAGTTTGTGAATTACATTGCTCACGATTTGCCGGAAGTGACCATCTCTGAAAATGATTTACTCAAGTCTGTTAAAGGGATCCAAAAACAAGTCAATGAGATAAAATCTTTTATTAAAAAAGACTATTGAGGTTAGAGAGCGTGTTTTAAGTTGACTGTTTTTTATATTCACTAGCACAGTAAAATGAGGCTTAATTGATTAAAGACTTTTACCGAATCGACAAATACTGATTTTTATCATTTTAATTTCTTGTATGAATCAGTAATCTTGACTAATAAATTGTCGAGTTTTGTAGAGTGGAAGCAAATTTACTGTTCATACTAGAAGAAGAACTCCAAGCAGAGTTCCAAAGCAAGCTGTGTTTGTTTAGTCGAACGGTTGAACCTTTGTATATTGTTATTCAACTTAAATCTAGTCCGATCGGATTTCAACCTATGATCAATAACCTTAAAGATATACGCAAAGAAAAAGCAAAAGGAAAGATAGATCGATGGCTTAATACATGTTTTTCAAAACATCAAAAATTAGTCGTTAAAGTTATAGACGAATCAACACAGAGTAATAAACTATATCTCGATTTTACAGGAATAAATAAATTAAATGTTTTTCGTTCAAAAAAAGGAGAAGATCAAATTCTACCTTTAGTAAAAAACTTTTTTAATACAGATCAATTGAACTTTCTTTATTTTAAATAAAAGAAAACAAAGTGTGTATTATTTTCTACAATTCCTTTGTTGAAGTAAAGGTTCTCTCTTAATTTATGCTATTTTTGAACCAAGTGATGATTGTGTTGTTTTCTAATTAAAGGATTAAATTAATTTCACATGGAACGCCCAGTTTTACTTATTGTTGATGATGAAAGTGATATCAAAGCATTGTACAAATCGATTGTAAATCGTCACTTTGACTTTGATATTATAGAAGCTGATTCAATTGAGGCGGTAACAACGGTGTTAAAAAATAGTATTCCAGATTTTGTATTGCTCGATTTATGTCTAAAGGATGGATATGGATTTGATGTAATTCCAGCTTTAAAAAAAGTAAATCCAAAAGTGAAAATACTTGTAATTACAGCATTCAATCATTGCAAAGAGAAACAACGTGCAACAGAATTAGGTGCGGTCGGGCTATTGGCTAAACCTTTCGAAAAGGACACTTTTGTGGAACATCTACAAATGATGCTAAATGCAAAGTAAATGGCGAAAGATACTTTATTAATAATTGATGATGATGTAGATATCTGCATGTTGCTGAAAAGATTTTTTGAGCGGAAAGGATACCAAGTACGTATTGCTTTTAAAGGTGCAGAAGGAATTGAAATCGTAAAGAAAGAAAAGATTGACATTGTACTCACAGATTTTCGTTTACCCGACAAAGATGGATTCCAAATCCTTGAGGAAATCAAAGCTATCGATCATCAAATTCCAATTATTGTTATTACAGGGTATTCAGATGTAAATCAAGCAGTGAAGGTCATTCGACTTGGAGCCTATGAATATGTTACCAAACCGATCTTTCCGGAAGAGATTTTCTTGTTGGTGGAAGATGCTTTAAAAATGCAGAATAAATCTTTACCTCTTCAAGAAGTAAATGATGATTTTCCGGTTGTAAAACCAATCTCTAAAACAATCCCACCTCAAGAAGGATTTCTAATTCCTAAAAGCGCCTATTCTAAACGTGTTCAGCAATTAATAGATGTTGTTTCTCCGACCAATATGACCGTTGTTATTACAGGGGAAAGTGGGACTGGGAAAGAGGTTGTAGCAAGAATGATTCACAATGCCTCTAAAAGAAAAAATGGGCCTTTTATTCCGGTAGACTGCGGGGCTTTGCCGCAAGAACTGGCGTCAAGTGAATTGTTTGGTCATGTTAAAGGTGCTTTTACAGGTGCGACCTCTGATAAAAAAGGGAGTTTTGAAATGGCCAATGGAGGAACTTTGTTTCTTGATGAAATTGGTAATTTGTCTTATGAAAATCAAGTGAAATTACTTCGTGTTTTGCAAGAAAGAGTCATTCGTAAGGTGGGTAGTGAAAAAGACATGCCTGTAGATGTTCGTATTATTGTAGCTACGAATGAAGATTTAAAAGAAGCCATGTATAAAGGTAGTTTTAGAGAAGATATTTATTACAGAGTCAATGAATTCAAAATTGAACTTAACCCTTTGCGTAAAAATAAAGACGAGTTATCTGAATTTGTTCAATTTTTCCTTAAAAAGTCAAACGAAGAGTTAGATAAATCTGTTGAAACTGTTAGCGAGGAAGCTTGGAAGGTACTGTATGACTATCCATGGCCAGGAAATATTAGGGAATTGAAAAACACCATAAAAAGAGCTGTTTTAATGGCAAAATCCAAAATAATAAAGAAGGATGATTTACCTCAAGAAATTATTCATCCTGATATTTTTTACTGGAACAAAAACAAAGGTTCAAATGTTAAGGGTAAGCCAACTGATTCTTTACTTCTGAAAGATGTTACAGCAGCGGCAGAGAAACAAGCCATTATTCGGGTATTGTCGTTGAGCAATAACAATAAAACGAAAGCGGCAGAAGTGTTAGGAATTGATAGGAAAACGTTGTACAATAAGCTGAATGCTTATGGATTATTAGAAGAATGATAAAAGATAAAAAATTAAGTTACTATAATTATTTTTTGATGTTATCGCTGGCGTTAATTGCAGGCTATTTCATCACATCATTATTTTTCCTTAACCGAACTTGGAAGTCAGGAAGACAAGCTGAACAATATGGAGTGACTGTTGAAAAAACAAATGCGATTATTCAATATACTTCTCAATTGGAAAGTGCTGCCTATAGTTATGTGATTACTCATTCGGCTGGAAGTAAAGCCATATATCAACATAAAAAGGAAGCGCTTTTAGAATATGTTAAACGACTAGGAGATCATTGTTCAGCGCATCACTTTGCGGATGATGAAACAGAGGTTTTAAACAATTTGATTTATCAAAGAATCAGTGTGCTCGATTACATGATGACGCAAAACTCTATGTCGAAGGAAATTCAAATGGAGCAAATGTCGGTAGGAAATGAAACGACTAAAAAAATTCTGAACACCTTAAAAAGTATTCGAAACGCTAACAATGAAATGCGAGAAAGTAATCAGAGGGATGCAGGAATTGCCAATAGAAATGCAATGTTACTTTTGACTGTTTTTGGTGGTGTAATGATGCTTATCGTGTTCATCAGTTTCTTCAAAATGAGGAAAGAAATTTTGAGAAGTGAAAGGTTTTTGAAGGAAATTAACCAAATTAATTTAGAGTTGAGTTCAATGAATGAGAATCTCGAGAACTTTGCCTACGTTGCCTCTCATGATTTAAACGAACCCCTGAGAAAAATCAGGACGTTTGGTGAAATGATAGAATTAGAATTGAATTCGGATCAAATTAACCAAAAAACCGTCGTTTCACATATTCATAGAATGCAATCAGCAGCTGAACGAATGCAGGAATTAATAGAAGATTTACTTTCGTATTCACGTATTTCCAGACAGTTTGATATTTCTGAGAAAATTGACTTGCAAGATGTGGTAGAAACTGTTTTGGGAGACTTGGAGATTGCCATCAAGGAAAGTAATGCAAACATTCAGATTGAATCACTGCCCAACTCCATCCTTGCTGATGCAATTCAGATGCGTCAATTGTTTCAAAACTTAATTAGTAACGCCATCAAATTTAAAAAGCCAGAGGTTGATCCTGTCATAACAATTAAAAGTGAATTAGTGAAAGCGGAGACCTTGCCTTTTGATGAGCTAGCCATTGACCATTCCCAGATGTATTGGAAAATCACAGTGGCAGATAATGGGATAGGTTTTGACGAAAAGTATACCGATAAAATATTTGCTGTTTTTCAGCGCTTACACGGTCGTTCAACGTATGAGGGGACCGGGATAGGGCTCTCAATTTGTAAGAAGATTTGTGAGAATCACAAGGGTGGAATAACTGCAGAATCCAGTGAAGGAAATGGAGCAACATTCATTGTATTTCTTCCAATAAACTAAAGTTTATGAGTGTTAAGGTTTTAATTATTGAAGATGATGAAGATGACTATGTGATCATGAGTCATTATTTGTCCAAAATAAAAACAGTAGAATACGACGTTTATTGGTGTAATGATTTTGATGAAGCCGAGGCTGAAATTTTAAAAGATGAGCATGATATTTACCTGATTGATCATTTTTTAGGAAAGGGAGAGGGAATTGAAATTATTGAGAAAATTAGAGCGCGTAACATTCTTAAACCGTTGATATTACTCACTGGATCAAGTGACTATACGGTCGATGAGAAAGCCATGGCTATGGGAGCTTCAGATTTCTTGGTGAAGCGAGAGGTTCGCGTTGATACTATTGAGCGGGCTCTGCGCTATGCTTTAGAACGATATCATCAGCAAAGATTTATTCGTGCACAGGAGAAAAAATACCGTAGCTTATTTGAATTGAGTATGGAGCCATTTTTGGTTTTAGATGAAGACCTTTGTATAATGGAATACAATGCGGCTTTTATTGAAGTTTTTCATGATATAAACGCTTCAAACAGACCCTTGAAAGGATCTTCTTTTAAAGAATTGTTTAAGTATGATTTTGATTACGAATCTTTTATCAGTAAGCTGACACAAGATGGTTTTATTAAAGGGTTCAAAACAACTTTGCTTAATCAATCTAAAGACCAGGATATTGTAGCTATTTTGTCCATAGCCCATTTACCTAAAGCTTCAAATATCGATGGGAATACCTATCATATTGCCATAAGTGATTTAACCAAAATCATGGAGCAAGAAGCTGAGTTGAAAAAAGCTGAAAAAATGAGCATGTCTGGACGTATGGCGAGAATGATAGCTCATGAAATTAGAAATCCCTTAACGAATATTAGATTAGCAGTGGGGGAAATATCTGCTTTAACTGATGATGATAGTGATGCCAAGATCCTTGAGCAAATGATTGAGCGCAATACCATGCGTATTTCTGATTTAATCGATGATCTACTGAAGTCGGCTCGCCCCCCAGAGTTGGAAAGGGTTCATTCTGAACTTCAAACCATTATTGATGCAGCGATAGAGTTTTGTCAAGACCGTGTTGAATTACTCAATATTACCCTTAAGAAACAATTCCCAAACAATGCAATCGAGGGGGAATGGGATCCTGAGAAACTCAAAATCGCACTGGTTAATATCTTTATTAATGCTATTGAAGCAATGGAGGATACACCTAATCCAACCTTGTACATTGATTTGGTTTTAGAAGAAGGAAATCCAGTAATTTATATCAAGGACAATGGAAAAGGAATGGACGAAGAAACGCAAAAGAACTTATTTGACCCTTTCTTTACCAACCGTAAAAATGGTCTTGGTTTAGGAATGACAGCGACCCTGAACATCATCAATATGCACAAAGGGAAAATTGTCGTTAATTCTCAAGAGGGGATTGGAACAGAATTTAAGATTTCACTTTAGTCAGTCCTTTCTTTATTTTATTGTAGTCAAATTTAAGTGCGAATATAATTACTGTCGCAATGAGGGCTGGAACAATGTAGCGTACAATTGCTCCAGAAACAGGAGTGGTCCACCCAACGATAAGCGCAATTAAAAGTGCAAATAGGGCCAAGGATACAGTGATGCGTTTGTCTTTTTGTTCTAGAGTTTTAGGAAAGATAAAAAAGCTCAACACAGCAGCGAGAATAAGAAACAAGTTTTCGACAAAAGCCAGGTATTGAAGCCAATTGCTATTTTTATTTGGAATAGGCTGGAGAAAGGAGTTGAAAATTGCCTCAGGACCATTCAAAAGCATTTGCCAGAAATTATCTTTGATCAATGTCACCTCAACTTTGCTTCCTGTTTCCTGTAGGGTTAGGTATATTGGATAGCTCTTCCCAACTTGGTCGAGATAAATTGGAAAACGTTCATGGTTTTCATTCTTTTTCATGTAGTAGGCATGAACAGGTTCTTCTAGAGTGGCCACTCCATCTTCGAATGAAAAATGAGTCCGGTTGCTATAATAGATGTAGTAAAAATGTTCTTCGTCTCCGTGGATATAAAGTCCACCGTCCCTTAGGTTAATGAAGTCTTCCTGTTGATTCGAAATTACATAGGCCATTTTGTCGGCGTATCCTGTTCCAACCAGAGCGCCAATTCCTAATGTTCCAAACGCTAGTATAGCAAGCCATTGTTTCTGGAAAAATTTACTGAATACCAGGTAAAACAACAACATCACGAACAAACAAAGTAGAACATAGGGTTTAAATGCAAAAGTTAATACGCCGCCAATGACAATGCGCCAGGCTTTTCTTCCGATAGAAAGATCATCAAATACTCCCCTTAAAAATAGACAAAGTCCTAAAATCATTAATGGTTCTTTAATGATGCTACTTCCCCAGAAAGCAATACTAGGAGTTAAAGTCATTAGAATTAGCAAAAACCTTGGGGGAAGATTAGACTTCTTTTTAAGCCATTGATAAAGATCTACACCTCCTATAAAAGAAGCGAAGCTGAGAAAAATAAAATGAATGATAACCTCTCCATTTGAAATGAAATGTAAAAGGGCATTTACACGAATTACATGTCGGGAATCATTGGGCAAAAAACGTTGTCCTCCATTCCAGTGAGTGGTGTTGTCTAAATATTTATTGATGAATTCAGGGTCGTCATTTAATCCAAACAAGAACTGAAAAAAATCACCTGGTGACTGTGCAAAAACATCGTGTAGAATTTTACTTTCTTTAAAGAACATTCCTGCATCAGCAGTTAATTCTCCTCCTCCGTAATGATAGGTGTAGATGTACAAGAAAAATAAGGCATAAGCAAATTTAACCAAGAACAATAAAGAGAGTGTCATCTTATTTATTCTAGGCATGTATTTCTTATTGATCCAATAAGTGATCAGGAGAAAAAGATAGAGATAAAGTATAGTCAGTAAAATATTCAAGAAATTACTTTTAGGCAAAAATAGGAAACTAATTGAATATTTGAACTCAAGAATTACTAACAAATGAATACCGAAAAGAAAATCGATGAGGGTCAATAAATGTTAAATCTTTCTTTAAATTTGTTCGGATGATTGACGGGTATAGACATAAAGGAATGAGGCGCCAGCTCATTGAAGAGTTAAAGGAGAAAGGAATCTCTGATATGGCCATTTTGGAAGCTTTTGACAAAGTGCCAAGGCATTTTTTCTTGGATTCCTCTTTTACCAGTCAAGCCTATTCAAACATGGCTTTTCAAATAGGGGCAGGACAAACCATAAGTCACCCCTTCACTGTTGCTTTTCAAACGCAATTATTGGAGGTAGAACGAGGACATCGTGTTTTGGAAATTGGTACAGGAAGTGGATTTCAAACGGCAATTCTTTGTGCATTAGGTGTTAGGGTCGTTTCTATTGAACGTCAAAAAGAACTTTATATAAAAGCGAAACCCATCATTCAAAAACTGGGGTATTCCCCAAACTTATTCTACGGTGATGGATACAAAGGGAAGGCTTCCTACGCACCCTACGATAGTATTTTGGTGACCTGTGGAGCACCTTTCATTCCTGAGGATTTAAAGACACAGCTAAAGGTGGGAGGACGATTGGTTATTCCTATAGGAGAAGGGAAAAAACAAATCATGACCCGATTGATTAAACTTGGAGAAGACGAATGGAAAAAGGAGACTTATGGTGATTTTAGCTTTGTTCCAATGTTGACCAAAACGGCTAAATAATGCGTGAGTTAAAGCCATTGACTATTTCAAACAGTATCCAGTCTGCACCATCAGTGTTGCTGACTCCAGAAATGGAAAAGTTTGTTTTTATTCAACCGCTTTATCCCGATTTTTTATTGGCACAAAGTCTTTTTACAATTATTCATAAACATTTTAAAGTCGAGCAGCTTGAAGCGGGTGTGTTTAAATTAAAAGAGGTTAAGTACATCTGTGCTGAGGAGCCTGAAGGGATTATTCAGGTTGACGATTGGATGCATTGTCTTTGGTCTTCTAAGCGGAAGTTTAATCGATTATTAAATCCTTCTTCGCTTTTTAAAATGTTCCTGATCAACTTGTTCTTTCCTGTTTTTTCAACGACTCAAAAATTGCTGTTACCTGGGAAAAAAGACCGTTTTGTTGTGGATGCTTATCCGCATTTGCCCAAAGAAGAAGGGATACGATTTGAAGCTGTGGACCTCAACAAGCTGGGGATTACTCAATCAGAATATAAAAAACTTTTTAGGTATATTCGTAAGGATTTAAGGCAATATTTAGAAGAGTTTGATGCGCTACATCATGAAAATTTGTATTCTGATTTAAAATATCAAGTAAGTTTATATCCTTCAATAAGAAACCAGTATTGGAATGAACTTAAGCAATGCTTTGATCCCGAGTTTAAAACTTTTGCTTACGCAGAAATAGAGAATTACCTTTTGAAATTATAAGTATGGAATCTTTTTATTCAATTGTATATTATAAAACGAATGCCCTAACAGATGAGTTGTTAAGCATTGGATTGTTAGCAGGTGGAGGCCAAGGTCCTTATTTGTTTATTTCTAATTCGAGACTAGATTTATTAAAGAAAACCCTTCACCCCAATACTTTTTTATCAGTCAATAGACACCTCAAAGCTCTGAAGGAAAAAGTTGATGTGCATCGGAATGAATCTGCAGGAATTTTACTTTTCGACCCTGTTTTTTCAGTTGATCAATTGGATGCTCTTTCGCAGAGAACTAAAAGCGCTATTGTTTATAGTAAGCCTACAACCATTAACGAATGGCTAGATCAAGTGTTTTTCGAAAAGTTAACACAGGCTTTCTTTGGAGAACATAAAAAGAAAAGTGTTGCTAAACGTCCAGTGTTTCATTTGAAATGGAAAGCTTTTTATTACTCCAATAAATTTCAAGAATGGTCAAAAGATATCGCTATTTCTTCTGTCATTCCAGATTCTGTGCTCAATCTTACAATGGATCTTTTTAACCATCAAGAACGAAAAATCATTAAGGGAATTGATTTCGATTTGGGGAAAACAAGTTTAAATCGCAAGCTTTATGAAACTGACTTGATTGTAAGTGCATTTCCAAACTATGATATTACAATAGTGCATCCAAGCCCAAAAAAGAATACCGGAAAAACTGCTTTTGAAGAAACTAAGAAAAAATATAATAAAATAGACTTCATAGGATTTACACAATTCAAGAATTTAAATTAAATTCACATGGTAAAGCTTTGTCAATGTGTTACTTTATCCTTTGTGATGAAGTAACTTTCTTCAATAGCTTTGAAACGAATTTTAATTTATAACTTCACTTATGAAATTTATATACACACTTCTTTTTATTTGCCCCTTCATTTTATTTGCACAAAATCACCACCTTGACTCACTTTCGCATATTGATTATTCCGCACTGCATAATACTCAACTCAATGATATTTGGGGGTATACCGATGAATTCGGGAATGAATATGCATTAGTTGGCGCTGAAAAAGGTGTTAGTATTATTGATGTTACCGACCCTCAAAATCCTACGGAAGTTTATTGGCATGTTGGACTCACAAGTGTGTGGCGTGACATAAAAACGCATGGTGATTTTGCTTATGTAACCACCGAAGCAGATGATGGTTTGTTGATTATTGATTTGTCTCCTTTACCGAATGACCCTATCGTTAATACCACAAATTATTTTGGAACTTCAATGGTTTGGCAATCTGCTCATAATTTATTTATTGATGAATTTGGCTATGGCTATATTTTCGGAAGTAATTATGGAAATGGTGGGGCAATTATTCTTGACCTTTATACAGATCCAATGAATCCTATCGAAGTTGGAGAGTTTGATGACTGGTATATTCATGACGGATACGTAATTAATAATACTTTGTATGCTGCTCATATCAACGATGGATTTTTTACCATTGTAGATGTTTCTAATAAATCAAATCCTGTAGTTTTAGGGAGTCATGCTACTCCTTCAAGCTTTTCTCATAATATTTGGACTACTGCAGACCAAAACTTTGCATTTACCACAGATGAAGTTACTAGAGCTTACCTTGCAGCATATGATGTATCAGATCCAAATAATATTTTCGAGACAGATAGAATTCAATCCAGTCCAGGAGACGGCGTTGTTCCTCATAATGCACATGTGAATGGCGATTTTTTGATTACCTCATATTATGCGGATGGTGTACTTATTCATGATATTGCAGATCCATACAATATGGTCGAAGTAGCACGCTATGACACTTACCCAGGTACTGCAAACTATACAATTGGAAATTGGGGTGTTTATCCTTTCTTTGCTTCTGGAACAATCGTAGCCACGGATATTGAAAATGGATTATTTATTCTGGGGTCTAACTTTAACCATGCGGCAAGAATAGAAGGTGTTGTCACTAATGCCAATAACAGTAACCCAATTCAAGGCGTTGAGGTGACCATTATTGGTGGAATTCATACTGAGGAAACAAAAGTGAATGGTTCGTATAAAACAGGAACAGTGAATTCAGGAAGTTATACTATACGATTTGAAAAATATGGCTACGAACCCAAAGATACTGTTCTGACTTTAACCGAAGGCACCACTTTATCTGTGGACATAGAATTGGTTCCCTTACCACAATACAATGTGAGTATTAAAGTCGTAGATGAAAACAATATCCCCGTCTTAGGCGCTGACGTAAGAATCAAGCATCAAGGAATTATGTTTGATGATCAAACTAATGGTATTGGGGAAATCGTAAAAAGCTTAAGCTATTCTGATACCTTTTATGTTTCTGCAGGAAAATGGGGATTGAATACAGAGTGTGCACTTGTAAGTTTCTCTCCAACTATGAATGAATATACATTTGTTTTAGGAAAAGGGTACAGTGATGATTTCTCTTTTGATTTTGGTTGGTCAACAACTTCTTCTGCTGATATGGGAGACTGGGTGAGAGAAGTTCCATTTGTAAATAGTTCGACAGGGCTAAACTCTAATCCTGATTTTGACAGCCCAAATGATTGTGGTGATTTTAGTTATTTGACAGGAAATGAAGATGGTGTTAGTGTGATGGGAGGAGAGGTAATGTTAATATCACCTGTATTTGACTTGTCTAATGTTACAGACCCTTATCTAAATTTTGATCGTTGGTTTTTTAATTACCATGGATACACTCCGTTTAATGATACTTTAACAGTAAGTATTTCTAACGGGATAGACCTTGTTGAAATAGATAAGAAAGGTCATAATCCTGCGCTTTTCGAAGAATGGACCTCCGTCTCAAAAAGAATTGTAGATTATATTGTACCGACCTCTACAATGCAAATATTTGTTCAAACATCAGATTATTATTCAAGTAATAACATTACCTACGCTGCCTTTGATAATTTCTCAATTACCAGTGGAAGTCCATTGGGTACAAATGCCGAAACCTTGGTGGATAAGGTTAATGTTTACCCTAATCCTTTTAAAGATCTGATCGTTGTAGAGTCATCTCAAGAAATAAAGAATGTTCAACTATATGACCTTATGGGAAAAGCGGTAAGGATTGTTGGAATTGAACGTACTGAAGGAAAGATTACGATGTATACTGGTGACATAGAGGCGGGAACTTATTTCCTTAATTTAGATGGTCAGAAACATATTCTTGTAAGGTAAAAGAAGAGTGAACTTATTCTGTTTGTGGTTTTTTAAAGAAAAGCTGCCATTCAATTAAAGACCAAAGAATTAGAAATAATATCTGAATGGTTTGTACCTCAAGACCTAAAGCTTTGTGAAGTCCAAAGTGAAAAATAAAATACAGGGTAATAGGGTACAAAAGTCTAATGATAAACTTTGCAAATATAGGGAGTTGGTGAATTTTTTTGCGAAGGGATTCTAACATAATGATAAAAAAAGAGACTAATCCTTAAAGAAATAGTCTCTATTATTGTTGAATGATTTTAGTTACTTTTTTCTAGTATAAGTATCAATGATGTCTTTTTCACTGTTTCGAATGACTAAATTATCATCGTCTAAGGTTTCAATAATATAGGCATCTATTTTTGATGAATTATTGTAACTGTGACGCATTACCAATTCATTTTCATTATGTACTTCCCATTGACCTGATGAACGAACAGTTAGTGTTTGATTATCACTTTCTTGACTTCCTGTTTTAATTAAGTCATAAACACTAAAGAAACCATTGGTTTCAAATTGCGTTACAATAAAAGAATTGTCATTAGAAAACTCGACTTCCTTGTCTTTCTTGGTATTGGTACGGTTGACTAATACCCATTGGTTTGCAAGTTTAGACGTGACAGAGTTTTCTTCAATTGAATCTTCCACAACAGGAACCTCAACCATGCTTCCATTATCCTTTTCCTCCTGCGGTGTTTCGCTAGAAGTACATGATATAACCAAAAATAACCCCAATATTGATATGAAAATAAGTTTCATGCGTTAAAATTTATCGTTATTTATTACCTGTAAAGTTACAATATTCCATTGAATAAATCATAGCAATTTTATGAATGCTAAGTTTATTTTTTTTTCTTTTTTTTATTTAAGTCATTGAGCATGAAAACTTTTATATCAGAATGTTAATTTCTCAATACCCTCAATACTTACTAAAATTAAATTTGACCTTCAATAAACTGAAGACTTAAAACACAAGTTTCATGTAATTTGTGTGGCATTTCTTTTTCTTCATAAGGATGATAAGTGTCAAATGTATGATTCGCACCATTGATAATAATTAGCTTTCCATTGGTCCAAGAACTTAATGCCTCAGATTCTGTGATGGAAACAGAATCGTCTTTATCTCCATGTAAATGCAGTGTTGGTATTTTAATCTTTTTCGCCTTGGCTTCAATATTTAAAGCCTCTTTGTTTTGTACCCAATCTTCATAGAGAACAAACTTATGGGGCATATCTTGTTGGGTACGTGCATTTTTGACAGTATAAAGTCCACGTTCTTTCCATTTGTTTAAAGTTTCATCCTCTGGAAAACGACAGGCAATATCACAGATGCTCGCCCACGTAATGACAGAAGAAACCCTAACATCATTTGCCGCTAAAATGGCAATACCACCTCCACGACTATGACCAATAAGGTGTACTCTTTTATTCGTAAGTTCAACTTTTTCTGAAAGCCAGTCCAACACATGTTTAACATCAGCTAATTCATAACTGTAACGGTTCAACGAAAAAGCCTCTAAGTCTGGAAAATCAATGGGCTCATCTGTAGTTCCACCATTGTGACTCATGTTGAATTTACAAAATGCCATTCCGTTTCTTACAAAATACGACTGAACCAGGTTCCATGCTCCCCAGTCTTTATATCCCTTGTACCCATGTATGAAAACCACAAGATCTTCGTATTCATAATCATCAGGTTCTTGGAAATCTATCAATGACTCTCTTCCATTTGCCCCTTTAAAAATCTGATTTGTGAGTTTCATTATTTACCCTTTACGTTGTGATTTTAAATACTATCTTTTTCTTTTAGAAAGATAATGAAATTATTGCTAGACCCATAATATAAAGGCAATAAGAATATCTTTCTTCGACCAAACCTCAGATTTAAGTCCTTAATTTTCTTTATATGACTACTTTCCTTAGTTTTGGTTTATGGAATTATAAATGTTTTGCATCTCTACTGAAAACTACAATGAGAAATTTTTGCTACATATTCTTTTTTCTGACTTTTGGGAGTTATGCCCAAGAGGTAAATCTTCAATTGGATTTTGTGGATGAGATGACAAACGCCTCAATCGATTCCGTTGAAGTCAAAATTAAAAGTACTAATAATTTAGTGTTAGTAGATCAATGGACATCGCATCATACCATTCATACTTTTATGATTCCAAAAAATAAATTGATTAAGATAAACATTAAAAAATCGGGATATTTCAACATTGATACCTTAGTGAATTTAAGCTTGCATGAACGCAGCATTAAAAAAGAACGCAATATTCTGTTGGAGTTCGTTTTGCGTTACGACGGACAATTCTCAACAGAATTTGATGTTACAGCAACTTATAAACCAAGCGTAGCTTTTTCTTCTGAGCGAATTAGTGTTAGCGATTTTGCAGTGATTGACGAAGAAACAATGATTTTATTGGTCTACCCAAAACGTTTAAGTGCTGCAAGTGAGTTGATTTATTTTAAAAATGATAGCGTAATCTCAAGAAGAAGTGTGCCTGGAAAAGCATTGAGATTAGACACCGATTATCGCAACCGTGTTTATTTGCGTTGTGAATACACGGATTATATGATTACCAACTCAGAGCACATCACCTTAATTAAGGTTCCCAGAGAACAATTAAATAATTTTGTTCAACCTATTTTGGATACTTTGAATAACGAACAGTTGTATTTTACAACGTATAAATCACACTATCCAGCTTTCGATTTCTATAATGTACAACTTTCGGATACAAGTCATGCGCTTTTACATCATGTTGAAGATTCAGAAATGATGGAACATTACCGAGCCGAATACAAGTGGGCCGACGTAAGAACCAAGCTTTGGGCTTGGGATATGGAGTCTGAAACAGGAATAGATAGGGAAGTATGGGTAGGCGCAAATGTCTTCACAAATTCGATTTATTATGAAGCACCCTACAGTGAATTATTTCTGGTTGATGATGAAGTGTATGTTTTTGATTTCTATAAAGATGCGATGTTTATTTATGATGGATTTGAAGGTACAGTACTAGACAGTATTTCCATAGATTTTCATAAAGACCCTGTGAAATCAGGTTGGGAGAGAAGCATGTATCAGGACCCCATCACCAAGAAAATTTATACTGTCTATGACGATGCAGGTTATACTGATGTATATGAAATCAATTTACTGGATGGAAGTAGAGAAGAGAAATTCACTTTGTTCTATCGTTATGTAGAAAATGTTCAAATCTATAACGGAGAAGTGTATTACATCTATCGTCCCTATGAAAGTTTACAAAAGAAATACCTTTATAAAGAAGGGTTTTCGGATAGTAAAAGAAGCTTAGCAGGACAAGAAAGGTTTAATCAAATAGTTCGATAACAACTTCGCCGTTGGCTTTTGCATAAGCCCTAAACATTCCATTAGTATTAAAAGGCATGGCAATATTTCCATTACGGTCTAGGGCGATTACACCTCCAAGTCCATCAAGTTTTGAAAGTCCATCGATACTTGTTTGTGCGGCCTCTTTTAATGTCAGATTTTTATATTTCATTTGAGCAGCAATATCATAAGCAACCACATTTCTTATGAAAAATTCACCATGTCCAGTTGCGGAAACAGCACAACTGGCATTATCGGCATAAGTTCCTGCACCTATGATTGGAGAATCACCGATTCGTCCATGTTTCTTGTTGGTCATTCCACCTGTTGAAGTTCCGGCTGCTAGGTTTCCGGATTGGTCCAATGCAACAGCACCAACTGTTCCCATTTTGCTAGCTTTGATGTTCGGATCATAAAATGACAATGACATACTGTCTTTTTGAGATAAGACTTTGTTGATTTGATTCAATTTTGATTGGGTAATGAAATATTCTGGTGCTACGCTTGCTAAACCATGTAATTCTGCAAATTGCTCAGCTCCTTTTCCAGAAAGCATAACATGTGGTGAGTGATTCATAATGGTATAGGCTAATTCTATAGGACTTTTTACTTTATTGATGCCTGAAACTGCACCCGCTTGACCTGTTGCACCATCCATAAATGAGGCGTCAAGTGATACCGTTTTTTCATGGGTTAATACCGCGCCAACTCCAGCATTGAAAAGTGAATCGGCTTCTAATATCTGAATGGCTTTGATGACCGCCTCACTTGCTGTTCCACCATTTTTAAGTAAGTTAAAACCTTCCGTTAAAGCAAAGTTTAAAGCAGTTCTATATTGTTTTTCTTGTTCTGTGGAAAAGTTTTTTCGTTGCATACTTCCTGCACCACCATGAATAACCAGAACAGGTCCTGATGATGAAAGGGAATCAATATCGGTAGCAATAGAATGGTTTTCCAATGGAGCGTTTTCAACTTGCGTACATGCAAACAAAAAACTTAAACAAAGGAGTAATAAAAACTTAAATGAGGAGTACATTGTTTGATTTCTTTAACTGTTTATTCGCACTCATTGGCAATTTCAAGCAGTGTTTGTGTGTCAATATCATGGTGACCATCAAAGATTTTAACAGTCGTTTGAAAATCTTGTTTCTCGAAGAAGGATTGTACCTCGTCAAGTTTACCTTCAAAATAAGGATCTGATTTTCCAACCACAAAGTAGTTGTTTGAATTGAGCATTCCTGACTTTTCTTCGTCAATAGAAACATCTTCTGGAAAAACACTGGCCCATAAAATAAAATGATCGGCATTATAACTTCCGCGTTGATGCCATCTAGTGGCCGTTGCACCACCTTGTGAAAAACCGAGTAAATAACGTTGCTTATACGACTTTCCTTTAAGTAAGTGTTCTTCTAGCTTGTCTAGGTATTTGTGATTATCTTCTATGTCATCTAAACGAGCTTCTTTGGTCATCCAAGAAGCACCTACGCGTCCTTGAGTCCCTTTTCGGTAGAACCGATGCATGCCTTCCGGTGCAACGACAAAGTTTTTTTCAGGATCGAGTGCTTGAAACTTACGTATAAAAAACTTAGGCAACTGTGAATAACCATGGAGTACAAGCCAAATGTTTTCAGCTGTATCTGGATTCCCATGGGTGAAGTACCTAACCGTTTTAGATATTGTTATTTTTCCTTCCAATTGATTCTATGTTTATTGCGAGAAGATTATTTAATCTTGAGGTTCAACAATTTTTCATCTCCAATATATCCTTCCAAGTGGTCACCGATTTGAACAGGACCTACTCCTTCAGGTGTTCCTGTAAAAATTAAGTCACCAATTTTAAGTGTCATAAATTTAGATAAGTAAGCAATGATTTGATCCACACTAAAAATCATGTCTTTACTGCTTCCTTCCTGTACTATTTTTCCATTTTTTTCTAACCTAAAGTCGATATTTTGTATATTCTTTCCTTCTAAAGGAAGAAAATGAGTTCCTAATGGAGCGCTGTGTTCGAAGGATTTAGCGATTTCCCATGGATGTCCTTTTTCTTTACATATTTTTTGTAAATCTCTGGCTGTAAAGTCAATCCCAATTCCGACATGATCGTAATATTCGTGGGCATATTTTTCAGAAATATTCTTACCTAACTTGTTGATTTTAACCACTAACTCACATTCATAATGTAAGTCTTTTGTGAAGTTCGGATAATAAAAAGGGTTCTTTTTTGGTAAGAGCGCAGTGTCTGGTTTCATAAAGAACATCGGAACCTCGGGGAGGGGAGAGTTCATCTCCTTAGCATGATCTGCATAATTTCGTCCAATACATATAATTTTCATGCGTAACTATTTTCCAAATTTGTTTTTTAACGCTTCGATTTTACTCTCCATACGTTTTTCCTCCTTTTCTAACCTTGCTTTTTTATTTTCTTGTCTTTTCGCTTTGATTTTTTCCATCTCAGCCTTTAGCACAGCTTTGGTATAACGAGGGAAATTTCCATTCATCATCCAGCCGTAATAACCAGGTTCATTTCTATCTACCTCTTCAATGGTTTTGCCTTTGTGCTTACCGAAGTTATAAACAGGTTCTCCTTTCTCATTTTCTGCTAAACGACCTGCGAAGTCAATGATTTTAAACTTATTTTGAGTAGAAAATTCTGCTAGAAAATCCATATCATTTTCAAGTTCTTCATAACGCTCTACTTGTGCTTTTAGCACCTCATAAGTGGCAATAACGTCTGCTTCCGCACTATGGGCATTGATCAATTCTTTGTCGCAGTAGAACTTATATGCAGCTAGAAGGGTTCTTTGCTCCATTTTATGGAAGATGTTTTGAACATCTATAAATTTTCTTGCACGCATATCAAATGAATGCCCTACACGTAAAAACTCCTCGGCTAACATAGGTATGTCAAATTTGTTTGAATTAAATCCAGCCAAATCTGAACTTCCAATGAAATCAGCAATCTGATCGGCAGCTTCCTTAAATGTAGGTGCGTCTTTAATGTCTTCTTGTGTTATTCCATGAATTTCAGAGCTCTCTTTTGAAATTTCCATTTCTGGGTTTAAACGTAAAGTTAAACTAGATTCTTCTCCAGTTGAACTTTTTTTCAACATTGAAATTTCTACAATTCTGTCTTGTGATACATCTAATCCAGTTGATTCAATATCAAAGACACAAAGGTCATTTTTTAAATTTAAGCTCATATATATAAAATAAAAAAGTGGGTTCTTATAACCCACCTTAAAGTTATCGTTTCACAAATATCAATTCTTTATGTTTAATATCCAAGCAGAAGGGATAACTTCATTTCGGATACGCTTTAAAAGTGCTACTGCTTCTTCGTGTGTATTGGTAGAACCTGCTGATACTACATGCATTCCGTTCCTTTTACCGATGATTTTAGCATCAAAACCTTTTTGTGTCGTACTTTTTACCATTCCTTCTGCGTAATGAATTCTTTCGAAGATACCTACTATGACTTGATATTGGTACTCTCCTTCCTTAAATTCTCCTTGTGTGAAGGTGTCTCCTTGCTGATCTTTGAGGTGAAGCACTTTGTTTTTTTCTACTTTGGGTGATCCGTCTTTAGATTCAAGCAATTGAATGTCTGTATCTTGAACATTAATTCCTCCTATGCTTAATTCAACATATTGGAAAGGGGCATATTTTTCAATGTTTTGATAATCGCCAGAATAAGCTGGACCTGAAATAGAAATGTTATTAATTTTTAATTCGATTGAATCGGAGATGCCTTTTTCTTTAAAATATTGTACCAAAAAATGTTTCACTCCTTGAGCTCTTTGTTCTGCAAGAACTCTGTTGTGACCAAAAGTTTTGGTGGGTACAGTAGATGCAGAAGAATTGATTTCAATCTCGATAGAAGTTCTTCCATCTTTAATTTGGGCATTCAATGAGTCCATAAATATTTTTAATGCTCCTTTTTCTGGATCCAATTTATTCTTATTGTAACCAAAGAAATGTTTCATTGCCAGAGGTTTGTAAGATGGTATTAATTCTTCCGGTTTCATTACTGTTAATCCAGGAACATCTAGAACCATTCTACGGTATATTTCTTCATACTTTAGGTCACAATTTGTTTTTATGATTTCTTGAGAAATTTCTTCCTCACCATTGTTTTTATGGAATGTCACTTCGTATTCTTGACAAGGATAAAGTGAAGCAAAGAAAGTTCCATCTGAAATTCTTGGAAACAATGTGAATTCATAAGGGTCATCACAATCTAAACATTTAACGGTGAAAGCGATGTGTTCAGGTAATGGGGATTTATCTTTGGTTTCTATTTCTCCGAGTAAAACAGCAATGTTGTCTACACCAAGATGCTTGTTTCTAACTTCATAAATATCTTTGTCTCCATATCCACCATCACGGTACGATGTTAAATACCCTGTAAGCCCATCTACTGTTGTTGTGTAGTAAATTTCATCACTTGTTGAATTTAGCGGGTAGCCTAAATTTAAAGGTTCCGACCACTCTCCATTTTCTTGAATATGAGTGGTAAAGATGTCAAAACCACCCATACTTTTTGGACCGTTATGGGCAAAGTACATGGTTTTATTGTCTACTGCAATAAATGGGGCGTCTTCATCGTGAGGTGTATTAATGGTTGGGCCAAGATTGACAGGTTCACTCCAATTGCCATCAGCAGACTTTTCTATCATATAAATATCTCTTCCTCCATATCCTCCTTCACGGTCTGATGCAAAGTATTTTCGTTGACCATCTGGTGAAACTGTAATGTGTGTTTCCCAGGCATCTGTATTTACTCCTTTGTCTTCCAAGTATTTTAGCTCTTGAAACTCACTAGATTCAAAATTGGAATAATAGATATCACCATTCCCTGTTTCGTCTTTGTACACATAAATTCTGCGCTCATCTGTACTCACCGCAACGGTAGCCTCATTGTATTCAGGCATGCAAAAGTCCATGATTTTTGGCACAGTCCATTGGTTGTTTTTATCTTTATAGGAAACATAAACATCCTCTAAATGTAAGTTTGTTCCAGGCTCTTTAATGTTTATGTTTGCAGAGTCTGAATGAAGTCTTCTCGAGGTAAAATACAATGCAGAACCATCCAGTGAAACAACAGGGCTGTATTCCGGTTTGTCTGTGTTTATAGTGCTTCCAACGTTTATTACTTCATAATCTACAGGTGTTTTCATGATTTTTTTTGCTTCATGACATTGTGTAATGTAAAGCTCGGTTTGTTGAACCAAAACATTCTTTTTGCCAATGAGTGCTAGAAATTGTTGGTAATACTCAATTGCTTGATCCATTTCACCTGACAAGTGATGAGAACGACCCATGTAGTAGAATGCATCAATAGGCGCTGAAAGCTCTTTGTGAGATAACATGTCGTAATTCTTATTGACGTCAGTGATTGCAATTTCGAAATAGGGGATGGCTTCATTGAAAAATGTAGCATTCGTAAAAATTGAAAACCCTTTACGGTAGTTGTAATTTGGACTCTCTTGATTAAAAGTCAATAGTTTATCAGCCACTATCGAAGCGTGGTAATAATTTTTATTGATGATCAGTTCGGTATTAAGTCTTACTAACTCTGGTTCCGTACTGGTTTCAAGTATATGATTGAGCTGTTGCTCTGTAAGATTTTGTGAAAAGTTTATCGTAGAAATGCACAAAACTACGAAAATTAAAATAGACTTAATTGTAGAACTAACCATGGTATTAAATTGAATCAAGTATATATACTTGATTTAGCATAAATAGTTACAAAAATAAGACTATTATTTTGGCATCATTTTCAATTCATTATCCTTTGATTTAATGACTTTCATTTCCTCATCATTTTCAGATTGTCCATTCAACTGAATGATTACATATTGATAAGGAGCATATTTATCAATCTGGGTATGTGTTCCATAGCTATAACTTGGTCCATTCACTCCAATTTTGTTAATATTCAATTTAACGGCATTCTCGAATTGCTCATTATTTTTGAAGTATTCATCCAATAAATCATATACATAACGCGCTCTTTTATTGGCCAAGGTCATGTTGTTTTTAAAGGTTCTAGTTGGAACTTTGGAAGCTGAAGCATTGATGGTAATTACAAAATCTGTTCTTCCGTTCTCTGCTTGTTTTGACATTTCTTCAACCAAATCTTTGAGTCCACCTGTTGCTGTGCTTAGTTCAATATTGTTGTAACCAAAGAAGTGTTTGATTTCTAATGGTGAGTAAACAAAATCATTAACTTCTTGGACATCTCCATCTGTGATGACCGACATTGTATTTAAATCAATTAAAATATCATGTACATTGTTGTCGTATCCTTGGTTACAATCGGTACTGAATTTTTTACGATAAAATTCTTCTTCACCATTCTTGTGGTGGAAAATGATTTCATAGTCACGACATTTTTCTATGGTTGCGAAAAATCCACCATCAGAAGGACGTAAATTGATTTCTCTAATAGACTCTTGGGCGCAGTTTAAACATTTTAAGGTAAAAGCAACATCTTCAGGAATTGGTTCTCCTGTGGTGGAGCTAACTTTACCTGTTAAAACTGCTATGTTATCAATGCCTAAATAATCATTTCGAACTTCGTAAATATCTTTTTCTCCGAAACCATCTGCTCTAAATGAGGTGTAATAACCAGTTAAACCATCAGCGGTTGTGGTGTAATAGATATCATCACCTGTTGAATTTAATGGGACGCCTAAATTAATTGGGTCACTCCAAGATCGATCTTCTTCATTTAAAACACTTACAAAAACATCAAAACCTCCTATACTTTTTTCACCATTGTGTGAAAAATATAGTGTTTTATTATCTACAGAAATAAATGGTGAATCTTCATCATATGGAGTGTTAATTGTTGGTCCTAAATTCATTGGTTTACTCCATTGTCCGTTGGGAAGTTTTGTGATTCTATAAATATCTCGACCTCCAAAACCGCCCTCTCGGTCAGAGGAGAAGTACTTGTACTTTCCGTCTGGGCTCGCTGTAATATGAGGTTCCCAAGCTTCAGTATTGACACCTTCAACATCTATGGGAGAAAGGTTTTCAAATTTACTGTCTTTATATTCTGTTTTAAAGATATCTCCGTTACCAGCATCATCTTTGTAGATATAAAAAGAACGTTCATCGCTACTTACAGCCACTGTCGCTTCATTTCTTTCAGGCAAAGAGAAATCCATAAGTTGAGGAGTGTCCCAAGTTTCAACATCAATGCGTTGTGCATAATATACATCTTCGAGATGTAGGTTTTTGTAGGGTTCTTTGATGTCTTTATTAGAGCCATCAGCTCTTAATCTTCTGGATGTAAAATACAATACCGAACCATCTAGTGAAATAATGGGAGCGTATTCTGGGTGCTCAGTATTGATTTTATCACCAAGATTGATGATATGATAATTTCGGGGTGTCGCCATCAATTCTTTAGCGTTTGCACACTGTTTAAGTCTCAATTGCGCATCTAGAACAAATTTATTCTCCTTGGTGGTATTGTCTAAATATGCTGTGTAATATTTTTCCGCGTTATCAATATCATTAGTAAGGTGATAGCTACGCCCTAGATAATATAGTACCTCTCTTGGTGCTGATTTTTCATGAGGAGACATTTGGTCGCTGTTGGCATTGATTTTTTCTTTTCCTTTCAACAAGTATGGAATTGCTTTTGAATAATCAGATGTGGAGTTGAAAATAGCAAACCCCTTTCTGTAATTGAAGTTGGCATTATCTGGTTCTTTCTTCAAAAGTTCATCAGCGATAACAAGTGATTGATCAAAAAATCCTTCCAACATTAATGTGGTGTTTTTTTGAACTAATTCTCGATCTGTAGCGGTTTTTAAAAACTCATCGATTTGTTGGTCAGTCATCTGAGCATTCAAGCTATTTATGCTGATGATCAGAACTAATAAATTGATAATTAAGCTTTTCATAAATGTAAATGTAATAAAAAACTCGTCTAGAAAATCTAAACGAGTTAATTTTATAAAGGATCTATACGACTAGAGTTTTGTGTTTGGATCAAAAGATTCTAAATACTCAGCAACCCTTTTTACAAACATACCTCCTAGAGCACCATCTACAACTCTGTGGTCATAAGAATGCGATAAGAACATTTTATATCTGATTCCAATAAAATCACCCTGAGGTGTTTCTACTACAGCAGGTACTTTACGAATTGCACCTGTTGCAAGAATAGCCACTTGTGGTTGGTTGATAATAGGAGTTCCCATTACATTCCCAAAAGTACCAACGTTGGTCATTGTATAAGTTCCGCCACTGATTTCATCAGAAGATAATTTTCCTTGACGTGCTTTATTGGCCAATTCATTAACTTGCTTGGCCAAACCGTATAGGTTTAATCTGTCAGCATTCTTAATTACAGGAACAATTAGATTTCCAGAAGGAAGTGCTGCTGCCATTCCGATGTTAATGTCTTTTCTTTTGATAATTCTGTCACCATCAACACTGATGTTAATCAATGGGAAGTCTTTTATTGCCTTTGCAACTGCTTCAATGAAAACTGGCGTAAAAGTAAAGTTTTCACCTTCTTTAGCCTTAAATTCTCCTTTTATTTTGTTTCTCCAGTTCCAAATCTCAGTAACGTCTGCTTCAACGAATGAAGTTACGTGTGGTGAGGTATGTTTAGATCGAACCATATGCTCTGAGATTAATTTTCTCATGCGGTCCATTTCAATGATTTCATCACCTTCCATAGTAGGAGCACTTGCTGGTTTCGGCGCTGGTGCTGGTGCTTTTGGAGCTGTTGTTGCTGCTGGTTGAGCAACTTCTTTTGCCGCAACAGGCTGCTTACCTCGGTTTTCTATATAATCAAAAATATCTTTTTTCGTTACTCGACCATTTTGTCCAGTTCCGTTGATACTTTCTAATTCATTCATCGCTATGCCTTCTTTCTCAGCAATGCTTCTTACCAATGGTGAATAAAATTTCCCGCTTGGTCCGTTTTTGTCTAAATCTCCACTCGTATGTACTGCTGCAACAGCATCGTTTACGGTTTGATCAACAACTTCAGCAGCTTTTTCAACTTCAGTGTTTTCCTCTTTTGTATCATCAGCTACCTCTCCATTTGTTGAAATTAAAGCGATAACATCACCAACCTGAGCAACTTCATCTACTTCAAAGAAAATTTTTGCTACAGTTCCAGATACTTCAGAAGGAAGCTCATTGTCAACTTTGTCTGTTGCCACTTCTACAAGTGGTTCGTCGATTTCAATTGTATCACCAACACCTTTAATCCAATTGGTAATGGTTGCTTCGGTAACACTTTCTCCCATTTTTGGAAGACGAATTTCTACTTGTGACATATTTATATTTATAGAATTATACTCATTTTTATTGCAGCACAAAAATAACCTAAAATTCGGTTAATACAAACGAAAAGTCTTGATTTATCGGTCTAACCTTTTCCAATATTTACGCAGAATGCCTATGTCATTCATTATCGAATAGTCTCGGGCATAGATTAAATTCAGCTTTGAACGTAAGGTCCTGTCCATGTTCGCTGATTCTCCTTCAGCTGGAGTAAGGACACCACTCTTGATTTGGGGAAGCGTTCTTGAAATGGGTTTTTCATCGTAAGAATAGCCTATCCATGAGGTTTTACCAATGAGCACAGACCAGCTATTTTGTATGAGTTTTAATTTGTTTTTGTAGAACCAAATTGAAAGGGGGAGAGAAAGTAACACAAATAATGCAACAATAATATCAAAGGTACGCTTGTTTCGTTTGCTCGAAGGTGTAGAAATGTTGTCAATTTCCATCAAATATAAATCTCCCGCGGTATCAATAGAATTACTACCGATAAGATACATGCTATTGGGTTGCGCAATTTTAAATTCAACTTTGTTTGATGCGGTTCTTGACATCCAATTGATAATTGATTCAGCAGTGGTGTTTTTTGCACAGAAAATAACTTCATCTATGTCATAAATATCAATGATCTGATCCAATTGATTCAAAACCCCGCTGTCTTTCTCCGTCTTTTTATGGGTGGGAGAAACAGGGTAAATTTTATTGACTTTATGAGGAGTGTTTTTTAATATTTGCTTCACACGATCTACTTCATTGGGTTCACCAATAATTGCAAAGTTTTTATTTTTTACACCTCTAAGGTCGAAGCGTTTACCCAGAATTAGGTGTAAAACAATTCTAGAGAGTAAGAAGTAACTCAAAACCATAGCTGCCCCTAAAAGGATGAAAAGTCTTGAAAACTGAAGGTCCTTGGGAAGCAATGCGTAAACTACCAATATAATTGCTGTTCCTATTAATGTTCCCGAGAAATACGATTTAAGTTTAATGGGAAAATCGTAGGCTCCTGAGTAAAAGTTAGTGGCCAACCATGCAATCGTGTATCCTGGTAGTGAGTATTTTAAAATATGAATTGGAAAATCTATACTTTCCAAGGACCAAAGCTGCGTTAGAAAGTGAAGTCCGAGTAAAATGGCTGCGAAATCAAATGCGGGTAGAAAAATACGTTTGATAAAACGGTTCAATAATGCTAGACCTGCCCTGAAGTATATGGCTAAATTGATGAAAAATGAAAAGAGTTTGGCGTTCTTTTGTGAAAAATGTTTTTCTGCAAAGATGACCATTGCACGATAAAAAACGAAGACATAGTTAATGCTGCTTTTTTTTGTGCTTTCTCCTTTGTAGTGTATGATCTGCGTTTCAGGAAAGTAAAAGTTTTTATAACCTCCTTTGATTATCCGGTAGGACAAGTCAATATCTTCACCGTACATAAAAAAGGCTTCATCAAGGAGACCAACTTTATCTAAGGCTTCTTTGCGCATAAACATAAATGCACCACTTAATATTTCAACTTCATTGGTTTCATGTTCATCTAAATAGCCTAAATGGTATTTTCCAAAGGTTTTACTTTTAGGGAAAATACGAGAAAAGCCAAATATTTTATAAAATGCAACAGAAGGAGTAGGGAGTCCTCTTTTACTTTCTGGCAAAAAATGTCCTTTTCCGTCGATCATTCTAACTCCCAAACCACCGCCTTCGGGATTTTTGTCCATGAAGTCTATACATTTTTGGAAAGTGTCTTCCTCAACTACAGTATCTGGATTAAGTAATAGGACATAATCTCCTTTAGCAATACGAATGGCTTGATTATTTGCAACTGAAAATCCAACATTGTTTTTATTGGCGATAAGTTGAGCTTGAGGAAATTGTTGTTTCACCATTTCGACAGACCCATCAATTGAATTATTGTCGACCACAAAAACTTCACCTTCAATGTTCTTGAGTGCATCAAATACAGAGTTCAAGCACTGTTCGAGAAAGTACTCAACATTGTAGTTGACGATAATTACAGATATGCGAATTGATTTGTTTTCCAAAGCTTCTAAAGCATAATAAAATAAGATGCTTAACGCATCGCTATACAAGATATTTCAACAGGGACATCTAAAGGCAATTGACTTACCGCAACTGTCTCTCTTGCTGGTGGTTCTGACTGGAAGTAACTTGCATAAACTTCATTGACAGCTGCAAAATCATCCATTGTTTTTAAGAAAATACTGCATTTTACTATGTCCTTCATAGAAAGTCCAGCAGTTTCAACCAAAGCCTTAATGTTTTCCATAACTTGTTGAGTTGCTTGTTGAATACTGTCCAATTGCAATTCACCAGTTTTAGGGTCAAGCGGGATTTGTCCACTTACATATAAAGTGTTGTCTTTTAGAATCGCCTGGCTATACGGTCCAATAGGAGCGGGGGCATTGGGAATGGTAATGACTTTCTTCATTTGTTAATTGCTTTGCACAAGTTTAACAATTTTGATTTAATATTTTGATGTGTAAGTTGATTAATTCCTTAAATAAAAGGGGGCGAAGAGAAATATGGGACAAAAAAAGCGGACTAATTTCAGTCCGCTTTTAAAGAATTGATAAAATAAAGTTTATTTTATTTCAAATACTTTTGCATCTATTTTTCCATTCACTTCAACCGCATTCAGCGTTGATGTCATACTCATAGATTCAACAACCTGAGAAGTCTTTTTTGGGAATAAATACCCTTTATAGTCAGTATACTCACTGTGAATAGTAGTGATACTTTGTGGACCTTCTTCGGTCACTTCCAGGCTATTCGTATAAGATTTTAAACCTGTTTCTTTACTATAGTAAGCCGTTGTGGTTGTTTCACCAAGTTTGTATTGAATTACATAATGATCAACACCGTCTTTGTTTTCAATACCAAGGAGTTCAACATCTTCAGTATTACACAATAAGCTATATTCTGAAAATGCTGCAGAAGTCTTTTTCTTCGCAATTATTTCTTCTTCTGTGTACTTTGTTATATCTGAACCACCTGTTTGATTCATCGCTTTTGTGATTCCTTCAGTACCATTAAAGATTTCTTGTTGAAGAACCATACCGTTGAATTCCATTTTGGTAGCGTTTGTGTTTGGCGCTTGAAAATAAGTGGTCATTTTCAATTCCATTGGTGTGCCATCAGGAATCACGGTAGCCTCCTTTTTTAGAGTCTTTATTTTTCCTAACTTCTTTTCCGCTTTCTTCATCGATGAAGTTTTTGTTACAGCCATTAGGTAGTTCTCAAAGACTTCAGTTTTTGAAATATCTGCAGGAGCATAGTTAATTTCTTCTGCGGGGTTTCCAAATGCATCAAGAATTTCAATTTCACCATCAGCGTCAAATTGTTTTAGGCTTTCCAAAACTTCTTTATTTCCCACCACAATAATGTTAAGATTGTTTGGCGTAATGTATTTCTTACCCATACGTAATATGTCAGCATCAGAAACCTTACTCAATTTCTTTAAATAAGTCTGGTAATAGTCTGAAGGAAGATTGTTTCTGTAGGTATTTAAGGCAAAATTAGCAATTGTACGTGGTGACTCTAAAGTACGTGCAAAACTACCTGCCATAGAAGCTTTATTTAACTCTAGTTCTTCTTCTGTTGGAAGACCTTCTGTAATGCGTGTGAATTCATATAAGAATTGAACGATTGCAGAGTCGGTCACTTCATTTCTAAAGTTTCCTGTTGCCGAAAGTAAACTTCCTTCTCTGTTAATGTTTAAACTAGAATATGCGCCGTATGTATACGCTTTGTCTTCACGTAGATTTTGCATCAAACGTGTTCCAAATCCACCACCACCTAACAATTTATTCAAAACTGAAAGTTGTATATGGTCTTCATGCCCTGGAGTTATGTCTACCGGAAAAGCAATGCTAATAACAGATTGAACTGCCCCAGGTTTTTCAACAAAAATCACACGGTTTCCATTGGGTTTGATGCCATGGTTGTATTCCTTTTCGTAAGGGACACCACCTTCCCAATCTGCAAAACGTTCATTGGCAATTTTTTTAGCTTGTTCAACTTCAATGTCACCAACAATAACAAGGTAACTTCCTGCTGGTGTAAATTGTTTATTGTAGAAATCAATTACATCTTGGCGCTTGATGTTGTTAAGTGTTTCTTCGGTCATTACTTCACCATAAGGGTGTTCATCAGAAAAAACGGCTTTGTACATTGCGTTAGACATCATTGAACTAGCATCCGATTTAGTAGAAAACAAGCTAGATTCAAATTGTTTTTTGATGCGTTCGAATTCACTTTCTGGGAAGCTTGCATTTTTCATAACGTCTGTCATCAGATCTAAGCCTTTGTCCATATGTTTTGTTAAAACACTAAGATAAATTCCAGAACTACTAGCCGATAAGTAGGCTCCAATAAAGTCTTTTTCTTCGTCTAACTGATCTTTAGTTCTGTTTTCTGTACCAGAAAGTAACAGGCTTCCAGCCATTTCAGATAAACCTGCTTTTTGACCTTCTAATCGAGGATCAGAACCCATCACAAGGTTAAAAGAAACTTTAGGGATTTTGTTGTTCGTTGAAAGAATTACTTTCATACCGTTGTCTAAGTCAAAGACAACAGGATCTGCAATGTTAATTTCTGGAGCGGCTCCTGGGACAGGTGCTTTGGAACGGTCAATTTGTCCGTACGAAAAGACAGATGTTAACGCAACGGCCATTCCTATAAATATATTTTTCATTTTCATCTTCATCTTTTTTGAATGTTAATACACGCTTTACGCTTATTGTTTTGGTAGGTAATACAATACAACACGGGCGTCTTTTTTAAGATATTGATTCGCCACTTTCATAAGATCTTCACGAGTAATGTCTTCGTAAACTTCGAGTTGCTTATTGATTAAGTTGGCGTCGTTATAAAATACATGGTAATTCGCCAAAGACTCTGCTTTACCTGCAACAGAGCTATTTGAAGAATAGAAATCATTTTCAAACTGGTTCTTTACTTTTTGGAATTCTGTTTCAGAAACCAATTCTGTTTTTGCACGGTCGATTTCAGCATCAAGAGCGCTTTTTAAATCCTTAACGTCTGTGTCTTTACTTGCAATACCCGCAAAAAGAGCCATGCCTGGATCTTCTAATGGGAAAGAAAAAGAGAATGCTGCAACGGCCAATTCATTTGCCTCAACAATATTCTTGTTCATTCTTGAACTTGTTCCTCCAGAAAGTATTGTGTTTAGCATTTCTAATGCATAAGCATCTTTTGAGTTTTGAGCAGGAGAATGATACGCAATAAATACTGCGGGTAATTGAATGTTATCATAAATTGTATCAACGATTTCTTTTTCTAATGAAGGCTCTACAACTTCAGGTCGAGGAATTACAGTTTCTTTCTTTTCGTATTCAGCAATCAATGCTTTTCCTTCCTTAGAATCACTGCTAAAGAAATCTTTGTCGTTAAAAACTGACTTACTTTTTCCATAAGTTTTTGCGAACTCTTCCTCCTCTAAGGTCAAGTAGTCACGGTAAAGGTTGATCGCTTGTCCTTTAGGGATTGTAGAGAAGTATTTATCGATTAAAACCTTTGCTTCTTCAATGTTGATATCTCCAGCAATTGATAATGTTGCATTCGCAGGAACATAAAAAGTCTTGTAAAAGTTTACATAATCTTCTTCTTGAGCAGCGTCGAGATGTTCCATGTAACCAATTGGCGTCCATTTGTATGGGTGCTGTTGAAACAATCGATCAAAAGCTTCAGCCATAAAGGACCCATAAGGTTGATTGTCTACACGTTGTCTTTTTTCTTCCTTAACAACTTCACGTTGTGTTTCAATCCCTTTATTGTCAACTTTGGCATGTAATAGTCTTTCAGACTCTAACCAAAGTCCTAACTCTAAATTGTTTGAAGAAAAAATTTCATAGTAATAGGTTTTATCTTGAGAAGTGTAGGCATTTAAAGTACCTCCATTGCGTTCAATATACTTGTCGAATTCACCTCTTTCGATGTTTTCACTTCCTTCGAACATAAGGTGCTCAAAGAAGTGTGCAAATCCTGTTCTGTCTGGATTCTCATTCTTAGAACCTACGTGATACATTATAGAAACTGCAACAATTGGAGTGGAATTGTCTTCATGTAAAATAACATGCATTCCGTTGTCTAACTCGTACTCTACAAAATCTATATTGTTTTTTTGAGCGTTTAACCCAAAGAATAATGTTGTTGCCAACACCGTAGTAAAAAATACTTTCATCTTGTTATTGGTTGTTAATTTATAGTCTTCAAAGAAACATAATTTTATTGAATCTTTATGGACAATTGGTTAAAATATGGAATTAGGGTTTTGAATGGTTAATCTTAAAGGTTGAAATAAAAGGGGATAAAATGACAATAGCGCCTCGTATAGAGGACGCTATTGTCATTTGTTTTATTTCATTCTTTAATGGTTTTGCAATTTACCAATAAGAGAGGTCAAACTACTTTCCATCTTTTTTGTAGCAGAACTTATCGCCTTTTCAATAGAATCGTCGTGGCTTGTCACAGCAACAGGTTTTAAACCTTGTGGACGAACCTCTAGAACACATTTTTTATCTTTTGTACCTGATTTTGCTCCGTTTTCATCAGAAAGGTGAACTTCAACACGGGTTACTCTATCTTCGAAACGTGCTAAATCTTCTTTGATTTGTTTCGTGAAATAAGCTTCGATTCTTTCTTTTGCTTCAATGTTTTTGTCAGTGTTAAAAAATACTTCCATGATAAATAAATTTATGAACGTTTTTAACGTTCGGTGAATATAATAAAGTAAGCGTTCTACTTTCTATTTGTTTACACAATATAGTATTTATTATTATAAATTGCACGAAAAATTTAAGAATTTTATGAAAAGAAAAATGCACCTGTTAAAAGGGAGTTGGGTCCGATTGGGTTAGGTATTTGAATCAACTATATTTTGACTTGAAATTTTAAATTTAAAACCATATTTGGTCTCTTCTTTTTTATTGTTAAGTGTGTATTCACCATCGATTTGTTCGGTAAAAATATCTATTAAGGTTGTCCCAAAACTGTCTTGCTTCTTAGCTTTTTTCCAAGTTCCATTGTCCTTGTAAATGAAGTGAAGCGTTTCACTTGTTGGCTTCCATCCGAATTTAACTGTAATTAAAGGATTGTCTTGTTGTATAAAAGCATGTTTTAAACTATTGCTGTAAAGTTCGTTTAAAATCAATGCAAGTGGAACAAGTGAATCCATGGCTATTTTTAAAGAGGAAGCGTCGACCGATAGTTGTACATTTGAGTTTAAAGGGTCTTGGGACTTGAGGTCTTCAAAAAGCGACTGTGTATAGTCTCTTAAATCGACTTCCCCGATGGTTGGGGACTTGTAGATTTTGTTGTGAACCAAAGCAATGGTCTGGATGCGTTCCTTGGCTTCATTTAAGGCCAATTTTGTAGTCCTGTCTTCAATAGAATTCGCTTGCATATTGAGCATGCTCGAAACAATTTGCAGGTTGTTTTTTACACGGTGATGGATTTCTTGAAGAAGAACTTTTTTATCTTCGTCACTCTTTTTTACTTCAAGAAGTAGGGCTTTGAGCTGTAGTTCAGTTTCTTTTTTCCTTTTCAGAATCTTCTTTAGAATTCGGTTCCAATAATAAACAACCAAGAGTCCAATCAGCACACCAATAAAGGCAAAGAAAACTAAAACGGTAATAGGGAAGGAGAAGAAGATATTGTTGCTTCCGTCAGCAGCAAACCATTTGTCGTCAAACTCTATTTGATTGGATGTGGACTGAATTTTGAAAAAGCCAAAGAATATAGTTTGCTCTATATTTAAAGTGAAATGATTAGGGCTGGGGCTTAAAATGTTATAACCTGAAAGGAGGAGATGAAGGATGTATAGCATTTTGGGTCTTAGTTGATTACGAATACAACAATAGTTATAATTCGTTAAAAAAACAAAGATCTTTAGAAATTAATTTTGTTTGAATGTCGACTCAAATGGAAGTCTTTGAAGAATAGACCTTCCTAGGGTTAGTTCGTCGGCATAGTGCAGCTCTGTTCCGATGGAAACTCCTCTAGAGAGTGTGGTAACAGTTAATTCTGTAGGCGATATTTTTTTATAGATGTAAAAGTTTGTTGTGTCACCTTCCATCGTAGCGCTTAATGCGAAAATAATCTCGTCTATTTCTTTGTTCTTTACTTTGTTAAGAAGTGAGTTGATGTTTAAATCTTCAGGTCCTTGTCCATCCATTGGTGAAATAACTCCTCCAAGCACATGGTAGATTCCGCGGTAACTTCCTGTTGCTTCAATGGCCATGATGTCGCGAATGTCTTCTACAATACAAACCATTCTATGATCACGTGCTGGGTTGGCACAGATCGTACATATTTTTTCATCGGAAATATTTCCGCAGCTATCACAATAGTTAATGTTCTCCTTAATGGCCCTAACAGCGTTTGAAAACCGGTCTATTTCTTCAGGTGATCGCTTTAAAAGCTCTAGTACTAATCGCAAAGCACTTCTTTTCCCAATGCTAGGTAAAGAAGCGAATTGTTCAACAGCTTCGTTTAGATATTTTGAAGGTAAATTCACGGCTACAAAGTTAAGCAGCATTTATTGAAAATCTTAACTTTTTCAGAATATTTCATGTTTTCCATTGCATTTCGTTTCTTTTGAAAGAATTCCTTATTTTTGCCCCTTTAATATCAGTTATGGAGAACCTTTGTGACATCCCTTTAGAAAAATTGCCCTTCAACCTTTTTGGGCTATGCCTTCAAGAACCAATGGCCTTAGTAACAAACATGATGATTGCCATCACTTGTTTTGTGATTTACTTTAGATTTAATCCTGTTGAAAATAGTTTTCAAAAACACTGGAAAATGTTTTACTTGCTTTTCGGATTAAGCACTTTTTTTAGTGGGTTTGGGCACATGTTCTTTAATTATACTGGAGTTTATGGAAAGTTTCCGACCTGGACATTAGGATTGTTCTCAGCTTTTCATGCGGGGAAAGCTATGATTAGCTTAAACGTATTGAGTCCAAAATTATATAAAGTCCTCATGGGACTTCTATACGTCAAACTACTTGTTTTTACAGTTTTAGCGATAGCATTGCAGTCCTTTATATTTGTGATGGCTGATGCTGTAATTACCTATTTATTCTTTTGTTTAGGATTTGGGGTTTACTATTGGCGAAAAGGATTAAGCTCATTTAAGTACACCGTGCTTGCTGTAATTGTTCTTATTCCTTCGATTTTTATTTTCACATTGCAGTATAATCCGCATCTTTGGTTTAACAAAGAGGATTTAAGTCATGTTTTGATGACCACAACAGTAATTTTCTTTTACTTTGGGGTAATTCGTTTAAATCAAATTGATTTAGATCAACTGGTTTCAACAAAACAATTGAAGTATGTCCGCAAATAATAACCGAATAAATATTGTTAATAAACGTGCTCGATTTGAGTATCAGCTGCTTGATAAGTATGTTGCCGGAATTCAGTTAGGGGGGACAGAGATTAAAAGTATTCGTCTTGGAAAAGCGAGTATACTCGAAGCCTTTTGTGTAATCGAAAACGGAGAGGTTTTTCTGAGGAATATGCACATTGCAGAATATGGAAATGCTTCTTTTTACCAACATAAACCAAAGGCAGATAGAAAACTGCTGTTGAATAGAAAGGAAATCAATAAGCTGGATAAAAAAATGAAAACCAAAGGCTTTACGATTGTTCCGTTGCGACTTTTTATCAATGATAAAGGACTTGCAAAAATAGAAATTGCTCTTGCTCAAGGAAAGAAATTATACGATAAGCGTCAAGATTTAAAAGAAAAAGACGATCAAAGGGCGATGGATCGTATTAAAAAGGCCTACTAATACCTAAAACATGCAAACACTTTTAAACTATTTATTGCCAATTGCTATTGGAATAATCATGTTTGGGATTGGTATGGGGCTTAAAGCGAAAGACTTTAAAAGGGTCTTTGTTGCACCTAAAGCGGTTCTATTTGGGTTGTTTGGACAATTGGTGCTTATGCCATTGATTGGATTTGGAATTGCTTTTGCTTTTCAGTTGGATCCTGTTTATCAGTTGGGAATTGTGTTGATTGCAGCTTGTCCTGGCGGTACTTCCTCCAATATTGTTACCTACATGTTAAAAGGACGTGTAGCCTTGTCTGTATCGATTACGGCTTTCAATAGTTTTTTGATTGTCTTAACGATTCCGTTTGTTTTAGACCTTGCTTTTTCATTCTTTTGGACTTCCACTAAAGAAGTTCAGCTTTCAATGTATGATACCTTTACAGAAGTTTTGTTTACCGTTTTATTGCCTGTAATTTCAGGTGTTATAGTACAACATTATTTACCTCATTTCGTAGAGAAAATTCGCAAGCCTTTACGGTACATTTTACCAGGAATTCTTTTTACTGTTTTCCTACTGGTTTTAATAGATGAGCAGGGGAATGGAACCAAATCTGTGGCGGAATATGGTGAACTCTTACTTCCTGCATTATTTTTAAATGTGTTCGTCATGTTTGTAGGATTCTACCTTTCTGGCTGGACAGGAATCAATCATGAGGGAAAGTATACTATTGCCATAGAAATGGGACTACAAAATTCAGCCTTGGCTATTTTCTTGGCCAATAATGTGATTCAAATTGACGGGCTTTCACTTATCGCAGTTTTATATGGTAGTTTTTCTTTTTTCTCCACCTTAATTATTGCCTACTTGATGAAAAGATTCTTAAGAAAAAAAGAACTTCCAACTGCGGGTTAATTGCATTCGCATGCTTTACAATCATCAAGAGTTTCGAATCCTTTGGCAGAACAACCGCTGTATGAAATAAGTTCGCATTTGTTTTTGTCGGCATTGTAAAACCATCTGTTAAAGTGAGCCATACATGCTTCATTAGGTACTGTTTCTTCACAAGTAGGATTTGCTGAGGCGCATTTCTTATTGCAGTTGGTGAATCCAAATGTGAAGCAGGTAGATAAACTCAGAAGTACAATTAACCTTTTCATTTCCTTTTATTATAAAGATATTAGTATGCGATTGAATCTAAAAATACATTGATTTTTTTGGACTACAAAATTTAAAATCAAAGCAGACAGATACACAAGCACATAGAAGAATAAAAAAAGCGTTTAATCAAAAGACTAAACGCTTAAGTATTCATTAAAAATGAGTTTATTTTAAAGTATCGATAATTTTACCTGCTAATTCAGTACCTATTCTTGCTTGAGCTTCAGCAGTAGCAGCTCCAATATGTGGCGTGTTGGCGATTACTGAGTGTTCTAGAAGGTCAGTTCTAGGGGAAGGTTCATTTTCATAAACATCTAGTGCAGCAGCAGCAACCTTTCCACTTTCTAAAGCTTCAATCAAATCATCTTCATTGATTACTCCACCACGTGCAACGTTAACGATGCGCACACCATCTTTCATTTTTGCAAACTCTGCTTTTCCAATTACCGCTTTTCCGTCTTCCTGTTTAGGAACGTTCATGGTAATAAAGTCAGCTTTTCCTAAAACTTCGTCTAGATCCGTAGAAGTTTTAACAGTGCTGATCACTTCTCCAACACCATCTATTGTAATAGGAATTTCAATTTCTCGTGCTGTACGTGTCAATCCAATCACCTTCATACCTGCTCCCAAAGCATAGCTTGCTAAGGATTGTCCAATTCGGCCAAAACCAATAATTAACAAGGTCTTTCCACGTAATTCAACACCTTTACTGTATTTCTTCTTAAGGCTCTTAAAGTCTTCTTTACCTTTACTCGGCATTTCTTTGTATGAATCGTAAGTTGAACGTGCAAGAGCGAATAATGAGCCCATTGCTAATTCAGCAACTGATTGAGAAGAAGCTGCAGGAGTATTCTCTACAGTAATTCCTTTCTCTCTCGCGTATTCTACATCAATGTTGTCCATTCCAACTCCGCCACGACCAATAAACTTTAGTCCTGGGCAAGCGTCAATTAGGTCTTTTCTGACTGTTGTTGCAGATCGAACAAGAAGTCCAACATAGTTTTCACTATTGATTGTATCAATCAATTGATCTTGTTGCACATGTTCGGTTACAACTGTAAATCCAGCTGCCTCGAGTTTTTTTATTCCTTCCGGGGAAATACCGTCGTTTGCTAAAATTTTCATTGTATTTTTTGTTTTACAGTGATTTCATGATGTCTACAAGAGCATGTACACTTTTTAGTTCTAGGGCATTATACATTGATGCACGGTAACCACCTACAGATCTATGTCCTTTTAAACCAACGATATTTCCATCGTTCCAAAGTTTATCGAAGCGTTCCTTTTTAGTTTCATCTGTTAATCTAAAGGTAACATTCATCAGAGAACGGTCTTTTTTAGTTGTTGTTCCTTCGAAGTTCGGGTTGCTATCAATTTCCTTATACAAAAGTTCAGCTTTCTCTTTGTTTAATTTGGCGATAGCTTCAACTCCACCATTGTTAATTAAGTGTTTCAAGTTCAAATTAGAAACAAACACAGAGAAAACAGGAGGAGTATTGAACATACTGTCCTTTTTGGCGTGAACGTTCAAGTCAAGGTAAGTAGGGATATGAAGTGGAGATTTCCCTAAAATACTATCTTTTACAATGTATAATGTTGCTCCAGCTGGGCCTAAATTCTTTTGTGCTCCAGCATATATTAAATCGAATTTAGAAACATCAATTGGTTGAGAAAAGATATCAGAAGACATATCACAAACCAAGGGAACATTTGTTTTAGGGATTGATTTAAATTGCGTTCCAACGATAGTATTGTTAGAGGTATAATGTAAGAAATCAATATCTTCAGGAATATCTTCTACTTCAGGAATATAGTTAAAACCTTTATCTTCAGATGAAGCGATTTCGACTACTTCTAGTCCTGCATTAACCCCTTCTTTAATGGCTTTAGTTGCCCAAGTTCCAGTGTTGATGTATGCTGCTCTTTTGTGTTTGCCTGCTAAATTATAAGCTGCAATTAAAAAACCTAAGCTAGCACCACCTTGAAGAAATAAAACGGTGTATCCTTCAGGGACATTTAGTGCTTTTTTTACATTTTCTCTAGCTTCTTCCATAACCTTAACGAAGTCAGCACTTCTATGTGAAACTTCTAGAATCGATAATCCGTTAAAATCAAGAACTGCTTCTGCGGCCTTTTTAAAAACCTCTTGAGGTAATATACATGGACCTGCTCCAAAATTATGTTTCATATTTTCTTTTTTTACAAAGATGTTAAAAAATAAGTGTTTTCAATAGGGTTTAATCAATTATTCCTTAAGAAAACAGAATAAAAAAAGAGTCGACAATAATGCCGACTCTTCAATATATAGGTAAGACTATTTGTCTTCTTTGTCTTCTTTTTTTGCAGCAGCTTTAGGCTTTTCTTCCTTTTTTGTTGCTGTTGTTTTTTTCTCTGCAGTTTTAGTTTTCGTCGTTGCTTTTGCGGTCGTTTTTTTAGCTGCAGGTTTTGTGGCTTTAGTAGTGGTTGTTTTTTTAGCTGCAGCTTTTTTAGCAGGCGCTTTCTTGGTAGCAGTTGCTTTTTTAGTTTCTTTTTCCTTCTTTTCTGGTATCACAACTGTCGAAGCTGCTTTTCTAGGTCTAGAATTACCATATGAACCTCTGAAACGTTTTCCTTTTGCTGTTTTTACATCGCCTTTTCCCATATTTTATCTTATTTTAATTAGTATGTCCGATAAATATAATAAAAATAGTATGTATAACTGGTTTTTTAACTGACTTTTACGCTTCTTCTTCTCTAATTCTGCGGATCATGTCTTTTATAACCAAATCTGGATTTTTGATGATTCTTTTACACCATTCTATTTTTAAAGTCGTTTGTTCTTCTTTATTAAGCTTCCATTCGAAATCATTTTGTTGTTCCAATCTTGTTCGGATTGCATTGATGGTGAGTGCTGCCGATACAGATATGTTAAAACTTTCTGTAAATCCAACCATTGGTATTTTGACATAATAGTCTGAGAGGTCCAAGGCTTTTTCAGACAAACCCGTTTGCTCTGTTCCAAACAAAAATGCGATAGGTTGATCTATAGGCACGTCGTTGATGGTGTAGGCATCTGTATGTGGAGTCGTCGCAGCTATTTTATACCCTTTTTCTTTTAAAGATTGAATGCATTTTGTGGTCGGGTAGAGGTGGTCAGAATAATGCGTATGATTCACCCACTGTCCAGCACCCATAGCAATATCTCTGTTGACACTGAATTTGTTGTTCTGTTCAATGATATGTAAATCTTGAATACCAAAACAATCACAGCTTCTCATTACTGCACTTGCATTGTGTTCTTGAAAAAGGTTTTCTACTGCAACTGTAACATGCCGTGTTCTATCTGCAGCAATGCGTTCAAATTTCTCTACCTTTTCGGGGGTTATGATTTGATAGAGGGCTTGAAGTAGTTTTTCTTCCATAAAAATAAAGTTTAGAGCAAAAAAAAGGGAGCTTTTTGGGCTCCCTGCAATTTTGTTTGAATTGCTTAGTTAACTGCGTTAGATAAATCTGTACCCGCTTTAAACTTCACAACATTTTTAGCTGCGATTTGAATTTCTTTCCCAGTTTGTGGGTTTCTTCCAACTCTAGCTGCACGTTTTGAAATAGAAAAAGATCCGAATCCGATTAATGAAAGACGGTCACCTTTTTTTAATGCTCCTGTTGTTGCGTTAATAAATGCGTCTAAAGCTTTTTTAGAATCTGCTTTTGATAATCCAGTTTCTGAAGCCATTGCTTCAATTAACTCTGCTTTGTTCATAGTTATGGTTTTTGTTTGTTAAAAAATTATACTTCAGCAAATATATAGGAATATCCGCCATTCACAAGTGTTTGAGCAAAAAAAAATGAAAATATGTTGATAAAACTGTCATTTTGTTGATAAGTGGTACGAATTAACCTTTGTTTATAAGTGTTTTAGGTAGTTTTGATCTTTTTTTTGTAAAAGATTAATAAGTCTTCATTCAGACCAACTCCATTTTTCTGTCGATTAAGGCCCAATATCTGGGAAAATATATAAATCGGCATGATTTTAAATAAGCATTTCGTTGACGAGAATCTAATCAATTAAAGTGGAGGATTAATGAACAATTTCCCACTCTTCTGGATTGAATCCTGCCAAAAACGAAATGTAATCTAGTCTTTTTTTACCTTCTAGTTGTACTTCTAAAAGATGGATAGAACCCTTTAAAGCGTTTAAAATAAGTTTTTTACCCTGTTTTTCGAGCTTAACCTTTGTGTTTTCCTTCATTTCTGGAAATTCCGACCTGAACACCTTTAAAGTTTTCTCTTGTCCATTCTCTTTGTTCTTTAATTTCATCCAGGCAGTAGGATAAGGAGACATCCCTAAAATAAAATTATGGATTTCATTAATGGGAAGATGAAAATCAATTAAACAATCTTGTTTGTGAATTTTCGGGGCTTCTTTAAGATCTCCCTCAGGTTGCGGTTTAGGTTGAGCTTCTCCTTTTCTGATTAATTCCACGGTGTCGGCAACTGTTTGGGCGGCAACTACCATCATTCTATCATGTAATTCACCTGCAGTTTCATTTTCATGAATGGACATTTTTTGACTTAAGATAATTTCACCTGTATCAATTTTTTCATCAATAAAGAAACTGGTAACGCCCGTTTCTTTTTCACCATTGATTATAGCCCAATTGATTGGGGCAGCACCTCTGTATTGTGGTAACAAAGATCCATGGAGGTTAAAGGTGCCCATTGGTGGTATCTCCCAAATGACTTTTGGCAGCATTCGGAAGGCCACAACAATAAATAAATCAGCTTTGAAGCCTTTTAGTTCAGAAACAAAAGCTTCATCTTTCAAATTTGCGGGTTGTAAAATCGGGATTTCATAAGCCATTGCACATTCCTTAACTGGGCTTCCTTTTAATTTCCTTCCTCTTCCGGCAGGTCGATCTGGAGCAGTAACCACGGCTTTTATATTATATCCTTCTTTAATCAGTTGTTCTAAAATGGTTACAGCAAACGCTGGTGTTCCCATAAAAACAATATCTAGCTCTTCTTTATTCTTCATTAATATTCTTTTTTACGCCAATTAAAAATGTACAAATACAGTATCGAAAATAGTCCCAAAGATATAAAATAGAGGTACTCGACTGTCCAAACGGCAGCAATATTCCAATTCCAAACTTTTATTGTGAGGTAGGCATAGCTGATGTATAAAACCATACAAATGATTTCGATGGCTAATGTTACTCTTGTGTTTCCAGAGCCATTGATGGTTTGGAAGTAGGGTGTTGACAAGCCAAAAAACAAAATGGAACTAAATACCATTCTCAAAATGTAAGCACTGTCTTCAATATAAGTTGGGTCTGGATTAATAATGGCAATCATTTGTGCTGGATAGAGTAGTGCACCATGAAAAATAAGGAGCAAGAAAATCATAATTAAAAACTGAATTCTACGCACTATTTTGGGGATAACAGTTCTGTCTTTGATGTCCATATATTGAGCAACGTAAGTCTTTGTTGTTGCGCCAAATCCGAATATAGGAACAAAAGCCAAGAAGTAAATGGCCCTAATATTTTGAGAAACTGTAAGATCGTAGGTACTCATTTGTTCTATCCACGTAAAGAAAACGGTCCAGGTTGCTAAAGCAAAAAAACCTTGTATTACTAAGGGCATTCCGACTTTGAATAGCCTTTGAAGACTTCTAATGGTAATTTGAAATTTTGAAAATATACCGTACATCAATCTTTCCTTCGACTTGTAAAGTAAAATTAAGAGTACGGTGGCTGTAATTCCTTCTGAAATAACAGAGGCTAGTGCGGCACCTTCAACGCCCATAGGTGGAACATTCCAAAAACCAAAAATGAGCAGGTAATCGAGAATAATGTTTGAAAAGGCAAAAATAGCAGTGCTGACCATAATTACCCACGTCTTCCCAGTCGCCATAAAAAAGCTGTTCAAACTGAGCATTAAAACTCCCATAAAAAAACCGTAGGACCTAACAGAGAGGAAGTCTATTTGCTCTTGCGCTAAGGCCTTGTTTTTCGAATATCCCATCAGCATGTCTCCAACACTGGTTTGAATCATGAAGAAAAAGACGATTGCAAAACAGAAAATGACCAGCATCGCAGATTGGAAGACTGCGTTTAATGCTTTTGGTTGTCCTTGACCAATTCGCCTGGCCATGATGATTTGTGAAGCATCACCTAGACCTGTGAGTCCCATAAATAAAGTGACGTAAATCAATCCTGCGTTTCCACTAGCATCAAAACTTAAGGTGCTGTAACGGCTTAAGAAAGCAGCGTCGGTAATCATCACAATCGATTGAATGAAAGTACCGAGCATTAATGGAAATGCTACCTTTAAAATTTGAGAATAAGAATAGGAGAGCCGCATTGGGTTTTAAAAGGAGACGGAAAGAGAAAGGGTTTATTTCTTCGCCATTTTTAGAATACCATTCAAAATTCTTTCTCTGTCTTGGTCTGTTAAGTTAGAACCACTCGGTAAACACAGTCCAATATTGAACAAATTCTCGGCTACTTTTTCACCATAATAGTCACAATTTTCAAACAAAGGTTGCATGTGCATTGGCTTCCAAAGTGGACGTGTTTCAATATTTTCTTTTTCGAGAGATAATCGCAAATCTTCTCTTGTGAAGCCAGCTTTTTCAGGGTGGATTAACACGGTCGAAAGCCAACGGTTACTGTAAATTCCTTTGGGTTCATCTATAAATTCAAATCCTGGTAGATGTCCGAGGTTTTCTTTATAGAATTCGTAGTTTTTACGTCTGGCCTGAACATGGCTATCCAAAACCATCATTTGACCTCGTCCAATTCCAGCAGTTATGTTAGACAAACGGTAATTGTATCCAACTTCACTGTGTTGATAGTGTGGAGCCTGATCTCTTGACTGTGTTGCGAAAAAAACCGCACGTTGCTTTTCTTTTTCAGTATTGCAAACCAATGCGCCTCCACCTGAGGTCGTAATGATTTTATTTCCATTAAAGGATAAAATACCATATTGACCAAGTGTACCGCAATTTTGATTTTCAAAGTTACTTCCCAATGCTTCGGCAGCATCTTCAATTACAGGAATGTCATACTTTTTTGCAATGGCGTTGATTTCATCTGCCAAATAAGGCATTCCGTATAAGTGTACTCCAATGATTGCCTTGGGTTTAACGCCATGTTTTTTTATTGTTCCTTCAATGGCATTGTTCAATTGAGTTGGACAAAGATTCCATGTGGCGGATTCACTGTCTACAAATACAGGATTTGCTCCTTGGTATAAGATAGGATTCGCTGAAGCCGAGAAAGTCATGGATTGACAAATGACAAAATCATTTTGTTTTACTCCAAGCATAATCAAAGCCAGGTGAATAGCAGCCGTACCTGCACTTAAGGCAGCAATGTGCTTCTCTTCTCCAAGATAATTTTGAAGATCCTTTTCAAAACCGTTTACGTTTGGACCTAAAGGAGCAACCCAATTTTCATCGAAAGCTTCTTGAATGAATTTTTGCTCATGTCCTCCCATGTGAGGTGAAGAGAGCCATATTTTATCTTTTGACATAATTTTATTTTCTACCATTTACTTTCATCGAATCCTCCTAATACAGTTTGGACAATTAATTTAAAATCCAAGATTAAAGATTGACGTTCTAAATAAAGTAAATTAATTCGAATTTTATCTGGATACAACACCGTATCGTTGTAAACTATTGGATCTTTTTGTTGTGCCAATATTTCTTCTTCATTCTTGTATTTTAAACTTGCAGGACCAGTGATACCAGGTTTTAATTTTAAAATATCCCTGTCTTTTCCTGTGAGTTGATCAGCATAACCTGGAACATCAGGCCGTGGACCTACAAAACTCATTTCGCCAATTAAAACATTCCAAAGTCCTGGAAGTTCATCCAATTTATAAGCCCTCAATTTTTCTCCCAACGGAGTGATCCGACTTTCACCTTTGATAGAAATGCTGGAACCACTGTGAGAAACAGACATGGAGCGAAATTTATACATAGTGAATAACTTTCCGTGCTGACCAACGCGCTGTTGTTTGAATATTACGGGACCTCCAGGCATTTTAATTTTAATTAAAATAGCTACAAGGAGTAAAACAGGCCAAATGACCAATAGTCCAACCAAGGCCAAAACAAAGTCCATTATTCGTTTTAGAATCATCTTCTTTTAGTAATAAGTTGAATTAAACCAATCAGTGAACCCATACCATAAGAAAAATGTAAAGTAAAAAAGGCAAGCATAAGAGAAGTGAAATCAAGTTTTTGCTTTGCAGCGATATTTACGCTAATTATACTGATTAAAAAAGCATAAGCCATCAATGATACAATAGAAAGCCAAATAAAAGGAAACCAAATTAAACTTAACAGTATGGGGACAATTAGCGACATCACAAAAAGAAAAGGAATAAAATGACGAATCGATAGAGAATCTAAATTTCGGGTATATTTCATCATTAAAATATTCCACTTCCCATTTTGAAAGTTGTTTTTCGACAAAGCAGAATAGGTTTCTCGGGCATAATAAGTACAAAATGTGTCTGGTACAAGGTAAATTGTTCCGCCATTTCTTAAAATTCGTTTGTTGAGCTCAATGTCTTGATTTCTTGTCAATTTTGGATTGTACAAACCATATTCATCAAAAACTTCTTTTCTATAACAACCAAAAGGGACCGTGTCTGCGACGGTTACTTTGTCAATTCCAATGCGGAATAAAGAATTTCCAACACCGAACTTATTGCTTAACACTTCACGAATTGCTAAACTTTTAGGGTTTTTGTTGATGACATCCGTTTTGCATACAGCACCTACATTTGTTGCCTTCAAATCTATTAGGGCTTTGCTTAAAACAGAAACATAGTTAGGTTCAAAATGCGAATGGGCATCAATGCGCATAATGATATTTCCTTTGGCCGCTTTTATACCATAATTCATGGCGTAGGGAACCGTTTTCTCAGGATTATCAATTAAATGAATGAAAGGATGCTTATCCTGAAAAGAGGTGATCAGTGCCCTGGTTTGATCCGTGCTTCTTCCATCAACAAACAACAATTCAATCTCGTTTTTATCGATGTCTTGCTGAAGCATGGATACAATACATTTTTCGATGTATTTTTCTTCGTTGTAAGTTGGACAAATGATGGAGATGTTGGGCATGGATTTTTAAAAAATGATTTTAGAATATTAATTTTTTAACTAACCTTATACAAAAGTACTTATTTCTTTTGTTTAGCGAATTAGAATGGCTTATAATATTGATTCTAATAAGCGATGAAAAGAGTTATTTAGTGTAAAATATTGCGGATATAAACTGTTTAAATGCAGCTAACATTCTAGTCAAGAATAAAATGAAATTATATTTAAAAGGAGATTCAAAAAATATTTTACTGTAAGTTTTAGATAGATTCAGATAAATAAGGACTCTTTCCTTAAAACTCCTTCTTATTGATAAGGCCGATCCTTCTCGTATTCTTCTAACATAATATACATCACTATCTGTTAAGACCATTTTATGAATGTTTTTCGATAATTCAAATAAAAAAATTGAATCTTCACCTATTGAAAAACCTGTGTTAAATCGAATTGTATCGATTACATCCCTAGGTATGAGCTTACCTGATATTCCAGAAAGAAACTTCCTATATCTAACGATTGAATACTTTTTATCAGAACAATTTTTAAATGCTTTACTTATGTAGTCTTCACTATACTCTTTTTCATTAAAAGTTTTGAGGTTGGAGCAAACAATGGTGTTGTTCTGAGTACTCTTCTTTTGCTGAAGCATGGTTGAATACAAGCTACTAATGTAGTTTGAGCTTAAGAAATCATCATCATCTAAAAATGTAATATTTCTCCCTAAAGCTTTTTCGATTCCGATATTTCTAGCATGTGATACTCCTTTTTTTGAAGTATATAAGAGTTTTATATCTAACTGACTCCCATTTGTTTTTATAGTCTCTTGGATAAAGTTAAAATAAGGGTCTTTCTTACCATTTAAAATAATAATAACCTCAAATAAATCTAATGAGCAGTCTTGTTTTGATAAACTTAATAAACATTGTTGAAAATAGTTTCCAGATTTATAGGTAGGAATAATTATACTAATTTGTTTCGACATAATTTCTTAAGAATGTTAAATCAACTTAATTATCAAAATCAAAATAGAACTTAAATAAAAAGCTTGATTCTTCGGAAGCAACGATGATGGCAGAGAAAAAAATACCAATAAATAGAGTGATCATACCTATAAACATTGCTTGGTTTTGTGGCGTTCTAACCTTAATTAGATAGTATGCAAAGAAAGCATATATAACCGTTTCAAAAATATAAAAATATACAAATGGCCTTGTGACTGAGATAAAACCTACAGGTATCATATAATTAGTAAATAAACCAATAAAAAAGAGGGAGTAAATAACTTTAAAGTAGTTGTTGTTAAAGAAGTCTTTAAGGTTTTTACTATAAAGAATAACAATAATATTTATTAATATTTTTGAGTAATAAACTAAGTTTGTTCCTTTGCTTTCAATATAACTTTTCAATAATCCTTCAACACCATAAGTTTTTCCATATGCCTTTCCACCACCAATTACTATTTTATATAAATTTAGAATCTCTCCAGCTTTAGGTAGTAAAAAAACGAAATAAGTTTGGATAGCAAAGGCAGCTACTATTAGGATTATTTGTTGCTTTATACTTCGAAAATAATCTTTAGAGTTGGATAGGATAGGGTAAAGAATGATAAGTATCGCTGAACTGTAATGGAAAAGAATACTCACTACACAAAGAGATAAATAGGTCCAAACACGCTTTTCGGCAATGTATCTAACGGCAACAAGCCAAACACAAAGTGCTAAGGCTTGTCTAATGCCATTCATCCAAAAAACCCACTCATGATTAGTAAACAAGAAAAATACTAGAAATGGGTATATGTATTTTTCATTTTTAAAAGCATAGAAAAATAAAAAGACTTGTATAAAAGCGATAAAAGTAAAATAGTAAGCATAATGTAAATTGAGACCTTGAAAAATATTGGTAATTAAATCAAATAAAGGCTCCCCTTTGGAAACTTTTATCTTATCCTTATAACCATATAAATAGTCTAGATGATCAGTTCCAACATCATAGCGCATCCCAAAAACAATGGCAAATAAAATAAGGGGAAAGATAATGTATATTTTCCATATAGAATCATTCTGTTGGTTGGCACCTAATGATTTGGAATACCTATGACGATGATGAGTAATTAAAGAAAACACCATCATTACACCAAAGAGTGAAGTATATATAAATAAGCTTTGGAGCATTATGTAGATCTATTAAATTTTTTCGTAAAAAATTGTTTAACAATTACAGTAATCGCAAATATACTTAATGAGAAGTTGAGTAGCTTTATTTTATGTTTACTTAGTTTTATACTTCCTGTATTGATTTGTGTAGGAAGTTTCTTTTTGATTTCATTTAATAATTTGAAGAATAATCTAAGAGAAAAACAATAATAAAAATTATTGAATATTGAAGAGGTAATTCCATATCTATCGAAATCCAAAATTTCCAATTGTGACTTTGATAGCTGAGGATTATTTTCTTGATAATAATTTATAAAGTCAAGATTTTTTACCATTCCAAGAATCTTTTCATGAGTCCAGTTTCTGGAAGCACTTCCTGGCCTTTCATTTATCAAATAGAATATTTGATCTACAAAAGTAATTTGCTGAGAATATAAATGAATTAGAGCGATAAATAGACTGTCTTCACCAATTTTTAAACCAGTAGGGAAATGTACATTATGTTTTTTTAAAAAAAATAAATTAAATACACACCCACAAACTGAACCTCTTTTAAAAGATTTCTCTGTAATTAATTGGTAGCCATTAAAAAAACGGTTAACAAATGAATTGTCAAAACCATAATCTTCTCGTTTAAGCTGATTGTTTTCTACCACAAAAGATCTAGCAATTATCATTTCTGTTTGCTTGCCTTTTATTGATTCTATGATTTGTGATAATGAATTCGGGTAGATGGTATCATCACCATCAATAAAGCAAACCCAATACCCTTTAGCTTTTTCTAGGCCTAAGTTTCTAGCTGAACTAACCCCCTTATTTTCTTGATGAAATACTTTAAATCGCTTGTCTTTTAAAGCATATTTTTCTATTATCTCCCCAGACTTATCAGTACTACCATCATTAATCAATAAAACCTCATAGTTTTCATAATCTTGACTAAGAATGGAGTTTAGGCAATTTGGAATATCATTTTCAATGTTATATACAGGAACTATTATTGATAAACCTATGTTAATCATTTAAAACAGAAGTTAAAAAGTTGAAAGATTTCTTTTTCTCGTCATCCAAAATTTTGTTTACCCTTTCAAAATCTATTTCTTCATCCAATAAACTAAGGCTGAGCTCATCTTCTTGGTTAATGGCTCGATTTTCAAGATCAAAAGTTTTGAGTAGGGAATAAAATCGTGAAGCTCCTCTGCTTTTATTTACAATGGCTATAAAAGGTTTATTAAACAGAATGGAAAAAGCAGTGCCATGAAAAGAATCTGTAATGATAAACTCAGCATCCATAAAAGCCTTTAGCCATTGTTCGATTTTTGGGAAAACACATTTGTTAATATCAAAATCATCTTTGTATTCCATTTTGAAATTTTGTTCGGGCAACACTTCAAAGTCTTTTAACTCTAATTTTTTTCCGATCTCATTAATGATTTGATTTTTATCTTTGTTTCTGTCGAGAACATAACAAAAGAGCGATCCTTCATTTTTTTGAGTTTTTTCTTTTTCAACCAATGAAATAAATTTTTCTTTTGTCAACAACATCGTCGGATCAACTAAATGCTGAGCTTCTACGTTCAGATAATTTTTGCAGAGTCCCACTCCTGCATCTTCACGTACAGAAATAGCATCAAATAATTGGGCCAATTTTTGAAATCGCTTTGTCTCCTCTCCATTAAACTCCCATTCCGAAACACCAAAGGAAGCAGAGTAAGCTATTTTCTTTACTTGATTGTTATTTTTTAAAAATGCTAAAAACTCGTCGTTGTTACCATGTGCATCATTTCGTCTCCACACCTGATCACTTCCTACAATATACGCATCAAAATCGTATTTTTTATGAATTTTTTTTATTTCAGTATCTGTAAAGATTGAACTTGTTGTTTGGATATATTTTTTGACAAAACCACGTGTGTTTTTATTGATAATATCACTTTCTTTTTGCGTTTGCCAACTGCGAAGTTTTACTTTTTTACCTGTTAATTTTAATAATGCTCTTTTTCCAACAGAGAGAATTTTGATTATTAATTTTGTTTTTGGAAGTCTATCAATGGTGTAGACTTCATGACCCATATCTTTTAATACCTGTTGCAGGGCATAGTTTTGTAAAATGCCACCGTAATTGTAAATAACGGGATGAGTGATAATTCCTATCTTCATAATTGATTAGCGTTTAATTATATTTTTTTAAGGCCGATTTTGTTCTTTAATCCTTGTAATTTGTGGTAAAACTGTGTAAGCAATTTTAATTTAAATTTATCGGCGGACATTTGTTGATCAAAAGTTACAGCATTTGGAGTTTTTTTCCATACATCCAAGCTTTTTTGTCTCATTTTCATTCTTTGTTTTTGAACTAGTTGAAACTCTATAGGGATGTTTTGTAATATTCTTTTTCTTATTTGAGGTGTTAATAGTCCTTTCTTTTTCTGAAGTTTCAATCTATATTTCAATCCAATTTGTCGATGTCTTATTCCGCCTCCTTGCGAAAGTTTTAATGTTTCTGTTGAAATCTTATCAATTTCCAATTCACCATTCGCTAATCCCTCTTGAATGATTTTGTCGGCTAATAATGAACGGGTAATTATAACATTGGTTCCTCTTCCATCATTCGAATAAGGTTTTAACCACGCATCTCCTAAAGATATATCTGCCAATTCTGCTGTAACGTCAGAACCAAAATCATAGGCATTACAATTGAAATAGGAGGTTCCCCACATATTGCCTACTTCACGCATTTTAATTGTCTTTTTATTGCCTTTTAAATCTTCAGCACCAAAAGAGTAGTCGTTTGCACTGGAGTTGAAGTCTTTTATTCGATATTTAGGCTTTGTGTATTCTTTTTCAAATCCTGCTTTTTGTGCTAAGTAATCAGAAAAAAAACTACTTTTAATTCCTCCACATATTATACCTACTAAAAATGGTATTTTTTTTTTGTACTCGGGATAATAATGTTGTTTTAATCGAACTGCTTTGATGAATGATGGAATACCAGAAATGGCAACTTTCCCTTTTTTGCTGTCTATTTCTAAAAATAATCTTTCTAAACTAACTGGAAAGTACCTTGTTTTTGATGTTTTTAAAATATCACTCCCTTTTTCAAACCATTCATAGTTATAGGCTCCTTCATATGCTTGAACAATAAAAAGGTGATCTACAATGCCTTTGTCTAGAATTTTTTGAAAAACATAAGTCCCCAATCCTCCTGAAGAAGAAGTTAGACGAAATGCTTTTGCATTGCCAATATAACCACCAAAAAAGTAACCAAGAGTAAATTCACGTTTCATGTTTATTGTGTCTAAAAACAGAGCTGCTAATATATCTTCATCCTCAACCTCTTTTTCGGGATATGGATTAAATGGGCAAAGTTTTATTGCGACATCATTAAATTCTTTTGTAATATCTGGTACCAAAAAACCTTCGTCATTCAATATCATTTTTGAGTTTTTAGATTCAGAGATACACAAGCCACATCCTACACATAACTTATTGTTTACAATGTCTTTAATAGTCGTTTTTTTCATAATTTAAGGAGCAGTTATTTGTTAATAAAGCTTTTAATTAGTTTGAAATCTTTTTTATTTAAACCCATAAATAAAATGCTGATCAATGTAATAACTTCAATTATTATTATTCCCCACCATCCTTCATGAAGTTCTATTATTAAACTTGATAAATAAAGTAAAATAAAGATACTCGCTAGAACACGTATTATTTTTAACCCTACATTCATTAAAAATAGTTTTATAGACATTTGGGTCAATTTTGTCATAAAATATAATCGACTCCATAAGGCTAGGGTGCTTCCAATGATTATAGAGTGAAAGGCTACTTGTGGACTTCCGCCATAATACAACCACACTGTTGTTAGTGGTAAGGTCATAATTATTATGCTCCCCACTACAATAAGGTACATTTTAATTCTGCCTGTTGCTTGGATGCCTGTTTGAAAAGGATAGGATATAGAATCAATCAAAACACCTATCAGACTTAATTGTACAAAAACTACAGTATGTTCGGGTGGATTTTTAAGCCAAAGGTTGAGAATGAATTCTGTGTTAAATAAAATTGGGGTAACAATGAGTAATAATAACAGGAAAGAAAACTTCGAGCTTTGAAGGATGAGTTTATGCATCTGTGCTAAATTCCCTTCTGAATAAGTCTTTATAATTTGCGGATTAACAGCTTTTTGAAAATTAGTGACGAATTGATTCACTGCACTTTGTACTTGAAGCGTTAAACCATAGGCAGCGTTGACTACTGTTCCGAAAAACAGGTTGAGCACAATGTTTATTCCTTGACTTCTGCTTACAGAAGCAATTCCTCCGAAGAGGTTCCAACCTGAATAGCTAATCAATTCTTTAAAATAAGTTTTATCATATTCGAACTTAAATTTGCTTGCTGTATAGTTTCTTCTGCAATAAATTTGGTAAGCCATTCTAATAATCAATGACACTAAAAACATCATTATTGCATAGGCAATTAATTTATCACCTCCATAGATGACCAAAAGAAAAACTAAACCTAATTTTAAACCTACTTCAACTAAACTGATATACGCATAGATGTTCATTTTCTCGTAAGCAATGATAAGGGAATCATAAGGCACTTGAATAATGCCAACTAACGCCGTTAACACAGAGAATTGATAAACAACGTTTGCAGCAAAAAGTCTATCGGGTGGCAAAACTACTTTATAATTGACATACCAAAGCCCTAAAGTTTCTGCTACTAATAATATCAGAATAGCGATTACAATATGGATGGATAGTGTTGCACTAAATGTTTTTTGTAATCGTTTTTCATCTTTTTTACCCAAATCAAAAGACAAATACCTTTGAGTAGCCGAGGACATCGAAGAATTTAGAAAACCAAACATAGCAACTATTCCACCTACTAAAGAATAGATACCATAATCAGTAACACCCAACTGGTCTAAGACAATCCTAGACATGTAGAGTGTGACTCCCATGACCAGAAACATCCTAAAATAAAGGAATAGGGTGTTTTTTGCTATGGTTTTTGATGTAGACATTATCTGTTTTTAATCTTATTAGAGCTTTTAGTTTACCGTGAATTTCCTTAAGTATTCAAAGTAATTTCCTTTCATACCTTCAACTTGATTGATGATGTCTTGCTTTGTAATCCATTTGTTGTTAAAAGCAATTTCTTCCAAACAGGCGATTTTTAATCCTGTTCTTTTCTCAATTGCTTTTACAAATTCTGTAGCTTCTGTCAAGGCTTCATGGGTTCCTGTGTCTAACCATGCAAATCCTCTGCTTAAAATTTGAAGTTTTAGGTTTTCTTG
>Ga0209075_1000231_pt1 | contig 52671 bp, 45 predicted proteins | sample Stecom2011_FD_187523 | JGI IMG/M metagenome (GOLD analysis project Ga0209075, IMG submission 187523) | Agricultural soil microbial communities from Utah to study Nitrogen management - Steer compost 2011 (SPAdes) (version 2) | ecosystem: Environmental > Terrestrial > Soil > Agricultural land...
CCCAGTCATAAGTAATTGTTGCACTTGTAAGGGTAATAGAACCAAGATTTTTTATTTCTATTTGAGGAGTAAAGCTACCTGAACATACTGTATTATTTGGCATTATTATTTCACCAATTGCCACATCGTACTCATTTGTGTAGCTCATCAAACACAACATCGCTTGGTACGCATTTATTCTTCCACTTCCCAACTGTCCGTTATTGTAGTATTGATCACTAGGCATAGGATCTGCAGTGTTTAACAAGCAGTCGATTAAATCTTGTCGTGAAGCAGAGGGTGCAAACGATTTCATTAATCCCAGCAACCCCGAAACCAAAGGAGAAGCCATAGATGTACCTGAAGCATAATCATAAGAACTCGTTGGAACTGTACTTAAAATATTTGTTCCCGGAGCAGCAATGTCAATCGTACTTCCGTACTGTGAAGAGGGTGCTTTTGTGTCATTATTTCTTGTGTTTGCTACAGAAATCACATTGTTGTATGCGGCAGGGTATAATGGAGAGTTATTTCCATCATTTCCAGCTGCCGCGACTAAAATAACACCTTGATTCCAAGCGTTATTAATTACATTTTGCCCATAATTACCCCCTGAAGAACTTCCCCAAGACATATTAATAATATCTGCACCATTATTTGCTGCCCACACAACACCTTCATAACCATAAGGCAAACCTTGATTTGAGCAATTTCCAATTTTTACAGGCATTAAACTTATACCTGCACCAATAGAAGCAAGACCCACCCCATTGTTGGTTTGTGCTCCTGCAGTTCCACTCACGTGAGTACCGTGAAACCCGTCATTAGTTCCGCACGGAGAAGGGTCATTATCATTATCATGCATGTCTCTTCCAGCGACAAAAACATTTTGTAAATCAGGATGATTCATTTGCATAGCATCATCTGTTATAGCAACAACAATATTTGAACTACCTAATGAAATACTCCATGCATCGCTAGCATTTATTTTAAATAAACCCCATTGATCGTTTTGACTATATCCTGGGTCGTTTGGTGTATAAGTGCTGTAGTGAAGAGCTTTTAATTCGGCGTATTCAACGTCAGGGTGAACGTTCATTACCTTGGCTAAATCATCTACTTTAGAAAAATCGCTAATTTGAATTTGATATGTTCTGTTTAATAACTCATCATCTAAATCAGGATGCAACTGCTTTACTTCAACAATATCATAATCAGCTAATAAATTCGCAAATATGGGAAATTTACGGAAATCAACCTTTTGATTAGTTGATGGGATTTTTCTTACATCAGGTTTTAATTGAAATACAACTAAACCATCTTGATAATCCCTATAATAAGTTTGAGCGTTGAGTGTTTGTAGTCCTATAAAAAAGACCAAAACCAAGTGTAATGTTCTAATTTTCATTGTGTTAGTTTTATTGGAATTAATATAATGTCCTTTAATATTAGTCGTTAAAATTCATAAGTGGGAACATAATTATACACAATAAAAATATTAAAAAAGAATATTAAATAAAGTTTTTTTTAATCGGTAGATATAGCAGATAAGCGTTGATTTAAATAAATCAACGCATCTTAAACTATGCTTTTAATTTGTTTTATTCGGATATGAGGAAGAAAATCAACCTACACAGCTGTAAATCAGGTGTTTTGCGGCTGTAATGGGTTTGAATTAATTTCTTTAATAAACTTTCGAGTTTTATAAATATCCATTGCAAGATAAATTGCGCTTCGCATAGACTGTTCGTTGGCTATTCCTTTTCCTGCAATATCAAAAGCGGTTCCATGATCTGGAGAAGTTCTAACTATCGGTAAACCAGCAGTAAAGTTTACTCCATTATCAAAAGCCAAAGACTTAAAACCTGTCAATCCTTGATCGTGATACATTGCTAATACAGCGTCAAACTTCAAATAATGGCGACTTCCAAAAAAACCATCTGCTGGGTAGGGTCCAAATGTTAAAATTCCTTTCTCCATTGCCTTTTGTATAGCTGGAGATATTATTTCAGATTCTTCTGTTCCCATAGAGCCACGTTCTCCTGCATGTGGGTTAAGTCCTAAAACAGCGATGCGTGGTCTAACAATTCCAAAATCTTTGATTAAACTATTATTTAATTTCTTTATTTTATCTAATACAATATTCTCATTGATAACATTAGGTACATCTTTCAAAGGAATGTGGCTAGTAACAAGTGCAACTCTAAGGTCTTCAGTTACCATCATCATTAAAGCCTCATCAACACCAGACAAATGTGCTAAGTATTCAGTATGACCTGGAAATTCAAATCCTGCTTGATGAATCGTTTCTTTTGAAATAGGAGCGGTTACTAAAACATCGATTTTTCCAGCTGCCAAATCTTGTGTAGCTTTTTCTAATGACAAAAACGCATGCTTTCCGCCATTTTTTGTTGCCTTACCTATCTCAATATCAGCCACTTCTGACCAGCAAGACACAATGTTTACTTTTTTATCCTGAGCTTCTGTAGCATCATTTACACCTTGAAAAATGAATAAATCATCATCTATCAACTTTTTATGTGCAGTAAGTAATTTAGATGAAGCATAAATAATAGGTGTACAACCTATCAGCATATCAGGATTTCGCAAAGCTTTTATTATCACTTCTGGACCAATACCATTGATATCTCCTATACTAATTCCCACACGAATAGGGGACTGTTCACTTTCTTGAGATAATGTTTCTTTATTTCTAGCGTTTAGCATCGTTCTTGTATTAATTGTTCATCCTAATTTGTAATACACAAAAATAAGAATAATCAATTTAGAAAATAAATGTAGGAGAGATAGTTTAATTATGTATGAAAATAAAAAACGATTTTTCAATAAAAGAACAAAAAAACGGCCTTCATAAACAGCCCTTAAACGCGCTAATTAAATTTTTCAAGGTCAAAGTATGTTAAAGGCGGCAAAACATCAAAAAAGGGCTTTAAAATCGATTTTTGTAGTTCTCACAGCGATAAATTTTAAAAAAAGAAAGAGTTTGCTGATTTCTTACGCCAAAATTTATGATTTTTCAAAAACGTAAATTTGACTAGAGTATCCATATTTTTTAGCTTTCAAATTTGAAAGTAGTCCAATAAAAATTCCAAAAGGCATTAATCTCGATCTATATTTTTCAGAAAGCATAGAAATATAATATGCATCATATTTCATAGGAATCACTTTTTTCAATTGAAAATTATATTTCAACATAAGTCTTGCGATGTCTTTTTCTTGAAAGTGATATAAATGTCTAGGTAAGTCGTACGCTGCCCAATACTTTTTATAGTGTCTTGCATCAAAAGAATTCATGTTTGGTACAGCAACAATAAGTTTTCCATCAAATTTTAAAATCTGGTGCATTTGTTGAATATCCTTTTCCAAATCCATGACATGTTCAAGCACATGCCACAAAGTAATTACATCAAAGCTATGTTTAGGAAAATCATAAAAGACACTGGGTTCTGAGCTTTTAACTCCTTTTGTATGTATAGCAAAATCTCTAGCTTCTTTACTCGGTTCTATTCCTACTCCATTAAATCCATAATTCTCAGCCACGCTTAGAAAATGTCCGGAGCCTGACCCAAAGTCCAGCAAATCTTTTCCTTCGGTTTCATGTCGAACAAGCATTGCTTTATCTCGAAGGGTACGTTTTCTCACCCAATTATAGAGAAAATTAATTATTCCTTTTTTGTTGGCATTGTGAGACACATAATTTTCAGATTTATAATAATCTCCTATGTGCTCTTCATTGGGAATAGGGTTTGTAAAATGGAAATCGCACGTTTTACAAGTTACAATGTTAAACTTTTCTTTCGTCAAGAAGTAGTCTTTTGTCTCTAAAAACTTATTAAAAGATGTGCCATTACACACAGGGCATTCCACTATATTTTTCATAAATAACAATTAACCTTGTTTCACGTGAAACTATCGCCCCAAATATATCAATAAAACATTCACATCACTTGGAGATATACCACTGATTCTAGATGCTTGTCCAATTGTTTTTGGAGAAATTGATGTTAATTTATTTACCGCCTCTGAACTAAGACTTTTCAAATCTTTATAGTCGATACCTTCAGGGATAACAACATCTTCTAATCGATTAAGTTTGTTAGCTACTTCTTGCTCTCTATTGATATACCCATCATATTTTAACTGAATTTCTGCTTGCTCTATTACTTCTCTTGAAAAAGAGGAGAGCTTTTCATTAATTTCAGCACTCATTCTACATATATCATCAATATGAATATGAGGACGAATTAAAAGTTCTACAGCCTTTACTTGTTGTTTGATAGGAGAAGAGTTATATACAGCAAGAATATTATTGGCTTCAGCAGGTGTTATACCTACTTTCGTTAAAATCCTTTTCACTGATTTAATATCTTCAATTTTACGATTCAATTTTTCCATTCTTTCGTCATCAATCATTCCAATTGAATGTCCTAAAGCTGTAAGTCTTAAATCAGCGTTATCTTGTCTTAGTAATATTCTGTATTCAGCACGAGAGGTAAACATGCGATAGGGCTCCTCAGTTCCTTTTGTGATTAAATCATCAATTAAAACGCCGATATATGCATCTGAACGTTTTAAAATAAATTCGGGTTTATTCAATACTTTATTAGCAGCATTAATTCCTGCCATTAAACCTTGACAAGCGGCTTCTTCATACCCTGTAGAGCCATTAATTTGACCTGCAAAATACAATCCCTCAACCAACTTGGTTTCTAATGTATATTTTAATTGAGTAGGAGGGAAGTAATCGTATTCAATTGCATATCCTGGACGGAACATTCTAGCATTTTCGAACCCTGGGATTGTTCTTAGCGCTTTTAATTGAACATCTTCAGGTAAACTAGAACTAAAACCATTTACATAAATCTCGATAGTATCCCAACCTTCAGGTTCAACAAAAATTTGATGTCTTTCACGTTCTGAAAAACGATTAATTTTATCTTCAATACTTGGACAGTATCTTGGACCTAATGATTTAATAGCGCCATTAAAAAGTGGGCTTCTATCGAATCCAGTCCTTAATATTTCATGTGTTTCGGCATTGGTATAAGTAATATAACAAGGTCTTTGATTTTGAAGAGGCTTTGTTTGTTCGGTAAAACTGAACGTGAAAAAATCTTCATCTCCTTCTTGAATTTCCATTTTAGAATAATCCAAAGATCGACCATCCACACGAGGAGGAGTACCCGTTTTCATTCTTCCTGCTTTAAATCCAAGACGAACTAAATCTTCTGTTATTCCAATTGAGGCACCTTCACCTGCTCGTCCACCACCATAGTTTTTCTCACCTAAATGAATCACACCGTTCATAAAAGTACCGCTCGTAAGAATGACTGTTTTTGAATAAATATCAATTCCAAGTCGAGTTTTTACTCCCACAATTTTTCCATTGTCAGTGAGAATACCAGTAACCATATCTTGCCAAAAATCTATATTTGGATTCTTTTCTAAATACAGCCTCCATTCTTTAGAGAATAACATTCTATCATTTTGCGTACGCGGAGACCACATTGCAGGCCCCTTACTTCTATTCAACATTCTAAATTGTATAGCACTTTTATCAGATATTATACCTGAACCACCGCCTAAAGCATCAATCTCTCTAAGTATTTGTCCTTTTGCAACACCGCCCATAGCGGGATTACACGACATTTGAGCAATATTATCCATGTTCATAGTAATCACAAGTACAGATGCGCCTAGAACTCCAGCAGCATTAGCAGCTTCACAGCCGGCATGACCAGCACCAACAACTATAACATCGTATTCTTTTAACATAACTTAAATTGTTTCACGTGGAACAAAATTACAACAGAGATAGATAGTAATCCTCTTTTTCTCTCATTAATTTTAATTCCTCTTCAGATTCATCTTTATATCCTAACAGATGAAGCAGGCCATGAACAATAACGCGATTTAATTCTGTTTCACGTGAAACATTATAAATAGATGCATTATCATAAACACGATCAATACTAATTAATAAGTCACCGCTAATTATGCTTCCTTCAGAATAATCAAAGGTGATAATGTCTGTGTAATAATCGTGGTTTAAATACAACTTGTTTTGTTCAAGCAACCAATCATCTGTTCCTAAAACAACAGTGATGGGTCCTAATTGTTTTCCTTCTTTGTCACATATTAAATCATACCATTCTTTTACGTATGTTAAATCAATAGAAGGAGTTTCGATAAACTGAAATTCGATCATTTAACAGTAGAAAAAGTAAGAATAACTTTAGTTCCGTTATCTTCAAAAACCAAATTGTCGGATAAGGCATTCATTAAAAATATACCCCTACCACTTTCCTTTTCAATATTTTCTGGAGCAGTAGGATCTGGTAATTTATCAAAGGCAAATCCCTTACCTTCATCTTTAATTGTAAAAACAATATCGCTTCCATTTTCATGAACAGATAGAGATACTTTTTTATCAGGATTTAATTCATTGCCGTGTTGAATAGAATTGTTGATTGCTTCCGTTACTGCAATTAAAATATTGCCGTAAAAATCTTCGTGAATATTATAACGACCACAAATGTCATCAATGAGTTTTTCTACCAACCCGATGTTCGCTAAAGTAGATGAAAAAGATAAAAATTCAATTTCTTTAAAGGTTGTTTTCATTTGTATAATTTATATCATTTGTATGAATTGAAACATCATTGGACTTGTTGGAAATACTCGTTAGCCTTATCTTTATAATATCGACTAAATGATGGATCCAGCGTACGTAACAATTCAATTTGTTTTTCTTTTTGATTATTATACTCTAAAAAGTCAATTTGGTTACCAAAATTCTCATCTTTTCCTTCATTTCCTTTTCTTTCTTCATCCCAACCTCTTTCACGAAGTGCATTTTCGCTTTCCAAAAGACGGGTTAATATTTCTTGTTGACGTTCAATTAATTCAGTTGACCAGTTTTTATTAATTAAATCCTCTTGCTGTTTTTCTAATTCTTCAAGTAATTTATTGAGCTGATTTCCGTCACCACTTCCATCTTTATTTAATTGTTCTCTTAATTCTTGTAAACGTTGACGAATTAAATTTTGCTCAGCAGCCATTTTTGCAGCACCTTGAGAATTCATTGGTAAAACTCCTCCTGGTTCAGCACCTCCAGGTTGATTCCCACCTTTCATTTGTTTGAGTTGATTTTTAATCATCTCTTTTAATCCATTAAGGTCTCCATCTTGTCCTTGACCAGACTTTCCGGGTTGTCCTTGTCCGGGAGAACCTTCGCCAGGACTTCCTTCCTCACCATCATTAGGTTGACCATCCATCATTCCAGATTGAGCAGCCTCCAAAGCTTCATTCATAAATAAAGCTAAATTATTGATGTGCGTCATGGCAAATTGTTGCTTAGCTAAAAGTTGGGGTTTTTCACGCTCTCCAATATGCTCTGGGAGATATCTATATAGTTTTTCAATAGACCTTAATTCTTGTTCAATGAAAGAAGAAATTTGTGGTACACGAGCAGATAAAGCACGCAAACTATCTTTAATAGGAGAGAGGTTGTCGATAATCGAACGTTGTTCTCTACCTAAAGTAGTGAAGTAAGGATCAAATGTATCAGTGGTTCTAAATTCTTCCATTACATTCTCTTGATCAAAACTCATACGAACAAGATTTTCGATAAGTGCTCGGATAGCATGGTAATCTTCTTCACTTTGTTGTTGTGCATTAGCTTGCATTTGCGCCTTCATCTGAGAGGCTGCTTCCTGCATTTTTTCACTTGCTTCTTGTTGTTTTTGTTTTGCACCTTCACTATTTCCTTCTCCTAAATTATCTATAGCATTGTCTAAATCATCGGAAATGCTGTCCATTAAATCATCAAGTTCATCAAATGAAAAAGGTCTTTTAAGTTCTTCATTAAGGTCGAGCATGTCAGAAATTTTATCTTTTAATTCGTCGAATTTTTGATTTAATTTTTCTTGTTCAGAAATAGATATCTCATTAGACATATTGTCTAAATTGTCCTTTAACGATTCTTGTTGATTCGACAATTGTTCAAGAGTTTCTTGTAAATCTTTAACTCTTTCTTGGACATCCATTCGTTTGAGCATTTCCATTGTGCGGTCTAATTGTCTTTCCATATCTTCCGCAGACATTTCAGAATCTTCCAGTTTTTGAAGCAAATCTTTATTCATTTGAGAATCCATTAATTCTTGTAACTCTTCTAATAAAGATTTTAATTCATCATCCATTAAAGCGTCTAACATCTCTTCAAGTTGTTTCTGCATTTCTAACAATTTTTCATCTTGCGGAAGCAGTTTAGATTTATCTTCAAAAGATTTATTTAACTGATCTTTGGTTTCTTGAATTTTTTGTTGAAGAGATTCTTGTTGTTTTTGTAAATCTTTTAATTGTTGTTGCTGTTGCCAAGAAGGTTGTTTACTATTTAGCAACTCCATTTTTAAGCGATTTAAGTTGTTTTGAAATTCTCTACTTTCACGCATTAAATCCATTAAATCTTCTTTCGCTTTTTCCTTATCATCTGATCTTTTTTCTTGCAATTCATCAAATGAAGGAGTCATATATTGATAAACATTCGACTTTGTCGCTTTGGGTCCATTAACTCCATCATTGTCATAAATAGTAAAGAAATAAATAACTTGATCTTCGAGAGATAAGTTGAGTTCATCCAAATTAAAAGTCATAGAAAAAGGAGAGCGTTTTCCTGTAATTCCAGGAACATTAATATTTTCTTGGATTGTTTCTCCTGTTGATTTTTGAATTTCAAAAGTAAAAATGAGATTGGTTAATCCATAATCATCGCTTACATTTCCATTAAAAAAAAGCTTGTTATCAATTAATGAATCTTGTTTTACTTCAACAGAAATACTAGGATACTCATCTCTGATAACTTCTAAGTGAAAAAGTAAGGTGTCGTGTTTTTTAATACTTTCATTTTCTAAAATGAAAAATATATCATCGGAATGAAGTGCTGAATGACTAAATCTGAATCCTTTTTTATCTGGAAAAGAAAAAACAGTATCATTCATTATAACCTTTAAATTTTTCGTGTGATTTGTGATACCATTCCACGTAAGCTGAGAACCTATAGGTACAATTAAGTCTCCTGGATAATCAATAGTTTCTTTTTCTCTTTCTAAATAAGAAGGATATTCAATATCTACTTTAAGATGTCCAAGAGAAGTACGATTTATAATATTGATTTGATAAGTCTCAGAAGTTGCATGAGTAGCAACAAATCTAAAATTACTAGTTTTTGATAGATTGTTAAAAGTATATGAAGCTTTATTATTTGCCGTTTTATTCATTAAAAATCTTCCTTCATCACTCTCCACATAAACTCTTTCGGGTAATGATTTTCCAGGTTGAGGAATAAGCAAAACTTCAACTTCTAGTGATTCACCTTGCTCCACAGTTAAGTTATCATTTTGCAGTTCAAAAGTAAAGTCAGGAGAGCGTTCAAAAACTTGATTGTATTTAATTAATCGTTCAGAACCTTCGCTAAAAAAATTAGGAAATGCAATTCCAATTAAAATTACAGTAAGTAGGATAGGTATAAAATACTTGAGAAACTTTTTATTTTGAGAATAATCAATTGCAGATGTAAAAGTAAATGCATTAAGTTGCTTAGAATTTTGATTAATACTAGCGATTATTAAGTCTTTATTTTTTTCATTATTATTTAAATAATTTTTTAATTGAAGAGTATTCAAAAGTTTATCATCTATAGGATCAAAAAACTCTCCAATAATTTTTGCTGCTTGAAAACGATTAATTCTTTCTCCAAAAGAAAAAAGTTTTAAAAGAGGAATGATGAAGTATCGAAAAAGGACATATCCATTTAAACCGATAAATGAAAATAAAAGAACTGCTCTGACAAAAGAGTTAAATCTACCGATATACTCTAGGCCAGTAACCATTAAAAATGTAAATAGAAATATGATTAAAAAGAGCAAAAGTCCTTTTAACATTTGGTTCTTATAGAACTTACGTATAAACGCATCTATTTGATTAATTAAATCATCAAAAGTCGACATGATAATATTCTATCTCATTTTTAAGTACAAAAGATAAAGTTACAATTTGTAGAACAATTCAATCTTAAAACGATAAAGTTTACAAAATATTCACATTAAGACAAAATTGTTCACAAGTATAAGAAACATTTTAATAGACTTTTTTCTAAATTTTTATAATTAAGTAGATAAAGGCAAGGAAACCGTTATCTTTGCCCTAAAATATATTAATGAATATGTCAAACAAACCCGTTCGAGTTAGATTTGCTCCTTCTCCTACTGGACCACTTCATTTAGGAGGAGTTCGTACAGCTCTTTATAATTATTTATTTGCTAAAAAAAACAATGGAACTTTTATTTTAAGGATAGAAGATACGGATCAAACAAGATTTGTAAAAGGAGCTGAGGAATACCTGATAGAATCATTAAAATGGTGTGGAATTATGCCAGATGAAGGTCAAGGCATAGGTGGAAACTATGGTCCTTATAGACAATCGGAGAGAAAAGAAATATATAAGCCTTACGCAGAGCAATTGATTGCTACAGGAAAAGCATATTACGCATTTGATACCGCAGACGAGTTAAATCACATGCGAGAACAAGCTCAAAAAATGAAAATGCCTAATTGGCAATACAATGCCATTACCCGTAGCTCGATGAAAAACTCATTAACTTTACCAGAGGATGAAGTAAAAAAGAGATTGGAAAATGGGGAACCTTATGTAATTCGTTTTATGATGCCAAGGAATGAAGAGGTTCGTTTTGAAGATGAAATTAGAGGTTGGGTTGTCGTAAATACAAATAATTTAGATGACAAAGTATTATATAAAAGCGATGGTTTACCCACTTACCACATGGCGAATATTATCGACGACCATTTAATGGAAATTACACATGTGATTAGAGGGGAAGAATGGTTGCCTTCGGCACCTCTTCACGTTTTATTATATCAAGCTTTTGGATGGAAAGCTCCAATTTTTGCACACTGTCCTTTAATTCTTAGACCTGACGGAAATGGAAAACTGTCAAAAAGAGATGGAGACCGTTTAGGTTTTCCTGTTTTTCCATTAGATTGGTTTACAGAAGAAGGCGAAAAATATTCTGGTTATCGTGAAAAAGGATATTTACCAGAAGCATTTATCAACATGTTGGCATTTTTGGGTTGGAATCCTGGAACAACACAAGAAATTTTCTCGTTAGAAGAAATGGAAAAGATTTTTTCTTTAGACCGAGTAAGTAAAGCAGGAGCAAAGTTTGATGCTGATAAAACAAAATGGTATCAACAACAATATCTTCGAGCAAAACCAGCAAATGAGTTGGCAGAAATGCTGAAAAAAGTAGAAGGTGATAAAGTAAGTTCCTTCTCAGATGATTTTTTAGCTCGTGTATGTGAACTCATGAAGGAAAGAGCCACATTTATTGAGGATATTTATACTGACGGAGAATATATGTTTAAAAATCCTGAGAGTTTTGATGAAGCAACAATTAGCAAACGTTGGAGCGAAGAAACATCAGAATTGATGGGAGAATGGACCTCAATAATTGAAAAATTAGATGATTTTTCAGCAGAATCAATAGAAAAAAGCTTTAAAGATTTTCTAGAGAAAAAAGAATTAGGAATAGGAAAAGTACTTCTTCCATACCGTTTACTTATCACTGGTAAAGGAATGGGACCTGGAATGTTTGAAATTTCAGAACTTTTAGGAAAAGAAGAAGTAGTGAATCGATTAAAAAAGAATTTACCGACCATTCAAAAGATAAAAGGGTAAATGAAAAATACAATTGAGGTCAATGGAATAAAGCTGTATGCTTTTCATGGTAATCTACCAGAAGAGACAAAAATTGGAGGACATTATACGATAGATGTTGCTATTACAACCGATTTTTCAGCTTCTTTTGATAGTGACAACCTAGACGATACGGTTAATTATGTGATAATCAATAATATTGTAAAAGAAGAAATGGCAATTCCTTCAAAATTAATCGAACATGTAGGTTATAGAATTGGAAAGCGGATAAAAGAAGAAGTAAAAGGTTTATTTACATACAAAATAAAAGTAACCAAACACAGTCCTCCCATTGGAGGAGATGTAGATGATGTAGCAATTATTATTGAAGAAGAAATTACATCATAATTCAAAAAAGGAACTTTGGTAATTAGAATAGTTGAAACACAAACCATCTCCGTGCTAATTTTCAATTTTTCTTATTTGTTTTAAATTTAAATTTTGTATCTTTGTAATCCTTAAGAAAAAAGGTCCTGTGGCCGAGGGGTTAGGCAGTGGTCTGCAAAACCATCTACAGCGGTTCAAATCCGCTCGGGACCTCAACAAACCCTTAACATTGAATTTGTTAAGGGTTTCTTTTTTTATAAAGTTTGATTTTTCTTAAATAAAGAAATTAATATGATGAATTTTTAAACTTTTCCACAAAAGATTGAATTAAGTAGTAGGGATAATGTTAAAAAAAACAGATATTCCTATTTTTATAAAAATAAAATATCTATATTGCTATACATATTTAAATACAAATTTAAGTATTAATGATTAATTTTGTATTATAAACTATATAAACCAAAAAGCTAATTATGTCCAACAAAAGTTTTATTGTTCCGCACGATTTCTCAGAAGTTGCTGATAATGCCTTAAACCATGCCATTACAACGGCAAAAGTAGTTAATGCAAGAATTTATCTTTTACATGTTGTTTCTAAGAACAAAGATATTATTCCTGCAGAAAACAAATTAAAAGAAATTATTAAGCGACACGAGGATGAAAATGTTGAAATTGTACCTAAAGTAAGATTAGGAAATATTTTTGAAGATATTGGTGATTTTGCCGCCGAACACCATGCGGAATTAATTTTCATGGGAACGCATGGACAAGCAGGTTGGCAACATATTGCTGGCTCTTATGCGCTGAAAGTAATCACGAATTCAAGTGTGCCGTTTATCATTGTTCAAAAAGAAACCAAAATATCAACAACAGGCTATGATGATATTGTTGTTCCATTAGATTTACATAGAGAAACAAAGCAAAAATTAGCCATTGTGGCTTCTATGGCAAAGTACTTTAAATCGAGAGTACATGTAGTGACACCTAATGAAACGGATGAATTTTTGAAAAATCGTGTAGCTGCAAATGTTTTATTCTCAAAACGTTTCTTCGAAGAAAGAGGAATTGAGATGACAGTTACTGTAGCACCAAGCAGTGGATTTGATAAAGAAGTGGTGAAAATTGCTGTTGAAAAGGATGCAGATTTGATTTCAATTATGAACATCAATAAAAACACATTATTTAACAGTCCTTTTTCTTCAAATTATGAGCAATACATGATCACAAATGACGCAAACATTCCTGTATTGGTAGTGAATCCAATGGATACTCCTTACGGAGCAAGTGTGCTATTTAATTAAGATTATAGTATAATCTGACAAAGATAAATTGATTACAAGAAGTGGATGTTTAAAAGTAATTTTGACCATCCACTTTTTTTAATCTTCATAATTATCCTCTTCGATACGTTTTTTAATTTCCTCTAAATTTTGCATTTTCTTTTCCAAACGCGTTTCGATTGAGGTTTTAGTAAAAAATCGATGTTGATTAAAGAACTTTACTTGTATTTTATCCCACTCTCTATCACTGTTAATTTTACCATGTTCTTTTAATTCACGTCTCAATTTATCTGATATTTCATGGAAATCATCTCTTCCTAAATAATCTAAATCGGCATCACAAATAATTTCTTCTAATTTATTTTTCGGTTTATGCGGCACAGAAGTCACATAAATAAGTTCTTTTATCTTTTTAATATCACTTTCTGTATAGCCAAAATTAGGAAGTATTTCTGCAGCCATTCTTGCACCAATAGATTCATTTTTATCATATTGTTCAATAAATCCTGCATCGTGATAAGAAGCCGCCGATTTTAATAAAAATAAGTCCTCATCTGTAATTCCTTCACCAATGGCAATACGTTCCACTTGTCGAGTTACATCCTTAGAGTGTATATAAGAGTGGTAATGTAATTTAGGACTTAATTCTTTTTTCAGCTTAGATAAAATAAATCGTTCAGCTTTAGAATAATTAATTTTACTAAAATGATGTAGGTTAACGAGCTTATGAAAAGCATCATTAGGTTCAACGCCTAAACCATCAACAGAGAGTTCAGGTTTAATTGAAACCAACTCATACATCATTATTCTTACCCCACTTTTCGTTTTGATTTTTCCAATGCGTTTACACTCAAAGTAAGGTTCTATATAATCGAATGTATCTTGGGAAACAGCTATTTTTTCAGGTTCACATAATTGTTCCATTCTTTGAGCTCTATTCACAGCACTTCCCCAAATATCATAGGCATATCTTTTCGAACCAATCACTCCAGCAGAAACGGCACCTGTGTTGATACCAATACGAAGTTTCCAATAAGGTTCTCCTTTAGCAATTTGCTTTTTCTTATAATCCAGCATGTAGTTTTTAATTTGTACAGCTGCTAAAGCAGTATGAATAGGATTTGTTTTGTTGCGAATTGGAACTCCTCCTGCTGCCATATAAGCGTCTCCAATCGTTTTAATTTTTTCTAGGTTGTTTTTATCGATAATTCTATCAAACTGTCTGAAATGCATATCTAAAATCGAAACCAAGTCTTTTGCAGACATTTCCTCAGCAATTTGTGAAAATCCTACAAAATCGGTAAACATAATAGATACCTTACTAAATTCTCTTGCTGTTGCTCGTCCATCTTTCATCAACTGGCTCGCTGTTTCTTTTGGCAACACGTTATTTAACAAACGCCTTGATTTTTCTTGTTCTCTTTCTAACTCAATAGTTTGTTCTCTTAATCTATTGGCTTGCAATTGAATTTGTTCATTTTTCTTCCTAAGTTCACGGGTTCTTTCTGCAATTTTCATTTCCAATCGAACTTGTCTTCTTCTACTATCATCAATTCTTTTACGAACACGATACATGAGGTATAAAATAATTACAGAAAGACTAATTACATAAAACCACCATTTTAACCAAAAAGGACGCTCTAATTCGATTGTTAATTCTGCAGGAAATTTATTCCATTCTCCATTACTGGATCGGGCATAAATAAATAATTCATACACACCAGGTGCAAGTGATGTAAAACGCAATTCATTAGATAATCCCAAATCTTCTTCGATATCTTCTTTTCCTTTCAGCACATATTTATATTCAATTCGCTCGGGATTAATTAAATCATCAGCAAAGAACTTTAATTTTAAACTACGTTTATTATATGGAAGTTTAATATACTTGGTAAAGGCGATATTTTTTGTTAAAATACCTTCTTCTTTAGGAAGAATAACTTCGTTATCTATTTCAATTCCAGAAAAATAAACACGAATATTCTCGTTAATACCAAAAGCATCATAAGGATTGAAATAATTATATCCTTGAATTCCTCCAAGGTATATTTCTCCATTCTTAGCGACAAAGCTAGCGCCAAGATTTAATTCATTACTCATCAAACCATCTTCTTCGGAAAAAGTGTAAAAAAGTTCTGTATTACGATTGAATGCTACAACTCCTTTATTCGTTGATAACCAAATATAATTTGGATTTAAAATACTTGATTCCACTCCATAAATTACATTATTAGGAAGTCCTTTTGATTTATCAAATATTTTAATTTCCTTATTTTTAATGTCATATCTTACTAATCCTTCTCCAGCTGTACCAAACCAAAAAACATCATTAATATCTTTGTAATATGAGAAAAAGTAATTTGTGATTTTATCGTTTAAAGGTGAAAATAAATGTGAAGAATATGCTCTTAACTTACCATTTTCAAGTTTCACTTTATACAAACCACCTGAGGAAGGAGAAGCATAATATTCATTATTATATTCAAAAATAAATCGAACGGAGCCAGGAGAAATCGTATTTTTTGCACCAGATTCATTCTGTAGATATTCAAATTTTCCTGTAGAATAATCAAACCACATCATCCCACGTCTAGAACCTAATAAATACTGATTTTCTTGATGATAAGGAACAATCGTATAGATAATGTCATGAGAACGTTGATATTCTTCTTCGTGAGTATACTTTTTATAAGTATATTCTTCTCTATTTTCTTTATTAATTTTTAATTCAAATAAACCATCAACGCAACCGACAAGAAGTGTATTATTGTCTATTACAAACAAAGAAATTGCAATAAAATCTTCATTAAACTTAGAACTTCTTTGATAATGATAAAACTTATGTTCAATTCTATCAAAAGCAGAAACACCATGGTCTCCAGCGATGTATAAAAAGCGTTCATCTTCAGATTCAGCAAAACCCCAAACATTTAAAGATACCAAACCATTGCTTCTATTATTTGAAATTCCTACACCTTTAAATCCAATGTGTTTAGGATTAAAACTACTCAATCCGCGTTCTGAAGTAATCCAAATATTACCTTGATTATCTTTAAACAAACCGTTAAGTTTATTTGAAATAAGCGATCCTTTTTGGAAAATATCAGATAAATAATTGAGTACAACAATACTGTCGTTATTATCTGTATACACTTGAAATAATCCATCATGATCACTCGCAGCAAGTAATCGATTATCAGATAAAAAAACTACATCTTTAATATTTATGCCTTTAAGCACACTTAGAATACCGTCATATGGTTGAAAAGTATTAGTTTCATCAGAAAAATAGAAAACACCTTCACTTGTAGTGATTGAAATATCATAATGAGGTGAAGTAATTAATCCATTAATTATAAAACCTTCTTTTTCAAAATGAGAAGGCTTAATTTTATTTCTATTATTAAAATATTTATCTGTAATTAAAACACCTTCAAATTCGCTAACAATCACCAATTGATTATTTAGCCATTTTAAATCAATTATTTTACTTTGAAAAACGCCGTTATCAACAAGATTAAAAGTGTTATCTTTTACATCAAACTTAAATATATCTCCATAGCTTGTTCCTAACCATAGAGAACCATCAGAATCTTCATCTATACTTAAGATATCTAAATGTTTATCTCCTTTTAATTGGAAAGAAGAAAATTTTTCCATCAAAATATTGTGTTTAACCAATCCATTATTGGTACCAAACCAAAGGTTTCCTTTCCTGTCTTTAAAAGCCGTATTAATATATTCGTTTGAAATATCGTAGCCTTTATCTGCAGAATACACTTCAAAAGATTTACCATTAAAACGATTAATACCATCTTGAGTACCAATCCACAATGAGCCTAATCTATCTTGTATAATGCTTGAAACAGTACTTTGAGATAAACCTTCAGTAATGGTATAATTCTTAAACTGGATATGGTCTTGAGCTTGTAATTTTATACAAGTAAAGACAAAAAGTAAACACAATATATTTACCTTAAATAGACTTCTCGTCATTTAATTAAGTTCTTAAATAGAAATACAAATTTAACTATTTATTTAATTTTCAGCAGTTTGATCAAAGTTTTCCATATCTCTGTCGAATAAATATAGTCCACCAGTATCATTACCAATCAATTTCAATTTATCAATAATATTTCGTGCTAAAGCTTCTTCTTCCAATTGTTCAGCCACATACCATTGCATAAAATTGTGTGTAGTATAATCTTTTTCTTTTAAACACACATCAATAATATTATTGATATTATTAGTTACTTCCAATTCATGTTCAAGTAAAGATTCAAAAATTGCAAGCATAGAACTAAAGTTTACTTTTGGTTTATCCAATGCAGGAATGACGGCTACACCACCTCTTTCATTCACAAATTTTACAAGCTTAAGCATGTGTTCTCTTTCTTCATCACTATGTCTATATAAAAATGAAGCTGTACCATTTAAACCATTGTTTTCTGCCCATGAAGCCATAGCTAAATATACCTGACTTGAAGAGTATTCACTTTCTATTTGAGCATTTAATAATTTCTCTATTTTTTTATTCATTTTATCTTAATTTAAGTTCTTTATCAGAATATATTCAAAAATAAGAAATATAATTTAGTAATAAAATATATGTTATATTTATATAAAAAATCAAAATGCTGAATAAAATAAATTTAGAAAAAGTACTGTTTTTAGATATTGAAACAGTGCCTCAAGCCTATGAATTTGCTGAACTTGATGAAACTACTATTGAGTTATTTAATCAAAAAACACGTTTTCAACAAATGGATGGTAAATCACCTGAAGAAATATATGCAGAAAGAGGTGGAATACTCTCTGAATTTGGTAAAATTGTATGTATTTCAGTAGGATTTGTTAGAGAAACAGCAACAGGAAAAGAAATTCGATTAAAATCATTCTATCACGATGATGAAGAAACTTTACTAAAGCAATTTGCGCGTTTATTAAATGACCATTATAATACTCCATATCATTTATTATGTGGACATAATGCAAAAGAATTTGATTTTCCATACATAGCAAGAAGAATGTTAATAAATGGTATTCAACTCCCTGACATATTAAATATTGCAGGAAAGAAACCATGGGAAATTAGTCATTTAGACACAATGGAATTATGGAAATTTGGCGATTATAAGAATTACACATCATTAGCTTTATTATGCCATGTGTTTAAAATTCCAACACCTAAAGATGATATTAGTGGAGCTGATGTAGCAAAGGTTTACTATGAAGATAAAGATTTAGAAAGAATTAAATTATATTGCGAAAAAGATGTAGTTGCATTAATTCAACTCTTTTTAAAAATGAGATATGATGATTTGGTTAAAGAAGGAGATATTATTTATTCTTAGTGTACTAATTTTAGGATTATCAGCTTGTAAAAACGATACAAATACAGAAAATAAATTTGAAGAAGTAACTGAAATTTCAATTACTCATAAAATCACTCATTTTTTTAATGAAATTGAAAAATGGAATATGGATAATGTGGAACAAATTAATCAACTAGGAAAAGAAATTATTGATTTTGATTCTACACTTCAATTTTATCCAAACAATAATGACTTTGATTATGATTCATTTATTTTCAGCTCTTTACATAAAGAAAATTTAAATGTATTTAAAAATCATCCTTTTTTAGAGCATTATCAACCCTATCAATATTCAAATTACAAGGTTTGGAGAAAAGAAATTAATAACAAAAAATTATTAGATTTAAGTATTGAACCTCACCCTGTTTTACATTGGATTTTTGTAATCCGAAAAAGAAATCAAGAATAAAGGATTCTTATCCGTATATATCATTCAAAATACCCGCTAAACGAACACCTCCTTTTAAAAGTTGTTGTTTCATTATAGGCCAATTTACGTACATATACTTGTATTCCCAATATCTACCCTCTTCAAAATCATAAATATAAGGTCTTAAAGCTTGACATTCACTAACCCAATCATCAATGGTAGCACTTTGCCACTCATTTACCTGTGCTGGCGTTGGATGATTGATTATTTTAGTTAATTCAGTATAACTGTATAATTTACCATTAATGATATCACTATCCCAAACACGATGTAGGTTAGAATTTTCTCCAAACCAAGAAACTTTAATTGTATTTCCTCCTCTGTCGTCTACTCTTCCTACATGTAATGGTTGATGTAAATCACCCACAATATGAACCAATAACTTTAGATAAAATTGTTGATCTTCTAAAGATAAATCTGCAGATTTTAACAATCTAATTGCTGTGTTCATACCTACAATAGCATCACCTTTCGGATTAATATTACTCTCTCCATAAGTTAATCCATCAGGAATAGAAACATAATGATAAGCATTCAATGTATCATATCTTTCTATGTTATCAGATTTAATATCATCCATAAAATTAGATACTTCAGCTAAAGTATGATGTCCTAAAATTTTAGTAATTTGCTTCTGCGCCTTTGGAGTAAGATGATGCGATGCAACTTCTCCAACTACGCGATGCCCTAACAAGCCCCATGCACTCAAATAAGGAGATAAACTGAGTACGAAAACAAATAAAATAGTATTTAAAAAATATTTCATCTTTTCAAGTTTTTAACAAAACTAAACATTAACTCTGTATTGTATATTAAAAAAATGTTATATAAGTTTTAATATTGTGTATCTTTACTCTATCAATACAATTTTTCATTAGAATTCAATGAAAAATCAAAAATCTAGATAACAATACATGACAAAAAGAAAAAAAAGCACTAAAAAAAATAAAAAAGAAGTAGAACAAAACATACGAAAATTATTTCAAAATAGTGCAGATCAAAAATACACTACTAATGAAGTAAGTTCAATTCTTAAAATTTTTGATAAAAACTTAAAAAAACTCGTTCTAAGTATCCTTAACGACTTAAAAAAGGAAGGATTTTTACACGAATTACAGAGAGGTACATTTATTTTAAATGACAATTATAAAAATACTTTTGTAGGAACAGTTGATGCCACCTCAAAAGGAGCTGCTTACATTATTGTAGATGGATTAGATGAAGATATATACGTACGTCCAGAATATGTACAAAATGCATTAAACGGAGATATAGTTGAGGTTGAAATAAGACGTAAAACAAAAAATAGAATTGAAGGTGCAGTAGTTCGTATTATAGAAAGAAAAACACTTCAATTTGTAGGAACTTTAGAAGTGAAGCCAAAATTTGCTTTTTTAATTATAGACAATCCTAAAATAAATATGGATTTATACATTCCTAAAGAAAAATTAAGAGGAGCAAAAACAGGACAAAAAGTATTAGGTAAAATTACTTCATGGCCTAAAGGAGTAGAAAATCCATTTGGAGAAATTATTGAAATTTTAGGAGAACCTGGAAATAACGATACCGAAATGATGTCTATTTTATTGAAAAATGAATTCAATATCAAGTTTCCAGAAGCAGTTGAGAAAGAAGTAAAAAAGATTGGAATAGAATTAAATCCTGATGAAATAAAGAAAAGAAAAGATTTAAGAAATAAACTTACATTTACGATTGATCCATTTAATGCAAAAGATTTTGATGATGCCCTATCTTATGAAAAATTAGAAAATGGAAATATAGAAGTTGGTATTCATATTGCTGATGTAAGTTATTATGTTCAACCAGAAACAGCATTAGATGAAGAAGCTTTTAATAGAGGAAACTCCGTTTATTTAGAAGATAGAGTTATACCTATGCTACCTGAAGTACTTTCAAATGAAGTATGTTCTCTACGTCCTGATGAAGATAAATATGCATTTTCTGCAGTTTTTGAACTTAATAAAAATGGAAAAGTCATTAAAGAATGGTTTGGTAAAACTGTAATTTGCTCAAATAAGCGATTTACCTATGAAGATGCACAAAAAATTATAGAAGGTGAAACACATGAATATGCAGAAGCTATTTTAGGATTAGATAAAATAGCCAAAAAATTAAGAGAGAAAAGATTTAAAGATGGCGCATTAAATATTGAATCAGAGGAAATAAAATTCATTATTGATGACGATGGAAATCCAATTGGAGTAGCTACAAAAATAGCTAAAGATGCAAATAAACTCATAGAGGAGTTTATGCTTTTAACAAATCGAAGAATAGCTTTATTTTTAGGAAAAACCGATAAAGGTGCAACTAATCAATTTATTTATCGCTGTCATGATAAACCTGCAATCGAAAAGCTAAACACCTTCTCAGTTTTTATAGATAAATTTGGATATGATATTCAATTTGAAAATTTAGATTCTGTAGCCCAAAAGATCAATGCGTTTTTAGATAAAATTAAAAATACACCTGAATATGATTTAATACAATCAATGGTGATTAGATCAATGTCAAAAGCAGAATATCAAACCAATAATATAGGTCATTATGGACTTGCTTTTGATTATTACACTCACTTTACTTCGCCTATTAGACGTTATGCTGATTTAGTTGTTCACCGTATTTTATTCGACAAATTAGAAAATAAAAAAATAAATTATGGAAATAAACTAAATGAGATAAGTAAACACGTTTCAGTACAAGAAAGAAAGGCTATTGAAGCAGAAAGAGAGTCTAATAATTTTTTTCAAGCCAAGTACATGAAAGAAAAAATAGGAGAGGAATTTGAGGGCACAGTATCTGGATTAACTGATTTTGGAATGTTTGTTAGAATTAACGAAAATTATTGTGAAGGAATGATTGCTATGAATGATTTACCGGATGACAATTATTATTTTGATAATGAAAAGTTCCAAATTATTGGCAGAAACACAAAATTCAAATACAACTTTGGTGATCAAGTAAAAATAAAAGTAGAAAGTGTTGATTTATTAAAGAAACAAATCAATTTTACGATGATTTAAAGTGATAAAGCTAATTTTAATCAAAAGTAAAAACCAAAAAAAATGAATGTCTTAAAATAATTATCTATTTACTTATTTTAAGACATTCAAATTCTTTTAAATGCTAAATTAAATTTAACTTTTTCATTAATCCATCACGGTAAGAACCTCCGATTGGAATAAGTTTTTTATCATTTTCTAATTGTAAATTTGGATATTCGATAGAATAAATTTTATCAATTCTAACGATAAAAGAGCGATGAACTCTAATAAATTCAGTTTCTCCTAATTTAGAATAAATATCCTTCATTGTGGAATGAATTGTATAGCGTTTATCTACAGTATTAATGACTACATAATCCTTAAGAGCTTCCACAAAATAAATGTCCTTTGTATTCAGCTTGACTAACCTCGAGTTTGATTTTACGAAAATAAAATTTTGTGTTTCTTTTCCCTCTACAATGGTATAAAGATAATCTCTTTCTTTTTGAATTAATTTTTCTCGTTGTGACTTGTACAAAGCAATCTCAATAGAACTGTGTAAATCTATTTCTTTAAAAGGCTTTATAATATATCCATTTGGTTCTAAAATTTTAGCTTTTTCTATAGTAGCTTCATCGGCGTAGGCAGTTAAAAATATTACAGGAATTTCTAAGGTATTCTTAATAATTTCTGCTGCTTCAATACCATTCATGTCTCCTTTTAGCATAATATCAATAATCACAATGTCAGGTGACTTTGAAGATGCTAATTCAACAGCTTCTTCTCCCGTAGCAGTAGATCCAACAACTGTATATCCCAAACGATTTAAACTGTGCTGAATATCTTTAGAAATGATAGATTCATCCTCTACAACTAATACTTTAATTTTCGCCATTATATTATTTATATAAAATTCTAATTTTTAAGATTTGATTACAAAAAAGAAATATTCCACAAAAATATATAATTCTTCGACTAACCGACCATTTTAATAGATAAATTAAAAATTGTTTAGCTAAAATAATTATATTTTTAAGATTTTAGAAAGAAGATAACGAATTTATTTTCAAAAACAAAAATTAGATTTTTTCATCCATTAATTAATAAATAAAAAAAAGAAAAATTTAAAAAAATATTTACTACTATTATTATATTGTTGATATGTTGTATTACTTTTTTAGCTTTTACTTGTTTTTTACGATATCAACAAAATTAACTGCTTTTATAAACAAAATTTAAGTTATATAAATTTAATTTACAGTAAGTTATAATGTTATTAACATAATACAAAATTACAACAAATTGAATAAGTTTTTTTTAATTATTGTTAAAATTAATCATTTTTGAATGTGGATAGATTGGCATAAAAAATAACAACTTACTATTGACTTTCTCATTTCTATTTTTGATTGGAATTTTTTTAATAAAAAGCAAGAGAAACTTATTGAATGTTATACACAGAATTTTTTAAAATTGTTCATATCGTTGTAGATAAAAAAAATATTTAAAGCTAGTCTTTATTGGCTTTTTCAAAGGCGTAAAAAACTAATTGTTTATAAGTAATATGCAATGTTTATTGTTTAAATTTGTATAAAAATGATAAAGTTATGTTAAACAAAATTATTCCTATCGGATCAGATCATGCTGGATTCAAATTAAAACAAGAAATTATTAAATATTTCAAAGAGCAAGGCTACGAATTTAAGGATTTTGGTACACATTCAGAAGAAAGTATTGATTATCCAGATTATGGTCATCCAGTTGCACAATTTATAGAAGATAATGGTGGTTTAGGCATTGTTATTTGTGGAAGCGGTAATGGAATTAACATGACAGTAAATTCTCATAAGGGAATTAGAGGTGCATTATGCTGGAAAGAAGAAATCGCTGAATTAGCAAGAAAACACAATGATGCAAACATACTTTCTCTGCCAGGTAGATTTATTTCAGTGGAAGAAGGAATTAAAATTACAGAAGTATTTTTAAACACAGAATTTGAAGGAGGAAGACACCAAAGAAGAATTGATAAAATTAATTGTAAATAACAGGACTTTATTCGTTATCTAATAATTCCTCTACAAGATTTTGTATTTCTTTCTTACTTTGTTCGTACAACTCTCCAGTTCCTGGTCCTGAAAATCCTGTTTTAATTTTTACAACATCACCTTTTCTATTCAGAAAAATTGAAGTTGGAAATGCAGATACTCTATTCAACATAGAGAAGTCTTCTGATGCTTTATTGTTTGCTAAACCGTTTCCTAATACCATTAAATAAGGAATATCCGTATTTTCTTGATAACGCTTTAAACGAGCAACTTGGTCTTCAAATTTTTCAGGTCGTTCGTACCCAACAGAAATAATTTCTAAACCTTGATGATTATATTTTTCATATAATTCTTTAAAGAAAACTGTTTCATCCAAACAATTTGGACACCAAGTACCCATAATTTGAATAATTACAACTTTGTTTTCATAATTTGGATTCGGAAAATAAAAATCTTCACCTTCCATTGTTTTTAATTGAAGTTGAAAAGTATCTTTAACTAAATAGGTAAACTCATCTGTATCACCTAAAGTATAATTATCATCTCTAAAAGCGATCCACGAAGTACTTCCTTCATTTCTATTAATTAACGTCCCAAATAAAGTGTCGTTTTTAAGATGAGCTAAATAAATTGAAGCATGAGAACCATCAAAACTCGTAAGTATTAAGCTGTCCTTATCCATCATTCCTTTAAGAAAACGAGAATCACCCGAGCGTTTTAAAAAAGTACCTCTTACTTCATTTTCATTTTGAGTGAATTTACCTACTGCAGGGTATTCATTATCTGCGCCTGGTCTAAAAAGAGTTCTCCAATTTCCATCAACCGTAAATGTACTTTCTGTTTTTCTTTGTTCAGCCTTTTCTTTTCCTACATATCGAGCAGTAAAATCTAATTGAGAAGCTTCTCCAATATCAGGATTATAAAAGTAACCCGATAAATTACCTAATGAATCAATATTGAAATTAAAGTAATTAGGATAGGTAACAAAAGTAATCTGATAATTGTCTTGTTTCTTTTCTACTGTATTTAAAGGAACTATTTCTTCATCATTATAAATAATCCATTTTTGGTTTTCATCTACTGAAAAATCAAATAGAAGATCATAGCCTTGAATATTTAAACTTCCTTGCCAATATCCCTCTTCAAGCAAAGTAGTTTTCTCTTCTGATAAACTGTTTTCGCTGTTTTGACAAGAAAAGGTCAAAAACAACACACTAATAATAATGAATTGAGTATATTTCATCAGTTTTTTTTATATTATAATAGTATTAACATGCAATAGAAAGAATATGTTTTTCAAAGGTAGTATTTTTTTAATATTTACAAATATACTTATGTTGCAACCTTTTTAATCATAGATTAGTCTTGTAAGTAAGATGTAAAATGAATGATGAAACTCTTGTAAAGAAATGTGTTTCTGGAAACGACAAAGCTTATCGCGAGTTTTTTGATCGTTTCTCTCCTATAATGATGGGGGTAGCATTGCGTTATATGAAAGATACAGCATTAGCAGAAGACGTTCTTCAAGAAGGGTTTATTAAAGTATTTAATAATTTACATCGTTTTGAACATAAAGGTTCTTTGGAAGGCTGGGTAAGAAGAATAATTGTAAACACTGCTTTAGACCATATTCGAAAATATAAAAAAGAACAGTCAAATTTAGAATTAGACGATTCTCATTTTGAAGTGGTACAAAAAAGCGAAGTAATTAGTGAATTACAAGCAGAGGTACTTTTAAATATTGTAAAGGAATTACCAGATGGATATCGAATAGTATTTAATATGTACGCTATCGAAGGATATTCGCACAAGGAAATTGCAAAACAGTTGAAAATCTCTGAAAATACTTCAAAATCACAGTACTCAAGAGCAAAGGCCTTATTGAGAAAGTTGTTAGAAAAATATAATATTGAAAGATAGAGACGAAATAAAAGAATTGTTCCAAAAAGAATTAGGAAACTACAAAGCAAAAGTAAATCCTAATTTATGGAATGGCATTCAGGCTGGAATCAGTGCTACTGGAGTTACTGGTGCTACTGGTGCAGCTTCTGCTATGGCACTTTCTACCAAAATTATTATTGCTACAAGTGTGGCTGCAGCCATTGCTGTGGGAGTTACTCTATATTCAATATCAAATGATAATAATAAAACAGAAGCAACAGAACAAAACGAATTATTTGTTAAAGAAGACACATTAGAAAAAGAAACGCATCCGAAAGAAGAAAATGTTTCAGAAGTGATAAATGAAGTTAATTCTGTAGAAGAAAATGACCAAGGAGAAGAAAGTCAAAATAGTGATATCATAGAAAATGAACCACAATTTGAAGCAGAAGAAATAAATACGTCGAGTACTTTGACTCCACAGAATTCAACGACACAGGAAACAAAGACTGAAGAAATAAATACATTACCAATTGCTGATAATCCTCCGAGAGTTATAAATCAATCCTCAGTTGATCATAGCGTCATAACAGAGATTGAAGATGAGGTAATTAAAGAGGATGAAATAGATTTATCTAATGTGGCGATAAAACTGGAGAAAGAAAACAATCAAAACATTAAGTTTTATGCTGTAAAAGTGCCTGAAGGCGCAGAAGTAATTTGGGACTTTGGAGATGGAAGCTTTGATTATAATATTGAAACCCAACATTATTATTTTGATTCAGGCGAGTACAATGTGTCTTTAAAAGTTCAAATTGATGGGCAAGAAACGAATATAAATGAAAGAATAAGTGTCAAAATAAAAGGAGAAATTGGAGAATTACCTAACATTTTCACACCTAATGGAGATGGACATAACGACGAGTTCTTTGTAGAAACAAAACATTTAAAATCTTTCCAGTTAACAGTAATGGATGGACATCAAAATATTGTGTACTCTACACGTGATACAAATTTCAGATGGAATGGATTAGACAATCAAGGTCGACCTGTAAAAGACGGAAATTACATCTATGTAATCATGGCTGAAGACGAGGCGGGAAATACAATAAATAAATATCAGCAACTCACTATACAGCGATAAGCTTAATCACAGCAAAAGAAATAAAAAGTGAGTAAAAGAAATTATTTCCTGTAGTAGTTATAAACTATTCCCTGTTTTCTAAAAGATTATTCCGATATTTAGCCACCATTTTGGGATAATTTAATACATAAGTATAATGGAAGATTTTAATGCTAAATTAGTAGAAAAGCGAGAAGAAGCTTTATTGGGTGGTGGTGAGAAACGTATAGAAAATCAGCATAAAAAAGGAAAATTAACAGCCAGAGAAAGAATAGAATTGCTATTGGATGAAAATTCATTTCAGGAAATGGGGATGTTTGTTGAACATCGATCGCATGATTTTGGCTTAGAGAAACAAAAATACCCAGGAGATGGTGTTGTCACTGGATATGGAACCATTCACGGACGACCTGTTTATGTTTTTTCACAAGATTTTACAGTATTAGGAGGTTCATTATCTGAAACACATGCTGAAAAAATATGTAAGATTATGGATCTTGCATTAAAAACACAAACACCAGTTATAGGATTAAATGATTCCGGGGGAGCAAGAATTCAGGAAGGAGTGGTTTCCCTTGCAGGTTATGCAGACATATTTTATAGAAACACAAGAGCTTCTGGTGTAATTCCTCAAATTAGTGTAATTATGGGACCTTGTGCTGGAGGAGCAGTGTATTCGCCAGCTTTAACCGATTTTGTTTTTATGGTGGAGGAAACTTCATACATGTTTGTAACAGGTCCAAACGTGGTAAAAACGGTAACGCATGAAGAAGTTACTTCAGAAGATTTAGGAGGAGCAAAAGCGCATGCAGAGAAATCAGGAGTGAATCATTTTACAAGTCCTAATGACGTAACTGTATTAAAAGAAGTGAGGGATTTAATGACTTATTTACCTCAAAATTTTGAATCATTAGCACCTCATAAAAAGAATTTTAAATTTAATGCTAAAAAATTAGAAACAATATCTACTATTTTACCTGCAAATAATAATATTCCGTATGATATTCGTGAAGTGATTGATTGCATCATTGACGATGAATCATTTCGTGAAGTACATAAAGACTTTGCCACAAATATTGTTGTAGGTTTTGCCCGTATTGAAGGAAGAACCATTGGAGTTGTGGCGAATCAACCCGCATCATTGGCAGGAGTTTTAGACATTGATTCATCACGAAAAGGAGCTCGTTTTGTGCGTTTTTGCGATGCATTTAATATTCCGCTTTTAACCATTGAAGACGTGCCTGGGTTTTTGCCAGGAACAGATCAAGAGTGGAATGGTATTATTGCTCATGGAGCTAAGTTATTATACGCATTTAGCGAAGCTACTGTGCCGCGAGTAACTGTGATTACACGTAAAGCTTACGGAGGAGCATTTGATGTGATGAACTCTAAAAATATTGGAGCAGACTTTAATTTTGCTTGGCCAACAGCAGAAATTGCAGTGATGGGAGCCAAAGGAGCAGCAGAAATTATTTTTAAAAGAGAAATAGCTGAGGCTGCCGATCCTGTGGCAAAATTAGCTGAAAAAGAAGCTGAGTATGCAGATAAATTTGCCAACCCATACAGGGCTGCAGAAAGAGGTTTTGTGGATGATGTAATTTTACCTTCTGAAACAAGAAGCAAAGTAGTCAATGCTTTTAAAATATTAGAAAATAAAAAAGAAGATTTGCCAGCAAAAAAACACGGGAATATTCCAATGTAAAATAGGCAGTGAAATAATTCTAAATTAAAAAAGGAGTGCTGATTTTCTCAACACTCCTTTTGTTATTTGACTAAAATAGATTTATGAATTACTTTACTTTCTTTCTAAGCGTTCTTACAAATACTTTTGTGGCGTGTGCAAAAGATTCAGCAATTCGATGGTTTGTGTTGGGTATTCCCGCAGGATACATGTCTCCTATAGCTTTAGTACACAATACAGAAAGCAATATGTTCTCAGGATTGTTTGTTTCAACAACATCATAAATCACGGTTAACTTTGAATGTGATTTCATCACTCCACCGAACCATCCAGGGTAAATCCATTGAGGTCGTACAATAATTGTATACTTAGAATTATTGTCTAAAGGGTAATTTACTCCCTTTTAACTGTTTTTATTGGCTACATCAACAGTTTTATTAGGAATATTAACTGTTTTTGTTTCTTCCCAGTGATTTTCTAGCTTATCAATATCATCACCATCTTTGTCTTTTTTACGTTTTATTAGATATTCTTCCTCAGACATTTTTTCATTGTAAAAAGTAACTTCTGAAAAGTCAAATTGAAAATCGAAATCTTGAATTCCAACAAGATTTGTGTAACTACCTGAAACCACTTTGTACTTTTGACTATAGCTTACTAAGGGTAGTGTAATTAATGCAATAAATAATAGAGTTTAATTTTTAAAATTATTTCGGTAAATTTAATCTAATAATTAGTTTTATGATTTAAAAACAAAAAATATTATGTTATTCATTAACAATTCTTTACAACATATAAAGTATTATTTTCAATGATGAAAGATGGCTTAAAAGTTAGTTTGATTCAATGTAGGCAAGTAGAGGAAGATAAAGCCTTTAATTTAGCTCATTTTAAAAATTTATTAGTGCATACACAAAGTCAAACAGATCTTATTATTTTCCCTGAAATGTTTCAAACCGCTTTTAATATGAATGCTAAAGAAATGGCCGAAACAATGGAAGGAGAAAGTATGGTTTGGCTGAAGAAAATGGCTGTAAAATACAGTTGTGCAATGGTAGCTTCATTGATGATAAAAGAAGAAGGTAAGTATTTTAACAGAATGGTATTTGTTTTTCCTGATGGAACGGTAAGTCATTATGACAAGCGAAAACTATTTACTTTTTCTAGAGAAGAGCATTATTTTCATCCAGGTAATGAAAAGGTGATAGTAGAATACAAAGGCTGGAAAATTTTGTTGCAAGTTTGTTATGATTTGCGGTTCCCAGAAATTCAGCGAAACAAAGTAGATAAAGGAAACTACGATTACGACTTAATGATTAATGTAGCCAATTGGCCAGAGCAACGCATCACACATTGGAAAACACTTCTTCAAGCAAGAGCAATAGAAAATCAAGCGTATGTAATTGGTGTAAATCGAGTCGGAAAGGCTGTAAATAAACTAAATTATACTGGAGATTCTATGGTGGTTTCTCCATTAGGCAATGTTCAAAAAACAAAGGCTTTTGAAGAAGGTGTAATCAATGATGAAATTGAGGCTAAAATTTTAAAAGAAACGAGAGAGAAGTTACCTTTTTTAAAAGACCAATAAAAAAAGCTGCCTTAATACTTTAAGACAGCTTATGATAAGTTTAAGCAAGTATCTACAAAACTATTTTTTTGCTTCCTAATGCTTCTTTATTGGCGTTTTTCAATACTAAAAGTGTAATTCCTTTTGCGTTGTGAATAATGTTGTTTTCTCCTTCAGAAATTTTGTGTGTAGAGATTAACTTACCTGAAATTGAGTAAACTTCAATAGTTCCATCTACAGGGCTATCAATTTTAAGATTATTTTGAAGAGCTATAGCATTCCATGAGATTAATGATTCACTTTCAAGCCCTGAAGAATTATTGTCTTCATGAGGAACTCCTTCTATTTTAAGATAAGTAATACCTACAAACTCTTGAGAAGTTGTAGCAATAATCAATTCTTTCAACTCGATAAAATTAGCGTTGTTAAAGCTAAGTTCTAAAATGTTTTCACTGCCCGTGGCATCTGAAATACCACTAACTGTAAGATTGGTTCCACTGGTAGGAACAACAGTTACATCTAGCGCGTGTGTCGTTGATTGTGAGAACTTCATTGTCACTTTTAATTGAGCAAATTTGTTTCCATTTTGATTTGAAAACGCATAAGTTCCTGGGTGATTTTTTTGAATGTTTACTTTATCAGAGTTTGCAAATCCACCACCACCAATAGTCCATTCAGTATGGTCAAAATCATCATTTGCGCCATTTTGTTCTAAAATCACTTCATGCTGAGCATGAGTTAATCCGGATGTTAATAATACGCTTAATGTTAAAGTAGTAACATAATAAAGAATTTGTTTCATAATTTGATAGTTTATTAAAAATAATTTTTTTGCTAAAATAAAAGTATATTTAGTATAATATTACTATTTTTTTTAAAAATTCAATAGTTGATTGCTTTCAGGTATGAAATTGTGTTAACTTCCATCCAATTTTTATACAAGCACCACGTTTTATACGAAGTAAGTTGTAGAAGAAAAAAATGTAAAAACTATAAAAGCGAAGAATGAATCTTTACTCAAACAAACAAAAATGGAAAATTGTATTACTATTTATCGCTTTGATATTAGTAGGGGTTTCGCTTTATTTCTCTAACAACATTATTAAAGAGGTAGCAAAAAGAGAACGAGAACGCGTTACACAATGGGCAGATGCGTTAAAAAAACGAGCAGAATTAGTACGCTTAACCAACAAATCCTTTGATGAATTAAGAAGTAAAGAGTTAGGAGAAATGCAACTTTGGATAGACGCAACCAAAGAAATATCTAAAAAATCAGACTTAGACAGTCCACAATCTTATGATTTGCCGTTTTCAATTATTAACAGAAATAAAACCATACCAGTAATCGTACTTGATCAAGATGATAATGTTTCTACATATATAAATTTAGATTTTACCGTTGAGGAACTGAGAAGTGCTTTTCCTGAAGTAGATTCTTTAGAAATTCAAAAATTGTTTTCCGATTCTTTAGTGCGCTTGGCTTATAGTTGGGAGAAAGTCAATGAATCTTTTACCATTGAGGTATATGATGATTTATTTATGACCTATTTTTACCATGACTCTCGGAATATATTGCGCCTTGAGGAGGAAAGAGATTCCTTAATTAAAGCCTTTAATAAAGAATTAATTGAAAATGCTGAATTGGTTCCCGTTGTATTAATCGATAGCATAAGTCGAAACGTAATGGCTTCAAACCTGCCTGACAATAAAATCGACAGCCTAAATTTAGAAACAACACTTCGTGAACTTGAGAGTAAAAACACACCGATAAAAATATATTTTTCTGAGGATGAGGTGAGTTATGTGTATTATGCGCCAACTCCAGAACTTATACAGTTAAAATATTTTCCTTACATACAATTTTTAGTGATTGGGCTTTTTATTTTTATTGGATATATAATTTTCAGCACATTTCGAAAGGCGGAACAGAATCAAGTGTGGGCAGGTATGGCCAAGGAAACCGCGCACCAATTAGGCACGCCTATTTCATCTTTAATGGCTTGGGTACATCTTTTAGAGGAAATGGAGAGTACAAAAGACATTGCTAAAGAAATGAACAAAGATGTAGGGCGTTTAACACAAGTGAGCGAACGCTTTTCTAAAATTGGAGCTAGTACACAATTGGTTGATGTAGATATCGTTTTCACAGTTAAAAGTTGTTTAGAATATTTGCGTACGCGCTTTTCTGATAAAATTGACTTGACTTTTTACTCTTCTGATCAAGAAATTATTTTTCCTCATAATCCTTCTTTGCTCGAATGGGTGGTTGAAAATATATGTAAAAACTCCATTGATGCTATGGAAGGAGAGGGGAAGATAGCCGTAGAACTTACGCGTCAAAATGGACAAATTCATATTGATATTTCAGACAATGGAAAAGGAATGACAACTTCTCAACAAAGAAGTGTTTTCCAGCCAGGTTTTACTACTAAAAAAAGAGGCTGGGGCTTAGGTTTATCCTTATCAAAAAGGATTATTCACGAGTATCATAAAGGGAAATTAAAAGTGTTGCATTCCGAACCTAATGTAGGAACAACGTTTAGAATTACGCTGTTTTCTTAAAGAATAAATTTGTATATCAATAATAAAACAATTTGCTACTTTAGGCATTATTTACTATTTTTACTTTAATCAAAACGAACGATTTATGAAAAAACTTATTGTTTTAGGAGCTTACGCATCTTTGCTATTGCTTTTAGCGAATTGCGGTCCACACATTGGTAAAATTGTGACAAGCTACCCAGTTCCTACAAAAGAACAAGCACAAACTGAGTTTACATCAGAACAATTAGCGGAAGGAAGAAAAATTTGGCAATCTACCTGTGACCGATGCCATGATTTGCATCCAGAAACAAAGCATACGCCAGAAGGCTGGAATAAAACATTAAGACGAATGATTCATAAATCAAAACTTACCGAAGAAGAAGGTATTTTAGTACGTGCATATCTAATTGCAAATTCAAAATAAGCCGTTAATTACTGCCTTTTTGAAGCTCTTCAATCGCTATTTTTATTTCTTTATCATTTTTGTTAAAGATATAATATGCCCCTAATTCTAACCAGTTTTGGCGGGCTATTTCTGCTTTTAAGCTGGTGATAATCAGTTCTTTTGAGTGTTTGAATTGTGATTCATTAAAATTTACGTCGTATTTTTCTTTAGCATATTCAGTAAACTCATTTAACAGCTGATCACTCACAGTAAATTTGCGGTCAAATTCTTGAATGCTTTCGTATTGATTTAAATCGTTAAATCGAGCAAATTGATAGGCAAACTCATTGAAGGCACCAGAATATTGTAAACGTCTGTAATAAGAAGAACTGCCTGTTGTATCAAGAGGAACAAAAATATCAGGCATAATACCACCGCCGCCATATACTACTTTTCCTTTAGGCGTTGTAAATTTAAGAGAATCCACCATTAATGTGCTATCGACTTGGTACAACTCGCCTGATTCATATCGATTGATTTCATCCATGATATATTCATGATAATCTCCAGAATAAGGCTTTTGAATTCCTCTTCCTGTTGGAGTATAATATCTCGATACAGTAAGTCGTAAATTACTACCATCTTTAAGTGCAATATCTTGCTGAACTAAACCTTTTCCAAAAGATCTTCTTCCGATGATAATCCCTCTGTCATTATCTTGAATTGCTCCAGCCACAATTTCACTTGCAGATGCAGAGCTACCATTAATAATTATTGCCACACCAAGGTCGGGCATAAAAGTTTGTGTTTCTGCATAAATGGTTCGTTCAGGACTGTTTTTTCCTCGTGTAGAAACAATTGGAGTTCCTCTATCTAGAAAAGCTTCTAAAATAGAAACAGCAGTTCCTAAAACTCCTCCTCCATTATAACGCAAGTCAAAAACCAAATTTTTCATTCCTTGATTTTTAAGTTGAGTTAAAGCAGCATAAAATTCACCCGCAGATTGTAAACTAAATTGACTAAGCTTTAAGTATCCAATATCTTCTGTGAGCATATAGTATGCATTAACAGTTTCTAAAGGCACACTCCCTCGAATAATTGTCTTTTCAAACGTTTCTTCACCTCTCAAAATAGTCACTTCTACAGGAGAGCCTTCCTCGCCCTTAAGCATACTGCGAACTTTTTCATTGGTAAGACCCACATTAGCGATTTCTTCTCCATCTACCACAATAATTTGATCAAACTTCTTAATTCCAGCGTTAAATGCCGGTGAACCTTCTATGACATTCACAACATTTAAGGTGTCGTCATAGATAGTAAAGCGAATTCCAACTCCACCAAACCTCCCTTGAATACTTTCGTTTAACTCTGCTAAATCTTCTGCAGGAATATAATTTGAATGCGGATCTAAATCATGAAGTAAGTTTGTGATAGTTTTTTCAAAAATTTCCTTTTTATCAATTTCATCGACATACTCTTGGTCTAATACATAAATAATATCAGTTAACTTTTGTCCATAACTACTTCCTATTTTAATAGAATCATTAAAACTTTCCGTACGTGTTAAGGAAGCACCGATCATTATACCAATGGCGACAAGAAGGGTTCCAATAATGGGATATATTGCTTTGTTTTGATTATTCATTCAATATCTTTTATTTGCTCAACTTCTATTCCAGCTTGTATTAAAAACTCAACTCCAGCATCATCTTTGTATTTATTTATATAAACTACACGTTTGATTCCAGCTTGTAAAACTAACTTACTGCACTCTTTACAAGGCGATAAGGTTAGGTATAATGTAGAACCTGTACCTCCTTGTGTTGTTTTTGCTAATTTTAATATTGCATTAGCTTCTGCATGTAATACATACCAATGGGTTTTATTATTTTTATCTTCACAGTTATTATCAAAACCAGAGGGCGTTCCGTTGTACCCATCAGAGATAATTACTCCTTCCTTAACAATTAAAGCCCCTACTTGTTTGCGAGTACAGTGAGATAATTCTGCCCATGTTTTCGCCATGCGTAGGTATGCCTTATCGTAGCGAAGTTGCTTTTGTTTATTAACCATTGTCTATTTATTAATAAATTTATATCCCACACCTCGAATACTATGAAAAAACGATGGGTTTTTAGGGTCTGCTTCAAATAACTTTCGAAACGAAAGTATATAATTATCAATTGTTCTAGCGGTGGGCGTATAGTCTTTGCTCCAAAGTTGATCTAAAATAAAATCTCTTGACACAACTTCTCCTTCATGTTTATAAAAAAGCTCTAAAAGTTCAACTTCCCTTTTTGTGAGTTCTGTGATAAATCGATCGTCTTTTATTACATTGTAAGTGAGCAAATTAATCTCAAATTCGCCGATGTTTATTTGTTCTTTTTTTTGTGAAACACTACCATTATTTCGTTGAATTAAAATTTGAACGCGTAATAGTAACTCTTCTAAGTCGAAGGGTTTTCCTAAATAATCATCAGCTCCTAGTTTAAGGCCTTTAATTTTATCAGAAGAGTTTCCTTTTGCAGACATAAACAAAATTGGAGTGTCTGAAGCGCTTTTGTAGGCTTTACAAATTTCCCAACCGCTTACCTCAGGAAGCATTACATCGAGGATGATTAAGTCATAAGCGTGTACTTTTGAAGCATGTTGTAACGCTTTATCTCCTCTTTCAATGCAATCCACGCTATAGCCTTCAAGTTCGAGGTTTAGCTTCACTACATCACTTAGACTTTTTTCGTCCTCAACGAGCAGTATTTTACCCTGAGTGTCTGTCATGTTTATCGAAATGGTTGTTTTTTCTAATTAAGTAAAAATAAGTATAAATACATTTTTAACAAATTTACAAAAAAGGATTGGGATTAAAGGAAGGTATAGTGTTCAATTATTCTTTGAGTAGAATATTGATTCACTCAAAAATTGTTGCTGTTTTAGGTAATATCTAAGTCTTATTTCCTTTATTAAAAGTACATTTGTATTATTTTTGATTAATATTAAGCACAGAAGTATAAATTTATAAGCTATGGATAAACTAATTGCCCAATTTCCTAAACAAATAGCAGATGCAATTTCAATTGCACAAAAGGTTTCACTTTCTTTTCCCACAGGAGAGGTATTTGAGCATGTTGTTATTTGTGGAATGGGAGGTTCTGGAATTGGAGGGAAAATGATTAGCCGAATTTATGCCTGTGAAGCGAAAACTCCAATTGTCTTAGTTCAAGACTATACAATACCTTGTTTTGTAAATAATAAAACACTCGTTGTAGCTTCTTCTTATTCAGGAACAACAGAAGAAACATTGGCTGCAATTAAAATGGCAGAGGAAAGAGGAGCTACAATTGTTGGAATTAGTTCTGGAGGAGATTTAATGAAATTGTGTGAAGAAAAAGGATATAATTTTATTCGACTACCTAGCGGAAATCCACCGCGAAGTATGGTCGCTTTTTCTTTTATACAATTAATTCATATTTTGTCAAAAGCTAAAGTGTTAGAGGAAAACTCAATTGAAGCTTTATCGGGCTGTCGTGCTTTGTTAAATGCTGAATTGATGACCATTAAAAAAGAGGCAAAAGCTTTGGCTTCTCATCTATATCAAAAACAAGGGGTTATCTATTCAGACACCGATTCTGAAGCCGTAGCCATTAGAGCACGTCAACAATTTAATGAAAATAGTAAACAACTGGTATGGCATCACGTCGTACCAGAAATGAATCACAACGAACTTGTGGGCTGGGCTGGAGGTTCTAATCACTTTGCTGTCGTCTTTTTTGAATCACAGTTTGTACTCGATAGAAATAAAAAAAGGATGGCAATCAGTATGGAAATTATTAAAAACAAAACACCACATATCTTAACCATTAAAGGAAAAGGAAAATCTTTAGTGGAAGAACATTTCTATTTTTTCCATATTATCGATTGGGCTTCTGTTTTCTTATCTGAAATGAATGAGTGCGACCCAGTAGAAGTCAATGTGATTGATTATTTAAAAGGAAGTTTAAAAAAAGTATAATTGTGTCAACAAGTGTTATCCATAGAGATTTAGGACTTATAGATTATAAGCAAGCATGGGATATACAAGAGGATATTTTTAATCATACCGTACAACGAAAAATAGCAATTCGTAAAGGAGAAACAGAAGAGCAAACAGAAAATCACCTTTTGTTTTGTGAACATCCGCATGTGTATACACTTGGAAAAAGCGGAGATAGAACACATTTGTTAATGTCGGAGGAAAGATTGTCTGAAATTAACGCTACGTATTATAAAATTAATCGGGGAGGAGACATTACCTATCATGGACCAGGACAATTAGTTGTTTATCCAATTTTAGATTTAGAAACGTATTTTTTTACGGATATCCATAAATATATGCGTAGTTTGGAAGAGACCGTGATTTTGGTGTTGGAAGAATATGGCGTAAAAGGAGAAAGGGTAGACGGACAAACAGGAGTTTGGATTGATGCTCATACACCTCGAGAACGAAAGATTTGTGCAATGGGCGTGAAAGCTTCACGTTGGGTAACGATGCACGGAATTGGATTTAATATTAACACGAACCTAAATTACTTTAATTATATTATTCCTTGTGGAATTGAAGATAAAGGAGTAACTTCACTTGAGAAAGAACTTGGACATCCTGTTAAAATGGAAGAGGTTAAAGAAAAGTTCTTGCATCATTTTGCTACTATTTTTAATGTGAAGTATGTCAAAAAACAACAAATTTAAACGCTATTTTATCTTATTTATATCCTTGTTTATTCTCTTGAATATAGGAATCTTAGTGTTTAATAAAACTTATTTGTATAAAGGTCTTCAATCCACGTATTTAAAAGGAAGGACTGGACCAGGAATTTATGATTCAATTATCTTTCCAATTCGTGTGGCTCATGCTTCAAACTTACCTGAAAAATGGGAAACACACATTCCTACAAAAGAGTTGAGCCAAGAAGCTAAGAACCTATTAAATGAAACAAATACCACATCTTTTCTAATTGTGGAAAATGGAGAAATCATTCATGAATCATATTATGGCGACCATGATGTATATACAAAAAGTAACTCCTTTTCCATGGCAAAAAGTTTTATCGCTTTGATGATTGGCGTGGCAATTGATAGAAAAGAAATTCATGGATTTGACGATTTAATCAATGATTATCTACCTTTTGTTTTAGAGAATAGTGAGAAAGTAACTATTCGTGATTTATTAGGAATGTCGAGTGGTTTGAAATGGTCTGAAAGTGGAATAAATCCGTTTTCAGACAATGCAGAAGCATATTATACTTCAGATTTAGTATCTATGGTGAAAAACCTAAAATTTATAGACCAACCAGGAGAAGCTTTTGAATATAAAAGCGGAAATAGTCAAATTTTAGGATTTATCTTAGAAAAAGCTACGGGAATGCATCCTGCCGCATATTTTGAAAAGTATATTTGGTCTGAAATAGGTGCTGAAAATGATTTGTTATGGAGCTTAGATCATGTTGATGGTGTTGAAAAAACATTCTGCTGTGCTTATGCTACAACACGTGATTATGCTAAAATAGGTCAACTAATTTTAAATCAAGGAACTTGGAACGGGAGATTAGTAATTGAAAGCGCTACCTTAAATGAAATCATCACTGCGTATAATGAAAACACATCACATTACGGATTACACTTTTGGATTTATGAACATTCTAAGCATCCATCTGTTTATCTTAGAGGTATTTTAGGACAGTATATTATTGTTGTTCCGTCACTCAATGTGGTGATGGTGAGGACAGGACATAAAAGAAAAGGAAAGTATTCAACAACGGATGCGCAAAGTGATGTAAGCTCAACAGATAAAAATGATTATAAACAGCATCATCCGTTAGATTTATTTGATTATTTTTCGATTTTAAATGAAGTATTGAATAAGTAATTGATGCCATGAAAGAAAAGTTAATAGGACCTAAAATTGAAGGCGTGTCCGTAGCTGCAGTGTATGAGAAAGGTATTGATAATACGATGGTTTATAATGTGTATTTGATCAATGAAACAAATGAGTTTTTAGAACATGTAATGATTACTTCGAAAGGTTATGTGGTGAATGAAAAAACCTGCGAACGAATCGAAACGAATACATTGCGTAGACATGTGGAAATCGTGATTCCAGATTCTGTTGAAAAAATTGAGCCTATCATGGAAGAAGTTATGGGGCTAAACAACGAATACTGGGTAAGCTTTTGGATAGAAGACATACTTTATGATAAGAAGTATATTTTTCTGCCCGAAACGATTAATGAAAAAAACTTTATTAAAATTCCCGTGATTAACAAGCAAGGTGTGTTAATTGGATAGTTTTGAGAATATAATTCTTAAAAACACAAATTATATAGAAATCAAGGAATGTGAATCGCTTTGTTTGTGGTTTACCATTGAGGACAGGTTCCACAATTGTTTTTTGTACTTGCAAATATGGCGAAACCAATACTGATGTTGGGAGAAATAAAACCAACGGTTTGTTTTGCTGTCGTTGAAGAATTTGTTGCCAACATCAACTGTGATTGATTTAATAAACCACCATTTAAGCCCAATTGAAGGTAAATATATTGGAAAAAATCCATTCTAACTCCAATGTCTGCAGTGAGTGCAAATCCACTTAACGAAGTTAAATTTTTTGTTGTATAATAATCGTAGGTATATTCAGCATTAGTTAATATAATACCAGCTTTTAGCCCATAGAGGATATGCATTGCAAATTCAGCTCTTTTTGTTCTTCCTAACATATCATTTCGTTGAACTCCAAGAGAAATAATGTTCATTCCTCGCTGTTGAGCGATGTTAAATTGATCTCTGTTGAGTAAAATACTTTCTGAAACAGCACCATTGTATATTGAATTTGAGTTAGGAGAAAACACACCTTCTAATTCTACTTGTTGATTGTTTTTAAAAAAGGTATTATATCGATCAAAACTTGCTGTAATAGCCCATTTGTGCTTAATAAAGTATCCTAGTTTTGCACTGAACTGAGGCGAGCTCGATGTAAAATAAGACCCTAGCTTGGTATCCTCTTCATTGTCGCTCAAAGTGGTATTAAAAAGTGTGTATTTATATGTGTTCGACTCCACATTCACATCTGCTTTTGTATATACGCTACGGTTGTATCCAAATTGAGCAAAAATAGCCCCCTGACCATTTGTGTTGAGCTTTGTTTTACGCTGACTAAACAAAGGTTGCAGAGAAAATATAAACATAAATAAGAGAACAGAAAAGTACTTCATTGTCAAATGCTTTATGAGTTTATGCTTTGTGAATGTAACGCATTACTTCAAAGGTAATGGTTGTAAATAAAAGTTTTGAGTTTGCATTGCGTTCAACACTATAATGCGCTGTATTAAATAATGAATTAAAATCAATTACATTGTTTCCAGTAATAAATCGGGAAAAGTTTTTTAAAAAATCAGATTCTCCTGGTGAGGTTCTCATCAATTCATCATCTGTAAAGTTTTTCATTATGCTTTGTCGAATCATATATAAAGCATATTTAATAAAATGCTTTTGTTCCTCACGACCGAGTGTGGCCATACGTTCAGCCCAAGCCATCATTTCAAGCACATTTTTTTTGTAGCTAATACGCATCAATTCCACAAAATAATTGAAATTGGTATTTTCTTTTTCTTCTGATTGAAGAAGCTCCATGGCAATAGATAAGTCACCCGACGCTCGAGCCACCACGCTATGAAGAACTTCTTCATTCTTCCCTTCTTTTTGCGAAAGATAAAGCATTAAATCTTCATCACTCAGTTGTTTTACTTTCGTGATTTGAGTACGACTTAAAATTGTAGGTAAAATCGTGTCTTCACTTTCAACTAAAAGAATAAAAACAGTTTTATGAGGTGGCTCTTCAATGATTTTTAACAACTTGTTTGCACAAGCGGTATTCATTTCTTCGGCCATCCAAAGAATACTGATTTTGTATCCGCCGTCGAATGATTTAAAATTTAATTTTTTGATAATTTCTACACTTTGGTGTACGGAAATTATTGGATTTCTTCCTTTTTCATCAGATTGAGTAATCCATGTGTTTAAATCAAGATATGGATTTTCTAAAACTAAAGATTTCCACAATGGAAATTGAGGATCTGAGATTTTAGATTCCGACTGTACTGTTGGAAAAGTAAAATGTAAATCGGGATGTTCTAGTTTTTGTACTTTTTTACAGGCAGCACACACACCACAACTGTCTTCATTTTGTCTGTTTTCACAAAGTAAATACTGACTAAAAGCCAAAGCCAAAGGAAGACCTCCATATCCCATTTTTCCCAATAATAAATGAGCATGCGACACCCTATTATTAAGCGTGTCGTTGATAAAACGTTGTTTTAAATCATGATGTCCAATGATGTCTTTAAAAAGCATAGGATAAAGATAGTTATTTAAGATGAAATAGAAAGATATATTGCAAAAATGGAAATTAAAAAATTGAATTATTACGAAGTTTAAAAATTTTAAAGGAATATTTAGATGATTTCTGTTAGATAAAATCAATCTACTTTAATTTAATCTAACATCATGTGAGTATAATGTTGAAAGCGATTAAACAGCAGCTTATGCTTTTAAAGTTTGTGTTTTTCGACCAACATTTTTCGTTTTTTCTAAGTTTTTTTGTGTTTTTATTTTAATTGTACTTATATTAGAGCTTGCTCTTATGAAATAGCCTATATTTGAAAACGATTAAAATTATAATATATGAAAAAGAACTATATTTTAGTTGCTACTTTAGTGATTGGTATGTCTTTAACTCCAGTAGCAAATAGTTTAGCTTTACCTACAGATGTGGTAACAAACATAGCTAAAGCCGAAAATGCAGCATCGATTACAATTGATATTAACTACTTAGGCCAACCTTTAGAAGGTGTTTCTGCTTCTATTTTAAAAGACGGGAAAGTGATTGCAGAAGCAACAAGCAATTCCTCTGGTCAAGCGGTTCTTTCTGTTGATGACGTATCAATTGGCTCAGTTGATTTACAGATAAAAAAAGAAGGTTATCAAACTCAAATAATGTCTGGTCTTATTATTAAAGATAAGAGCAAATATTCGTTTGCAATGGTAAAAGGTACTGGGGTAATTACCACTGAAGTATCTACAGGTATACAAAAAATTGAAGAAAGATCAGAAGCTCAAATTGCACGTATTGCATCGCAAGAAGAAAAAGCAAGACAAGATGCCGAAAAAGCAGCACAGCAAGCAGAAAAACAAGTTGAGCGAGCACAAGCTTCTGCTGAAGATAGATTAAAAGAAGAAGAAGCTACAAAAGCGGCAGAAGCGGCAGCGGCAGAAGAAAGAGCAAGGGCTGAAGAAGCTAGAAAACGAGCTGAAGAGCTAGAAAGTCAATCAGCTACAGCAGCTCAGGAAGCAAAACAACGTGAAGAACAAGCGAAACAACGCGAAGCTCAATTGATAGAGTTAGAGACAAGACAAGCTGAAGAAGCAGCAGCAAAAGCAGCTGAAGCGGCTAGAAAACAAGCTCAAAAAGACGCAAAGAAAGCTGAAAAAGAAGCTAAAGCAGCGGCAAAAGAGCAAAAAAAGCAAGCTAAAGAACAAGCTAAGGCAGAGAAAGAAGCGGCAAAATTAGCTAAACAAAAAGCTAAGGAAGAAAAGGCAAAAGCCAAAGCTGAAAAGAAAGCGGCTAAAGAAGCTAAAAAAGAAAGAAAAGCGGCTGAAAAAGCAGCAAAACAAGCAGCTAAAGAAGCAAAGGCGGAAGAAAAATATACAAAGAGCCTTGAAAAACTTGTGAAAAAACAAGAGAAAGTATCATCTAAACGTGAGAAAATCAATAAATCACAAGCAAAGCTAGACAATAGAATCAGTAAAGGTAAGATTGATGCAGAAAAAGCAAGATCTTCTCAAGAAAAAATTGACAGTCAGCACGCTAAGTTAGATAAGCAGCTGAAAAAGATTACAGATGATATCGAAAAACTAAAAAGAAAACATAAAAAATAACAACTTTAAGTTTACGATTAGTAAAGGGACGCAAGTCCCTTTATTTGTTTTTCTTTAACCACCTCGCAAAAAATTATTATTTTGGCGGCTTAAAACGTCTTGTATGAAGTATATAGTTTTGTTGTTTTTGTTGTTGTTTACAAGCTACTTTAGCTTGGCTCAAAACGTTGAACCTTTTCAGATTTATAATAAGAAAGGAAGAAAGGTAAGTACTAAAAAGTTCTTTAAAGAATTAAGAAAAGGAGAAATTATTCTTTTTGGCGAATATCACGATAACGCACTTATCCATTGGTTGCAACTAAAAACTGCACAAAACCTTTATTCATATTTCCCAATTTCTTTGGGAGGTGAAATGTTTGAAACACATCAGCAAAAAGCTATTGACAGTTATTTAAATAATGAAATTGACCAAGTAGGACTGGATAGCATTATTCAACTATGGCCAAATTATAAAACGGATTATAAGCCATTACTTGACTTTGCAAAATATGAAAAAATCCCTTTTATTGCTACAAATATTCCACGTAAACATGCAAGTTTTGTATATAGAAATGGATTAGAAGCTTTAGAGAGTAAAATAGTAGAAGCAGACAAAGAATTGATTGCTCCATTGCCCATTGCTTATGACCCTAACCTTCCATGGTATCAAGCAATGAATGATATGATGGGGGCAGGACATGCAGTCACACCAAACTTTCCCAAAGCCCAAGCAATTAAAGATGCTACAATGGCACATTTTATTTATCAACATTATCAAAAAAGCCAACAACAATTTTTACATTTTAACGGAGATTATCACAGCAAAAATTTTGGAGGAATTTATTGGTACTTAAAAAAGTTAGATGAAAACCTCGATATAATAGTCGTTTCTACTGTAGAACAAGATGATGTGACAAAGTTGGAAGAAGAATATATCGGACAAGGAGATTTCATCATTGTGGTTGATTCAGAAATGACAAAAACCCATTAAATGTTACCTTATAATATTCAAAAAGGCGACACAATTGCTATTCTTGCGCCTGCTAAAAAAATAGAAGCAGAATTTATTGATTTTGCCGTTAAAACAATAGAAAAACAAGGGTTTAAAGCCGTTGTTTCAGATCATTGTTTAGGGGATAACAACTATTTTTCTGGGACGATTGAAGAACGCAAGATGGATTTTCAACGAGCACTTGACAACCCAAATATTCATGCAATTTTATGCGCTAGAGGTGGATATGGCTGTGTTCAAATTTTAGAAGAACTAAATTGGAAGAGTTTTTCTAAACACCCAAAATGGATAATTGGCTTTTCTGATGTGACTGTTTTTCATCTTAAAATAGCACAACTTGGATCGGCTTCAATTCATGGCACTATGCCACTTAATTTTAAGGAAAATACTAAAGAAGCCTTGTCTTCATTGTTTAAAGCAATTCAAGGTGAAAACTTAAACTATACTTGGAAATCAACAATAGAAAATGTTGAAGGTACAGCAGAAGGCGAGGTGATAGGCGGAAATTTGGCTGTACTTTGCGGATTGATAGGAACTCGACAACAACCCAACTTTACAGATAAAATTTTGTTTATTGAAGAGGTAGGAGAAGCGCTATATGCCATTGATCGGAGCTTGTATCAATTAAAAATGGCGGGGATTCTTGATAAAATAAAAGGATTAATCGTAGGAAGTGTGAGCGGAGTAAAAGATACACATCCACCATATAATATGACCCTTAGGGAAGTTGTTATTCTCCATTTTTTAAATCAACAGATTCCTATTGCTTTTGACTTCCCAGCAGGACATTGTGATGATAATCGAGCCCTTGTGTTGGGCAAGAAAAGCAAGTTAGAAGTTGGTTCTTTTTCTTCTACTTTAGCTGTTTTATAAAGTAATCGGGAAAGAAGAAAAGGAAAATTTATTATTGATTTTAGTATCAAAGATTTTTTTATAGAATAAAAACTTAATTTATATCTTTGAGTTTTATGGTTAACCTAGAGCAAAATATACTCTATATTTCTTTTGACGGAATGACGGACCCGTTGGGACAATCACAGGTTCTTCCATATATTTTTAAACTATCCAAAACCTATAAAATTCACTTAATTAGCTTTGAAAAAAAAGATCGTTTTCAACAAGAAAAAGATTTGATTTACAACTTGTGTGAAAAAAATAATATTGAATGGCACCCGATTTCTTATTCTACATCATTTAAAGGATTTTCTAGCCTGTATAACATTAAGAAAATGTTTAATAAAGCTGAAAAACTTCAAAAAAGACATCATTTTAAAATCATTCATTGCAGAAGTTATATAAGTGCTTTAGTAGGGTTAAAATTTAAACGGAAATACAACACAAGATTTTTGTTTGATATGCGGGGATTCTGGACAGATGAACGTGTAGAAGGAAAAATTTGGAACTTACAAAACCCCATTCACAAACTTGCTTATCGGTATTTTAAAAAGAAAGAAAAAGCATATTTTCAAGAATCAGACGCGATTGTTTCATTGACAAATAATGGGAAAGAGGAAATTTTATCTTGGCAATTAAATAATGTTTTTGATGCTAAAATAACAGTAATTCCGTGTTGTGTTGATATCGAGTTTTTTGTGCCCAATAAAGTTGAAAAAGAGGAAGTTGATGCGCTTAAAGCAAAGCTTGGAATAAATGAAAAAGAGTATGTTTTGGGCTATGTAGGCTCTATAGGCACGTGGTATATGTTGTCAGAAATGCTTGATTATTTTAAGGTGCTTTCTGAACAAGTTGAAAACACAAAACTTGTATTTATTACCACAGAATCTAAAGAAAAAATAAAACCTTTAGTACAAGAAAAAGGAATACCTGAAGAAAAAGTTATAGTTACAAAATGCCTTCACAAAGACGTTCCTAAATATATTTCTACATTTGACAGTTCAGTTTTCTTTATTCAACCGACTTATTCAAAAAAAGCATCCTCTCCAACTAAACAAGGAGAACTAATGGCTATGGGAATTCCCGTTGTTTGTAATACAGGAGTGGGCGACACAGATGAGGTAATTAAAACGTATGAATCAGGCGTTTTGGTTAATGATTTTACTGAGGAAGCTTATAAAAAAGCTGTGTTAGAAGTGATTGATACAAACTTTGATAAAGAAGCCATAAAGCAAGGAGCGTCCATGGTTTATGGATTAGATAAAGGAGTAGCTAGTTATTTCAATATTTATAAACGGTTGATAAATGGCTAAAATTCTTTTCATAACACCCTATCCTTATCAGCAAGCGCCATCTCAGCGTTTTCGTTTTGAACAATATGAAAAACTTCTCCAAGAGCAAGATCACGAGCTTTATTTTGCTTCATTTTATGACCATAAATCGTGGAAAATCATTTATGACCATGGTAAAGTATTGAAAAAGTCGCTTGCGATTGCTAAAGCAATTATTAAGCGAATGCAACTCATGTTTTTGTTGAAAAAATACGATTATATATTTATACATAGAGAAGTAGCGCCTTTAGGTCCGCCTTTTTTTGAGTTTGTCATAGCGAAGGTGTTAAAAAGAAAATATATTTATGATTTTGACGATGCGATTTGGCTTCCTAATTATAGTAATGCAAATGCTAAATTTCAAGGATTAAAAGCATATTGGAAAGTTAATTATGCGATGAAATGGGCGCATAGAATTACTGCGGGAAATGAATATTTAACTAATTATGCGCAGCAGTTTAATGCAAATGTGCAGTTGATTCCGACCACAATTGACACAAAAAATCATCATTTTATAAAAACAAATCATGAGGAGGGAAAAACAATTATTGGTTGGACAGGTTCACACTCTACAATTCGTTATTTAGATATGATTTTTCCGGTTATTAAAGAATTAGAAAAAACAGAAGATTTTGTTTTTAGAGTGATTTCAGACCAAGCACCTACATTTTCGTTAGATTCATTGGATTTTGTGAAGTGGAATAAGGAAACAGAGATAGAAGATTTATCCAAGATTCATATTGGTTTGATGCCACTTGTTGAAGATAAATGGTCGGAAGGAAAGTGTGGTTTTAAAGCATTGCAATACATGGCTTTAGGCATGGTTGCTGTAGTTTCACCTGTAGGCGTTAATAAAACCATTGTTCAGCACGGTGTAAATGGATATTTAGCCAACTCTGCCGAAGAATGGAAAGAAATTATATTGAAATTGCTAAAAAACCCACAAAAACGCAAAGAAATTGGCAAAAATGGTCGTCAACGCGTAGTTGAAGCGTATTCTGTAGAATCACAAAAAGATAAATATTTAGCTTTGTTTACTTCAGAAGAAGATTAATTACCACTTCATCACTATTTTACCAGTAGATTTTCCAGAACCTAAAAAGGCATGTGCTTCAGCAATTTTTTCTGCCGGATAAACTTTCCCAATCATAGGATTTATTTTTCCTTCTATGGCTTTTTCAACAACTTGTTCGAGGCAATCTTTCATGACTTTTGGTTTGTGGTCTGCAATGCGAAGCATATTCACCCCAATAAGACTTTTTGAAGTTCCCATTAAGGAAAAAGGAATAATTAAACCCATTTTTCTCACAAAGTTTAAGTCGGATAAAATGCCCCATTTTTTTCCTGCACGTTCGCTACCTCCAAAGAGTAGTAATCTTCCAGCAGGACCCAATAGTTTCCAATCTTTTTTAAAAGAAGCACCAGCCGCAGGATTAAACGAAAGATCCAGTTTTTTTCCATTTAAAAGTTTTTCAACTTGCTTTTCGTAGTCTTCCTTGTTATAGTTTATAATGTTTTTAACCCCTAAATCTTGTAAATAAGGGATTTTATCATCACTTCCTATTTTGGCAATGATATTCACCTTTTTTTCTTTTAAAAGTTGAATTAGTGCCGTTCCAACTCCACCAGCAGCTGCATGAATAAGTACATTGTCTCCCTCTAAGACTTGAGTTGCTACATGACTCATATAAAATGCAGTTACATATTGTGTGGCTAAACAAAGGGCTTTGTCGCCATCATAATCTCCGATTTCTGCAACTCCAAAATAATTTGCATTTACTATTTGACTATAGCCACCAAAACGAGTAAAAGCAACAACCCTTTTTCCAATCATTTCTTTGGGGATATTTTTTCCCACTTCCACGATTTTTCCAACGACTTCGTAGCCTAACACGCAAGGCAAAGGTGGTGCTTCACGATACAAACCATTTCGAGCCATCACATCAGCATAGTTTAATCCAAATCGTTCTACTTCAATTTGAACCTCATCTGCTAAAGGATTTTGAATTTCTACATTTGAGAAAGAAAAAGCTTCTTCTGCTCGACCATATTTTACGAGTTGAATCTGTTGTTTAGTCATGCTTGCTTTTTTTAGGTTTTTCTTTGGCACTAATTACAATCACAATTTCTCCTTTGGGAGGATTTTCTGTAAAATAAGCCAATAATTCAGTCGATGTTCCCCTGTGGTAAGTTTCATGAATTTTAGAAATTTCTCTTGCTACACAAATCTGGCGTTCTTCTTCTAAATATTCCTTTATTTCTGTTAAGGCTTTTATCAGTCGATGCGGAGATTCATATAGCACAATAGATCTTTTTTCTTCAGCTAGCATTTTCCACTTTGTTTGTCTGCCTTTTTTATGTGGTAAGAAACCCTCAAAAACGAAACTGTCGCAAGAGAATCCACTACCCACAATAGCGGGTATTATTGCCGAAGGACCAGGTAAACATATAATTTCAATGTCGTTTTCAATACAGGTGCGAATCAATAAAAAACCTGGATCAGAAATGGCAGGAGTGCCCGCATCTGAAACAATTGCCGCACCATTTGAAGCTTTAATTTGATCTACAATACGTGCCACACTTTTGTGTTCGTTGTGAATGTGGTGTGCAACCAATGGTTTTGAAATATCGTAATGTTTTAGAAGTTTTCCAGTGGTTCGAGTATCTTCTGCAAGAATAAAATCCACTTCTTTTAAGATGCGCAGAGAACGAAGTGTGATATCTTCTAAATTACCAATGGGTGTGGGAACAACGTATAGTTTACTCATATTTCTCTTCTTCAATGGCTGTAAAGTTAATTCAAATTATTGAATAGAAGAGTAGCAACTTTAGCTTGTGGAATTTTAAATAGCTAATTTTTCAATGGCTTCCACAATAGCCTCATCATCCACACCTAAACCTTCTTTTTGAAAGGTGAGTTCTCCATTTTGGTTAAATACGCTAATGATGTTGGAGTGAGAAAAGTCAATAGGAGAAATACGCTTATATCCCACACCTAACACCAAAGCAAATTCTCTTGTATCTTCTTCACTACCACGCAAGAAAACCCATTGATCATTATCCATTTGATTTTCTTTAGCAAATTCTTTCATGGTTTCAGGCGTATCAACTTCAGGGTCAATGCTTACAAAGACATACTTCACCTGTTTGTTTGTCTCCTCGTCTACAAGGGAATGAATTCTACGTACGTCTGCAATTAATCTTGGACAAGCAGCTTTACATTTTGTGTAAATCATGACGGCTACAATAATGTTTCCTCTTAAATCTTCCAACTTAATGTCTTCTCCGTTTTGATTGGTCCATTCTGAAGGTAAGTTATACACCGAAAGTTCAGGCAATTCACCTGTAAAGTCAGTGTCTCTTTCTGTTTTTAAGGACGTTTCGTCACTTGTTTCTTCAGACACACTATTACAACTGTTAAAAGCCATTATGCAAGTGCATAGCCCAACCATCAAGATTAATCTTTTCATTATTTTTTATTTTACAGATTTAGCACATCTAAACCCTAAGTTTCTTATTGAATATTTAGCTTTTATGCTCCCTCTGAAAGCATATCTCATAAAGGCGGCATAATTCATTAAATCAGTAGCGCCAACTGCAGCACCACCACAAAACAATTCGTTACTTCCTTCCAAGTCACCACGGGATTCACCAGACAACAAGACAGAATTAAAGTCATCTACCCATTCCCAAACTAAACCGTGCATGTCATAAACACCCCAGTAATTTTTAAAAGTACTTCCCACTTTTTGATTATATGCATTAGGTTTTTCATACCAACTTAAGATAAATTTGTTGTAATCTTCTTTAAGTCGTGCATCTGGGCTCGTTTCGTCTGCATTAGCAACATATTCCCATTCGTCGATTGTAGGTAGTCGTTTTCCTTGACATTCACAGTACTTTTTTGCAGCAAACCAAGACACATTTGTAACCGGAGCATCCATTAATTCTCCTTCTTTGAGCGTGAGATTAGTCTTAAATTGACTTAAATATTTTTCATCGGCATAAAGCGCGATAATATTTGATTTGTTCCATTGAGGATTGTCTTTTAAAAACTTGATAAAATCAGCATTCGTTACCGGATAAATATCAAGATAAAAATCATCAACATAAACTGTGGTAGAATCATTTCCATATAAAGGAATGTATGACCCTTTTTTAATTAAAGCCATGTTTTCTTCCTTTTGACTATAGCTAACTAAAGAACATAGCGTTATGAATACTACAATTAAAATTCTATAAAACATGGCTTTAAATTTACTTTATTAATTATTATAACTATTATTTACGAACATTTCTAACCATTTCAGTAGTTACTTCTGTACCGTTATTTCCCCAACTGTTATATACATAAGTTAATACGGCAGCAACCTCTTCATCAGTTAAGTTTTGTGCAGTCATGACGCTATTGTAAGTTTTTCCATTCACCACAATCTCACCACTCATTCCGCGTAAAACAATGTCAATAGCACGGTTTACATCTGCATTTAGATAATCTGCATTTGCTAACGGAGGGAAAGCATTTTCAATTCCTTCTCCATTGGCTTGGTGACAAGCAAAACAAGTTGAACCGTATAGTTTTTTACCAGCTTCCATTTTTTCTGCTTTTGTCATTTCTATAGCAGGTTTTTCCATTTTTTCTTCCACTGGCATAGACTGAATAGTTCCTCCTTCAGGTAGGTATATTCCTTCTTGAATTGTACCTGCAAAGATCTTTTTATTTTCTGGACCTGCTACATTTAATACAGCCAAAGCTCCTTTGTTAAAAGCTCTAAAGATAGAGTGATCAACCAAAACTAACTCTCCAGGAACATCTACTTTAAACTCAATCATTGAAGCTCCTCCTGCAGGAACCAATGTAGTTTGTACATCCTCATTAACCAAAGACCCTGCTTCTACAGTTACACGGTCAAATATTTCTCCAATTGCGTGAAAGGATGAAACTAAGTTAGGTCCACCATTTCCGAAGTAAATACGCACAGTTTCTCCTACATTAGCTTCTAAGGCATTATCACCTGTTAAAGCACCTACTTTTCCATTAAACACAACGTAATCTGCATTTTCTTCTACCGCTTTCTGCATGTCGAAAGGCTGAAGTCCTGCTTCACCGTATTTTCCTTTTGTATAGAAATCACCTTGCATTACATAGTATTCTCTATCAACAGGAGGTAATCCTTCTTCAGGTTCTATTAAAATTAAACCATACATCCCATTTGCGATGTGCATTCCAACAGGTGCCGTTGCACAGTGATATACATAAAGGCCTGGCTTTAAGGCTTTAAATGAGAAGGCGATTTCATGACCTGGTGCCACAAAAGAAGAGGCAGCTCCTCCTCCAGGACCCGTTACGGCATGAAGGTCAATGTTGTGAGGAAGCTTATTGTCGGGATGATTTTTCAAATGAAACTCAATCTCATCTCCCAGCTTTGCTCTAATAAAACTTCCTGGAACTGTTCCTCCAAAAGTCCAATACACATATTCTACTCCTGGTGCCATTTCTCCAACCTCTTCAATAATTTCCATCTCAACAATCAACTTAGTCGCTTTTCGATTTGCAGTTGATGGTGGAACAAAAGGTGGAGCAGTTAATTCAGCGACTAACTCACCTACAACCTCAATATCTTCTGATGCAGTTTTTTTTGCTTTTGGGGCTTCCGAATTACCGCTACAAGAAACCAAAAAACCTCCTGCAAACAGGGCTAAAAAAAGGTTGGTTTTTTTAAAATTCATAAATTGTTTTGCTTTTTTCATAATTGTTGTATAACTTGATTTCAGTAGTAAAGTTAATGATTAGTAATTAATTATAAGAATATATTTTCAAAAAAGGGTGATTCCTGTCAGAAATCATATAAAAAGACCCTTTTATCCCTCAATAAAGAAGATTTGCTGACGAAAATCAGTGTTTTTCATTTTTTTTGAATAGATTTTAAGCAAGTATAAAATCATCTTAGTAAGTTCAATTAGTAAATGCAACAAATGGGCATAAGAAATTGATTTTTTTCAAATGAAAGGGCACAAAGCCCTCTCATCCGAAATGGTAAAATTTCATTATTTTGTGTCCTCGACCAAAAGTTGC
>Ga0209075_1000232_pt1 | contig 52603 bp, 44 predicted proteins | sample Stecom2011_FD_187523 | JGI IMG/M metagenome (GOLD analysis project Ga0209075, IMG submission 187523) | Agricultural soil microbial communities from Utah to study Nitrogen management - Steer compost 2011 (SPAdes) (version 2) | ecosystem: Environmental > Terrestrial > Soil > Agricultural land...
GCCGGGGTTTCTCCTTCAGGTACAAGGTCTGGGGGATATTCGTAACGCAAACTGCCGGGCTCAAAGGTACATTGTTGAGCAATACGCAAAGATTCTTTCAGCCAGGTTTCGGGGAATAACCGCTGTAATACAGGTACTGGGCGCAGGTAGCGTTCACCATTCTGAAACAGGCAGTGGCCAGCGCTTTCCACGCTGGTGTGGTTGCGTAGGGCGGTGAGTACGTCTTGTAAGGGCTGGCGCTGCCGGTTGTGCATGTGAACTTCACCGGTGGCGGTAATCGGGCAGCGCAGCTGGTCGCTTAGCCAGCGGGCTCTGGCCAGTTGCTGTTCTTCGCCGGACTCCAGAGTGCGGGCTGCGGCAATCCAGAGGCGGTGTTCAAACAGGCGGAGTAACCATTCGCCGCAGGCTAGAGCCTGACCTGCACTGGCTTCATCTGATGAAGGCGGTAACCACAGGCACAGGCAATCATCCAGAGCATGGGTTTCCACGTCGCTATGGAAAAGCTGGTATTGCCCTTTTTCTGTTCTGCGTCTACCGGTGGTTATAAACTGGCAGAGCTGCCCGTAGCCTTTGCGGGTGCGGGCTAGAAGAATAAATCTGGGTGTGCAGGCGTCCGGAGGGGCGTTGTCTAGCTCAAACCAGCTACCGGTAATCAGCTTTACAGGGCTTTCTTTAAGTGCAGCCCAAGCCCGGGGTATGCCCGCAACCGAACAGGCATCGGTGATGGCCAGTGCTGTATAGCCAAGCTCTGCAGCGCGATCCGCAAGCTCGTGGGGGTGGGATGCCCCAGTCAGGAAGGTGAAGTTGCTGAAACAGAACAACTCGGCATAGGATGAAACACCCATTAGCCAAACCATCCATGTATGAACCAGCCTTCCCGGATATCACGGAAGACCCAGGCCAGTTGCCCGTTATTCAGTTGGGCGACGTAATAATCCCGGTGCACTCGCTGGCCATCCCACCAGCCCCCGCTGATCCTCTCCGGGCCAGTAAACCAGACTTTTGGGGTTTCCGTAAGCGGCTGCGGGCCGTGCAGTAGCCACAAGGGACGGCAAGGCAATTGGTTCGTTGCTGTTGTTGTTACCTGGTTCGTTCGGCGTACTTTTGAGGCGCTCCATGCCCATTCTGGTCGGTGATCTGCTCTGGGCGAGAGCTGTTTCATGGCGTTATCCCCAAGCCTTGCCTGCAATCGGCTCGCTAAGGTGTGCCAGGCTTCGTTCAGGTCTTGGTTTTCACCCAGAAGATCCTGCTTAAAAGGTGCCTCCCTCCCAAGGAATCGTTTAACAATAAGGCGCAGCGACATAACTGGAGCCTTGAGGGGCTGCTGTTCAAGTCGCAGGCTAACGAGGCTGAGAAAAGCTTCGGTTCGATGTTCGGGGCCTGATGTGCGGATGCGCAGGCGAGTTGGCTCTGTGTGCCGATGCTGAAGTTCTAACAGTAAACAGTCAGTATCCTGCTGGCGCCAACATAGGTCACTCTCCAACTCAGATAGCATGCGGCGCAATGGGAAAAGCAGCCCTTGTGACTGTTCAATATCCTGTACAAAATCTGCTTGTTGCCGAAAGTGATGTGGCGGTTGCCAGGGTGTTTGGGGATCAGGTCTGGAACCTCGAATTTTCTGGACATACGCCAGAGTTTCTGGGGAAAGCCGGCGCGCCATTTCTTTGGGTGGCAAGCTGAATACCTCGCCCAGAGTATTCAGGCCAAGCCGTTGCAGGCGCATGCAGGTGCGCCCGTCAAATTCCGCAGTTAATAAAGGCATCTTGCTAAGAGTTTGAAGGATGCTGGCTGTGTCGGAAGTGCATTCTCCCACACCGTTACGTGCAGTCAGTCGTGCTGCTAAAGGAGTGTGGCCTGTGCCCATCCAAGCGGTAAGCTGGCGCTCGTGTAGTACTTCTTCCAGCGTTCGCCAGGCTGCCGAAAGGCCACCGTATAACCGCTGTAGGCTGCCGATTTCAGCCAGTAAACCGTTTGGCGGAACCAGAACAATATGCGCCGCGTATCGGTAGAGCCAGCGTGCTTGGTCTTCCAGAATACGGGCTTCCTGCTGTTGGTCTGCCTTTATTATGCTTAGCTCTGGCACCAGATTGATGGCTGTTTTCAGGCGCATATTAGTACGGACACCCAGACCTTTGGCAGTTGGGCAGGCTTGCACTACTTTTTGCCCTGAGCCTTCTACAATCACTAGAGCAGACACGTGTTCACCGGATCGGCGAATATGGTCCAGTAGCAGGTGAGGGAAGTGCAGGTACAACCAGAGCATAGTGATTACCGGGCCATTGTGGGCCAGGGGCCTTGAACTATGCGGGGAGCTTCAGGGTGAAGCAGGCTTGCCCGGTGTGCCATGGCAAGGGAACAGCGCTGCCCGGGCCAGCTACCACGGCGCTTTAGTACGTTTACCTTCAGGCTTTGTTGATCATCGGGTTCCAGCTCAAGGCGCAAAGCAGCCGGGGAGTTCTGTTCGGCATAGTGGCGCTCGCGAAAAAGCACACAAACATTACTGCCAGCTTCGGCTGCTAGCTGTAAACGCCGGATTTCGCGGGCTGCCAGTTTTTTCGGCCAAGCCATCACTAACCCTGTAACCGGCGAGCGTAAACAGTTTTCCAGTGTCCATAGAAAATCGCCTTTGTCTTCGGTATGAATCATGATTATTTGATTCAGATCGATGCCTTCCCGTGTCAGCGCTGGTGCATAGGGCGTGTGTGGCGGGTTTAGCCAGAATACAGCTTTACCTGCCTGCGACAGCCTTTGCATTAATGGTATTAACAGGGTCAGCTCACCAATGCCGGGGGCATCCAGTAGGCATTCGCTCAAAGCACCGCGGGGCCAACCAAGGCCTCCGAGCTGGTTGTCTAGGGCCTGAAAGCCAGTTGGTTCGGCCGGTTGTGTGGTTTTATTGTGCTTGTGCCCCTGCCAGACGCGGGCGTCCTGCATTAGCGTGTTAAGAAGCTCGCTCATGATGCAATCTCGGAATACTGTTTAAATATACAGTATTCTGAAGAGCGTCCAATTTCAAGAAGTTGGTTGATAAAATGCTTAACTGGCTCCATGTTAGTTCAGTAGCGATGGCAAAAAACCAGATATTAGCTTGGAGGTTAAGCATGAGCGGACTGGCTGAGCAGCAATGTGAAGCGTGTAACGCGAGCGCCCCCAGAGTAACTGATGAAGAGGTGGCCGCCCTGCGCAAGAGCGTGCAAGATTGGGAAATTCTCAGTGTGGAAGGTGAAGATCAGTTACGAAAAACGTTTAAATTCCGGAATTTTGCGCAAGCTCTGGCATTTACCAATAAGGTAGGTGAGTTGGCTGAGGCAGAGAATCACCACCCGGCTATCTTGCTAGAGTACGGGAAGGCGACCATAAGCTGGTGGACCCATGCAATCGGCGGGCTGCACAAAAATGATTTTATCATGGCCGCGAGAACAGACTCTGCTTACCACTGATCGTCTTTTTTCTCTTGGGCTTCAAGTTCTGCCTTGCGCTTGCGGACCTTCTCCAGTTTATCTTCAGGAATATTCATCTTACTGGCTGAGTCCCGAAGCATGAATAAGCTGCCCAAGACCAGACCCAAGGCAGCGAGTATAAAAATCCAGCCTATCATTGGCATACGTTAGGCTCTCTTTTAGTTGGAGTGTTTTTCTTTACAGTGGAGTGTCTCCGCAAGATTGACGGAACATCCCATCTCTTATCAAGCATTATGGCAGTGTCTGCCCGGGCGTTAAAAGAGCTTGGCGCTGAAAGGGTTTATGCCAAGATTTTTGATGTGAACGTGGATTTGTCGAAGATCACCAACGGGCCGGTTTGAGGTTCAAGTACCGGCGCGGATACATTCGTCAGCAAACAAACAGCAACCAGAGAACATGTAACTATGGCCGATTCAAGCTACACCCCGCCCAAAGTCTGGAAGTGGGAATCTGCAAGCGGTGGTGCTTTTTCAAATATTAACCGCCCCATCGCTGGTCCGACCCACGATAAAGAGCTTCCTGTTGGTAAGCATCCCTTTCAGCTCTATTCATTGGCTACGCCAAACGGCGTGAAGGTTACGATAATGCTGGAAGAGCTATTGGAGCTGGGTATTAGTGAAGCCGAGTATGATGCGTGGTTAATCCGCATTAACGAAGGCGAACAGTTCGGTAGTGGCTTTGTAGGCGTTAACCCCAACTCCAAGATTCCGGCGTTGCTGGATCGCTCTCAGGATCCCGCTGTTCGAGTGTTTGAGTCTGGCTCCATTTTGCTTTATCTGGCGGAGAAGTTTGGTAAGTTTTTGCCATCGGATACTGCTGGCCGCACCGAAGCGCTTAACTGGCTATTCTGGCAAATGGGCAGCGCAGCGTTTGTGGGCGGAGGTTTTGGGCATTTCTTTGCTTATGCGCCTGAGAAGTACGAGTACCCGATTAATCGCTACACCATGGAAGTGAAACGGCAGCTGGATGTACTGGATCGTCAGTTGGCCGACAACCAATATATTGCTGGTAGTGAGTACACTATTGCTGATATGGCGGCATGGCCCTGGTATGGCGCACTGGTAACCAACGCTGTATACGATGCCGCAGAGTTCCTCGAAGCGCACACCTACACTAATGTAATGCGGTGGGCCTTGGAGCTTAAAAAGCGACCGGCTGTGCAGCGTGGACGAATGGTGAATCGCGCCTGGGGTGAGCCAGAAACCCAGCTCCATGAGCGTCACGATGCGAGCGATTTTGAGCACAAAACTCAGGACAAGCTTGGTGGATCTGCTGACAACTCTTGATTCCCGGGTGGTTAATCAACTCAGGCACTTATGATGACCTCTGATATTGCCTACATCGTTGGTTTGACAGCACTTGCCGGTATTTGCATTCCCCTTGGCGGATTACTGGCAAGGGTTGAACGCATCGGCCCCAACTGGCTGGAACAGGAGTTCCGGCACTTCCTGATTGCCTTGGGTGGTGGCATTTTGCTGGGCGCCGTGACCATAGTACTGATACCGGAAGGGCAGTCGAGTATCGGTAATTCGTTCTGGGCTATCCCAGCGATCATAGCTGGTGGCGTGCTGTTTTTCTGGGTAGAGCGAATGCTTGGCGTTCATCACCGGGAATCACCACAGCTAATGGGCGTAATGCTGGATTTTGTACCTGAAGCCGCCGCTTTGGGTGGGTTGATCATAGTAAACCCAAGCCTCGCGCCCTTGATGGCGGTGCTGATTGCTATGCAAAATCTGCCTGAGGGCTTTAACGCCTATCGAGAGTTTCTGGAAAAACCGGGTTATACACCAAGAAAAACACTGTCAGTAATGGCCGGTTTAGCAATGGCTGGCCCAGCCGCAGGGCTTCTTGGGTACTTTTTCTTGTCTGAGCAGCCCGTGGTTCTGGGAACTATCATGCTGGTGGCATCCGGCGGGATTCTCTATCTGATTTTTCAGGACATTGCGCCCCAGTCCCGATTGGACAAGCACTGGGGGCCTCCGCTTGGTGCGGTACTCGGATTTTGTTTGGCCTTGTTTAGCGATATGTTGGTTACGCAGGTTTGACTTACTTTGGCCTCCGATCACCCTCCATAATTTTCGCCACAAAAACCGACTTCCCATAGGTCTCGAACGACCACTTCATGGTGTCGGAGAGTGCTTTCATAACTTCGTCGTACTCGCCGAAAATTTCAGTACTCATGCGGCCCGCGATAACTTGCAGGCCGGTTTCTTCTAGCCGGGCAATGAGATCCCAGATGGGTTGCTTGTAATCATCCTTGAGGGGATAACAGCTCAGTTGTACAGACAGGAACATAAATGCCTCCGGTTTAACGATGGTGTCAGTAGCCCATGGCAGAAGATGTGCTGCGCCTTGGGTCGGCGCCGCCGTATAGCGTGCCGTCTTCTCCAATCATAATGCTTTGAATGGCGCCCATAGCCGAGTTAGTCACCACTTTGTGGCCGCGGCTTTCCAGCAGGTTCACTGTGTCTGCACTGATGCCTTGTTCGATTCGGATTTCATCTGGCAGCCATTGATGGTGAATGCGGGGCGCATTGACGGCGGTTTGTATATTCATGCCGTGGTCAATCACATTCATGATGACTTGGAGAGTCGTGGTGATAATCCGCGAGCCACCCGGGCTGCCGGTGACCAGAAAGTTGCGGTCATCTTTGCGAACAATGGTCGGCGACATGGAACTGAGCATGCGCTTGCCAGGCTCCACTTTGTTCGCTGCACCGCCGATCAGACCGTAGGCATTGGGTACGCCCGGCTTGGCGCTAAAATCGTCCATTTCGTTGTTGAGCAAAAAGCCCGCGCCTTCAACGGTAATGCCCGAGCCGTAACTGAAGTTGATGGTGTAGGTGTTTGATACGGCATTGCCCCATTTATCGACAACCGAAAAATGCGTGGTTTCAGGGCTTTCATAGCTTGCAGGCTGGCCCGGGCGCACGTCGCTTGCGGGACGGGCCTTGTCCGGCTTGATGCCTTGCCGCAACTCTGTTGCATAAGATTTGCTGGTCAGGCCCATAAGAGGCACGTCTACATAATCTGTATCGCCCAAATATTCCGAACGGTCGGCATAGGCGAGCTTCATGGCTTCTGCCATGTAGTGAATGGTGTCAGCCGAGTTGTGTCCAAGCTTAGTGATCGGAAACCCTTCAAGAATATTCAGTATTTGTACAATGTGCGTGCCGCCGGACGAGGGCGGTGACATAGAGTAGATGTCGTAACCCCGGTAGTTTCCATGCACCGGCGTGCGAATAACCGGCTGGTAGTCCTCAAGATCCTTCGAGGTGATGAGGCCGCCATGCCTCTCCATTTCTTCCACAATCAATCTTGCGGTTTCACCTTCATAAAAGCCTTTTACACCCTCATCGGCAATACGTTGCAGGGTGGCGGCCAATTCTGGCTGGCGGAAGCGCTCACCGGCTTGCCAGGCAGATCCGTCTTCTTTGTAAAAGGTTGCCTGAGTTGCAGGCCAACGCTGAAGACGTTCCCGTGCCTGCTCAAGCCCTTCACTAAAACGCTGAGGAACCACAAAGCCATCTTTGGCTAGTTTGATGGCAGGTGCCAGTGCCTCTTTCAAGGGAAGAGTGCCGTGACGTTCCAATGCCAGAGCGAGCCCCGCAACAGTGCCGGGAACGCCTGCGGCTAGATGGGTAAACCGGCTGCGGTCCTTTACTACCTCTCCTGAAGCGTCTTGGTACATGGTTTCGGTAGCGCCTGAGGGTGCTTTTTCGCGGTAATCTATAGCTTCCGGCTCGGAGCCGTCGCCTTTGGATATCAGCATGAAGCCACCGCCGCCGATGTTTCCGGACCTTGGCTGGGTGACGGCCAAGGCAAACCCGGCCGTTACCGCCGCATCTACGGCGTTGCCACCGTTTTTCAGCACGTTTAACGCTACCTCGGTGGCTAAGGTGTGGCTAGTCGCCACCATGCCGTTACGTGCGCTGGCAGGATGAAAGCGCTCGCCTTCGAGAATGGCTTGGCTAAGGACCGGCGTTGCCAGAGTTGTAAGGCAGAGGCTTAGGGTTAGTACGCGTAAGGCGCTTGAGCGCCCGGTAAGGCGGGTTTTTCCTGATTGCTGGTGTAGGTCTCTGTCCATGTCTCCACTCCTCGTTTCTGATGATCATATAGGCTATGATAGCCCGTCATTTTATAGGGTGCGTACCGCTAACCTTGGTTCCTTTTCGAGCTGCCGTTTCTGGTAATGGTTTCCGTCGCATCTGCTTTCCCGTTTTTCAGTTAAGGAAAGGCTTTCATGGAGCATACCTATCGTCTTGTGATTTCTTGCCCGGATGGGGTGGGAATTGTCGCCAAGGTGAGTAATTTTCTGTCCACTTACAATGGCTGGATAACCGAAGCAAGCCACCACTCCGACACTCACAGTGGTTGGTTTTTCATGCGTCACGAAATTAAAGCCGAGTCTATTCCGTTTGGTCTTGAGCAGTTCCGTGCTGCATTTGCGCCGATTGCCCGGGAATTCGATATGAATTGGCATATCGCCGATTCGGCCCAGCCCAAAAAAGTGATTCTCATGTGCAGTAAGGAGTCCCACTGTGTGGCCGACCTCCTGTACCGTTGGCACAGCAACGAAATCAACGCGGAAATTGTTGCGGTTATCTCCAATCATGACGATTTACGCCCTATGGTGGAGTGGCACGGTATTCCATACCATCACATTCCGGTGGGTAAGGCTAACCGTGACGAAGCATTCGCCCAAATTGACGAACTTTTCCAGAATTATGAAGCCGATGTAGTGGTGCTTGCGCGCTATATGCAGATTTTACCTGCGGAGCTTTGTGCAAAGTATTCTGGCAAGGTGATCAACATACACCATAGCTTTCTACCATCCTTTGCCGGAGCGCGGCCCTATCATCAGGCGTACAGTCGCGGAGTGAAGTTGATTGGTGCTACCTGTCATTACGTGACTCAGGATCTTGACGAGGGCCCGATTATTGAGCAGGACGTTATACGCATTAATCACAGCGATACCATCGAAGACATGGTGCGTCTGGGTAAGGATGTAGAGAAAAATGTTCTTGCCCGGGGATTGCGCTCTCATATCGAAGATCGTGTGATTACCCACGAAAACAAGACAGTAGTATTTGATTAAGGCTGCCTCACAGATGCCCTTGAAGGGCGTGACTGTGCTAGAATCGGCGGCTTGATGAAGAATAACTACGGGGCCCAGAAGCTGCCCTAAACGACTTCCAGATAACGCAAAGGAACCTTTCTCGATGGGTGAATTAGCCAAAGAGATCCTGCCGGTCAATATTGAAGACGAACTGAAGCAGTCTTACCTGGATTACGCCATGAGCGTCATCGTCGGGCGAGCGCTTCCTGACGTGCGGGATGGCCTCAAGCCGGTTCACCGTCGTGTTCTGTTCGCTATGTCCGAACTGAACAACGACTGGAACAAGGCCTACAAGAAGTCTGCCCGTGTGGTGGGTGATGTTATTGGTAAATACCACCCGCACGGTGACTCTGCTGTTTACGACACCATCGTTCGTATGGCTCAGCCTTTCTCTCTGCGGTATCCGCTGGTAGATGGTCAGGGCAACTTTGGTTCTATCGACGGTGATAACGCGGCAGCCATGCGTTACACCGAAATCCGTATGAAGAAAATTGCCCACTCGTTGCTGGCGGATCTCGATAAAGAAACCGTAGATTTTGTCGACAACTACGACGGCACAGAGCGTATTCCAGAGGTTATGCCTACCCGGGTTCCTAACCTGCTGGTGAATGGCTCCTCCGGTATCGCTGTAGGTATGGCGACCAATATTCCGCCCCATAACCTGACAGAAGTGGTTAACGGTTGTTTGGCGCTGATTGATAATCCGGATCTCACCTGTGATGAACTAATGGAGTTCATTCCGGGCCCGGATTTCCCGACCGAAGGCATTATCAATGGCCGTGCCGGCATTGTTGAAGCCTATCGCACCGGTCGTGGCCGCATTTACATTCGCGCCCGCCACGAGATTGAAACCGACAAGAAGACCAACCGCGACGCCATCATCATTACCGAGCTGCCGTATCAGCTGAACAAGGCCCGTCTGATCGAAAAGATCGCCGAGCTGGTGAAGGAAAAGCGTCTGGAAGGTATTGCCGAGCTGCGGGACGAGTCCAACAAGGAAGGTATCCGCATCTTTATCGAGTTGCGCCGTGGTGAAAATCCGGAGGTTGTGGTCAACAACCTGTTCAAGCACACCCAGTTGCAGACGGTATTCGGCATCAACATGGTTGCGCTGATCAACGGCGAGCCACGAATCCTGAATCTCAAGGAAATGCTGGATGCGTTCGTGCGCCACCGCCGTGAAGTGGTGACCCGCCGTACCATCTTTGAGCTGCGTAAAGCCCGCGAGCGTGGCCACATTCTTGAAGGCCTGACTGTAGCACTGGCCAACATCGATGAGATGATCGAACTGATCAAGGCCTCCCCAAGCTCAGTAGAAGCCAAAGAGAAGCTGATGGCCCGCGGCTGGGCGCCGGGTGACGTAATGGCGATGCTTGAGCGAGCCGGCGAAGACGCTTGCCGCCCGGACGATCTGCCGGAAATCTACGGCCTGCGTGACGGCCTGTACTTTATGTCTCCGGAGCAGACTCAGGCGATCCTGGACATGCGTCTGCACCGTCTGACCGGTCTGGAAACTGAAAAGCTCCAGAACGAGTACAAGGAAATCCTTGAGAAAATTGCCGGACTGCTGGAAATCTTAGGTGACCCGGATCGCTTGATGCAGGTTATCCGTGAGGAACTGGAAGCCGTAGTAGAAGAGTTTGGTGATGAGCGTCGTACAGAAATAACCAGCTCCCAGCGTGATCTTACGATCGCCGATCTGATTGATGAAGAAGAACTGGTTGTCACGATTTCTCACAGTGGTTACGCCAAGACTCAAGCGGTTGAGGATTATCAGGCCCAGCGCCGTGGTGGCCGTGGTAAAGCTGCGACTTCCATGAAAGACGAAGATTTCGTTGAAAAGCTACTGGTCGCTAACTCCCACGACACCATTTTGTGCTTCTCCAACCGTGGCAAGGTGTACTGGTTGCGCGTGTTCGAGATTCCCCGCGCCAGCCGCGCATCTCGTGGTAGGCCGATGGTAAATATTCTGCCGTTGGATGAAGGTGAGCGTATTACCACCTTCCTGCCGGTGCGCGATTATCCGGAAAACCAGTTTGTTCTGATGGCAACGTCTGCGGGCGTCGTTAAGAAAACACCTTTGCCGAACTTCTCACGCCCGCGGAGCAGTGGTTTGATTGCCTTGTCTCTTGATGAAGGCGATACGCTGATTGGCGCTGCGATTACCGAAGGCGATGCTGAAATCATGCTGTTCTCTACAGCAGGTAAAGCGGTTCGTTTCAACGAAGAAGCCGTTCGCCCGCTAAGTCGAACTGCCCGTGGTGTGCGTGGTATCAGAATGCCAGAAGGGCATCATGTTGTGTCTTTGATCATTCCTCAGGAAGGCGGAGTTATTCTGACAGCCAGCGAGAATGGTTACGGCAAGCGGACTGCGCTTGAAGAGTTCCCAACGTACGGTCGTGGCAGCCAAGGCGTTATTGCTATGCAATGCTCCGAGCGTAACGGCAATCTTGTCACCGCGTTGCAGTTATTCGAGGGCGACGAGATGATGCTGATTTCCGACAAGGGCACGCTGGTTCGTACCCGTACGGATGAAGTATCGGTTCTTAGCCGGAACACGCAAGGTGTGCGCCTGATCAGGTTGAGTCAGGAAGACGAGCGTTTGGTAGGTGTTGAGCGAATTGCCGAAACCGACGATGACGACATGGAAGATGCCTCAACAGATGAAAGCGCAAACAACAGTCCGGAACAGGATGCTGGCCAGGAATAAGCCGGCACTGCCGAACTCCGAATCCGCAAGACGTGAGAGACCACAGGAACATGAGCAGGGCGTATAACTTTTGTGCAGGTCCGGCAACCTTGCCGGAAAGTGTGCTGGCACAGGCACGGGATGAAATGCTGGACTGGCGTGGCACGGGCATGTCGGTAATGGAAATGAGCCATCGCAGTGATGAGTTTGTGGAAATTGCCGAAATGGCCGAGCAAGATCTGCGTGAATTGGCCGGAGTATCAGATGATTACGCTGTACTCTTCATGCAGGGCGGAGCTTCCAGCCAGTTCTCCACCATTCCTTTAAACCTGTTGGGCGACAAAACGTCTGCGGATTACGTTAATACTGGCATCTGGTCGAAGAAAGCCATTGCCGAGGCTAAGCGCTATGCCGATGTAAATGTGGTTGCCAGTTCGGAAGAGGGCGGCTTTGTCAATATTCCCGATCAAGCGTCGTGGCAGACCAGCACCGATGCGGCTTACTTGCACTACACACCGAACGAAACCATCGGTGGTCTGGAGTATGGCTTTATTCCCGACAGCGGCATGGTGCCCTTGGTAGCAGATATGTCATCCACCATGCTTTCGCGCCCGGTTGATGTGTCCAAGTTTGGTCTGATTTACGCTGGCGCCCAAAAGAATATCGGCCCTTCCGGGCTGGTTGTGGTCATTATTCGGAAAGACCTTCTGGGCAAAGCCCGAAAGGAAACGCCGACCATGATGAACTATCAGGTGATTGCGGATAACGGCTCCATGTACAACACGCCAGCGACTTACTCTTGGTATCTCGCGGGTCTGGTATTCAAGTGGTTGAAAGCTCAGGGCGGTGTAAAAGCCATGGGTGAGATAAACCGAAGGAAAGCAGAAAAACTGTACGGTTTCATCGATGCTAATGAATTTTACGCCAACCCTATCGACCCGCGCTTCCGTTCTTGGATGAATATACCCTTCACGCTGCAGGATGATGGCTTGAATGCTGCCTTCCTTAAGGGTGCCGACGCTCGGGGCTTACTCAATCTGGCGGGGCACCGTTCCGTGGGAGGTATGCGTGCCAGCATCTATAACGCCATGCCAGAAGCTGGTGTGGATGCGCTGATTCAGTATATGACAGAGTTTGCGAAGGAGCGGGGCTGACCATGAGCGATGAGCAGATCCGCCTCGGAGAACTACGGGAAGAAATAGACAGCCTTGATCAGAAGATCATGGAACTGATCAGTGCCCGTGCGAAATGCGCGCAGGAAGTGGCCCATGTAAAAATGGAAGCCAACCCCGGTGAAGATGTGTTTTTTTACCGTCCTGAGCGTGAGGCTCAGGTGCTGCGCCGCATAAAAGAAGCTAACCCGGGGCCATTGCCAGGCGAAGAGATGGCCCGGTTGTTTCGCGAAATTATGTCGGCTTGTCTGGCGCTAGAAAAGCCCATGCATATTGCCTTCTTGGGACCTGTCGGCACTTTTACCCAGGCGGCAGCGCTCAAACATTTCGGGCATTCTGTTGTTAGTGTGCCTTTGCCTGCCATTGATGCCGTTTTCCGCGAAGTCGCGTCCGGCGCTGCCCACTATGGAGTGGTGCCGGTTGAAAACTCCACGGAAGGTATGATCAATCACACGCTTGATATGTTCATGTCCTCACCGCTGAAGATTTGCGGCGAGGTTCAGCTGAGAATTCACCATCATCTTTTGGTGTCACCTGAATTCCGCGATCAAGAAATAACACGCATTTATTCGCACCAGCAGTCATTTGCCCAATGCCGCCAGTGGTTGGATACCCACCGTTACGGTGTTGAGCGGGTAACGGTTTCCAGTAACGCCGAAGCTGCGCGCCGCGCTGCGCAGGAGCCGGGTACCGCTGCGATAGCAGGTGATATGGCGGCCGAGCTATACGGCTTAGAGAAGCTTGCGAATAGCATTGAAGACCGCCCGGATAACACCACGCGGTTCCTCATTATCGGCCGGGAAGAAGTACCGGCCAGCGGGCATGATAAGTCATCGATACTTGTTTCAATGAGAAATAAACCCGGTGCACTGTATCAGCTATTGGAGCCGTTTCACCGTCACGGCATCAGTCTTACGCGGATCGAAACCCGGCCATCACCCAGTGGTACCTGGGCCTATGTTTTTTATATTGATTTTGAAGGGCACATGGATGACGAGCAGGCCAGAAAAGTGCTTGCGGAAGTAGATGAAGAAGCTGTCGAACTCAAACGTTTGGGCTCCTATCCCATCGGTGTACTTTAAAATTGATCTGGCACGTGAATAGCATCGGAATTCAGGCGGTTTAAGGAAGGTATATGGCCATCGATTATCAGAGTCTTGCGGTAAAAGGCGTTCAGGCTTTGTCTCCCTATCAGCCGGGCAAACCTATTAGCGAGCTGGCTCGTCAATTGGGTCTAGACCCGGCTGCGATCATCAAGCTTGCGAGCAACGAGAATCCATTGGGCCCCAGTAAAATAGCTATTGCGGCGGCTGAAACAGCCTTGTCCGAGCTTTGCCTATACCCCGATGGCAACGGGTTTGACCTCAAACAGAAGCTGTCCAAGCGCCTTGGGGTTGGTGCTGGTCAGATCACACTAGGCAATGGCTCCAACGATGTGCTTGAAGTCATTGCGCGCTGCTTTGCGGACGCCAGTTCCGAGGTTGTCTTTTCCCAGTATGCGTTTGCCGTTTATCCGATTGTTACTCAAGCTATTGGTGCCACAGCGGTCTCTGTAACGGCTAAAGACTGGGGCCACGACCTTGATGCCATGGCGGCGGCAGTAACCGAGCGCACGCGGCTGGTATTTGTGGCGAACCCGAACAATCCTACGGGAACCGTGCACGACTCACACGCCATTGAAGCGTTTCTCGACAAAATTCCGCAAAATGTTCTCGTGGTTTTAGACGAAGCCTACTGCGAATACATGACCGGAGAAAAAGATCCGGATGGTGTTGCGCTTCTAAGCCGTTTCCCCAACCTAATTGTGTGTCGTACTTTTTCCAAAGCTTGGGGGCTCGCGGCTTTGCGTGTCGGCTATAGCATTAGTTCACCGGCTATCGCTGATATTCTTAACCGTGTGCGCCAGCCTTTTAATGTGAACTCCCTCGCTCTTGCAGCCGCCACGGCAGTGCTGGATGACGAAGACTATCTACAACGTTCCCGCGAGGCGAATACAGCTGGGTTGAAGCAGCTACAAAAGGCCTTTGATGAAATGGGCCTTCGGTATATTCCGTCTTCGGGGAATTTTGTGGCCGTTGAAGTGGGGCCGCATGCCATGGGCGTGTATCAGGCGTTGCTGGCTCAGGGCGTAATAGTACGCCCTGTTGCGGGTTACGGCATGCCTAACCACCTCAGGGTGTCGGTAGGTTTGCCGTTGGAGAATGAGCAATTTATCGACGCGCTCGCAAAAGCGTTGGTTGCGGCTGGGCAGGGCGCCTGATATGCCGCTGCGCGAACCGCTTTTCCAGCGAGTTGCGGTCATCGGGCTGGGCCTGATAGGTGGCTCGTTGGCCAGTGCCATTCGCAAAAATAGTCTGGCTCTAGATGTTGTTGGCGCAGACCTGCGTAAAGAAGATCTTGTGCTGGGCCAATCTTTGGGCGTGATTGATACGATCGCGGGTAGCACAGCGGAGGCGGTGCGTGGGGCAGATCTAGTTGTACTGGCGGTGCCGGTGCAGGCAACACGCAAGGTGTTGGAGGAAGTTCGCCCGCATTTAGCGGCCGATGCCCTTCTTACCGATGTAGGTAGTACTAAATCCGGTTTTGTTAAGGATGTTGAGGCGGTGTTCGGAGAGTTTTCGCCCCGTATAATTCCAGGGCATCCGATTGCAGGGTCAGAACGCAGTGGTATTCGAGCCGCCAACCCGGATATGTTCACCCATCACAAGGTGATACTCACGCCACCCGATAACGTCAGCGCCCCCCATCTGAAAAAGCTCCGTGCATTGTGGGAAGCCTGCGGTGCCACTGTGCTTACCATGTCGGTGGCGTATCACGATGAAGTCTTGGCGGCGACCAGCCACTTACCCCATCTAATTGCTTTCTCGTTGGTAGATACGTTGGCCGGCGAAGACGAGAATATGGATATTTTCCGGTATGCTGCTGGTGGGTTCCGCGACTTCACCCGGATTGCAGCCAGTGATCCGGTGATGTGGCACGATATCTTTCTATCCAACCGCGACGCAGTACTTCGAGTCATTGACCATTTTACCCGGGATCTCGATCAGTTGCGCACGGCGATTGCCGATCAGGATGGCGCCACGCTGCTGCGAGTATTCAGCCGCGCCAAAGCGGCACGCGAACACTTTTCAAAAATGCTTTCAGGACAAGCTTACGTGACAAATAATAGTGAAAATCAAGTGACGTTTCGTCTTCAGCCCGGTGGTTCCGTAACCGGCGATATTCGAGTGCCCGGCGACAAGTCTATGTCCCACCGCTCGATTATGCTCGGGGCTCTCGCTGAGGGGATAACGGAAGTAAAGGGCTTCCTTGAAGGCGAGGACAGTCTCGCAACATTGCAGGCATTCCGCGATATGGGGGTTGCCATTGAAGGGCCGGATAATGGCTTTGTACGTATTCACGGCGTTGGAATGCATGGGTTGCAGCCGCCCCGCGGCCCGATATATTTGGGGAACTCCGGCACTGGCATGCGCCTATTTACTGGCCTGTTGGCGGCACAGCCTTTTGAGTCCGAGCTAACCGGCGATGCCAGCCTTTCAGTTCGCCCTATGAATCGCGTTGCAGACCCGCTGCGGTCTATGGGTGCTGTTATCGATACAGCGGAGGGCGGTCGGCCGCCTTTAAAAATTAGAGGTAGTAAGGATAAGAAGCTGGTCGGTATCCACTATGACATGCCGGTTGCTAGTGCTCAGGTGAAATCTTGCCTGTTGCTTGCCGGCCTATATGCCGACGGCACTACCTCAGTCACCGAACCCGCACCAACGCGGGATCACACTGAGCGTATGCTGGCTGGCTTTGGTTATAAAGTAGAACGCGACGGCCCAACTGCAAGCGTTACAGGTGGTGGCAAGCTAACAGCCAATGCGATTGATGTGCCTGCAGATATTTCATCAGCGGCATTTTTTCTCGTTGCAGCCAGCATTGCACCTGATTCGGACCTGATACTACGCCATGTTGGAATGAACCCAACGCGAGTAGGTGTTATCAATATACTGCAGCAAATGGGCGCAAATATTGACATTATGGATGAGCGTGAGATTGGCGGTGAGCCGGTTGCTGACCTACGTGTGCGCTCTGCTGAATTAAAGGGCATTGAGATCCCTGAAGATCAGGTGCCTCTGGCAATTGACGAATTTCCTGCCCTGTTTATTGCGGCCGCTTGCGCGTCCGGTCGTACGGTTTTGACCGGAGCAGAGGAACTACGGGTAAAAGAAAGTGACCGTATTCAAGTGATGGCGGATGGTTTGGCAGCGCTAGGCGTGGAAACTGAGGTTACAGAGGACGGCATTATTATTGAAGGCGGACAAACCATTAAGGGCGGCTCCGTGCACAGCCACAGTGACCACCGTATAGCCATGTCGTTTGCTGTGGCTTCCTTGCGTGCCACTGGGGACATCGAAATTAATGACTGCGCAAATGTTGCGACATCCTTTCCCGGATTTGTAGAGTTGGCGCAACAAACAGGTATCAAAATCTCCGCCGAGGAGGCCAAAGCTGGCGTTGAACAGGGAGCAGATTAATGTCGCAAGACAATGCACCAGTCATCGCAGTGGACGGCCCAGGCGGGTCTGGAAAGGGCACTGTTACGCAAATGTTGGCGAAAAAACTTGGCTGGCATTTGCTCGACAGTGGCGCGCTTTATCGGTTGACCGCGCTTGCAGCAATTCGCCAAAACGTGTCGCTAGATAACGAAACGGAACTTGTGCGCGTCGCTGCTTCACTCGATGTGGCTTTTGAACCCACACCGGAGGGGGAGCCTGCAAAAGTGATTCTTGCAGGTGAGGACGTTACCGCCGAGATCCGTACGGAAACCTGTGGCGACAACGCATCCCGTATTGCTGTAATGCAACCGGTTCGCGATGCTCTGTTACAGCGCCAGCGCGACTTCCAGCAAGAGCCGGGACTCGTTGCCGATGGACGCGATATGGGAACCGTTGTGTTTCCGAATGCCTCGGTCAAGATTTTCCTGACAGCCAGTGCGGAAGAACGAGCGCACCGGCGTTTTAGCCAGTTGAAGGCTGCGGGTGTCGATGTTAGTATTGACGCCCTTTTAGAAGAGATACGGGTTCGTGATGAACGGGATATGAACCGTTCCGCAGCCCCTCTCAAGCCCGCAGATGATGCGCAAGTCATTGATTCTACAGGTTTGAGTATAAAGGAGGTGTTAGACAGGTGTTTGGCCGCTGTAGGTCAGGCCTGACGGCACCTTTTTGGCGTTGAAATGCCGGGAACAGCGCAACCTGCCAGCCGCTGGCTGATTTCCGGAACTTATTAACAGACCGTGTTGCTGGCGACACGGAGCATACTTGCATTGAACCTATAGGACTCATAATGAGCGAGAGCTTTGCGGATCTTTTTGAAGAAAGTCTAAAAGAAATTGACATGAAACCAGGTTCCATCGTCCAGGGAACCGTAGTTGATGTCGATAGCGACTGGGTCACAGTTAACGCCGGGCTGAAGTCCGAAGGTGTTATCCCCGCCTCCCAGTTCCTGAATGAAAAAGGCGAGTTGGAAGTAGCTATTGGCGACCTTGTCGACGTAGCACTGGATGCAGTGGAAGATGGTTTCGGTGAAACCCGTCTTTCCCGTGAAAAGGCCAAGCGTGCTGAATCTTGGAAGGTGCTTGAGAAGTCCTTCGAAGCTGAAGAAGTGGTTAAAGGTATTATTAACGGTAAGGTCAAAGGCGGTTTCACCGTTGATCTGGCCGGTATTCGCGCGTTCCTGCCGGGTTCTCTGGTAGATGTTCGCCCGGTTCGCGACACTGCGCACCTGGAAAACAAAGAACTCGAATTCAAAGTTATCAAGCTAGACCAGAAGCGTAACAACGTGGTTGTTTCTCGCCGCGCCGTTCTGGAAGCTGAAAACAGCGCTGAGCGTGAAGCTCTGCTTGAAACCCTGACCGAAGGTCTGGAAATCAAGGGTATCGTTAAGAACCTGACTGACTACGGCGCGTTCGTAGATCTGGGCGGTGTTGACGGCCTGCTGCACATTACCGATATGGCTTGGAAGCGCATCAAGCACCCGAGCGAAATCGTAAACGTTGGTGACGAAATCAACGTTAAGGTTCTGAAGTTCGATCGTGAGCGTAATCGTGTATCTCTGGGTCTTAAGCAGCTGGGTGAAGATCCCTGGGTTGATATCAAAGGCCGTTACCCTGAGGGTACCAAGGTTACTGCACGCGTAACCAACCTAACCGACTACGGCTGCTTCGCTGAGCTGGAAGAAGGTGTTGAAGGTCTGGTTCACGTATCCGAAATGGACTGGACCAACAAGAACATCCACCCATCTAAAGTTGTTAATGTTGGCGACGAAGTGGGCGTGATGATTCTGGACATCGACGAAGAGCGTCGTCGTATTTCTCTGGGTATCAAGCAGTGTGTATCTAACCCATGGGAAGATTTCTCCGGCAACTTCAACAAGGGCGACCGTATCTCCGGTAAGATCAAGTCAATCACTGACTTCGGCATCTTCATCGGTCTAGACGGTGGCATTGATGGTCTGGTTCATTTGTCAGACATCAGCTGGAACGAAACCGGCGAAGAAGCCGTTCGTGAATACAAGAAGGGTGACGATGTTGACACCGTTATCCTGTCTGTAGATCCCGAGCGTGAGCGTATCTCTCTTGGTATCAAGCAGCTTGAAAGCGATCCGTTTGCTGAGTTTGTTCAGCTGAACGATAAAGGCTCCATTGTTAAGGGCACTGTTTCCGCCGTTGACGCTAAGGCAGCCACTATCGCTTTGAATGACGAAGTTGAGGCGGTATTGAAGGCGTCTGAAATTAGCCGTGATCGCGTTGAAGATGCGCGTAACGCTCTGAAAGAAGGCGAAGAAGTCGAAGCTAAGATTATCAGCATCGATCGCAAAAACCGCATCATCAACCTGTCTGTTAAGTCTAAGGACGTAGAAGACGACAAGCAGGCTATTGATACTGTGCGCAGTAAAGCTGCAGAATCTGCTTCCGGTGCGACCACCATTGGTGATCTCATTAAGGAACAAATGCAGCAGCAGAACGCCAATAAGGACTAATCTCCGATTGGTATGAAAAAAACGGGCTCTAAGAGCCCGTTTTTTTTGTGTTTTTTTTCGATTTAGCTAAACTGAAGAGGTGGGAATTCGGCAATAAACGGTCGAATAAAAAAGAAAAGAGGGAAGTACCTCATGACGAAGTCTGAACTGGTCGAATTGATTGCCTCAAAACAAACACAGCTTTCTGTAAAAGATGTGGAGCTGGCGGTAAAAACAATTATTGAGCATATGTCCCAGTCGCTTGCCAATGGGCAGCGGATTGAAATTCGGGGATTTGGCAGTTTTTCGCTTCATCATCGGGCGGCCCGTACAGGGCGGAACCCGAAAACCGGTGAAGCTGTGCAGTTGCCGGCAAAGTATGTTCCACACTTCAAGCCCGGAAAGGAGCTCCGCGAACAAGTGAATGACAGTTTAAAACAAGGGTTTTAGGCTTTTCATCTTTGCGGCGAACCACTTATAATTCGGGCACTTAAAAGCATTTGGGAGAGCGAGATCTATGGCAGGATTGCAGAAGATCCTTTTGATTCTGTTGGTGCTGATCCTAGTGTTACTGGCGCTTGTTTTCTCTCTCAATAATCAGATGGCAGTGGCTCTCAATTTTTTGGTGTTCGAGACTAAGCCCCATGGTGTTGCCATTTGGATTATCATGTCTTTTATTGTTGGCGCTCTAGTAGGCATATTAATGACCCTTCTCGCCACATTCCGCACATCGGTTTCCCGTCGCACCCTTCAGAAACGGCTTGATCGCGCCGAGCAGGCATTGGAGAAGTCCAGAGCCCAAAACGACCAGGTCGTTTAATGGACATAGTGCTTCATTGGCTGCTGTTAACGATTGCAGTTGCCGTTGGCTGGTTTGTTGGGCGTCTGGGTAACGGCCGTAATCAAGCCCAGGCAAGGGTTGCAGACGAAGAATCCGTTAAAGACCGGCTGCAGTTTTTATTTACGAACTACTCCGATCAGGCTGTCGACAATTTCGTTCAATCCCTTGCTGTTAATAAAGATACGGTAAGTCTCCATCTTTCTATTGGTCGTCACTTTCGCAATAAAGGTGAGACCGATCGAGCCATCTTGGTTCATCAGAACTTGCTTGCCAGGCCAGAGCTTCCTCCGCGATTCTCCCCTCAGGTAACGCTTGAGCTGGCCATGGACTTTCTCAATGCTGGGTTGTTGGACCGCGCTGAAGCATTGCTGCAGCAACTGATGGGTGATCGCGAGTATGGGCGCAAAGCTGCACAACAATTAATCGAACTGTATCAGCAAGAAAGAGAGTGGGGTAAGGCTGCAGACGTCGCTCGCACTCTAACCAGAAACGATGCAGATCCGAGCATGTTCAAGGATCTTGCCTACCTTACCTGTGAGTTGGCGGAAAAAGCTCTTGCGCAGGACGACCGCTGGGCTGCTCAAAAACTTGCCAAAGAAGCGTTGGATTACGATCACTCCTGCGTTCGTGCAACCCTTATACTGATGAAAATTCTGGTCCGGCAGGGCAGCTATCGGGAAGCAGGTAATCAAGGGCTAAAAGTTTTTGATCAGAACCCGGATTTTGGTCCAGAATCTATTGATCGATTAATGAAGCTAGAGCATGAGCATGGCGATATAGGCCGGCTCGTAAAAAAACTTCGCAAACTATACGAAGCCTATCCAAGTACCAGTTTGTTGCTGGCTTTGGCTGAGTCTGTTGAGCGGGACTCCGGTCGCCCTGCAGCTATCGACCTGTTACGTAGGGAGCTGGAAATTCGCCCCAGTATGCGAGGGCTTTTGCGGCTCGTGGAGATGGCAGGCTATGAGAAGGGCATGACCACCGATGAAGGTCGATTGGTGAGTCGTATCGGGCTCTTGATTCTCGCCAACAGACCGGTTTACCGCTGTGTAAGCTGTGGTTTCTCAGGCCAGCAACTTCACTGGCTGTGCCCGAGCTGTAAACAATGGGAAACTGTTCGCCCGATTCAGGGCGTTGAAGCTGAATAATTAGTTATCGATGCACTTTGCTGTGCTTTTATCGATTCCCTCTACTATAAAACCCCGCAGGACATTTCAACGTGCAAACTTCTAACGACCCCAAAATTATCGTGGCTCTGGACTTCCCCTCTGCAAACCCGGCACTGGAACTGGCAGATAAGCTGGACCCTGCCAAATGCCGGTTGAAGGTTGGCAAAGAACTCTTCACCCGCTCCGGCCCGCAGTTTGTCGAAGGTTTGCAGAAACGCGGTTTCGATGTATTTTTGGATCTCAAATTCCACGATATCCCAAATACTGCCTCAGCCGCTGTCGCTGCGGCGGCGGATTTGGGTGTATGGATGGTAAACGTACACGCCTCTGGCGGTGAGAAGATGATGTTGGCTTGCCGCGAGCGTCTGGATCCCTTCGGGGCGGATAAGCCGCTGTTGATCGCGGTTACGGTGCTTACCAGCATGAGTGCTGATGACTTAGCTGGTATCGGTATTACTGGTTCTCCTGAAGCACATGTGTCTCGCTTGGCAACGCTGACCCGAAATTGTGGTCTGGACGGCGTAGTCTGCTCCGCGCAGGAAGCGAAGAAGCTGAAAACAGAGCAGGGCATCGATTTCAAGCTGGTTACTCCTGGAATCCGGCCCCTGACTGCCGACAAAGGCGATCAGCAACGCATCATGACCCCCAGCGATGCCCTCCAAGCCGGTTCCGACTACCTTGTTATAGGTCGCCCGATTACCCAGACGGCTGATCCACTGGCAGCGCTTGAGGCCATTCATGCTGAGGTGATCGGGCTTTAGCTTGGTGTTTTGATTGGGCTTCGGCCCTAGCCTTTTAGTTTTGGTGCAAGGAATGGTGGGAGCGCCCTCCCAAAAACCGCTACGAGCACATCCATGTGCGCTTGTCTTCGGCCATCCTTGGCCTACGACATTTTTGGGAGGGCGCTCCCACCATCCCACTCTGTCTCCTCAGTTATCGCATTAAAAAACGAAACTTAATTTCATTGATATCCATTTGATGGTACCTGACGCTTACGCATTTTAAATGCTTCAGATAACTCAGTGATAGGTGAAGGGTGGCTGGCAGGGCTTTCCAAAACTGTAAAGGGCCATGGATGGCCCGAAGCAAGCGCACATGGAGGTGCTTGTAGCGTGTTTTGGAAAGCCCTGCCAGCCACCCCTATCTCCCAAACCAAACAGGCTAGGGCTACAAGCAAAAGTTCACGAACAAAAAACAAAAAACCCGCTAACTCAAAGAATTAGCGGGTTTTAAAATAGTGGCTCCCCGAGCTGGGCTCGAACCAGCGACAAACGGATTAACAGTCCGTTGCTCTACCAACTGAGCTATCGGGGAACGTCGTCGTGTGACGAGGCGCGTATATTAAGAGTACACCGCCGCCTCGTCAACCCCTTACCGAAATTTTTAGCTCAAAGCTTTCTGTAAACGCTCAATTGCCTTCTCCAGATTGTCCATGCTCGTCGCAAAACTCAAGCGCATGTGCCCAGCGCAACCGAATGCAGAACCCGGAACCAGTGCAACACCAGCTTCACTCAACAGCTTCTCTGCGAACTCTACGTCGTTGCTAACGCCAGAGGCGGAATCAATTGCGGCCTGAAAGCTTGGGAATACGTAGAAGGTACCGTCGCCTTTTAGACACTCGACGCCTGGTAGCTTGTTTAGGGCCGCTACCAGCCAATCGTGGCGTTCTTTAAATGCCTTAACCATTTCACCCACACAGGCTTGATCGCCATCCAGCGCTGCCGTAGCAGCGGCCTGTGAGATAGAGCAAGGGTTTGAAGTGCTTTGAGACTGAACTTTCTTCATAGCCCCAATAATCTTCGCAGGGCCAGCGGCATAGCCGATACGCCAGCCAGTCATTGAGTAGGCTTTAGATACGCCGTTTAGCACGAAGGTGCGGTCGTATAGCTCTGGCGTTGCATTCAGAATGTTGCAGAACGGCTGACCTGTCCAGAGGATAGGCTCGTACATATCATCCGTAGCGATCATGATGTTCGGATGCTTCTTCAGCACCTCGCCAATCGCCTTCAGCTCTTCCATGGTATAAGCCATGCCGCTGGGGTTGGAAGGGCTGTTAATCACGAACAGACGAGTACGCTCAGTGATGGCGTTTTCCAACTGCTCCGGCGTAATTTTGAAGCGAGTGTCTGCGCCAGTTTCAATGATAACTGGCTTGCCTTCAGCAACCAGTACCATATCTGGGTAGGATACCCAGTAAGGCGCGGGGATAATGGCTTCGTCCCCGGCATTCAGAGTGGCTAGTGCCAAGTTGAAAAAGCTTTGCTTGCCACCACTTGATACCAGTATCTGGTTGGCTTCGTATTCCAGACCGTTGTCCCGTTTGAACTTCGCAATAATCGCTTTCTTCAGGGCTGGCGTACCATCTACAGCAGTGTACTTGGTTTGGCCGTTACTAATGGCCTCAATGGCTGCCTGTTTGATGTGCTCGGGGGTATCAAAATCCGGTTCGCCTGCACCAAGGCCGATAATATCCTGACCTGCTGCGCGCAATTCGGCAGCTTTGTTGGTGACTGCGAGAGTGGGGGATGGCTTGATTGCCTGTACTCGGCTGGAAAGTTGAAGGTCCAAACTTGCGCTCCTTAAAGCTGCGTCTGATAGGTCCGTGACCGGCGGGGTGTCTGAATCCTTGCCTTATGGCGGCTGATTTTCGCCCAGCCGTCGATCACGATGATGGTACCATGAAGCCAGCGTAACAATAAATTTCTCTCTGTAGCCACATCCTGTAAGGGTAGGATATGGCAAGGATTCATAGGTTGAGTGAGCGGAGGTTGTGTGCCGATTATGGCCAGTAGCGATTCCAGCAAATTAGGCAAAGAAGGCGTTTTTAAGGTTGATTCGCCGTTTGAACCAGCCGGTGACCAACCAAAAGCGATTGCAGGGCTGGTGGACGGTATTCATTCCGGCCTTGCGCATCAAACACTATTGGGGGTGACCGGATCGGGCAAGACATTCACCGTTGCTAAGGTTATCGAGTCAGTACAGCGGCCGACCATTGTGATGGCCCACAACAAAACGCTGGCTGCGCAGTTATACGGAGAGTTCCGCGAGTTTTTTCCGGATAACGCTGTGGAATACTTCGTGTCTTACTACGATTACTATCAGCCGGAGGCTTATGTTCCCTCGTCTGATACCTTTATCGAAAAAGACGCCTCCATTAACGAACACATTGAGCAGATGCGGTTGTCTGCCACCAAAGCCCTGCTAGAGCGCCCGGATGCGATTATTGTTGCAACGGTATCGGCCATTTACGGTTTGGGTGATCCAAAGTCCTACCTAAAAATGATGCTGCACATGGACCGGGGCGACAAGATCGACCAGCGGCATATTCTGCGCCGGTTGGCTGAGTTGCAGTACACGCGTAACGACATTGAATTCCATCGCGCAAATTACAGGGTGCGCGGGGATGTCATTGATGTGTTCCCCGCGGAATCAGAAAAAGAAGCGATTCGTATTGAACTGTTTGATGACGAGGTGGAAAACCTCAGTTATTTCGATCCGCTTACGGGTGAGGTTTTGCGGCGTGTTCCCAGAGTCACAATTTACCCTAAATCGCACTATGTAACACCGCGCCAGACCGTTCTGGATGCAGTGGAGCGCATAAAGGTTGAGCTGGATGAACGCTTGCAGCAGTTGCGTGACAACAACCGTCTTGTAGAGGCCCAGCGCTTGGAAGAGCGTACCCGCTACGATATGGAAATGATGAATGAGTTGGGTTATTGCAACGGTATAGAGAACTATTCACGCTACCTCTCGGGCCGCCCGCCCGGTGAAGCGCCGCCAACGCTTTTTGATTATCTGCCGCCGGACGCACTTCTGATTGTTGATGAATCCCACGTGACCATTCCGCAGATCGGTGCCATGTACAAAGGCGACCGTTCCCGGAAAGAAACCTTGGTGGAGTATGGGTTTCGCTTGCCGTCCGCACTGGACAACCGGCCCATGAGGTTTGATGAATGGGAGCGGATAGCGCCCCAGATGATCTTTGTCTCGGCCACGCCCGGCAATTACGAAGCAGAACATGCCGGGCAGGTAGTAGAGCAGGTTGTTAGGCCCACAGGCCTATTGGACCCGGTGATAGAAGTGCGCCCCGCGTCGACACAGGTTGACGATCTGCTCTCGGAAATCCATTCCCGAGTGAAGGTTAACGAGCGGGTTTTGGTAACCACGCTGACCAAGCGCATGGCAGAAGATCTGACAGACTTTCTGATGGAGCACGATGTACGCGTGCGCTACCTGCACTCGGATATAGACACGGTAGAACGGGTAGAAATCATCCGGGATCTGCGCCGGGGCGAGTTTGATGTGCTTGTGGGGATTAACCTGCTGCGTGAAGGTTTGGATATGCCCGAGGTGTCTCTAGTCACCATTCTGGATGCCGACAAAGAAGGTTTCCTGCGCTCCGAGCGGGCGCTAATCCAAACAATTGGTCGAGCTGCTCGTAACCTCAACGGTAAAGCCATTCTTTACGGCGACCGAATTACCGGCTCTATGCAGAGAGCTATTGATGAAACGGATCGCAGGCGCACCAAACAGGCTGAGCACAATGAAGCTCACGGCATAACGCCCACAGGGCTAAACAAGAGCATTGCAGATATTATGGAAGGCGCCGGAGGCGGCGGTCGCGGCCGACGCAAAGCCGAACGGCCTGGCGAGAAAGCGGCCGAAGAGGCGGAGCAGTATCGAACAAGGGTTGGCAGTCGCTCGCCGCAAGACCTGCTTAAAGAAGTGTCGCGGCTTGAAGATGAGATGTACAAAGCCGCAGCGGATCTCGATTTTGAGGCTGCGGCCCGTTTGCGGGATGAAATCGCGGGTCTTAAAGAAGCCGCTCTGCGAACCGGTTAAGTTGTGCGTAACATGTTTTCAGCGCTTCGGGCCAACAATCACGGCGGCCTGAAGCGGTTGATTGCGGCCATATCGGGAAATTTGGCTAAACACGCGCTTATCCACTGGTAAATACTGTTTGTCTGCAACCGTTTCGCCGTCTTCTACATCGATTTCGGGATCGTGCAGATACACAAACTGATCGTCTATTGCGCAAACGGTAACCCAGTGGGGAACACGGCTTCGGTTCAGTTGCCAAGTGCTAATCAGAATCACCGGTATCTGGCCTGCTAGCAGAGCCTGCTCCATTGCGTCCAATGTTAGCGGGTCATGGTGTAGCTGGATATCTGTCTGGCCGATGTCGTGTAAAAAGCCCTCGTGCACTAGCTCCAGAACGCGCTTTTTGTCGTCGTTGCGCACAGTATCCCGAAACAAAGGACCTTCAGCGCTTATCCAAGCACTCGCGTTAAAGCCGCGCTTCCATGCCGAGAGAGCAAGGCCGTGGGGGCCGCAGCCGCCGTGGCCTGCCAACATGAAAATAGTCGTCGCCTCGCGCCAAATTCTTAGCTCTTCCAAAGTGGTGAGCTGTTGTTGCTCATCAAGCGCCGCCATGGCCATAATCAGTGCGGCCGGACCGCAAGAAAAATCGGTGGTCTGAGGGTAGTAGGGCACGGGTAGGAACTCCCGTGTCGGCTCGTAGAACAGGATGCGGCGTTCAAAGCGTAAGGCAGTGCCGTGGTCTTCGTAATAGTCACGGTAAGTGCCAAACTGGCGATAGCCCAAGCGTTTATAGAGTGCGATGGCGTCGCTGTTGTCTTCTCGAACTTCCAGCCGCATCAAAATACGATCGGCTTCTGTGGCCTCCCGTTCAGCGGTTTTTACCAGCTTTTCACCAATGCCGCGGCCACGTGCGGTCGGCAGTACCGCAATCGAATAGATTCTGGCCATTCGGGTTGCTGCGCTCATAAGCACCAAGCAATAGCCTAATAGCTCACTTACCCCCTCATTTTTAGACTCGGCCACAATCAACCTGTCCCGTGGCATATCCAGAAAACGTCGAAAGCTTCGGCGAGACAGACGATCTTCTGTAAAACAGCGGTGCTCTAATTGTAAAAGTGCATTTAGGTCAGCGCTGGTGGCTTGTCGGAGTTGCAGGTCGGACATGTGTAAAGCGGCCTTAAAAATATAGGCATGGGGCATGCTGGTGGGCTTCCCGTATGCGGCTATTATGATAGAGAGTAAGGAATTGGAAAATACGCTTATTATGAGTAAAAGCACTCATTATGAGTCGATTGTTCCAACGCCCGCAGCGGCGTATTGTGCTGCAAGTTTTGTAGGCAATTATCTCCGGGGAGGAGCGCCTTTAATGTCTCGTTTGCTTATCGTTGTAGACCGCACCAAAGACTGGGCTCCGTATTACCCCAGTGAGGACGTACTAACGTTCGATCAGTACCTTCAATTTTCCGCATCACCGACCAGTCGTGTGCGTGTGATCAACCTATGCCAGAGCGCCAAATACCTCAGCCGTGGGTACTACTGTTCCCTGTTGGCCGAAGCCCGTGGACATCATGTGGTGCCGTCCGTGATGACGCTGAACGACCTGAGCCGGAAAGGACTGTTTTCTCTTGAGTTGGAGGAATTGGATGCTAGCGTAATCAATTGGTTGGAGGCGGCAGGCTCGGCTATTGATCCGGCCAGCGATGAGCGCAACGCTACTCATGAGGTTCGCATTCGTACCTATTTTGGGCAGACCGAGCACCCGGAACTCAAGCCGGTGGCGCGGGCCTTGTTTGAGCGGTTCCCGAGCCCAATTCTGGAAGTTGTATTTCGGCGCCGGAAAGCCTGGCAAATTGAATCCATGAAGCCTGCTGCACCCGCGGATCTGGATGAATCCGAGCAAGATGTATTTGCGTCTGCTTTGGATCGCTTCAGCAGCATGGTGTGGCGCAAGCCCAGAACACGTCGCCGTTACCGCTATGACTTGGCGATTCTAGTTAACCCAGATGAAGAAATGCCTCCCAGCGATGCCGTGGCATTAAAGAAGTTTGAAAAAGCCGGGCGCAAACTGGGTATCAATGTGGAGCAGATTACGCGCCGGGATTACATGCGCTTGCCGGAGTACGACGGCCTGTTTATTCGTGAAACCACGGCCATAGACCATCACACCTATCGCTTTGCCCGTAAAGCGGCGGCAGAAGGTTTGGTAGTGATCGATGATCCTGTGTCCATCCTAAAATGTACAAATAAGGTTTTTCTGGCTGACCTTTTGAAAAACAACAAGATACCCACACCCAAAACGCTGATCCTTTCGAAAGACCAGAAAGATGCAGTGGAGCAGGTGATTCAGGAACTGGGCTTTCCGGCCGTTATCAAAATACCAGACGGCGCCTTCTCCCGGGGTGTGACTAAGGCTGAAGATGAAGCATCTTTGCGAGCGGGGTTAAAAGACCTGTTCCGGCAATCGGCGCTGGTGTTGGCCCAAGAGTATTTGTACACCGACTACGACTGGCGTATCGGAGTGTTGGGCGGTCGGGCTATCTATGCGTGTAAGTACATGATGGTTAAAGGCCATTGGCAGATCTATCAGCATGGCGAGTCAGAGAGCGAGAGCGGCGGCTTTGAAACCATGCCCACTTACGAAGTGCCGAGAAACGTAATACAGGCGGCATTGAATTCCACGCGGCTGATTGGTAACGGGCTTTATGGCGTTGATATCAAACAGTCTGGCAACCGGGTTGCGGTGATAGAGGTGAACGACAACCCGAGCATTGACGCGGGCGTGGAAGACCGCTTTCTTGGCGGTGAACTCTACACACTGATCATGCAGGAGTTTCTGTCCAGAATGGAGGAAAACCGCAGGCGTTAGTAGCCAATCACAAAGAGGGTAACCGGCTCAGGGACCGGCTACCCAGATTCTTACGCTGCCAAACCATGGATAGCCCTCAAGTTGGTGCCGGGCGTTTTCTAGCGTGAATACGCCTTCTGGGTCTGGTTCGTCGAGGAAGATCTCTAGGTGCAGTTTGTTTCTGAGGTAGTGAAGCCTCAGGCGGCTGCGTTGGGGAATGTCTCCCAAATGTTCCGAAATAATTTCCCCGACTTCTGCTCGCGAGGGCAGCTTCTCGGTTGTTGGGTTCGGGTCCTCATCGTTTTCGGCATCGATATGGAAGTTGATATCAAGAATGTTATCCAGAGAATTACGCATGCCGGTAACCACTTGCATGCCGATTTGATGCCCTTCAGACACACTGATTTCCGGTCGCACCACCAGATGGATATCCAACAGAATATCTTGGCCCATGCGGCGGCTACGAAGCTCGTGTACGTTGAGAACACCATCGGTGCTGCGGGCTATGTCCTTCAGCATTTCTGTGTCTTCTGGAGACAAACCCGTATCTATCAGTTCCTGAACACTGTCCCAGGTGAACTTCCATCCGATGTGGATAATGATGAGTGCGATTACCACGGCAGCAACTATATCCAGCCACACTACGCCAAGCATGGCGCCAATTGTTGAAACCAGAACCACCAATGAAGAAAACGCATCAGTGCGGCTGTGCCAAGCATTGGCAATAATCAGGTCTGAGCGTATGGCCTCGCCAACATGCCGGGTGTAGCGGTAAATCCACTCCTTCCCTAAAACAGATACGGCCGCGGCCACGAGCACGGGCCACTCGGGAAGGTTGTCGGCGGTACCATCTATTAGCCTGAGAATGTTTTCCCAAGCCAGAGCAGCACCTACTGCAATCAGAATGCTGCCGAGCACAAGTGTGCCAAAGGTCTCTATGCGCTGGTGGCCATAAGGGTGGCAGTCGTCCGGCTCCTGTCGGGAGAGTTTCATAACGCCGAGCACAACAAGGTCTGAGGCTACATCAGTGAAAGAGTGGATGCCGTCGACCAGAAGGGCCTGAGAATGAAACAGCGCTCCTCCGATGACTTTGATGAATCCAAGAAAGGCATCAAGAATCATCCCTATAACAGTAACCCGTGAGGCCGCTTGCATTTCCCCCGCTAGATTTTCCCGGTGGCGTTGGGCCGGTGAGTCGGGCTGTTGCATTAAAAACTCCAGATTTTTCCGAATGACTGCTTGATTTATGCACATCATAGCAGTAACGATCCTGAATGACAGTTTGTTCAGGATTTCTTTCGTTTAATGCAAAAATTAAATAACTTGTTGAAAATAAACAATAAATAAACTGATCAAAAAATGATCAATTCGTAGATTGGCGCAGATCACAAGGGGTTGGCAAGGTTCCCCCGTAATTTTCAACAGGGTTATCCACAGATTCCGTGGAAAAGCTCCTGAGAGCTAAATGATACAGATGTTTAGCTCTGTTATTTTATGTTACCTGGTCGCTGTGGAAAACTTCCGGTATACTCGCGCTCACGATTTTTGGAGGAGTTTTCAGATGTACGGCGTTATCCGCAATCTGCTTTTTCGGTTACCACCTGAACAGGCCCATGCCGTTGCATTAAACGGTTTGGATTTAGCGCACCGCTTGCGCGTATTGGGTGCTTTTTCATCGAAAACAGAGGCGCTACCCGTCAATGTGATGGGGCTGGATTTCCCCAATCCAGTGGGGCTCGCAGCAGGGCTGGATAAAAACGCAGATCATGTGGATGCTTTGGGCGCGCTAGGATTTGGATTTATCGAAGTTGGGACCGTTACACCGCTTCCACAGCCAGGCAACCCCAAGCCGCGCATGTTCCGATTGCCGGAGCATCAGGCCATCATTAACCGCATGGGCTTCAATAATGAAGGTCTGGCGCACATGCTGGAGCGGGTCGATAAGCGTAGTTATCGCGGCATTCTTGGCATCAATGTTGGCAAGAACAAAGATACGCCAAACGACGAGTCTGAATCTGATTACCGCAAAGGCATTGCAGCGGTTTACGATCGTGCTGACTATATTACGGTGAATGTGTCTTCGCCGAACACACCGGGTTTGCGAGATCTGCAGTTTGGCGATTCACTTAAGGGGCTTCTTCATGCCATCAAGGATGAACAACGTAAGTGTGAGTCGCATTTTGGGCGCTACGTGCCTGTTGCTGTTAAAATCGCGCCGGACATGGACGATGAGGGTATTCGGTTTGTTGCCTCGGCTTTAAAGGAGGCTGGAATAGATGGCGTTATAGCCACAAATACCACCATCAGCCGCGACGCGGTTGTCGGGCATGTCCATGCTGCTGAGGCTGGCGGGCTTAGCGGAGCTCCAGTTCGTGAGGCATCTCTGCGGGTCATCCAAGGGTTGTATGCAGAGCTTGGCGATGACCTTCCAATCATTGGAGTGGGTGGTATTACCGATGGTGAGAGTGCGGCTGAAAAAATCCGCGCTGGTGCAAAGTTGGTTCAGCTCTATACCGGTTTTATATATCGCGGGCCAACATTGATCGGCGAGGCTGTTGAGGCGATTCGAACGCAAGGATAGTTTTGCAGGTGCAGAAACAAAGAAGGGCCCGCTAGGCGGGCCCTCACGGGGAGTTAACCCCGTTGCGCTCATCAGCGCATGAGACGGGGCGGGAGGCCCCGTATTGGTTATTCTGAACACTGCGTCAAATTGTGTGACAAAAGATCAGATTAAGATGTCGGGGTTACAATAAACATCACGCTGTGGTGACGTTTGCCAGTTTATGAATACCGGAGACGCCGGTCATGCCTTCCCATTGATCTGTGCGGCCTTCACGCCAGCCGCTTAACCACTCTTGACGAGCCTCTGCTTGCTCAAGTGGGCAGCTGTCTTTGGATTTACCGGATACACCGGCGAGGTAGCCCCGTTTGAATGCGCGAGCATGCATATCTCTTTTCTGTCTTTTCATGCCGTTCCTCACTAATGGATTAACAGAACAAGCGTGTACACTTCTGCAGTGGCTTTGGCATGTGGAACCCTCTCAGGGATAACCCACTATTGCCAGCTCTAGCCAGAGCAGTCAGGATCCTGTTAACGAAAGGGAGTTACCCTTCCCGAACGACGCGTCACTTACAAGGTAAACGTAACCTTGAGCAGAAGTACACAATCGTTTTGGTCTATATGTCAGCTTTAATAGATCAAAAGTGAATTAAAAAAATTATTCAAAACCTATGAACGCTGCGATTCCCGAGACTTACCGCGATTCGCAAAAGAACTTGGAGTTGAACTTGTCCAAATCTGTCTTTTTTGTAACCTGCCCGAAGGGCGTTGAATATCTTCTGGCGGACGAGCTCAGCACCTTTGGTCTTGGCTTGGTGAGAAATGCACCTGCGGGCGCTTGGGTGGAGGGCACTCTGAAAGCCGGTTATCGCGCTTGTCTCTGGTCGCGTTTGGCTAACCGCGTGATCTTACATGTGGATGAAGTGGCCGCTACCAGCGCTGATGAGCTTTACGATGGTGTGGTTCATCTTGACTGGCAGCAGCACATCCCGGTGGATGGAACGTTCCGCGTTAATTTTATTGGTGAAAACGAGGCCATACGTAACACCCAATTTGGTGCTCAGCGAGTAAAAGACGGCATTGTGGATCGTTTCACCGCAGGGGGTGGAAAACGCCCAGCGGTTGAGGCAAAAACCCCTGACGTAACCGTTTCCGCCCGTTTGCACCGCGGTCGTCTTGCGCTGGGTATTGATATTAGTGGGCACAGCTTGCACCAGCGCGGTTACCGCACAGAGCAAGGCCTAGCACCTCTCAAAGAAAACCTTGCTGCCGCGTTGCTGATGCGCGCGGGTTGGCCTGACATAGTCGCTGGCGGTGGCGATTTTGTTGACCCAATGTGCGGCTCCGGCACTCTGGTTATCGAAGCTGCCATGATGGCATTGGATATTGCGCCTGGGCGCGGGCAGGACCGGTTTGGTTTTGAAAAATGGCTGGGACACCAACCGGAAGTGTGGTTGGCCTTACGTCAGGATGCTGAAAAGCGGGCTTATGAGGGTAAGCAGCGCAGAATACCGAAGTTTTTGGGCTTTGATGAAGACAGCAGGGTTATTTCCACGGCGCGAAATAACGCTCAGCGAGCAGGCCTTGACGGTCTGGTTGAGTTCCAGACGCAATCGATTGACGAGCTTTCACTCGGAGACGACCGGGCAGAAACCGGTCTGGTTCTGGTGAATCCTCCTTATGGCGAACGCCTAAGTGACAGAAAAGCCCTTGCAGGCTTGTATGAGTCGCTTGGTGATGCAGTGAAAAAAGCGGCTTCAGGTTGGCGTTTGGGCGTGTTTACCGGTGCTCCTGAATTTGGCAAATCCATTGGCCTGCGCAGCTTTAAGCAATACAAGCTTTTTAACGGCAAGCTTCCCGCACAACTCCTGCTGTTTACAATCGACGAAGCCAGCGTCCGCACGCCCCGAGAGCCTGCCGCACCGGGCGAAGTGCTGCCCCGAATTGCCAATGAAGAGCGGGCAGCCATGCTGCACAATCGCTTAAAGAAAAACATGAAGACCATTGGGCAATGGGCGCGCAAGCAACAGATTAGCTGCTACCGCCTTTACGATGCCGATATGCCGGAGTATGCGTTAGCTATCGATATCTATGAAGGGTGGGTGCATGTACAAGAGTATGTTGCTCCCAAATCCATTGACGAGCGCTCTGCCCGGGAGCGCTTGGCTGAAGCCTTGGCTGTTATCCCTGAGGCGCTTGGAATCGAGCGGGAGCGGATGGTTTGTAAGCAGCGTCAGCGCCAAGCCGGGACCAATCAATATGAGAAGCAGAATGTCAGTGGTGAGTTCTTTCAGGTGAAGGAGCATGGTTGCACACTGAAGGTAAACCTAAAGGATTATTTGGATACCGGTCTTTTTCTGGATCACCGGCCTGTGCGCTACTGGATTCAGAAAAACGCTCAGGGTAAGCGTTTTCTGAACTTGTTCTGTTACACCGGTGCAGCCACCGTTCATGCAATCGCTGGCGGAGCTAGCCGCTCCTTAAGTTTGGATTTATCGAAAACCTATGTGAGTTGGGCTCAGGATAATCTGGCATTGAACCGTGCAGATCCTCGTAAACACAAGGTGGAGCAAACAGACTGTCTAGCCTGGCTTGCCGCAAGACCAACACCGGACCAGCTTTATGATTTGATTTTCATGGATCCGCCAACCTTCTCCAATTCAGCAAGAATGACGAACGTTCTGGATGTTCAGAAGGACCATGCAACGTTGATCCGCCAGGCAATGACTCGGCTGAGCTCAGATGGCTTGCTGATATTTTCCAACAACTTCCGGCGCTTTAAGCTTGATGATGATTTAGCAGAAGAGTTCGAGATTGAAGAAGTGAGCTCTAGCACTCTGGACAAGGACTTTCAGAGGAATTCGCGGATACACCGGTGCTGGCATATCCGGAAAAACGCATAGTGTTATCTATCTTCGGTTTTTAAAATTCGTATTTGAGACCGGTGGAAAACTGGAAGGTATTGGCTTCTGTGCCGGTATCTTCGAACAGTTTTCCGCCCTCAAGTACAAGGTAGGTGTCGTTCATAATTTCGAAATCCATACCAAGCACCCAGCTTACGCTAAAACTGCTCTCTGGGAAGTCACCTTCCAAATCCCGAAATTGTGCACGCCCTTCGCCCTCTTCTTCAGTAAACTCGCCGGTGCCATGGATAAAGGAAAATCCCGCCTGAGCGTAAACATTGGCATAATCCGTAACAGGGTAGTGCAGGCCCATGTACCAACTGGCAAAGTAGTCAACCGCAAGGGTAAGGTCACTGTTGGGTACTTCTGCGTCTCGGAACCCACCGCCCAGACGTAACTCGGCGTGAAACAAATCGTTGATATGGCTGCCTATTACCAACGCGCCGCCACTCCCCGTTGCCTGCTCGCTCGAGACTTCACCGATGGTACGGTGATTGAAGGCGGTTACCAATAAGCCTAGGTAGTGCTTATCTTCCCGTGGCGTTTCCTGCGCCAAAGCAGTCTGGGCGGACAGCAGGCAAGCGGGCATTAAAAAAAGCAATAGGTTTGTTCGCACAACCTTGTTCATTGTTATGGGGCATCCTGACGTGAGCGGTTACGGGCAGAGTTTGCCTTGTGTAACCTATTGTTACGTCGACCCGTGTCACAGTTTAGTCTTCCTCAAACAGGCCTTCTTCCTGAGCCATCAATAACAGTGCATAAACGCCGTTTTCCGGTAGTTGGGGCTCCAGGCTTTCCTCGAACAGCAGTTGGCGGCGGCGATCTTCCAAAGCGTCGCTGCTCAGCCCGATAATCAACTCCGTAATGGGTGCAATTTCGAATGGGGCTTCTTGATCCATGGCGCTAAACATAAGGTCTACCAGAATCTCGTCCGGGTCCAGACCGTCCACGTATACCGTTTGGTCAGGTAAGTCCTGATGCAGTTCATGGATAAGTTCGATGAGCGGCACGCCTTGTTCTGCAAGGTAATCCAAATCAACATCGCCCAGATCTCCGTCCTCGGGGAGCCACTCCTCCATAGGTGCAATGACCACCGTCTTCATCTGGCCGTCTTCCAGAGACCAGGCCATAGCAACTGGAAACAGCGTGTCTTCGGTCTGGCAATACTCGATATCGAGAAATCTTGGTTTCGGCATGTCAGGCTCCGTTGTGGGTGATTGGTATCGAGCGAGAAATCTTCTTGCAAGTGAGTAATGTCTCTTGCGCCGGTATGAGGTGTTAAGGCTTCATGCCATACTAATACGGTAATTATCATTCTATCAGGGACATCATGGAACAAACTGAATTCAACAAAGATTTACTGAAGTTTCTGAACGCTTCACCAACGCCTTGGCATGCTGTGGCAACCATGAAGGCACGGTTGGATGCTGCCGGCTTTGAAGAGTTGGATGAAAAAGAGGACTGGTCGCTTAAGCAGAATCACAGTTACTACGTCATCCGTAATGGGTCGTCTATCGTTGCCTTCCGAACCGGGGCAAAGGATGTTTCGGGCTCGGGTATCCGTATGGTGGGTGCGCATACCGATAGCCCGTGTTTGAAGGTAAAACCTAACCCGGAGCTGCGTCGCAAAGGCTTTTTCCAGCTGGGCGTTGAGGTTTATGGCGGGGTTCTGATGAACCCTTGGTTTGATCGGGATCTTTCGCTGGCGGGCAGAGTGACGTTGCTCGACGGCCACGACAAGGTCAACGACACCTTGGTGGACTTCAAAAAACCTATGGCTTTTATTCCCAGTCTCGCCATTCATCTGGACAGGGAAGCCAATACAAGCCGCACAGTGAATGCCCAGACCGACCTTCCACCGGTGCTGATGCAGGTTGCCGAAGACGACACGACCAGCTTCAACGAGCTTTTAAGTCAGCAAATTGCCCGTGAATCCGGTATTAAGGTGCGTAAAATTCTTGGCTATGAGCTGGGCTTTTACGATGCACAGGAGGCAAGTTTTGTCGGCCTGCGCGACGATTTCATTGCCTCTGCACGGCTAGATAACTTGTTGAGTTGTTACATCGGCTTGCAAGCTCTATTGAACACATCTGGCGCTGAGGCTGCGTTGCTGGTGTGCAATGATCACGAAGAAGTGGGTAGCGTATCGTCTGAAGGCGCGCAGGGGCCGTTTCTTACCGCGATTCTTGATCGCTGGTGCGGTGCTGGCAAAGCAAAAGCGATTGCCCACTCCATGATGGTATCAGCGGACAATGCCCACGGAGTACACCCCAACTACATTGATAAGCATGATGAAAACCACGGCCCGATTTTGAATCAGGGGCCCGTTATCAAGGTGAACCATAATCAGCGCTACGCAACTAACAGTCGGTCAGCTGCGGTTTATCGGCATATCAGTGATGAACTTGGGTTGCCACACCAAACCTTTGTGGTGCGCAGTGATATGGGTTGTGGCAGCACCATTGGGCCGCTGACGGCGGCAAATCTGGGTGTCACAACACTAGACATTGGTGTACCGCAGTTTGGCATGCACTCTATTCGTGAGCTGATTGGTACCGAGGATGGTTTTACGTTGTTTCGCGTGTTGACTGAGTTTATGCAGCGCAAGCAGGTTTTCTAAGGTTGTTTGAAAACCCATAACGAAAAATGCCGCTGCTTCGTTTGAAGTAGCGGCATTTCGGAATAAGTGGCTCCCCGAGCTGGGCTCGAACCAGCGACAAACGGATTAACAGTCCGTTGCTCTACCAACTGAGCTATCGGGGAACAGCATCAAGTCGGGCGGCATATTAAGCGCTTTGAGTTGGATGGTCAACCCCCTGATATAAAAGGTCAAAATTTGTACCGCAGTATGGCTCATCAATATCGTCCTCCACACTGGTTACGCAGTGGTCATATTCAATCCATATGGCCAGCGCTGTTTCGCAAGGTATCCCTCGAAGATCCGGAAACCGAAGTGTTGCCTACGGACGACAAAGACGAACTGCATCTGGATTGGCACAGGCAAGGTAACAACCGTTTGGCCATTATTTCCCACGGGCTGGAAGGTCATAGCCGTCGACCATACGTGCTGGGGCTGACGCGAGCTTTGTTAGCGGAGGGTTGGGACGTTTTGGCCTGGAACTTCCGCTCCTGCGGCGGTGTGATGAATCATCAACCAAGGTTTTATCACAGTGGCGCAACTGAAGATCTGCGCCGGGTGGTCGATCATGGCATGGCTCAGAATTATAAAACGGTGTTTTTGTCCGGCTTTAGTATGGGCGGGAACCTCACCTTACTGTACCTCGCGCAGCAGGGTGAGCGCGTTGACAGCAGAATTTGCGGTGCCGTAGCTTATTCAGTGCCCTGCGATTTAGCGGGCAGTGCGGATAAGCTAGCTCTGCCGAGCAGAAAAATCTATATGCAGAGGTTTCTGAAAGATCTTCGCGTAAAAATGGTCGAAAAAGCGCAAACGTTTCCCGATCTTGTTGATGTTTCCGGTTTTGATGCTATTCAGGATTTTCACCAATTTGACGATCGCTATACGGCGCCGTTGCACGGATTCGAGAATGCTGAAGAATACTGGGCCCAATGCTCTGCATTGGGGCGGTTGAAAGATATTCGTGTACCCGCTCTGATGGTTAACGCAGCGGACGACCCGTTTCTGTCGCCCAGTTGTTTTCCCGAATCGCCCTCTATTCTAGGAGCCCATGTGCGCATCGATGCGCCGAAGTGGGGTGGCCATGTTGGGTTTGTCGAGCATGGACATGACGGCTATTACTGGTCCGAGCGCCGGGCCCTTGCCTTTTTGCAGGGTGTGGAGTGATTTAAGCCTATTCAAGCAAAGGTTTTAACTTTGGCCATACATTTTCAAGCAGCTTGGGCTGTGCCTCCGCAGTGGGGTGAATGCCGTCTCCCTGCATTAAGTTCTCTTGGTCGTAAATTCCGTCTAAAAAGAAGGGAACCAGAGCGGTGTTATAGCTGTCTGAAAGCGCTGGAAAGATGTCGGCAAACATTTGTGTATAGCGTTGGCCGTAGTTGGGAGGGATTTGCATACCAACCAGAATGGTGCGCGCGCCTGAGTTCTGGGCATTCTCAACCATGGTTGCAAGGTTTGATTTGATCACCTCTGGCGGAAAGCCGCGCAAGCCATCGTTACCGCCTAGCTCGATAATAACCACGGAGGGACTGTTCTTCTCAAGCAACTCAGGCAACCGGCGTACACCGCCATCTGTGGTTTCGCCGCTTATGCTGGCATTCACCACGCGCCAGTTGCTTAGGCCGTTTTCTTGCAAACGCTGGCGTAATAACTGAACCCAGGCTGTTTCCGACGGTACGCCGTAAGCTGCGCTGAGGCTGTCACCTAAAACGAGCAGCGTTTGCTGGCCAGCTAAGATAGGCGTGGCAACAGAAACAGCGAAAAGGAATACGATTGATCTTACGTACAGTAATAGCGTATGCATAAACAGCCTGACTACCTTAATAAATGGACGTGTTTTTCCCGGGAGCCCCGTAAACAACATGCAGACTACACATTCTGACAGCCAACGCCCCATGTTGCGCGTTGAAAACCTGACTCATCGCGTGAGTCTGGAAACAGATACGCTGACGATATTGAAGGGGGTTAGCCTTGAAATCAATCGGGGAGAATCCGTAGCCATAGTTGGTCGCTCCGGTTCGGGTAAAACCACCTTGCTGGGGCTGCTTGCTGGTCTTGATACGCCCACTGAAGGGACGGTTGAGCTAGACGGCGCCATTATCAGCAAGTTAAGCGAAGATGAACGCGCCCAGTTGCGAGCCCATCGCGTGGGCTTTGTGTTCCAGTCATTTCAATTGCTTCCGGCGCTAACGGCTTTGGAAAACGTTATGTTGCCGCTGGAATTGGCCGGACTGGACGCGCCGGAAAAGCGCGCCAAAGAGCTTCTTGAGCGCGTAGGGCTGGGTGAGCGACTTGCCCACACGCCCAGGCAGTTGTCCGGCGGCGAACAGCAACGCGTGGCTATTGCCCGGGCCTTTGCCTCAGAGCCAGCCATATTGTTTGCCGATGAGCCAACCGGCAATCTGGATAACCGCACAGGGCAGGAAATCTCCGATCTGTTGATGGCGCTGAACCAAGAACAGGGCACCACACTGGTAATGGTTACCCATGATGAACAGCTAGCTGCCCGCTGTTCCCGGCAGTTCCATATTGAAGCAGGCGAGTTGACCGAGCCGGTTGCGCAGGCGGAGTTTGAACACTGATGGCCGCTGCAAAAAAATTAATGTCTGTACGCCGCGATTGGCGTGAGCGAGATGTTCGAGTCGTTTTAGCGGCACTGATTATTGCCGTCGCTACCGTTGCCACCATTGCTCTATTCGCCAGTCAGTTGCAACGCACTCTGGTGTCTTCCGCCAGTTCTTTTCTAGCCGCAGACCGGCAGCTAGAGGCCGAGAACGGACGCCCGGTGCCTGAAAACTGGATGATGGAGGCCACGGATCGTGGGCTTGAAACCGGCCGCATGGTGGAGTTCTCTACCATGGTGTTTGGCAGTGATGCGTTTCAATTGGTATCCATAAAAGCCGTAAGCAATGAGTATCCTCTGCGCGGTGATCTGGACATCCAAGGGGCTTCTGAGGGTTCCCGAGAGCAAGTCCAACACGGGCCAGCGCCCGGGAAAGTCTGGATCAACCCCAGACTGTTGCGGTTATTGGATATCCAAATCGGCGACTCTCTCGAAGTTGGCAGCCGGAGTTTAACGGTATCGGGCGTACTGCTTCGAGAGCCGGATGGCGGGTTCAGTCTCTCTGCACTTGCGCCGAGAGTGATGATGCATGTAGACGACGTTGCCTCCACCGGCGTCCTTCAAGAAGGGAGTCGTTTTAAGTATGTGTATTTGTTTGCCGGTAACGAGGATGTGCTTGAATCCTACTATGAATGGCTTAAGCCACAACTTGAGCCAAGCCATGAGTGGGAAGGTGTACGGGATGGCGAAACCTTTTCGCGCTCTTTAGAGCGCGCAGAGAGCTTCTTGTTGCTGGGTGGGAGTCTGGCGGTACTCCTTGCCGCTGTGGCTGTTGCGGTTGCCAGTCGGCAATACGCGCTGTCGCAAAGGGATACCGTTGCACTGCTCAAAACCCTTGGTCTCGGTAGCTCCGGAATCGGGCGGCTCTACCTGAGGCGCCTGTCTCTCTGGGGCGTGACGGGAATGGTCGGGGGGCTACTGGTGGCGCTTCCGCTGTTTTGGCTGCTCACTCGGTTGCTCAGTGAGGCGCTGGAAAGGCCAGTAGAATTTCAGCTGGATTCATCGGCTCTCACCCCTGCATTACTGACAGCAGTGGTTTCCCTGTTTGCCTTTGCATACCCGCCCATCCGGCGTCTGAGGAATGTTCCTGCAATGCGTGTATTGCGTAGCCAGCCGGGCGAAACAGGGCGGGAAGCCTTGCCAGACATGTTGATTGCCATTGTGGCCGTGTTCGGTTTGGTTTGGTTATACGCGGGTGAGTTGTCTCTGGTAATTGCTCTTTTGGGCGGCCTTGCGCTTCTGCTTGGGGCTCTGGGGCTTTTGGGTAGCCTATTGGTTGCATCGTTACGTAAGGTTCGTGGCGGCGGGCATGCCTGGCGTCTGGCTTTGGTTGGGCTGTATCGCCATCGTCGAGCCAGTCTTTCGCAAATAGCAGTGTTTGCCATGACGCTAATGCTAGCAACAACGCTGATTTTGGTGCGCACCTCGTTACTGGACGACTGGCAGGCGCAGCTTCCCGATGATGCACCAAACCACTTTTTGATCAACATTGCTCCAGATGCGGTAGACGAGGTTGCCGACTACTGGAAAGAGCGTGGTCAGCCGCTGGATCAACTTTACCCCATGGTGCGGGGTCGCCTGACAGAGTTGAATGGTCAGCCAGTGAAAGAGGTGGTGAGCAAAGACCAGCGGGTAGGGGCACTTAACAGAGAGCTGAACCTAACCTGGATGGCTACGCTCCCGAAAGATAACAATATTGTCGAAGGCAGCTGGTTTGAGGAAGGCCAAACGAACGGTGTATCTGTAGAGGCAGATCTGGCCGAAGCACTTGGCTTGGCATTGGGGGATGAGCTCACGTTTACCATCGGTTCCGACAAAGTCACGGAAGCCGTCACCAGCATCCGCACGGTTCAGTGGGACAGCATGAAGCCTAATTTCTACATGGCGTTCCCTCCGGAGGGCGGGCTCACCAATATGCCGGCTACCTGGATAACCAGCTTTTATCTTCCTAAAGATAAGAAAAGCGCGTTGAATGAATTCTCACGCCGTTTTCCAACAGTGTCCTTGTTGGAAATAGATAACATTATCGAACGCATACAGGAGATTGTCCGGCAGGTTACTCAGGCGATAGAGGCGATTTTGGTGCTGATACTGGCTGCAGCCTTGGTGGTTATGGCTGCGGTGGTTAGCGCTACGCTTCAAGACCGCCAAAGGGAGGGCGCGCTGTTGCGAACTCTTGGTGGGCGCCAGAGTTTGCTTGTGCGTAGCACCATGTTGGAGTTTGCACTGCTCGGCGGTTTTGCCGGTATTCTGGGCGTTGCAGCGGCCGAAGCTGCGGTATGGGCTTTGCAATTCCGTATGTTTGAGGGGAACTTCAGCTGGCACTGGCAAGTGGTGTTGCCTATACCTGTTATTAGTGCGGTGGTACTGTCTTTGTTCGGGAGATGGCAGTTGAGGCCCGTGCTGAGTGTTTCGCCCATGCTTTTGCTGCGGCGGCTTGAATAACGCAAAGGCTTGCTTGTTGCTCAGCGGTTTACTGATAATTCGCGAGAATGGCTTCTAGCTCGCCGCTCTCGCGAATACGTGCAAGCTCCGCATTGAACTTATCGACAAAAAGCTGTGAATCCTTGCGCAGCATCAACCGGAAGCCGTAGGAGCTGATGTCCGCAGAGGAAACCGTAAACTGATCCTGCAAACCTTCGTTTTTCAGTATCCATTTTCCCACGAGCAAATCGGCCACCGCTGCATCAAAGCGGTCGCCGTGCAGTAAAAAGTTAAACATATCCCGATCTTGGGAAACGTCAAAGCGCTTAATAGCACCGGATTCGAAATGCGGCTGTAGCTCCGGGTAAAGGTAGCCTAAGTGCGTAACAACCGTTTTAGAGAACAGGTCTTCCGCCGTTTGGTAGGTTTCCTCGGCATGCTTGGGCGTAAAAAGCACTTCCTGAATGTCTACCACCGGTTCCGTAAATAGAAAGCTTTCGGGCTCGTGTGTCCATTCGAAGGCCCGTGGAGTGGCATCTACATAGCCGTCCAGCAGCATCTGGTCCACGCGTTTACGAGGGATTTTTTCGGCCACTAATTGATAGCCCAAACGCTCGGTAATCAGTGAAACCACATCCCACATAATACCCGAGGGCTCCTCTTGATCCGTGATCATGTAGGGCGGGTAACCATTAGGGGAGATGTTGAGACGGAATACGTTTGCATCGCTTTCCGCAGCAGCGTTGGAGCATAGAAACATTGCGAGCAGAGGTAGGAAGAAGGCAGAGCGCCTTGTAAAAGCTATAAACCAGTGAGGTTTTCGGTATTTCATTAAATAAAAGTCTCTGGGGGACAATGCCGTCCTTAGAAGAACTGACCCGGCCAAATCCCTGCCAGAAAGAGTGTGATTGTTACGCTTCTACCCCGTTATTTCAATATTTGAGAGTAATGTAATGTTACCAAGGAGCAGAGCCCTGAGTTTGGGCTCTGCTTTTCTTCTGGTGGTCACTTAGGCCCAGGCGCGCTGCAGAACAGCACGGGCGTCCTTCAGAGTCACTTCTTTCGGGTTGAACATGATAGAGCCATCGTCCAGAGCCATCTCTGCAATAGCATCCAGCTGCTCTTCCGTCACCTTGCCGGTTTCTTTCAGTGTGCGTGGTAAATGACACCGCTTATAAAGTGCATCCCGCAGCTTGCGTAGGGCCGAAATGCTGGCTTCCGCGCGGCGGCTGGCGGGTGTGGCTGCATATATTTCCGGGCCTTCCAAATACAGCAGCAATTCCCCTAAAGGCCCACGAATGGTTTCAAGGTTGTACTCAAGCACGTAGGGCAGGTACAGGCTCATGCACAAGCCGTGGGGCAGGTGGCATATAGCACCTGTGGCATGGCCAAGAGAGTGAACCAGACCAACCATGGAGTTTGAAAAAGCAATGCCTGCCATGGTGGATGCTTGAGCCAACTCAAGCCTGCCGTCGCTGTCTTTCGGGTTGTCCATTACCTGTAACAGTGAATGGCTGACCTTCTTGATAGCCGCTGCCGCATAGGCATCGCTCAGGGGGTTTTTAGCCATGCAGGTGAACGACTCGACTGCGTGAGTCATGGCGTCCATGGCCGTTGCCGCCGTAATGTGGGGCGGTAGGGTTAGCGTCATGCGCGGGTCGATAACCGCCGCGTTGGGCAGCAGGTACGACGAGGTAAAGGGTAGTTTTACGCCTTTTTTCTCATCGGTGATGACGGCAATGGAGGTAACTTCCGAGCCGGTTCCCGCCGTGGTTGGCACCACCAGAAAGGGTTTTAGCGGGCGCTTTAACACACCGGCACCGGTGTACTTGGCAACGTCATCCCCACCTTCAGACACCAAAATATTCACCGCCTTACCCGTGTCTATAGCCGAGCCACCACCAATCGCAATGATGGAGTCGCACTTTTCCTTGCGGTAGATAGCGGCAATATCCCGAACTACAGTGGTGGAAGAATCCGGTGGTACATCGTCGTAAATACTGACGATTTCAAGACCGCTTTCCTCACAGGCTGCAATCACCGGGTCCAGCAGACCCGCGGCACGAACGCCCTTATCAGTCACAATCATCGGCCGTTTCGCGGCGAGCCCGCCTAGTTCGTAGGGAATGTGCTCAAGGGCCGCTTTTCCGGCAATGACTTTTACCGGGCAGAAGAACTCATAGTAAGAATTAGACATTTAGGCTCTCGCTGTCTGGATAAAATGGGTGGCGACTTTCAGGTAAATCTGTGCCGCACTGATTAGTTTTTCCGGCAGGTGAAGGTTCTCCGGATATTCCTTTACCGCACGTTTGGCGATGATTTTGGGCAAAATGAAGGATTCCAGTCGATTGAGCACACGGGTCATGCGCACGGCATAGCTCACATCGCCGTCAACCAGCATGCGGTCATGGGCAAAGGCGATTGAGGTTTTCTCCTGAAACGACAGCACCAAAAATGCGTGGGTAAGGTGTTTAAACTGAATGGATACATCCACCGCGCGGGGTGCAGAATCACCATGATAGTGGAATCGGCCACCGCCGATGTGTTCTACGATCAGCTTGGCCCCCTCGGGCATCACCATCATTTCGAACAGAAATCCCTCAGGCAGAGCCTGAGCTTCTTTCTGAACCTCGCCGTCAACCTCACTGACTGCCTGAAGAGCTCGCCCCATAACCTGAAACATAAGCTCGACGTACAGGCGCTTTGCCTGGGAAGCCATAGGTTGGATACGTTTCGCTAACATGTCCGTCACCTGATTTTAGTTATCGATAGCTGATTTTTAGAGTTATTGCTCTAAAAGTCAATGCTCATGATGACGGCATACCGGCGCGCTCCACGCAAACCGAAGCGCAGAAATAAAAAAAGGCCGAAGTCTCAAGGAATTCGGCCCTGTATTTATTATGAATTATAAGATTACTGGGTGAGAGCGGCCAGTTTTCGCCGTGCTTCTTCGGCAATATCGCCGCTGGATTCTGCCGCTTTGCTGTAATAAGCGATGGCTTCCTTACGGTTGTTCTCCTTTACCGCAATATCTCCAAGCCTGAGAAAGGAGATGGAGGTTGGCACAACCTCGTTTGCCCGGGTCAGGTTCTCGCGTGCCTTGCTGAGATTGTTTAGCGCAAGTGCGTTAAGCCCGCTGTGTAAGCGATAAACAAACATTTCGGGATACAAAGACACTGCCTTATCGAAATCAGCAGAGGCTTTATCCGGATTATTCAGCTCCTGATGGATACGCCCACGCAATGAATAGAACATAGCCTCGCGAGGTAACACATTGATGGCCTCGTCAACCTTCTTTAGAGCCGCATTCATATCCCCGCCAGATGCCAACTTCATGGCCTTATCGTGAGCATCGTAGGCAGGCTGAACCTTGCGCAGAAAGGCCGTTTTCTTCTGATAGATATCGGCTCCGCGATAGCCACCGGCACCTATCTTATTCACCAACTTGCTGTTCTCGCGCACACGCTTCGAAGAAGGCGGATGCGTTGCGAAGAGGCCGTCTACAAAGCCTGCTTCACGGCCTTTGGACATTTCAAGAAAGATTTCCTGCAGCTCTACGGCAGCTTGCGGATCGTAGCCCGCCTTTTTCATATAAACGATGCCGTAGTGATCCGACTCCAGCTCATCTCCCTGACCGTACTGCGCTAAAGCGAGCTGAGCTCCCATAGCGGCACCACCCATCAGAAGCCCGGCCCACTGACTGTCTGACAGTGCAAAGCCCAGACCTGCCACTCCGGCGTTAATCAGCATTCCCTGCTGCATGCGCTGAACACTGTGGCGGGCAGCCGCGTGTACAATCTCATGTCCAAGCACAGATGCGAGTTGGGCTTCATCATCAAACTTAACCAGTAGCCCCCGGTTAATCGCAATCTTGCCTCCGGGCAAAGCCCAAGCGTTGGGAACGCTGCTGTTTAGCACCACAAACTCATAGGGTAGATCAGGGCGGTCACTTACCCGAGCCATCTTTTGGCCAACTTCTCTTACGTAGAGCGTTAGCTCGGGATCAACGTAGAATTGCCCGCCTTGAGTCTGTTGGGTAGGCGTATACTGCTCGGCGCCCAGCGCAAGTTCTTGGCCTTCACCAATTAACGAAAGCTGTTTCTCGCCAGTTACCGGGTTTACAGCACACCCTGTAAGTAGCAGCATTAGCGCTAAAACCGGCGCGCAGCGTTGCAAAACGGCGTTTTTCACTCTCAACCCCTGTTATTGAATTTAAGAAACATATAATTACACGGCTGCTGCCAGCTTTAAATACTGGTAGCTTAAAACCCATACATGAACCACAGGTTTGTTCTGAATGGACAATCAAATCCGAACCGACCGGGTTACCCGGTTTATCAACACGCTCAACCAAGCCAAAGAGCTTGGGTTGAGGGTTACCGAAACCACCGAGTGCAGCCTAACCCTTTGCCTGCCTTACAACGAACGAATCATCGGCAACCCAGACACAGGCGTGATCCATGGCGGCGCCATCACCACCCTGATGGACACCACATCCGGCTCACTCATGCTCTGCGCTTTGGACGTATTCGAACTCTGCCCCACACTGGACCTAAGGGTTGACTACATGCGCCCAGCCGAACCGCACAAGCCTGTTTATGCAAGAGCTGAAGTTTACAAAATGACCCGCAATATAATCTTTACCCGTTGCGAGGCCTACCAAGAAAGCGGCGAAACGGTAGCTAATTGCGTGGCTACTTTTATGCGCATCGGCCCTGAAGCTCTACCAAAAGCCTATCGCGAGAAAATCACTGGAGGCCCGGTATGACCGACCCTGAAATCCTAAACTACACCCGAGAAACCGGTGACTTCTCCCGATTGATCAACAGCATCCCCTACGCACAATTCATCGGCTTGGAATGCGACCAATTTGGCGACGACCTCATCTTCCGCCTACCTGCAAAAGACCAAAACCTTGGCAACCCGGTATTACCTGCGATACACGGCGGCGTAATCGGCGGCTTCATGGAACTCTCTGCTGCAATCTACCTTATGCTCGCCCAAGAAACCGTGCGCATGCCACGTATCGTCAACTTCTCATTGGACTACCTCCGCGCAGGCCTCGACCGCGAAACCTACGCCGAATGCAAGCTAACGCGCCAAGGCAATCGCGTAGCGAACGTAATGATCACCGCTTGGCAAAAATCCCGCTCCAAACCGATCTCCACCGCAAGAGCGCACTTCTTGCTGGAAGACTGATCCGGTTAGCATGTAGGGGCTTGAAAACCTTCGGAGTGACCCCATTTTCCTGCAATACGAACTCACAAGCTGGATAACACGGGAGCAAGGGGCTTCTCCAAAACCGTGCGGAGCCATGGGTGAAGAGTGAAAACTCTTCACGGACTGGCCAAGGATGGCCAGGCCAGGACTTTCACTGCGACGCAGGAGCAATAAGCAGTGAAAGGCGGAGCCGAGCGTACAAGGATGTATTCACAGCGTGTTTTGGAGAAGCCCCTTGCTCCCGTGTTTCACTCAAATGTCGATTGCAGGAGAAAAAATAGATGACCGTTGAATCGCAAAAAGAGACCTTAGGATTCCAGACCGAAGTAAAACAACTACTTCACCTGATGATCCATTCCCTGTACTCAAACAAAGAAATCTTCCTCCGCGAACTGATTTCCAACGCCTCCGACGCCGCCGACAAAATGCGCTTTGCCGCAGTCAAAGACGACGGCCTCTACGAAGGCGACTCAGAGCTACAAATACGTCTCGACTTCGACAAAGAAGCCAACACCATCACCCTGACCGACAACGGCATCGGCATGACCCGCGAAGACGTTGTCCAGAATCTGGGCACCATCGCCCGCTCCGGCACCGCAGAATTCCTCAAACAGCTCTCCGGTGACGAAAAGAAAGACAGCAAACTGATCGGCCAATTCGGCGTAGGCTTCTATTCCGCTTTCATCGTGGCCGACAAAGTGGACGTATTCACCCGCCGCGCAGGTGCCCCTGTAGAAGAAGGCGTACATTGGCAATCTGCCGGTGATGGCGAATTTACCATCGAACAAGTTGCCCGCGAAAAGCGTGGCACCGAAATCGTTATCCACCTGAAGCCAGACGCTACCGAATTTGCCGACGGCTTCCGGCTGCGCAACTTGGTCAAAAAATACTCTGACCACATCTCCTTCCCGGTCATCATGAAATCCGAACCGACCGAAGAAGGCGAAGAGCCCAAAGACGAAACCGTTAACGACGCAACAGCGCTTTGGACTCTGCCCCGTACCGACATCAAAGACGAAGAATACAAAGAGTTCTACAAGCACATCGCTCACGACTTTGAAGACCCGCTTACCTGGTCCCACAACAAAGTAGAAGGCAAGCTGGACTACACCAGCCTGTTGTACATTCCGGCCCGCGCTCCGTTCGACATGTACAACCGTGATGCGCCCCGAGGCTTGAAGCTTTACGTGCAGCGCGTATTCATCATGGATGACGCAGAGCAGTTCCTGCCGTTGTACCTGCGCTTTGCCAAGGGTGTGGTGGATTCCAACGATCTGTCCCTGAACGTATCCCGTGAAATTCTGCAGAACGACTCAACCGTAGACAGCATCCGCACCGCGCTTACCAAGCGTGTGCTGGACATGCTCTCCAAACTGTCGAAGAAAGATGCAGACGAGTACCAGAAGTTCTGGAACGAGTTTGGCACCGTGCTCAAGGAAGGTCCTGCAGAAGATTTCAGCAACCGCGAGAAAATCGCTGGCCTACTGCGCTTTGCTTCTACGCACACAGGTGAGAGCGCCCAGAATGTCTCTCTAGACCAATACATCGAGCGCATGAAAGAAGGTCAGAGCAAGATCTATTACATCACTGCTGACAACTTCATGGCCGCCAAGAGCAGCCCGCATCTGGAAGTTTTCCGCAAAAAAGGCATCGAAGTGCTAATCCTCTCCGATCGTATCGACGAATGGATGATGGGTTACCTCAACGAGTACAACGAAAAGCAATTTCAGGACGTTGCCCGGGGCGATCTTGACCTTGGCGATGTGGAAACCGAAGAAGACAAAAAGCACAAAGAAGAAGCTGCCGAAGAGCACAAAGAGCTGTTGGAACGCATCAAGACGGCCCTCACTGACCGGGTTCAGGAAGTGCGCGTAACCAACCGCCTAACGGATTCTCCTGCGTGCTTGGTAACGGGCGACTTTGATATGGGTGCCCAGATGAAAAAGATCATGGAAGCAGCGGGCCAGAAGGTTCCGGATAGCAAGCCGATCTTTGAAATCAACGTGGATCACCCGCTGGTTCAGCGCCTTGAAAGCGAGAAGGGCGATGAGCGCTTCAACGAGCTCTCTGCTGTGCTTCTGGACCAAGCCACACTGGCCAGCGGCGAGCAGTTGCAAGACCCGGGTGCTTACGTTTCCCGCTTGAACCGTCTGTTGCTGGAACTGGCTAACTAAGCCCCATGCACCAGATTATTGTGGACATAAGCATCAGCCCTGATGAGTGGATAAAGCTCTATCAGGGCATTGCTACCGATGTTCACACCCGGGCCCGGGACGGACGCTCAGTCCGCTTCCCGGCCCGAATTCTCTCCCGTTTTTACTTACGCGACGGCGTTCGTGGCTCCTTCCGAATCGTGTTCAATGAGCAAGGCAAGTTTGAGTTCATTGAGCGTATTTAGTGATTATCCTCTATTCATAGTTAAAAGCTTTAGCACCCTTTTCCGGAATTGATTATCCAAACTGCCATCGCAGTGATTCAATGTCGCTAGATGCTTACACCGACACAAGCGATTGCGGAAGGCTTTAGTATCGCCAAGTCTCGGTATAAGCTGATTAGTGGCGTTATGAACTTCAGAGGAATTGACCATGACCGATGAAAAATCGAATAAAAGCAAATGCCCGGTATCACACCTTACAACGGCCTTTGGTGCTCCGGTAGTAGACAACCAGAACTCGATGACGGCTGGTAAGCGTGGGCCAGTGCTGGTTCAGGACGTGTGGCTCAACGAAAAACTCGCCAATTTTGTGCGCGAGGTCATTCCTGAGCGCCGCATGCACGCCAAAGGCTCCGGAGCGTTCGGTACCTTCACCGTAACCAACGATATTACGCGTTACACACGCGCCAAAATTTTCAGTGAAGTCGGGAAGAAGACCGAAATGTTTGCCCGCTTCAGCACCGTGGCAGGGGAGCGGGGCGCGGCCGACGCCGAGCGTGATATTCGAGGCTTTGCGCTCAAGTTCTATACCGAAGAAGGCAACTGGGACATGGTGGGTAACAACACACCTGTGTTCTTCTTGAGGGATGCCAAAAAGTTTCCAGATCTGAATAAAGCAGTAAAACGCGATCCGAAAACCAACATGCGTTCGCCCACGAATAACTGGGATTTCTGGACGCTGCTGCCTGAAGCTCTGCATCAGGTGACTGTAGTCATGTCCGATCGCGGCATTCCCAAGAGCTACCGGCACATGCATGGTTTTGGCAGCCACACCTACAGCTTCTGGAACGAAGCAGGTGAGCGCTACTGGGTGAAATTCCACTTCAAAACCCAGCAGGGCATTGAGAATTTGACCGACGCCGAGGCTGCTGCGGTTGTTGCTGATGACCGTGAAAGCCATCAGCGGGATCTTTTTGAAGCGATTGAGCGTGAAGACTTCCCGCGCTGGAAAATGTATGTGCAGGTGATGCCGGAAGCCGATGCGGAAACTTACCACGTGCACCCGTTTGATCTGACCAAGGTTTGGCCGAAAGGGGACTACCCACTGATCGAGGTCGGCGAGTTTGAGCTAAACCGGAATCCAGAAAACTATCATATGGACGTTGAACAGGCGGCCTTCTCGCCAGCGAATCTTGTGCCTGGTATAAGCGTGTCCCCGGATAAGATGCTTCAGACGCGGCTGATCAATTACCCCGATTCGCAACGATACCGTCTGGGAGTGAACTATCAGCAAGTGCCAGTCAATGCGGCTAAATGCCCGGTTATGAGTAACCATCGCGATGGTCTTGGCAGGATGGACGGCAACTACGGCAGTTTGCCGCACTATCAGCCAAACAGCTTTGGCCATTGGAAAGATCAGCCCGAATATGCAGAGCCACCGCTCAAGATCGACGGCAATGCGGCTATGTTCGATTTCCGCGAGGATGATGACGATTATTACAGCCAGCCGCGCGCACTCTTTCAGCTAATGACGCCTGCGCAACAGCAGGTACTGTTTGAAAATACAGGGCGAAACATGGGGGACGCTCCTGATTTCATTAAACAGCGCCATATCGATAACTGCACCCGTTGCGACCGGGCTTATGGCGAAGGGGTTGCCAAGGCTTTGGGTATGTCGGTCAAGTCGCCTGATGAGCTGTCTGCTAACCCCGAATTGGATGAGTAAGGACGGCCAGCAATAAAGAGCCCTTCATGAGGAAGAGCCGATCCGTTTAACGGGTCGGTAGCCTTCACTATCAAAGCGAGCGCGAATTGCCTACAATCGCGCTCGCTTGAATTTTGAACAGATGGAGGCTCCATGCGGATCATTCTTGCCCCGATGGAAGGGCTGGTTGATGCACCTATTCGCGAAACGCTTACGAAAGTAGGCGGGATCGACCGGTGCGTGACGGAGTTTATCCGTGTGACCCACAGCATGTTACCGCCAAGGGTCTTTTACAAGTTTGCGCCGGAGCTGCACAACCAGTCACTCACGCAAGTGGGTATCCCCGTGGCGGTCCAGCTTTTGGGTTCAGACCCCGAACAAATGGGCTGGCACGGCCGTAAAGCCTCGGAATTGGGTGCGACACAGGTAGACATCAACTTTGGTTGTCCTGCTAAAACGGTGAATAAGCACAAGGGCGGTTGTGTGCTTATGCGTGAACCGGAGTTAATGTACGACATTGTCGCCGCTGTACGTAAAGCGGTGCCTGCAGACGTACCGGTAACGGCAAAAATGCGTTTGGGGTATGACGATCGCTCGATGGGCGTGGCCTGTGCTCAGGCATTGGAAGCTGCTGGGGCGGAAGAGATCGTCATCCATGCTCGGAGCAAAGTGGATGGCTATAAGCCGCCAGCCTATTGGGAAGAAATTGCCAAAGCCCGGGAAGCGGTAAAAGCCAAAGTTATTGCCAACGGCGAAATTTGGACGGTTGCAGATTATTGGCGCTGCCGTGAAGAGTCTGGCTGTGACGACGTAATGATTGGTCGAGGATTAATTGCACGGCCAGATCTGGCGCGCAAAATTAAAGCTAGCCAACAGGGTGTCGAGGCCGACGATCTAATCTGGCCTGAGGCTGTTGCACTGGTTCGTGAATACGCCGAAGTGCTGCAAGGTTGGCTGGAAGACAAGTACGTAACTGGTCGCATCAAGCAGTGGATGAACTTTCTGCGTCAGGGCTATCCGGAAGCCGAGGCCCTATG
>Ga0209075_1000233_pt1 | contig 52574 bp, 52 predicted proteins | sample Stecom2011_FD_187523 | JGI IMG/M metagenome (GOLD analysis project Ga0209075, IMG submission 187523) | Agricultural soil microbial communities from Utah to study Nitrogen management - Steer compost 2011 (SPAdes) (version 2) | ecosystem: Environmental > Terrestrial > Soil > Agricultural land...
ATAAGCCGCCGTCTGGGCAATCAGGGCATCCAGCTTTTCATCTGGCGCCTGGAGTTGTTCTGCCAGTTGGTCTGCCACGGCTTCGTAGACGGTGACGCCCACCGCATTGCTGCTGGTGAACGCATCTAGTCCGTCCTGATACCAACGGAACAGCGTTTCCTGGGCCGTGCCTTCCAGATAGGGGACATGGATCTGGATGGTGGCTTGCTGGCCGATGCGGTCCAACCGCCCAATACGCTGCTCTAACAGGTCGGGGTTTAATGGCAGGTCAAACAGCACCAGGTGCTGGGCGAACTGGAAGTTACGTCCTTCACTGCCGATCTCGGAGCACACCAGGGCTTGGGCGCCTTGTTCCTGCTCGGCAAAATAGGCCGCCGCCCGGTCCCGCTCAATAATGCTCAACCCTTCATAAAAGGCCGCCGTGCGAATGCCTGCCCGAAGTTGCAGGTGTTGCTCCAGGGCTACAGCTGTCTCCGCGTGGGCACAGATCACCAGCACCTTGTTAGGTTTGACGGACTTGGGCAGGCTTTCCAGCCAGGCCACCCGAGGGTCTTGCTCCACCCACTCAGCGCCGCTGAGACCGACTTCCGGAGCCAGGCCTTTGAGACCAAGGCGGCGCTCATCATCCTGATAAAGTTCCGGGCAGGGGAGCGGGGATGGATGAAGCTGGCGCTCTGGAAAACCTTGAATGGCCGCCCGGGTATTGCGAAACAGAACCCGGCCGGTGCCGTGACGGTCCAGCAGCTTGCGAATCAGTTGATCGGTGCCGATATCCTCGGCTTCCTCACCCAGATACGGCTTGAGCTTTTCCAGTTGAGCGGGGCTGAGCGGACCTTCTTGTTGCAGCAACTCCTGCACGAGTTCGTTGAGCTGCTGATAGTTGGCCTCTTCCTGGCGGAAGTTTTCCAGGTCATGGAAACGGGCCGGGTCGAGCAGGCGCAGGCGGGCGAAATGACTCTCCAGGCCCACCTGTTCCGGGGTGGCGGTCAGCAGCAGGAGACCTTTACTGTGCTGGGACAGCTCTTCCACGCACTGGTATTCCGGGCTCGCCTCCGCAGGCGACCAGCGCAGGTGATGGGCCTCGTCGACCACCATGATATCCCAGCCGGCTTCCACGGCATGGGCCCGTGCCTGAGCGTTTCGGGTCAGGAAATCCAGGCTGCAAAGCACCAGCTGCTCCGCCTCAAAGGGATTTTCGTTCTCGGATTCGATCAGGACGGGTTGATCGTTCTCGTCCAGCTCGTAGTTGGGTTCGCTTTCCAGCATGGCTTGATAGCGAGCTTCGTCGAAGATCGAAAAGTGCAGGTTGAAGCGACGTAGCATTTCCACCAGCCACTGATGGATCAGGGTGTCCGGCACCAGGATCAGGACGCGGCTGGCGCGCCCGGTTTGCAGCTGATAGTGAAGAATCAGGCCGGCTTCAATGGTCTTCCCCAAACCGACTTCATCGGCCAACAGAACCCGGGGCGCATGGCGTTTGGCAACTTCCGACGCGATATAAACCTGGTGGGGCAGGTGACTGGTGCGGGCGCCGATCAGGCCCTGGGCCGGGGACTGCTGGAGGCGGGCCAGGTGATTTAAGGTTTCAACACGCAGCTGATAGGCCGCATTGTTGTCGAACTGGCCGCAAAACAGCCGTTGCTGGGGAGTGGTGAACTGCACGAAACAGCTGAGTTTGACCTCTGAGAGGCGCTGCTTTTCACCTTCTTCGTCGACCCCTTCGTAATACAGCAGATCATGCTCTTCCTTGACCGCGGTGACTTCCAGTTCAACTTCATCGAGAGTCTGAATCCGGTCGCCGACCTGGTAGCGGACCCGGGCCAGGGGGGCATTATCGGTGGCGTAGGTGCGATCTTCGCCCGCCGCAGGGAAGGTTAGTGTCACTCTTCGTCCTGAAACCTCTGCAACAATGCCTAATCCCAGCTTTGCTTCAGTGTGGCTGATCCAGCGCTGTCCGATCGAAAACTTCATGCTGTACCGTCGACTTGTCTATCGGTGAATGGATATCCGGAGATTGTACGCTCGGCCCGGACAAATGTTGCAGTCCAGGCCGACCTGCCTGAATTTGGGGGCGCGTATCCTACCACGAAATGAGGGGCACTGTTCAGTCTTGTGGTTCAGGAAGTTTGCCGGCGTCGACGAAGCTCAGTCGGTGAGATGCCTTTGGTTTTTCGGAAAGCGCGAGAAAAGGCGCTGTCATTGGTAAAGCCGGCGGCATAGCCAACCTGGCTGACGGTTTTGGAGCTGTTGAGTAACAGGAACTCCGCATAGTTGATGCGGGCCTCGTGCACCAATTCCTTGAAGGTGTTGCCTTCCTCATGGAGGCGCCGACTCAGGGTCCGGGCGGACACATTGAGCTGGGCTGCGACATCGTCAATTTGCAGGCTGCGCCCTGTCCTTAACAGCTGTTCGATCAGTGACTGAATTTGTCGGGTAAAGGCGGGCTCATGCTGTAATTCCCGGATCTGTCTTTCCAACTGCTGCTCAAACTGCTGCATAGTGGCGCGGTTGGAGGTGGTTAACGAGAGTTGTAGATATTTCCGGGGAATCACGATCTTGTTGCAGGGCTGCCCGAAGTAGATCGACTCCGGCTCCGAAAAGGCGCGGTAGGCGCTGGCGGGAAAACGCGCCTCATGGGTCAGGTGAATGGCCAGCAGTGGGATGTCCGGACGGATGTAGCGGCGGATGCTGTTGAACGCACCCAACACGGTTTCCGTCAGGGTTTCACTAGCGGCGCCGAAATCACAGAGGGGGCGGAAGATCAGGTGTAATTGGTCTCCCATCTCTTCCTGGGAAATTTCATAGGCCGGCACGACCACCGGATAAAACCGCAACGCCGCATTCAAGGCTGCCTGCAGGTTCGGTGAGGTGAGTACCACCACGCCCAGGGTGCCGTGGGCGGTCATGGGGAAATGTTCCAGCAGCTGGGCCGACAGGGGCAGGTCAGGATCTGCCAGCTCCTCACAAACCAGCAGCATCTGCTTCAGTTGCTCACCATCAATGGTGGCGCTGCTGGCCTCCAGCGCCTGCTTGTTCAACTGGCAGCGCTCGTACAGGAGTTCGGCAGGGAAGCCTCGCCCGACCACCAAGGCCTCGAAGACCTCGACGTACTGGGCGGGAAACTTAAAACGGCTGAGGGGATCGGTCATTGTCTTTATCGTTCTTGTTGATCCGCTAATGGCTTAACCGGCTGGCGCCCAATGGTAATGGCCCAGGATGGTTCAGACAAGGGAGGCCTGGCGGGAAATGCACAGACCTTGGCCGCACCTGTCGACGGCGCTGCTCTAACCTGTCTTTCATCATGATTCGGTATGGGAGATGGAAATGTCGTTATTGGGCAAGCTGCTGGATTGGACCTTCGGTACAAAGTCCACCCCAACGGTTGTCAGGGACGCCAGTCAGCGCCTGGCGAATCAGCGTGCCTGGGAGTCTGCGTCCGGGCCGGCGAGAGTGAGGGGCGCGCCGACCGCCGCGCGGCCCATGACCGTCACCCAACTGGTGAAAGAGACTACCAATACGCTTTCTTTGTACCTGGAGCCCGAGGATGGTCAGCCGGTCAGCTTTCAGGCCGGCCAGTTTCTGACCTGTTGCTTTGACATTGACGGTCGCGAGCAGCGCAGGGCCTATTCGCTTTCCTCGGTGCCAGGCAAACCGCTCCGAATCACCATCAAGCGGGTGGAGGAAGGGCTGGTTTCCGCATTTGTTCATGAGCAATTAAAGGTGGGTGACCGCATTCGCACTTTCGGGCCCAGTGGTGACTTTTGCCTGCCTGAAGGGATGCGTCGGGCGGTGTTCATTGCCGGTGGTTCCGGTATCACGCCGATACGGGCGATGCTGGAGAGTCTCCATCTACAACAGCCGGAGATCCCGGTTACTCTGTTGTACGCCAGCCGGAGTTCGACCCGCATCATTTTCCGCCGCGAGCTTGAAGACTTGGCCAAGCGTTGGCCCAACCTGACCATCCAGCACGTGCTGTCCCGTCCAAGTGCCCGCTGGGAGGGAGCGCGCGGTCGCCTGACTCCGGAGCGGGTGCGTTCGGTGGTGGAGGGCGCGGCTGGTGACGCCTACTTCTTTTTGTGTGGTCCCCGAGGGCTTTCGGAAATGGCCGAGTCGACCCTGTTGGAAGCAGGGGTGCCCCGGGCTCATATTCTGACAGAGCACTTTTTATCCGGAAGTCGTCCTTCCGAACACCTGCCGGAAGAGCCGCAATCCATTTATTTTCAGCGCACCGCGCGGGATGTGGTCGCCCAGCCCGGACAAACCCTGCTGGAGGCGGCCCTGGAGGCGGGGGTGGAACTTCCCTACAGCTGTCAGGTGGGCGGCTGTGGCCACTGCCGGGTCAAGATTGTCAGTGGGGTGGTGGTGACCAATGAACCCAACTGCCTGAGTCCTGAAGAGCAAGCCCAGGGCTATCGGCTGGCCTGTCAGTCCTACGCCTGCTCGGAAACCCGGGTGGATGCCTGAGACGAGATTTTAAACCCATTGCCATCGGGCGGAATGGGCACGGAAAAAAGCAAGGTGGCCTGAAGGCGACCCAAATGGAGGAATAGCAAATGATACTGGATAAGATGCTCAATGGCGTACCTCAGCCGGCCCGTAACCGGGTTGAGGCCACGTTGGAAAACGTGTCACTGATGCTACAGGTGAAAAACACCAAGGTGGCCGCCTCCCTGGCGCCTTCCGCGGTGCGGGGATTGTTGTTGCGCCAGGGCAAACGCAATGACGCCGTGAAAATGCCAGCCAGCCATGATGTCCATTTCGACCTGAAGTATGGCCTGGACTTTCCGGAAATGAATGAGCTGTACCGTCGTGCGGTGGCGAATCAGTGGGACGGCGACAAGGATCTGGATTGGTCCACCAGTGTGGACCCGATGAATCCGGAAGTGCCCATTATCAATCCGGACTTCATGCCCTTCGACAAGCTGAAGGAGTACGGGATCAAGCTCAATTCCAAGGAGGTCGCGGAAGCCAATTACGATATGACCTGCTGGATGCTGAGCCAGTTCATGCACGGCGAGCAGGGCGCGCTCTATGCGTCGGCCCAGGTCACCGAGAGCGTCAAGTGGATGGACGGCAAGTTTTACGGCGCCACCCAGGTCATGGATGAGGCCCGTCACTTGGAGGTCTTCCTGCGGTATCTGGATACCAAGATGCAGAAGTCCTACCAGATCAACGATAACCTGTTTGTGATCATTGATGACCTGCTGACGGACTCCCGCTGGGACATCAAGTTCCTGGGGATGCAGATCATGGTGGAAGGTTTGGCGCTGGGCGCTTTTTCCACCTTGCACAACAACACCAAGGAGCCCCTGTTGCGCCAGATGCTGAAGTATGTGATTCAGGACGAGGCACGTCACGTTCACTATGGGGTGTTGGCTCTGCGCGAACATATCCTCAAGGAGCTGTCCGACGTCGAGCGTCGTGAGCGGGAAGACTGGGCCTTTGAAGTGGCACTGTTAATGCGCAACCGCTTTATGGGCCATGAAGTGTATGAAGAAAAATATCAGGGGCTGATGAGCCGCCGGCAGTGGAACCGCTTTATTCTGGAGTCGCCGGGGATGCAGCGCTTTAGGAATCTGATGTTCAAGCGATTGATTCCGAACCTGGATTATATCGGGCTGCTGACGCCGAGGGTGCGCAAGCATTACGAAGATGCCGGCTTGTGGCAGTTCGTGGGCGGCAAGAATGCCAGCCAGCTGTCGGAAAAGGACCTGCTGGCGGACCTGACCTGATCATGCCTGCGGTGGTAACCGGAAGACGCACCTATCAGGTTGGAGAACTGCGGTTTTCTGCCATCGTGGCCGGGCAGGGGCCATTGGTCCTCTGCCTGCATGGTTTTCCGGACAACAATCAGAGCTTTCGCCACCAGATCCCGGCCCTGGTGGCGGCAGGTTATCAGGTGGTGTGTCCGTTGCTGCCCGGTTATGAGGAATCGTCGCAAAATCGGGCTGGCCATTACGATATGGAAACCGTGGCCGACACCCTGGCGGCTTTGATTCGTGCGATCCAGCACCAGCATGGAATTCAACAGCCGGTTCATTTGATCGGCCATGACTGGGGCGCGATTGCCGGCTATGCCCTGTGCGTCCGTCAACCCGAGCTGCTCCGCTCCTTTGCGGCTTTGACCATTCCCTACAACCTGACACTGGGGGCCGTGCTGGCACAGGCTCCGGTCCAGCTAGCCTACTCCTGGTATATCCAGTTTTTTCAGTTGCGGTTTGTGGCTGAAAGCGCGCTGGAGGCCCAGGACTGGGCTTTGGTGGAACGACTGATCAGGCTGTGGAGTCCCACTTGGGAAATGCCGGCGGAACAGCTGCGCAGTATCAAGCAGACCCTGGCCCAATCGGGTGTGAAGTCTGCGGCATTGGCTTATTACCGGGCCTTATTTGGAGTTTCCCGGCGGGAGCGCAGAGCCAGGGCACTTCTGAATGCTCGGATAAAGGTGCCGACTTTGCAGCTCCGGGGAGAGCTGGATGGTTGCATCCACTCGGCGCTTTGGTCCTTGACCCGATCTGAGAGGTTCAGTGGCGGGCTGGCCCAGCGGCAAGTGGTGGCCGGGCATTTTTTGCACCAGGAAAAACCGGATGAGGTGAACAGGGCTCTGTTGGACTGGTTGGCGCGATGGGAGCAAGGCTAGGGAAGATGTCCTGGCACGGCTGCACCCGCCACGGTGTGGAACCGTGGCGGGTGAGAGTGTTAGCTCTCGGGGCTGAGCTGTTCCTGATGTTGCGCGGGCTTATAGCTGGGCAATACCAGATTCAGCACGATGGCGGTAATAGCGGCCAGCGCGATGCCCTGGAATGCCAGTGACTCTCCACCCAGCACCAGTCCACCGATCCCGAACACCAGGGTCACGCTGACAATCACCAGGTTGCGGGGAATCATCAGGTCCACCTGGCGATGTACCAGGGTGTTCAGACCCACTGTGGCGATGGTGCCAAACAGCAGGCAGAGGATACCGCCCATTACGGGGACGGGCATGGACTGCAGGACGGCGCCGAATTTGCCGACGAAAGCCAGTAAAATGGCGCAGATGGCCGCCCAGGTCATCACCCGCGGGTCGAAGTTCTTGGTCAGCACCACGGCACCGGTTACCTCGGAGTAGGTGGTGTTGGGTGGGCCGCCCACCATGGCCGCGGCGGAGGTGGCCAGGCCATCACCCAGCAGGGTGCGGTGCAGGCCAGGCTTTTGGACAAAGTTTTTGCCCGTGGCCGAGCCGATCACTACCACATCGCCAATATGTTCGACCACCGGAGCCAGAGCGACCGGGATCATAAACAAAATGGCTGCCCACTCAAATGTTGGGGTCACGAAGTTGGGGAGAGCCAGCCAGGGAGCTGCGGCAATCGCCGAGGTGTCCACAATGCCGAAAGCAAAGGACAAGCTGTAGCCGACCGCCACACCGAACAGGATTGGCAGTAACCGGAAGATGCCCCGGCCCAGGATCGCGACCAGAATGGTGGTCAGGAGAGAGGCGCCGGAGATGATCAGGGCAGTCCCATAGGAAACCAGTTCAGTGGCTCCGTCGCCGGTTTTGCCCATGGCCATATTAGCAGCCAGAGGCGCCAGTCCCAGGCCGATCACCATAATGACCGGGCCGATCACCACCGGTGGCAACAGGCGGTTGATAAACCCGGTTCCTCTCAATTTGATCACACCTGATAGCAAGATGTAGACCACGCCGGCCGCGACCAGGCCGCCAAGGGTGGCGGAGAGGCCGAACTGGGTGTTTGAGTACAGGATGGGCGAGATGAACGCGAAGGATGATGCCAAGAAAACTGGCACCATGCGTCCGGTACAGAGTTGGAAAATCAGGGTGCCGATACCAGCGGTGAAGAGGGCGACGTTGGGGTCCAGCCCGGTAATCAGTGGCATCAATACTAGCGCGCCGAAGGCCACCAACAGCATCTGTGAGCCGGCGAGAGCACGGTGGCCTAATGAAGAAGTATGGCTCATTTTCTTATTGTTCCTTCTGCTTGGTTCCAAAAATGCGGTCGCCGGCATCCCCCAGTCCGGGCAGGATGTAGCCTTTTTCGTTCAGTCGTTCATCAATGGAGGCCGTATAGAGGTGGACATCAGGATGGGCTTTTTCCAGATTGGCAATGCCTTCTGGAGCAGCCACCAGAACCAGGGCACGGATTTCCTTACTGCCTGCTTTTTTCAGAAGGTCGATGGTGGAAATCATGGAGCCGCCGGTGGCCAGCATCGGGTCGATGATGAGCGCTCGCCGTTGGTCCATCTCGCCCACCAGTTTGTTGAGGTAGGTGCGGGATTCCAGGGTATCTTCATCACGTACCTGGCCCACCACGCTGACGTGCGCGGCCGGAATCAGGGATAGCACACCATCGAGCATGCCCAGACCCGCGCGCAGGATAGGGACGATGGTGACTTTTTTACCGGCGATCTTCTCGACTTCGATCTCCCCAGCCCAGCCGGTGGTGGTGTGGGTTTCCAAGGGAAAATCCTTGGTTGCTTCATAAGTTAGAAGCGCGGCAATTTCCTGTGCCAGTTCTCGAAAGGTTTTGGTACTACTACTGGCCTGTCGCATGATCCCCAGTTTGTGGCGGATCAGAGGGTGGCGGATTTCGTGCACGGGCATGGAGCGAGTCTCCTAACGCAAAAACGGTTTTCGGATAGCCTGCGTATTTTGCAGGGATCTGTCAGGAAGTGCCATGAATATCTGTACAGAATGTCAGGTTCTTTGATAACGAGAGGAGGCTCCGCTGAAAAAATACCCAGGCAAGGGAGAGAAAAGGGAAAGGTTGCGGGTGAAGATTTTGATTTAGGGCCAGCTCTGGGATAATAGCCGGCCATTTTATTGTTGGTTCCCGACATGCGCCTTGACCGTTTCCTTGCAGAAACCACTTCATTGACTCGTTCCACGGCTAAAAAGGCTCTTCATCAGGGCTTGGTCACCGTCAATGGTGAGGTCGTGAGAAAGGGCGATCTCCAAATTACCGATCAGGAAGTCCGTTATCAGGGGCAGCCCCTCAGCCTTCGAGAACCCTTGTATCTGATGCTCAACAAGCCGGAAGGCTATATCAGTGTCACCGAGGGGGATATTCACCCGTCGGTGTTGAACCTGGTTCCGTCAGAATGGCGGGAATCGCTGCACCCGGCCGGTCGGCTGGATCTGGATACCACCGGGCTTCTGCTGCTGACGGATGACGGCCAGTGGTCCCACCGGGTCACCTCGCCCCGTAAGGAGTTGGGGAAAATTTACCGGGTGTGGCTGGCCGAGGATTTGGACGAGGCGGTGATCGGACAGTTTGCTGAGGGTATTTTGCTGAAGGGCGAGGCGAAGCCGACCCGGCCGGCAACGCTGGAAATTGTTTCACCCCGGGACGTCCGGTTGCAGATTCACGAGGGTAAGTACCACCAGGTCAAGCGTATGTTCGCCGCGGTGGGCAACCGGGTTGTCAAACTGCATCGGGAGCAGGTGGGCGCCATCGTGCTGGACCCGGCCTTGGAGCCAGGGCAGTGGCGACATCTGACCCCCGAAGAAGTCCGCTCCGTAGAGAAGGGAAAGGCGTAAATGGCTGTGGGACCCAAAACAGAGCAGAAGGTGGTGGTGATTGGCGGCGGCCCTGCCGGTCTGATGGCGGCCGAGGTGTTGAGTGACGCCGGCCTGCGGGTGGACCTCTATGATGCCATGCCGTCCGTCGGGCGGAAGTTTTTGCTGGCCGGTATCGGCGGCATGAATATTACCCATTCCGAGCCCCGCGAGCGGTTTTTACCCCGTTATGGGGCCCGCCAGCAGTTTCTCGAGCCCTTCATCGACCATTTTGATAGCTTGCGCTTGCGCGCCTGGGTGGAAGGGTTGGGAATTGACACCTTTGTGGGCTCTTCCGGGCGGGTGTTTCCGGCGGAGATGAAAGCCGCACCGCTATTGCGGGCCTGGCTGAAGCGATTGCGCTCCAACGGGGTGCAGTTTCATGTGCGCCATCGCTGGAAGGGATTCGCACAAGCTCCGGCTCCGGGTGAAACGCCCTATGTCTTGACCTTCCAATCACCGGAAGGTGAGGTGAATGTCGCGGCGGAGACGGTGGTCCTCGCGTTGGGCGGGGGGAGCTGGAAACGTCTGGGCTCCGATGGCGGCTGGCTGCCGATGTTGGTACAACAGGGTGTGGCTGTGGAGCCCCTGAAGCCGGCCAACTGCGGGTTTGAGGTCCCGGGCAGTGGCTGGTCGGAGCATTTTCGCGAGCGTTTTGCCGGGCATCCCCTAAAGGCGGTGGTGGCCAGTGTGGAAGATGGGCAGGGGCGCACCCTGAGCCGCCAGGGTGAGTTTGTGATCACCGAAACCGGGGTGGAAGGCAGCTTGGTATACGCCCTCTCAGCCATGTTGAGAGACCGGATCGAACGTGACGGGGAGGCTGTGCTCCACCTTGATCTGGCCCCCGGTCGTCGTCAGGACCAGCTGCTGGTGGCGCTGTCACGGCCCCGGGGGAAGGACTCCATGGCCAAGCACCTGAAGCGACAGGCTGGCCTTGAAGGGGTCAAAGCGGGTTTGTTGCGGGAGCTGACGGCGCGGGAAGATTTTGATGACCCTGAGCGTCTGGCCGCAGCCATCAAAGCCTTGCCCCTTCGGCTGGCCCGGCCCCGGCCTTTGGACGAGGCGATCAGCAGTGCCGGCGGGGTGGCGTTTGAAGCGTTGGATGAGCGCTTAATGCTACGGCAGCTACCGGGCATCTTCTGTGCGGGCGAAATGCTGGACTGGGAGGCGCCGACTGGCGGTTATCTGCTGACCGCCTGTCTTGCCACGGGACGAGCCGCCGGTTTCGGCGTGTTAGAGCGGCTTGGGCTGCCCGGGAAGAAGGTCTGATTCGGATCAGGTGTTGTTGAATCCGCCCGGTATTGGGTGCCACGGTGAGTCTGCCTAAAAGGCGTGCGCGAATGGCCCTCAATGGGCGGTTGAGGGTAGTGTGAAGTCCTATGACCAAGGTTTTGATTATCGGCTATGTATGGCCTGAGCCCCGTTCTTCCGCAGCGGGATCACGCATGATGCAGCTGATCCAGCTGTTCCGCCAGCAGGGTTGGCAGGTTGTCTTCGCCAGCCCCGCAGCGCTAAGTGAGCATCGGGCAGACCTGTCGGCCCTGGGTGTCGACGAAGTCACCATCGCGTTGAATTGCAGCAGTTTCGATCAGTACGTCAGTAAGTTTCAGCCTGATATCGTCCTGTTTGACCGCTTTATGATGGAAGAGCAATTTGGCTGGCGGGTCGAAAAATGCTGCCCCCAGGCGCTCCGAGTCTTGGATACGGAAGACCTGCATAGCCTGCGGGAAACCCGTCACCAGATCCTGAAAGAAACGTTAAAGCAGCCAGGGCAAGCGGTGGAATCGTTGTTTCGCCAGCAGCCGGCGCAGCTCTACCGGAGGATGAGTGGCCTGGATCTGGCCCAGCGGGAGCTGGCGGCGATCTGGCGTTGTGATCTGACGATCATGATTTCCGAGTTTGAAACCCGGCTTCTAACCGAGCAGTTTGGGGTGTCGCCTGATTTGCTGGTGACTCTGCCGCTGCCGGTTGAGAGCATTCCGCCGCAGTGGAGCGGTTTTGAGGCGCGGCAACACTTCGTCAGCATTGGCAACTTTCGCCACGCCCCCAACTGGGATGCGGTACTCTGGCTCAAGCAGGAGATCTGGCCCCGCATTCGCCAGGCACTCCCCGAGGCCGAACTCCATGTCTATGGTGCCTATCCGCCTCCCAAGGCGACTGCCTTGCACAATGCCCGGGAAGGGTTCCTGGTCAAAGGCTGGGCGCCGGACGCGGATTGGGTGATGACCCGGGCACGGGTCTGCCTGGCGCCGTTGCGCTTTGGGGCGGGTATTAAGGGAAAACTGGTGGATGCCATGCGTTGTGGCACGCCCAGCGTCACCACACCCATTGGCGCGGAGGCCATGAGCGCTGACCTGGACTGGTGTGGTGCGATCACCGAGACGGTGGATGAGTTTGTGGCGGCCTCCGTGCAACTCCATGAGGATGAGAAGTGGTGGGGCCAGGTCCAGCGCCAGGGTCGTGAGATTCTTGAGCGGGTCTATATAAGCCCGGCTGCCGCCGAGGCGGTGTTAAGCCGGCTCGAGCAGTGCCGGCAAAATCTGGCAGAACACCGTGGGGGTAACTTTATAGGGGCCATGTTGCGTCACCATCAGTGCCGTAGCACGGAGTACATGGCCCGTTGGATTGAAGCCAAAAACAGGCTGCTGGCTGAAAATCCCCCCTCCGGCCCGGAACCGGCCTAGCGGTCAGACAAAAGCATCGCCCTGCTGATAGGACTCGTCATAGGGCACGTCGGCCACAATGCCGTCCATTTGGTAATCCAGCAGGGGGGAGTCCGGCGAGAAGCTGCTGCATTGCTCTTCCCGGAGAATTTCATTGACGGCATCCATCGCCTCATTTTCGGTCTCTACATCGAGCATGAGGCGAACTGTTACGATCTTGGCCATGGCCGGTCCTCCTGAGAGTCGGAACTTGCTTACCATGCTGGAGAACGGCGCCAGGCCTTTCAATCCCTGGAACTGATCAGATCTCACGATAGATCAGGTGATCTTCCCAGTCTTCTTCTGCAACATCGTTCATGCTGATCATTTGGCCGGCCATGGAAATGCCGGCCGTATGCACCGCGTTGGGATCGCCACAGACCAAGTGATGCCAGGCCGGCAGGTCCTTGCCTTGGGCGACGAGCCGATAGGCGCAAGTGCCGGGCAGCCAGTCCAGTTGCTCCACCAGATCGGGGGTGAGTTGTAGGCAGTGGGGGACCTGCTTGAGGCGATTAGGGTAGTCGCTGCAACGGCAGCTGGTTTGATCCAGCAGCGTGCAGGCAATTCGGGTGTAATAGACGGCGCCGTCTTCTTCGTCTTCCAATTTTTGCAGGCAGCAAAGCCCACAACCATCACAGAGGGACTCCCATTCCTGAGGCGACATTTCGTGAAGGCTTTTGTGACGCCAGAAAGGGGAGGAAGGGGTTTTCATTTTCAAATACCTGGTGACAAATAAAAGCCCATCATAGAAGGAAAGACGCCAAATAAACAACGGCTTAGGGTTGCCGGGGCCATGTCAGGGGTTTTGCGGAGAGCGGGGGAGGCCAGAAAAAGGTATAATGCCCGGTCACACACTGAAAAGTAGAGAGGGCGTTTGGTTATGGCAGACCCTAAGAAGCAGGCAGCAACTCCCAAGAAGCAAGCAGCGACGGAAACCCGTCAGTCGATAGCCCGGCAAACAGCTGAGTTCTTGAAATCGGGCCAGAAAATTCAGAAAATTCCCAGCGGTGTCAGCGGCATCCAAGGTGGCTTTTCTCCCTATAAGAGAAAGACCCGCTAACTCCACACTTTGACCAGATAGGACGGCTAGGCTAACGATCTCCCGGAAACAGTCGGAATGTTGTGAGATCGCCACCCAGACAGCCGTCCTTTTGTTTTTCTGCGCGTCACGCTTCGCTCTATTACTAACTTCATAATGTGATTCAACTGGCTTGCCGACAGCAGGAAGATGGTTCGGCGAACCTTCGTAGTAACTCTGGCCGGCGAATCGAGCCCTATGTTTATCGACAAGCGACAATTGGCAGTCGGTGCCTGTGGTTTTTGCGCGTTTACCAACCTTTATCCCGTCCAGGCATTAATGCCGGAACTGATGACGCACTTCGACGCGACGGCGGCCGAAGTGGGTTTGAGTTTGGCTGCGGGAACACTGGCGGTGGCGCTGATCGCACCTTTCGCCGGAGCCCTGTCAGACAATCTCGGGCGCAAGCCGATGATTTTGTTCAGTCTGGCAACGGTCGCTCTGGTGACCATGCTCACCATCCTGTCCAGCTCCATTGAATCGCTCATCGCCTGGCGTTTTCTGGCGGGCTTTTTTATTCCCGGAATCTTTACCACCACCGTCGCTTATATTGGCGAGGAGTGGAGCCAAAAGGAGGCGGTGGAAACCTCTGCCATTTATATCGCCGGCACGGTGCTGGGTGGTTTTGCCGGACGGTTTATTGCCGGTATTGCAACGGATTTTGGCGGCTGGCAGGCCGCTTTTGTCACCTTAGGCATCGTTGATTTGCTGTTGGTGCCCCTGGTGTGGCGATGGCTGCCGGCTTCCCAGAACTTTAAACCGACGGGGGGCGTGCTGGTTTCCCTACGGGCCATGGCTGGGCATATGCGTAACCCCCTGCTATTGCAGACCTTTGTGTTGAGCTTTGGAATATTATTCACCCTGGTGGCAGTGTTTACCTACGTCAGCTTGCGTCTGGCCAAACCGCCGTTTAGCCTGGGAACGGGGCTGATTGGGGGGGTGTTCGCGGTTTATTTGCTGAGCGTCGTGATTACGCCCATGATCGGACGGCAGATTTCCCGGTTTGGACGGGCACCCATCGCGCTGGTGGGCATGGTGATTTCACTGGCGGGTTTGCTGATCACCCTGGCGCCCAGTCTTGCGCTGGTGGTCTTGGGGCTGGCGCTGTTTTCCATTGGGATCTTTATCATGCAAAGCATTGCCACCGGCTTTGTACCGCAGGCGGCGGGCGTTAGCCCGTCGGCGGCGGTTGGGCTTTACGTGATGATTTATTATATCGGCGGGAGCCTGGGAGCGGTGGCTCCCGGCCCGGTTTGGCATGAGTTTGGCTGGCTGGGTTGTGTCGTGCTGGTGGCGGTGGCACTTTTGATTATGACGGTCACCTCCTACCGGTTATGGACCCGGGACCCTCATACCCAGCGGATGATGGCAGAGCGGCGAGGCTCGTAAACAGGGCTGTCAGCGGTAATCCAGCTGTTGAAGGCGGATATCCACATTGCCCAGGTAGTCGTACTTGCCGCTCATTTGCACAATCACCCGGCGCTCGGGATCAATATAGAGCTGCACGTCGCCGTTGTAGCCGAGAAACTGGAAGTCCTTGGCATTGCTCTGCTCGCCCAACGGACGCGCATTCAGGCGGGCGCGCAGGACATTCCGTTTACCCGAAACCCGCTTTTCCCCCTGATCGGTGATTTCCTTGAAGTCCACCGTCAGCGGCACAACTTTCTCCACCACCACGGTCAGGCTAATCACTTCGTCTTTATCGAAGATGGGAAGCTGAAGCTGGTCGCCGGGCTTGTCCAGTTGGGCGACAGAGATCAGGTAAAACAGAGCTTCGGTTTCGCTCAAAGGATGTTTCAGCGTCACATCCTCTAGCTGATAGAAGTTGGTGGAAACGTCGCTCCATTGGGTGTGGGGTAGATTCTGTTCGGCTTTGGAGGCGGGTTGGCGTTTCACCGAGTAGGCCCCGGTGGAAATATAGCGATAGGTGCGAAACCAGTTTTTACGTCCGGTGTACAGGGAGGACCGCTGCAGAATGCCGGCATCCGGATTGAGCCAGGTTTCAATCTGGGATTGCTGCCCCATGACGTTGGTTTTGAGGGTCTGCAGAATGATTTTGTCCTGGTTGGGCATGCGCCCCTCTTCCTGGCTCAGGGGTAGCAATTGGCCAGCCGCTTGCTCCGAGGGGATGAGGCGTTGCTGCACCTGGGTTTCCGCTGAAACGAAAAATTTCGAGGCCTTGTAGTGGAGGGTGGCCGGCTTGAAGTTTGCCAAGTCGTAGTCGGCAGCCAATCCCTGCGGCAGTGAGCAGAGAAGAGCCAGAACAACAAGGATGGCCCGGGCTACGGGACGGATTCCGGCGCGCGCGTCAAACCATCGAAAGGAAAGAATCCAAGGCATGAGTCGATAAAACCTATCGTTAAACGTCCAAATCCTGATAGCTGGATCATAAAGTCATCAGAACTGATTGTCTTGTCTTGCACATTTTTTCCTCATTTGAGGTTGCAATAGTGTGTCGGGGCTCACTGACTACGGGTTTGGAAGTTTCAACTATAGTTAGCGGGCTTGGCGGTAGACTCTGCCGATTTACTGTATGCACTATCCCGTTGTTGAGGTTGTAGATTATGAAGTTATTGGGATTGAAGGGGAGTCAGTTATTGATTGTGGTGCTGGGCCACATCTGCATGGTGGAGCTTTTGCTAACGGCAGCCCCCTCCGCCCATGCCGCTTTTTTGGGAGCCGCGGTGTGGACGGCGGCGAGTTCGGGATACTTTCTGTTTAAAAACCTTTCAGAGCGTCAAGAAAAAACTCCCGCACAATAACTAGGGGTTTTCTTTTCAGGGCGGCTCAGTTACTTTGTAACCCGCTTTAAATCCCGACGTATGTTCATGTTTTCGGGATTTTTCTACTATGAATTTGTTATTGATTAGGAGATAGAGGTATGCGTATCGGCAAGATTGTCGTGGCTGTCGCTACTTTGGTGTTGGGAGCGTCCGTCGCCTCCGCAGCAGACGAACATGTGGTGGATTACCGCAAGAACAATATGAAAATCATCGGCGGCCATATGGGCTCCATTGTGGCCATTGTCAAAGGCGAAGTGGATCAGAAAGAACAACTGGCCGTTCATGCCAAAGGCATGGCCGAGATGTCCGCGCTGGTGAAATCAGCCTTTGAAGCCAAAGTCCTGTCCGGTAAAAGCACTTCCAAAGCCGAGATCTGGTCTGACTGGAACAAGTTTTCCACTGCCGCGGACAACTTCCAAAACGCTGCCCAGGAACTGGCTGAAGCTGCTGCCAAAGGCGAGCAGCGTGATATTCGTACCGCAATGGCTAAGGTCGGCAAATCCTGCAAAAGCTGTCACGACGACTTCAAATCCAAAAACTAATCCCTCTCGGGATTACTTCCGATTTGTCATTCCCGCGCCTTCTTCTTGAGGGCAGCGGGTGATGCTCTGGATTCAGTATCCGGTTACTGTTGTTAAGAGAGCTGAACATGGCTAAGACTGCTCGTAACGAAACGAACCTCCCAGCCCGGATCCAGGTATGGGACTTGCCGGTGCGACTGTTTCACTGGCTCACGGTTCTGTCACTGGCCTTGCTCTGGTATAGCGGTTCTGTCGGTGGCATGGATATGGATTTACCGTTGCCCGGGGGCGAGAGTGTCTATCTGAGCAACATGGATATTCATATGTGGTTAGGGCAGCTGGTCCTGACCCTGGTGATTTTTCGGGTGTTGTGGGGAATTTCAGGCTCATCCACGGCCCGGTTTTCGTCGTTTCTGCGAGGCCCGGGCGCCGTACTGGACTACTTCAAGGCCTTCGTCCGTGGTGAGACCCCGTTAACCGCCGGGCATAATGCGGGTGGTGGCTGGATGGTAATAGTCTTGCTGCTGTTATTGGCGGCGCAGGCGGTGACGGGCTTGTTCGCCAACGACGATCTGTTTTCGGAAGGCCCCTTGGCCCATTTGGTCAGTAGTGAAACCTCCGGCAATCTGACCGGGCTCCACGTGATTTTGTTCAATGTGTTGTTGGGGGCAATCCTGCTGCACATTCTGGCGGTCCTGTCCTATGTGTTCAGAGGCAAGAACCTGATTGGCGCCATGGTGACGGGACGCAAGCCAGAGGCCCTGGTTCCCCAGGAGGAGCGCGCCGGGTTGCGCATGGTTTCAGTCTGGCGGGCGCTGGTGTTGCTGGCGATTGCCATACTGATTGTCTGGGGACTGCACTGTTTATAGTGCATCCTCTGCAGGGAGAGGGAAGCTCATTTGACTCAAAAGCACCGTCTACAAAGTAAAGAACGTTGGGCGTGGGCTGCCCTGGTGGTGGCCCTGGTGCTCTTCAATGGCTATCAGTTTTGGCTGAGGGCTACTTTGCCAACCGAAGACCTAACGGCGGCCGGATCGGCCTTACCGGAGCCTGTGGCTTCTGAACAGGAGGCGACTTCCGTTGATCCGTCGCTGATCGCCCAGCTTCCGAGTGCGTTGAGCGACTATCAGCTCCGTCAGTTTAAAAAGCGTGGTTTGAATCATCCTGAAGAACAGATCCTGGCCGACCTGCTCGGCAAACCCCAGTTGATTCCCATGGACCCGGTGCTGGGTGGAACCATGTTTTTTATTCCGGAGGCTACCCGGTTGCTCTCGGATCGCTGGGTGATGGCAACCTATGAAGATGGTCACGTTCAGGGACGGGCGCTGTTCGAATACCAAGTGTCGTCGCAGGGTGAAATATCCTGGCGTGTCCTGGCCACTGCTGATAACTGAAGGGCCTAGGCGTTCAGCCTAGACCCTGCATTTTCTCTTGGCCTAACGGGTCGTTCAGGCTGCTTTGGCCAACTCGCCAGACTGATGGCGAGATGAACGGCTCATTCCCAGGCCCAGCACACCCAACCCTAAAAGTGCCAGCGAAGCAGGCTCGGGTACGATCGCGGCCTTGATACGCAGCACCAGGTCATCATGATCTCCATCCGCCCGGGCACCGCCGTCGTCCAGCCCAAGCAAAATGTGACCGGTTAACTCATCGAAATAGGTAAAGAACCGGTAGTTGCCGGACCCGTTATTTTGATCAGGCGAGTTTGGATCGTTACTGATCATCCCCCCAAACCCCGTGAGGAAGCTGAAGTCCAGCACCGAGGCGCCACCGTGCCACACCTGGCTGTAGGTGTCACCCGCTTTGGAGGTGGCGGTATTGAAGACTTCCGCACCGGCAAACCAGAACGAATTCGCGGCGCTGGCTTCCTTAAAGAGATACTCGAAGGTCAGTAGGATGGGCCGATCCGTAGTGGCAACGACATGGCTGCCGATGAGACCTGTCAAACCTTCCAAAGCCTGGGAGTCGTTGGAGGCGGGAATGGTGTAGTCGACAGTGTCAGCATCCTTGTACAGGTCCAATAATGCAGCTTGTGCTGACATGGAAGCGCTCAGCGTCAGGCCAAACGCGATAGAACATCCTATCTTGTTCATGCGATTTCCTTTTCCACGTATATCTCCAGATGGGTGAAGAACGCCTATGAACCAAGCGTCACCATAGCTAACAGTTCAGGATGTCAGGAAACAACCATAGGTGAGGAATTGCTAATAGTGATTTGTACGCAGTAGAAGGAAGGCGACAGGGTGACGGGATGGGGTTGCGACACTTACTTACTTTGTTCTGGCAGCTGCTTTCTCGATACTGTGTGGGTTGAAGCGCGCAATCTGTCGCACTTTGGCGATCGCCGTCGAAGTCTTAATTGTGAATGTATTGCCCGCTGGCGGTTTTCTTCAAGAAGCTGGCCAACACGCCTGCCAGGTAACGGCTGGGAAATCATGTTAAAAGGAGTTAACTCTACATGCGCGGAATATTTCTGGGTTTCGCTCTGGGCGTCGCGTTGCTCCCGCTTTGTGCGCAGGCAAACTTTACCTTTCAGAATGTGATTGATTTGGCCAAAGAGCGGGCGGCCAAACCTTATCAGCCCCCGTCGGAAATCCCCAAGTTTATGCGGGAGCTTGGGTTTCATGACTACCAGAATATCCGCTTCGACCCCGCCAAAAGCCTCTGGCGTGATAATAACTCCCAGTTCAACGTGATGTTCCTGTCTCCGGGGCTTTTTTATGGGCATCCGGTCGCCATGAATGTGATCGACGCACAGGGGGTTCATCCGGTGCCATACCAGAAAAGTTATTTCCGGTTTGAAGATCCTGAACTGGAAAAGCGGGTTCCACCCGATCTTGGTTTTGCCGGCTTCAAACTGACGTTTCCTTTTTTCGAACCCGACATTGCCAACCAATTCCTGGTCTTTGCCGGCGCCAGCTATTTTCGGGGAGTGGGCAAGCATAATGCCTGGGGGATTTCAGCCCGGGGCGTGGCCATCAATACGGGACTGCCTTCCGGGGAGGAATTTCCCTCATTCGTGGAGTTCTGGCTGGAACGTCCGAAGCCAGAGGCAAAGTCGGTGACCTTCTACGGGTTACTGGATGGTAAAAGCCTGTCGGGCGCCTACCGGTTTGTCGTGACGCCCGGCGAGCAGACCAGCATGCAGGTCCGGGCGGTGCTGTTCCCGCGGGGTGCCGTGGCCTTGCTGGGGGTTGCGCCGCTCACCAGCATGTTCTATTACGGCGAGAACACGTCCCGTCCGGTTGGTGAGTGGCGCGGCGAGGTCCATGACTCCGACGGCTTGCTCATTCGTGACGGGGCTTCCGCTGAGTGGTTGTGGCGCCCCTTGCTTAACCCGACGAATCTGCAGATGGATTACTTCCATACGGAGAACCTGCGAGGTTTTGGCCTGCTGCAGCGGGATTCACACTTCACCCATTACCAGGATCTGGGCGCTCGCTATGAATTGCGTCCCTCCGCCTGGGTGGAACCACTGGGTGATTGGGGCAAAGGGCAGGTGGTCCTGGTCCAGTTGCCCACCCCCAATGAGACCAATGACAACGTGGTGGCCTTTTGGACGCCGGCGGCCAAAATCGACAAGCCCGGTCAGATGCTGTTCGATTATCGGATCCGGTTTGGTGGGCCGGATTTGGTGCAGGAACCTTTGGGAAGGAGCCTGAACACTTTTGTGGGGGATGGCAATCGCGTCGGAGGCGGGAACGAAGAGGGCGCTTATCGCCTGATCGTGGATTTTGCCGGTGGTCCCTTGCAGGAGGTGTCAGCAGAGGCACCGGTGGTGGGCAAGGTGACGGCGCTGGAAGGTGGCGAACTGATCGAGCAGTTTGTGGAATACAACGAGCCGCTCCAGGCCTGGCGACTGTCTATTTTGGCCCGACCGGCGAAAGGCAGGCCTTTGTCCTTGCGGGCTTTCCTGAGTGAGGGGGAACGTACGCTGACAGAAACCTGGACTTATCGTCTGCCTCCCGAAAATGACATTCTACCGGAGGCGAAATAGCGTGAGCCGGCCCATTTCGGAACAGGTATTGCTCCGGGTGCACTCCTATCTGGAGGCGATTGGCCTGGAGATGACGCCGGAGCAGTCTTTGCAGGCCCTCAAACTGGTAGAGGACGCCCTGGTCCAGCAGAGCCTGGAGCCCATGGTCTTTGCCATGAGTGAGTTGCCCCGACGGTTTCCCCTGCCGCCAATCCCCTTACCGCCGGCCTTCCCGCCACTGGAAAGAGGGAGTATCGGCTATGGCGATGGTTTATGAATGAGTCAGCACCCTCATCGGCTCCAGGTCGTCAGCCACCGGCCAAACGCCCTAACTGGCGGGTCCATGCGCAACTGCGCCGGCTGTGCCTGGCTTTATTAGTGGTGGGGCAGACCGGCCTGGGGGTGTATGTGATGGTTTCGGTGCTGCCATACCATGGTGGCAAGCTGGTCGAGCAGGGGTTGATTGTCCTGTTCACAATATTGTTTGCCTGGATTTCCGTGGGCTTCTGGATTGGCCTGTTTGGCTTTGTGATCCGCCGTTTGGGTGGAGACCCGCTATCCCTCATGAGCCGTTATCCCGAGTCTGCTCTGGCGGGGGGAGTGTTGGGCCGGACGGCGGTGGTGATGCCGATCTACCATGAGCCGGTCAGTCGCACTCTGGGCGGGCTGCGGGCCATTTATCAGACGGTTGAGAAAACCGGGCAACTGGAGCACTTCGATTTTTTCATCCTGTCCGACAGTCGTGATCCCGAATATTGGTTGAACGAACAGGCCGCCTGGTATCGCCTCTGTGAAGAGCTCAAGGCTTTTGGCCGGCTGTTCTACCGTCGCCGTACCCTGAACATGCACTACAAGAGCGGTAATATCGCGGATTTTCTGCGCCGTTGGGGCCGTCGCTATCGTTATATGATCGTGCTGGATGCGGACAGCCTGATGGAGGGGGAAACCCTGGTAAGGATGGTGCGGTTGATGGAGCGGGAGCCCCAAGTGGGGATTCTGCAGACCAACCCTACCATCGTGAATGGCCAGTCCCTGTTTGCGCGGGTACAGCAGTTTGCCAATCAAGCATATGGCCCGCTGTTTAGCACGGGGCTGGCGGCGATCCAGTTGGGAGAGGCTGCCTATTGGGGGCATAACGCCATTATCCGGGTGGAAGCCTTCATGCGCCACTGCGGCCTTCGCCGGCTGAGTGGTCCGGGTATATTCGGCGGCAGCATCTCCAGCCATGACTTTGTTGAGGCCGCCTTTATGGGACGAGCAGGGTACGAGGTCTGGCTTGAACCGGAACTGGCCTATAGTCATGAGGAGTCCCCTCCGACCCTGGTGGATGAGCTGACCCGGGATAAGCGCTGGGCCAAGGGAAATCTTCAGCATTTGTGGTTGTTGCTGTTTGAGCCCAGGCTGCGCCTCGCCCATCGGATGGCTTTTTTGAACGGCATTCTGTCCTATGTGGCATCTCCGCTCTGGCTGGCCTTTCTGCTCTTGGCCACGCTGGAAACCACCCAGTTGGTGCTGTGGCCGATCAATTACTTCCCGGATGAGCCGAGTCTGTTTCCCCTCTGGCCCGAATGGCGTCCCGAATGGGCACTAGGGTTGGCTGGAGGAACCTTGTTCCTGCTGTTTTTTCCTAAAGTGCTTGCCTTGCTGGACATCCTGCTGAGTGGACGAAAGCGTGAGTACGGCGAGCTCGGTGCCGTGGGCCGCAGTATCCTTCTGGAAATGCTGATCTCGGCCTTGTTGGCGCCGATCCGAATGCTGGCCCACAGTCGCTATGTCATTGAAGCCTTATTCAATGTGACCTTGCGCTGGGCCGGTCAGAACCGCAGTGAGGAAACCGGTTGGCTGGACGCGATCGTCAATCAGGCGCCTGGAACCGTGCTTGCACTTTTTTGGGCGGGTTTTGCCCTGTGGCTTGATCCGATGTTCTTCTATTGGTCACTGCCGGTGGCCGTGCCATTGATTTTGGCCGCACCGACCTCGGTTTTGCTGAGTCGGATCCAGTTGGGACAGAGTTTTCGGCGCAAGGGATTCTTTCTCACGCCGGAGGAAGTGCAGGGCAGCCGTTTGCTGGAGCAGCTGGACGGTCACGACTTGCCCCAGGCCCATCGGGCACCGCAGTCCGCCTTTGTGCAGGCAGTGCTTCACCCGGTGCTGAACAAGGTGCATGGAGCCTTTGCCCGCCGTCATCCTCAAGGAGCCAAGCGTAAACGGATTGAGGCCCTTCGGGCGCATTGCCTGGCCCTGGGGCCCACCAGCCTGAACCGCTCCGAAATTGCCTTGATTGCCCAGCATTCGGAAACCCTGGAATGGCTGCATCGCCAAGCCTGGTGCTCCTCTGCCGACCAACCCTGGGGCAAGGAACTGGATCAGGGTTTCCGCTCGTCACTTTCCTCTCGCAACTGGTAAACGATCTGGGCAAAGTTTTGTCCCGGCGTTCGAGCAGCAGTGTGCGGATTTGTTTGTACTTTCCGTTATCTCTTAAATTTTATCGAGGTCAACGTCCGCCTGCTCTGGTGTGAAATTGGAGTTTCAGGTTTTCCCGGGTGGATGGAGTACTTTCCGCACCAAGACTGTTTTGCGCCGGCCTGATTTCTCGTTGCCTGCCCATACTCAGGTAGTCAGGAGTCTGAGCCCCGATATTACGTCTCGTGCATTTCATTGTGAATGGATGACATGCTGTCGATGACAGCAGCTGTGTAGCAATTGGAGGCGACTTTGTTAGAACGTAAAAGTATTCCCGCCTTTCGGACAACCCCTTCTCTCTTCAAGAAGCTAGAGTGGCAGCTTGCCCAGGAACTGGACAAGCTCGACCAGCAGCATGCCCAGCGAAGCGAAGCTGAATTCGAGACCAAACTGCTGGAGCTGGTGGCGGAATATTGCGCCGATGACTCGACGATTTTGGCCGCCCTGCAGGAAACCGCCCAAGCCAGTCATTAGTTCCATCCGCGCTTTTACCGGCCCTGTTTCGTTTCAGGGGGAATAAGACTCTATATTTGGAAAGGGCGGTAGATGTGGCTACGGCCTGGTTGGTTGGAAGGCTGTGTTCCGTCAGCCTGCTGGATGCCTGCTGTCAGGTTTGGTTGAGGGCAGGAACAGTTTCGATGACAGATGCATGTAGGGGATCGAAATGAGAAAAATGCCAGGACTTCCAAAGCGCCTTCCACTGGGGATGATCGGCGCAACCTTGATCGGTGCAATGTTGGTGGGCTGTTCCGGAGTGCCGGTACCGAAGGAGCAGCTCGCCGTATCCCAGGCTGCCGTGAACGAGGCAACTCGTTCGGGAGCACCGGAACATGCGCCAGCAGAACTACGGTCAGCCCGCGAGAAATTGGATCGGGCGCGGCAGGCGGTGAAAGACCACGAATATGAACGGGCCCGTCAGTTTGCTGAACAGGCGGAGGTTGATGCGCGGCTTGCCCAGGCAAAAGCCGGCTCCGAGCGAGCCCGGGTGGCTGCCGATCAGGTTCAAGAAAGCCTGGAGGTTCTGCGCCAGGAACTTAATACGACTTCTGGATCACGGGGAGGCTAACATGAAAAAGCAGCGTTTATGGATTGTCGTGGCAGCGCTGTATGCCATGCTCCTCGGTTGTGCCGGCACCCCCGAGCAAAACTCTCAGCTGGCTCAGGTCCAAAGCGAGTATGAGGCTGCTCGCGCCAACCCCCAAGTCATTCGCTACGCCACGGATGAGCTCCGTGCGGCGGAGGATAGTGTGCGAGAGGCTACGGCGGCCTGGGAGGATGGCGCGAAAGATGAGGAACTCAACCACCTGATTTATATCGCGACCCAGAAGATCGCGATTGCCGAGGCAGTGGCCAGCCAGAAGGAGTCGGAGGAGGTGGTTGCCACCGCTGAACAGCAACGCGCCCAGATCCGCCTGCAGACACGAGAGCAACAGATTCTGGACGCGGAACGGCGCGCCCAGGAGCTGGAGAAGCAGTTGGAAGAGCTGAACGCCAAGCAAACCAACCGCGGCACGGTGATTACGCTGGGTGATGTGTTGTTTGCGGTCGGGTCAGCGGAACTCAGTGCGGCGGGCGTTACCAATGTGCAGAAGCTGGCGGATTATTTGCGGGAGAACCCCGAGCGACGGGCCATGATTGAAGGCTTTACCGACAGTACCGGCAGCGAGGCCTTTAACCAGCAGCTTTCCGAACGACGGGCGGAGTCAGTGAAGCGAATTCTGGTCCGTGCCGGCATCGAGGAAAACCGGCTGCGAACCATGGGCTACGGTGAGAGCTTTCCGGTCGCGAGCAATGACAATGCCGGCGGACGCCAGCTCAACCGTCGGGTAGAGGTGGTGATTTCTGACGAAACCGGTCAGATCCGTCCCCGCTAAACGACTCCTGTGCCCCATCCCGCTGAGGGCGGGGTGGGGCACTTTCCCGCATCCGGTTCCCAGTGAGTATCCATGGCCCGCATTGAGAAACCCAATTGTGATATCGCCATGTTTGGCGCCTTGGGGGATCTGGCGCGTCGCAAGCTGTTTCCGGCCCTTTATCAGTTGGAGCGGGCAGAGTTACTGGGGGAGGAGACCCGGATTCTGGCGCTGGGCCTGGAGGAAATGGAGCTTGCAGCCTTTGGCAGGCAGCTTCGCCAAGGGCTGGACAAACACCTCAAGTCAACCACTGTTGAGGAGCAGATCCTGCACCGGTTGGTCAGCCGCATTGATTATCTGGCGCTGGATTTCACCTCCGCCGAAAAATATTCAGCCATTCGGGCGTGGCGCATCAACCCAGACAAGCCCTTGATCGTGTATATGGCCACACCTCCCGCCATCTATGGGGACATTGGAGAAAATCTGCATCAAACCGGGCTCATTAGCCCCAACACCCGGGTGGTGGTGGAAAAGCCCATCGGCCATGATCTGGAGTCTTCCCGCAGCATCAATGACCGGCTTGCCCAGTTTTTCGATGAATCCCAGTTATTTCGTATCGATCACTATTTAGGCAAGGAAACGGTGCAGAATCTGATTGCCCTGCGCTTTGCCAATAACCTGTTTGCCAGCCAGTGGAATAACACCAGTATTTCCCATGTGGAGATTACGGTGGCGGAGAAGGTGGGAATAGAGGGGCGCTGGGGCTATTTCGACCAGGCGGGTCAGTTGCGGGACATGGTTCAGAACCATCTGCTGCAGCTATTGTGCCTGATTGCCATGGACCCGCCTTCAGACCTCTCCGCAGACAGCATTCGTGATGAAAAGGTCAAGGTCCTCAAGGCCTTGAACCGCATTGGACGGGAGCGGGCCGACACCCATGTGGTGCGCGGGCAGTACACTGCCGGAATCATCGATGGCCAGCCGGTACCCGGTTATCTGGAAGAGCCGGGCGCCGTGTCAGACAGCGCCACGGAAACCTTTGTGTCGCTCAAAGTGGAAATCTGTAACTGGCGCTGGGCGGGCGTGCCTTTTTACCTGCGTACCGGCAAGCGGATGGCGGAAAAGCTCTCCCAGATCATCATTCACTTCAAACCCGCACCTTTTTATATTTTCGACCCGGATCAGAAGCACCTGGCCAATAATCTTCTCATCATTCGCCTTCAGCCCGACGAGGGCATTTCCTTGCAGGTCTTGACCAAGGATCAGGGGCTGGACAAGGGTATGCGCTTGCGCCCCGGGCCATTACAGCTTAGCTTTTCAGAAGCCTTTAAAAGAGAGCGTATCCCTGACGCCTACGAACGGCTGCTCTGGGAGGTGATGAACGGTAACCAATATTTATTTGTGCGCCGGGATGAAGTGGAACATGCCTGGCGATGGATCGATCAACTGATTGAGGGGTGGGCGGATCTGCCGCCGCCCCGGCGCTATCCGGCCGGGAGCTGGGGGCCGGTTGCTTCGATTGCAATGATTGCTCGGGATGGTAGAGGTTGGTATGAAGAGCTCTGAAACCACATTGCCGGATCAGATTGACTGGGTCGAAACGGATGACCGCTTGTTGCTCGCATCGCGGCTGGCCCGTCAAGTGGCCGACTGGTTAAGGACTGCTTTGCAGGAACAGGAGCGAGCCTCCCTGGCGGTATCCGGTGGCAAGACTCCGCTCAACTTCTTTTCAGCCCTCTCACAGCTTGATGTGCCCTGGTCCAGGGTTGATATCACCCTGGCGGATGAGCGCTGGGTCAACAGCGATGACGAAGCCAGCAATGAACGGCTGGTCAGGCATCATCTGTTGCGACACAAGGCCCAAGAGGCCCGCTTTGTGGGGCTGAAAGTGGATACGGCCACGCCGGAGGAGGGCCTGGATCTTTGCGAGCAGCAGCTGGAGACGATTCGCTGGCCGTTGGATGTGCTCGTGCTGGGGATGGGCGCTGACGGTCATACGGCGTCCTTGTTTCCCGGCACGGCGGGGTTGGAGGAGGCATTGACCACGCAGCGGCGTTGTCAGGCCATTTATCCGATTGATGCACCTCATCCGCGGATGACACTCACTCGTACAGCGCTTGCCGGGGCCCGTCACAAGGTTCTGCATATTGAGGGAGATGAAAAGCTGGCCGTTCTGGAAGAGGCTTTGGAGCACAGTCAACGGATTGAGCTGATGCCGATCAGGGCGTTTTTACAGGACAAGATCGCCGTGTTCTGGGCCCCCTGACGGAATCCGGGATCCCTGACAGATCTCCGCTAAACTCAAAGGATTATTGGCATCAAACGAAGGTAAAAGCTCCATGTCCAAAAAGCTGCTACGCCAGGATCTGGTGGAACGGGCCCAACAAGTTCTTGAAGCCTGCCCGTTGATTCCGGTCATTAGTATTCAGCAGCCGGAGCACGCGCTTCCTCTGGCCCAGGCACTGATCGATGGCGGTCTTCGTGTCTTGGAGGTGACGTTGCGTACACCTCATGGTTTGGAGGCGATCCGACAAATACGGGAAACCTTCCCTGACATTTGGGTAGGGGCCGGCACGGTGCTGGACCCTAATCAGTTTGATCAGGCGTTGGATCATGGGGCTCAGTTTGTGATCTCACCCGGTATCACCCGGAAGCTGCTCAAACACGGGCTGGATGCTGAAGTGCCTCTGCTACCGGGTATTGCAACGGTTTCGGAGTTGATGGAAGGCGTGGCGTTGGGGTATCGGTATTTCAAATTTTTCCCGGCAGAGGTGGCGGGAGGCATTGCGGCACTCAAATCCTTTGCAGGCCCCTTACCCGATGTCCGCTTTTGCCCCACCGGCGGAATTCGGCAGGAGACGGCCAAAAATTACCTGGCTCTGGCGAATGTCTGTGCCGTTGGGGGAACCTGGCTGACGCCGGCGGATGTTGTAAGCACCTCGGACTGGGCACAAATTACGGAAATTTCCAAGTCCAGCCTGACGGCGCTTACTTAACAGCAAGCAGGTGCTCGGATCGAGTGCGGGGTTTGAGATCATGATGGCAGGAAGCTACTTTCTGATCGGGGATATCGGCGGAACCAATGCCCGTTTTGCCCTGGTTGCTCCAGGTTCGGTGTTGCCCGAGCAGACGCGTGTATTGCCGGTGAGGGAATATCAGAGTCTTGAGGCAGCAGTCCGCCACTATTTTAAGGAGATTAGCCTGGAGCAGGAGGCTGTCTCCGCCGCCTGCTTCGCCTTTGCCGGCCCGGTCCATCTGGAGCAGATCAAGCTCACCAATAGCCATTGGACGTTCACTCGGACTCAGTTACAACAGCAACTGGGGGTGGAGCGGCTCAAACTAATTAATGACTTCACCGCCATGGCGCTCAGTATTCCCCATTTGCCGGCGGCAAGCCTGATCCAGGTTGGCGGTGGCCAGACTCAGGACAGCTTGCCCAAATTGGCGATTGGCCCCGGCACCGGCTTGGGAACGGCCGGATTGATCCGTTCCAAGGTGGGTTGGATCCCGTTAGCGGCAGAGGGCGGGCACGTGGACTTTGCGCCAACCAATCCACTGGAAATTCAGATTCTGCAAAAGCTGACCGCGCGTTATGGGCGGGTGAGCGTCGAGCGGATTTTGAGCGGTCAGGGACTGGTCAACCTCTACCAATGCCTCAGTGAGTTGCAGGACCAACCCTCGGTTTACAGCCAGCCCCATGAAATTACTGGGGCAGCCCTGAATGGCCAGGACTCTCTGGCCGTGGCAACTTTGGAGCACTTTTGCCAAATCTTGGGGCGGGTGGCGGGCAATGCGGCTTTGACCCTCGGCGCTATCGGCGGCGTTTATATCGTCGGTGGCATCATCCCTCGATTTGTCGATTTTTTTCAACGATCCGGCTTCAGGGCTGCTTTTGAAGACAAGGGCCGAATGAAAGTGCTGATGGAGCAGATTGCGGTGCAGGTGGTGGTAGAATCTCATCCGGGCCTGCTCGGAGCCGCTGCGGCTCTGGATAATACTGAAATCTAAGCGTTCCCTAACTGGAAACCCCTTCCATTTCTACTCGTTTCAGGTGATATTGCACCGCTTGTTTAAGCTGGAGCCCGGCTCGGGGTTAAGGCTACAGCCTGTCAGTTACAAAAAATAACATGACAAAAAAGAGCACAGTGGAAACTGCTTCTATAATGAACACACGAGCCTGATTCAGACGCTGCCTTATCGCAATTTTGTAGTGTGCGATGTTTCATCGGGTGGCGAGGTCTCAACTTCCATCTTTTTTATTCACGCCACGGCACCGCGCTCGCGGTTCTTGCTGTGCCCGATCTTTTGGCGGCTAAACAAAATGATTATCCCAAAGTCTTTAACCGTCCTGTCGCTGGCCTTCTGCGCCATGCTCAGCCTGATCCATACAACTACAGCAACGGCTTCCGAGAAAAAGGTCAAAGCTACATCGGAGCTTCAACTGGCTTCGGTACATGCGGTGGTTTATGACCTGGAATCGGGTCATGAGATTTACTCTAAAAATGCTGAAATACCCGTTCCCATCGCCTCCATCACCAAGCTGATGACTGCGATGGTGGTATTGGATGCGGGGTTGCCACTGGATGAACTGATCTCGGTTAACAGTGAGGATAAGGACCTGCTCAAAAACACCTATTCCCGGGTGCGCATGGGTTCAAAATTGAGCCGTCGGGAAATGCTCATGCTGGCCTTGATGTCTTCCGAAAACCGGGCGGCATCCGCATTGGGGCGGCATTATCCGGGTGGGCGAACGATGTTTATCCGGGCCATGAATGAAAAAGCCCGCCGTCTCGGGATGTTCAATACCCATTTTGCCGATTCCACCGGGCTTTCCAGTGAAAATACGTCCACGGCGTCGGATCTGGTCAAGTTGGTTATTGCGGCAAACCAATATCCTTTGATTCGGGAATTCACCACCGCCGCCAGTCATGCCCCGATCTTCCAAAATCCCCGTTACAAACTGTCATTTGTGAATACCAATGTGCTGGTCAGAAGGGATCAATGGGATATTCAGCTCAGCAAGACCGGTTACACCCGGGAAGCTGGCCGGTGTTTGGTGATGTTGGCCCACGTGGATCGTCGCCCCGTGGTGATGGTGCTGCTGGACTCTTATGGCAAACTAACCCCGGTCGGTGATGCCGGACGAGTTAAAAGATGGATGGAAACCGGGGTTGCCAGCACCATTAGTGCCGAGGCGAAAAACTACCAGCGTGAACGATACAATCAACGACTGTCGGTTGCTGCCAGCGATAGTAACCAAGGTTAGGTGGCGCGGCAGGAGACTGACCGAAGAAGGGGCTGAGAAGCCCCTTTTTCTTTGCCAAGGATCCGAGCAGCGCTTGAAGGGTCTTGGGTACAGGGTTGTCTAGTAGTCTTCCAGAAAAGCGGAGTCGCGTACCATTCGTTCTTTTTCCCGGCGTTCCATCTGGGCCAGGTTGCCGAATACATCCCGTACCTCGTCGCTGGCAGCGGAGTCGCTGATTTCGTCGAACAGACGGATCAGGACATCATGAAACTCAACAGCCAGACGGATGACATCATCGGTATTAATGACTGAAAGATGGTGTTTGAGCTCGTCCAGGCTTTCCGGTAGCTCCAATTCCGGGAAGTGGTCATGCCAAGAGTTCAGCAACTTCTCGCTGGCACCCTCTTCGTACTGTTTGATGGCATTTTTCAGTTTCTTCTGGTGATCGGCCAGGTACTCCAACAGAAGCGCGACCCGTTCCCGAACCTGACCTTGGGACATGGTTTGATACTCGATAGACAGCCTCTCATGAAAGGCCTGCATCCAGTCCAGAATTTCTCGAATCTGGCGGTAACGAATGGGCTGGTAGCGCATGCATCCTCCTGACAGCCTGGCTTCCTCTGCGTCAAATTCCCGGGTGGGCCGCTGCTGCTCCGAACTAAAAGGGTCAGGCCATGTCGGGCCGGCCTGATCTCAGTACCTATTGTAGAGATAACCAGAGCCCTTCATGAGTGACACACCGTCAGGGGTGTACCTCAAACTTGGTTTCCGCCAAGAGCAGGTTGCGATCATCGACGACCTTAACGGTCCAGGTACCGGTCATGTGGCGGTCGATAAACTTACTGGAGGATAGGGTGGTTGGCTGCTTGAGGCCCGGAAGCTGGACTCGTGCCATGGACTTGCCGTTGCGATACCAGTGGTGGAACAGGGTGCGTCCTTCCAATCCCGCCGTCTCGGTAAAGAGATAGATACGCAGCAGCCCTTGCTCATTCATGGGAATTGACGCGGGCAGATGGTCTATCGGTTCACGATTGACCACATTGGTGGTCAGCTGGGCGCGACGGATGCGGTTGGACAGGAGGTTAACCTTGGTCAGTGCCGCCGGCGTCGCCTCTGGCAGATCACTCTCTGGAGCTGGCTTGTTTGCCAGGGCCGGGGCGGCGCTGGCAGTGGGCTCCGGAATGGACTCCTGAACCGCCTGATTTGCAACAGAGCCGACAAGTTCGGGAGCCGGGGTGTTGGCTGCCGTTGCCTCCGCTTGCTCGGCCTGATGATTCACAGCCGGTGGTAATATTTGATCCATGGAAGCCGGATTGGCTTCGGTGTGGGGAGCCGGGAGCTCGGCCACCGGCAGTGTGCTGGATTGCGGTTTCAAGGTCCAGACAATCGCCCAGCTGATGCCGCCAATGAGCAGGCACAGCAGCACAAGGGCAGTGATGATCCGATCCCAGCGATATTCGATAATTTCCCGAGGCTGACTGCGCTGGGCGTCTGCCAACGAATCCGTGTTGACTTGAATGACGATCTTGGGCATGGCAATAGGTCATAGGAATCTACTTGAAGGGCAGGTATCTTACGGCAGTCGGCTGAAGATGGACAGTCCTTGCACTGTATTGAAGGCATCGGGGCTAAAGAGAGCTGAGTGGCGTCGATACGAGGCGGTGATGAATCTTGAGGGGGCGCCTGACGGAAGTTTCTATCATGGAAAATCAGCTGCTATAGTGTCGAAGGGAGCGCAACGCCAGCATCAAGACTCGCTGGCCGAGTCGATTGTTTTATTCAGGATAGCGATTTAGCGGGTTCTAATGTCCAGGTTAAAAAGATTCGGGTATGGCACGCTTCAACTAGGTGAACTCCTGCCGTGGGCGGTCTACGACAATAACGGGACATTGCTTTTGGGAAAAGGTGAGGTCGTCGAGACCGAAACCCAGTTGGAGACCCTGATCTCGCGCGGTATCTACCTTGCGGATGACGATGAGGAAAGCGCCAGCAGCACGGATGATGAAGAGCTTGAAGCTGAACCGGTAGTCGTCCAGAAGTCCACGAATCCCTTTGCAGATCTGCAGCAGTGGCTGGTGGATTTTGATCGCAGTATGTTTCTGCTGAGTGAGCGCCGCCCCGAAAGCGAAGTGGCCATTCGTCTGCTGGCCCAGAGAGTGATGTCCCTGACCGCAGGGGATGCCGACGCCTGTCTGGCAATGCTTCACAGTTACTCAGCGGAGCCGACGCCCGCGCTTTTATCGCTTTTTTATGCCACGTTGACGTCGTTGGTGGGTCGAAGTCTCGAGTTTGCTTCGGTGCGTGTGGAGGGTTTGGTGGCGGCGGCGATTACGGCCAACGTCTCGTTGCTGCCTTACCAGGAGAAACTGAACCAATCGAGCCGGGGTTTAACCGACAAGTTGCGGGAGATTATCAACAAACATCCATTGTTGAGTGCCACCTTGATGCGTCAGTGTGGTGTGACTGATGAGCGATGGATTCAGGCAATTGAGCAGCATCACGAGAACGACGATGGCAGCGGTTATCCGAGAGGCCTGAGAAAAGATCAGCTGCTGTCAGAAGCCCGGCTGATTTCCCTGGCGGAAAAGTACACGGCCTTGGTGACGGTAAGGGGCTATCGCCAGCGTCTTTTGCCTTATGAGGCGTTACGGGAGACTCTGCTGAACAATTCGCTGGATCGGCTGGACCCCTTGCTTCAGGCTTTTTATCGCGAAGTTTCCCGGCATCCGCCGGGCTCGTTTGTAAAGCTGGCCAATGGTGAAACCGCGGTGGTGATCCGCCGTGGTCAGGCGGGCGAAGTGCCACAGGTCAGAGCGGTCATTACCGCGGCAGGCAGCCCCTATCTGGGGGCGCCGGCAAGGGACGCGGTGCGTAAGGAGTTTAGTATCATTTCCGGGGCTCCCCAGCCCGAAACACTTTCACTGGATTTACCAGCGCTCTGGGGATACGCCTAATTGAGCAGGGGCGCTTCACAACAATAAAGATAAACAGGGTCTTGGTGCTGAATCATCAAGGCTTGAAGTTAAGGAGCTTTTCATTGAAACCACTGAGTCCTACGGATCAGCTTTTCCTGTGGTTGGAAAAACGCCACCAACCGATGCATGTGGCGGGCTTACAGCTCTTTTCCTTTCCTGAAGGGGCGCCGGATGATTATGTCAGTGAGCTGGCCGCCTCATTACGCCAATACACGCAGGTAACCGCTCCGCTTAACCAGCGACTGGTCACGCGTTACGGTCGTTATTATTGGAAAGAAGACAAGGCGCTGGATCTTGAGCATCACTTCCGTCATGAAGCCTTGCCGCGTCCGGGACGGGTGCGGGAGCTGTTGGCGCGGGTGTCCGCAGAGCATGGCTACGCTCTGGATCGGGAGCGCCCCCTCTGGCAATGCCATTTGATCGAGGGCTTGCAGGACCGGCGTTTTGCTCTTTATACCAAGGTGCATCATTCCCTGGTGGATGGCGTCTCAGCCATGCGGATGGCGCAAAAGGCACTTTCCACTGATCCACACGCCCGTGATTTGCCGCCGGCTTGGGCTTTGCCGTATCAGAAGCCTGACTCGGCTCCCCGGCAAATGGACGTGTTGGGCAGCCTGGCACATCTGGTGGCGGGAGCCGGGGAACAGCTCTCGACGATTCCTCGGGTGGTTCAAGAACTCTACAAAACCATTCGGCGCGCCCGTCGGGAGCAATATTATGACTCCGCCTTTCAGGCTCCGCCGTGCATTTTGAACCGCAAAATAACCGGGGCCCGTCGTTTCGCCGCTCAGTCCTATTCCCTCAACCGTATCCGGGCCGTGGGGGAAGTCTTTGGGACCACCGTCAATGACGTGGTGCTGGCCATGTGTTCCAGTGCCCTGAGGGCCTACCTGCTCAGTCAAAATGCACTGCCGGATGCTCCCTTGATCGCGATGGTTCCCATGTCCTTGCGTCAGGATGACAGTGCAGGCGGCAACCAGCTCGGCATGATCCTGACCAACCTGGCGACGGACTTGGCTGACCCGGCGGTACGGCTACTGGCGATTCAGGACTCGGTACGTGAGAGCAAGGAGCGTTATGCCTCCATGACGCCCGCTGAAATTCTGAATTACACGGCACTGACCCTGGCACCCGCCGGGCTGCATCTGCTGACCGGGCTGGCCCCGCGCTGGCAAACGTTCAACGTGGTGATTTCCAATGTGCCTGGACCGAAACAGCCACTGTACTGGAACGGTGCGCGGCTGGAAGGCATGTATCCAGTCTCCATTGTGCTCGATCGGATGGCTCTGAACATGACGTTGACCAGTTACAGTGACCAGATTGAATTCGGTCTGGTGGGGTGCTTACGAACCCTGCCCAGTCTGCAGCGCCTGCTGGATTATCTGGAGGCGGGGCTGGTGGAACTGGAGCAGGCCGCGGGAATTCGTGCCAATTAAGCCCTGAGCGTGGGCCTGCCAGGAAGATCGGAGTATTATCTTTCCAGGACCTGAGCTTCTGCTTTTAAACAAGCGGTGGAGAAATAGTTGATGATGCATGACACGCACAGCAAAGTGATCGGTTATCTCTTGTGGATCTTCGGGTTTACCGGCGCCCATCGCTTTTATTACGGTCGCCCGGTTACGGGCACCATCTGGTTTTTTACGTTTGGGTTGCTGGGGATCGGCTGGTTAATCGACCTGTTTTTGATACCCAGTATGGATCGCAGTGCTGACCGGCGTTATGCCGGCGGACCGATCAATTACAGCCTGAGCTGGATACTGCTGACATTTGTCGGGGTGTTCGGTGTTCACCGGATGTATATGGGTAAATGGGTGACGGGAATCCTCTATCTGTTCACCGGTGGCCTGTTCCTGTTGGGCTACCTGTATGATTTCTGGACCCTCAACAGCCAGGTTTCCGAGCGTAATCTGGAGAAAACCCGGACTGGCTATTATCAGGTGTAAGCGCTAAAAGAAGGAGGGGAGTGCAGTGGCCCGTCTCCTTCTAACTCGGGCTTTCCTTTAGCTTGTAGCCAGGATCCTGGCCGCAAGCGTTTCCTGGTGGACCTCCTGGTTCACACTTTCCCGCCTATGAAGCTTCAAATCCAATTCAGGTCACAGAAATCAACGTGACTCCGGGACTAAACTGGGCGTGACATTACGTCCAGGGTCGGACGACTGTTGTCCTGGGTTGGGCTCTCTGCGACTCGCAAACAGGCCGATCAACCGGGTGGCGACCCGAGCCGATGTGCGAAAAGGCTTGTCGAGACAGGGCGATAGGGCGCATGACGCCAGCTTTCTCACCGCATCCTGCAGTTCTCCCTGATTTACATACTAAAAACAACAAAGAAGGACCTAATCATGGAGTTGCACACAGATATTCCCCTGCCGTTAGAACGCCTGTATTTCTGGGAACGGGCTCGGCCTCACGACCTCTACATGACTCAGCCGGTCGGCAATGAAACCAACGTGGACTATACCTGGCAACGAACCGCGGACGAGGTACGCCGGATGGCGGCCTATCTCCAGTCCTTGGGGCTGCCGCCAGGGAGCAAGGTTGGTATTCTGTCCAAGAACTGCGCCCACTGGATCATGTCGGATCTGGCGATCTGGATGGCGGGATATGTCTCCGTACCGCTGTATCCGACTCTGTCGGCGGATACCATCCGCTATATTCTCGATCACAGTGAGGTCAAGGTTCTGTTCGTCGGTAAGCTGGATGGCTGGGAGGGAATGAAACCTGGTGTGCCGGCGGATCTCCACTGCATCTCCTATCCATTGAGCCCGCCCACGGACTACATCTCCTGGGACAGCATTGTCGCAAGTACAGCGCCGATGACGGACAGCCCGATTCGTAAACATAGTGAGCTGGCCACTATCGTCTACACCTCCGGCAGTACCGGCCAGCCCAAGGGGGTGATGCTGACTTTCAATAATATCGCCTATGCGGCACGGGGTGTGATTTCTGAAATCGAAGTACACCGGGATGACCGGGTCTTGTCTTATCTTCCCTTGTCCCATGTCTTTGAGCGTTTCGTGGTGGAAATGGGGTCTTTATATGCGGGTTTTCGCCTGTATTTTGCCGAGTCCCTGGATACTTTCGTGCGGGATCTGAAGGCGGCACGGCCCACGCTATTCCTGGCGGTACCCCGTATCTGGACCAAGTTCCAACTGGGGGTATTCGAGAAAATGCCCAAGGAAAAACTGGATAAGCTGCTGCGAATTCCCCTGCTTTCTAAACTGATCAAGAAAAAGGTGCTGAAGGGCCTGGGCCTGCACCATGTGCGCTTTGCGGGGAGTGGTTCGGCGCCGCTGTCGGATGAGATCATGAACTGGTATCGCAGCCTGGGGCTGGAGCTTTTGGAAGGTTACGGCATGTCGGAAAACTTCGCCTACTCCCATATGACCAAGCCGGGACGCTCTCGGGTCGGCTATGTGGGTGAGCCTCTGCCAGGCGTGGAGGTGAAGTTGAGCCCAGAGAAGGAGGTGCTGGTGAAAAGCCCCGCCACCATGCTCGGCTACTATAAGGATGAAGAGAAAACCGCGGAAGCTTTTACTGAGGATGGCTTTTTGCGTACGGGTGACCTGGGGGAGATCGACGAATCAGGTCGCTTGCGTCTGATTGGCAGAATCAAGGAGCAGTTCAAAACCAGCAAGGGGAAATATGTGGCGCCAGCTCCTATCGAGAATCGGATCCTGGCCCATCCCATGGTGGAAATGGCCTGTGTGGCCGGTGCCGAGTTCCCGCAACCTCACTGCTTGATCATGTTGTCGGAAGAGGCGATGCGATTGAAGAAAGAAGAAGCGGGCAGGAAGTCTGTGGAAGAGAATCTTTCCCTGTTGCTGCGTGAGGTGAATAAAACGGTTGATCCCCATGAAAGCCTCGGCTTTATGGTGGTGGTGAATGACCAATGGGGGATGGAAAACAATTTCCTGACACCGACCATGAAGCTCAAGCGCAACATTGTGGAGGAAACCTACAAACCTTACCTGAACGACTGGTATCAGCGCCGCGAACCGGTGATCTGGCAGTAAGGGGCAGTCATAGTCATGGGGCGGCTGTTCAAGCCGCCCTTATGGGTAATCCATTACAGGCGCTGGATCTGCTCACCTTTCTTGGCGCTACTCATGGAACGGTTGAGCAGAATGACGGGAATCAGTCCCAAACCGACAATCACCAAGTCCCCCAGCGCACTTTCCTTAATCAACTCGTGTGTTGCGTATTGGTGGACATGAGTGGCCAGGGTCTCAAAGTTAAACGGCCGCAGAATCAGGGTGGCCGGTAACTCTTTCATGCAATCGACAAATACAATAATGGCCGCGGTCACCATGCTGCGCCTTAGCAATGGGATATGAATGCGAAACAGCACACCAGTTGGGCGTGATCCCAATGACTGGGCCGCCATATCCATGGAGGGCGTGATCTGATCCAGGCCTGCCTGAAGGGCCCCCGCGGAAACTGCCAGAAAGCGAACCACATAGGCGAACAGCACGGCAAACAGGGTGCCGCTCAGTAACAAGCCCGAGGAAACACCAAAGTGCTGGCGTAGAAAGCCATCCAGGGTGTTGTCAAAGGCGGCAAAGGGCACCAGCACACCAATGGCCAGTACCGCACCCGGCATGGCATATCCCAGGGACGAAACGGCAACCACGGCGCGTACTGCCCGATGACGGTTAAGGCGGCGCGCGTAGGTCAGGATGAGCCCGATGGCAATGGTGGCTAGTGCCGCCAGGCCACTGAGTAGAAAGCTGTTGCGTGCATGGCTGATAAAGTCACTGGTAAAGCTTTGCTCGAAATACTGATAGGCATAATTGGCCAGGATGTAAAAGGGGATGAGAAACCCCAGGGTGATCAAGGCAAGGCAGAACAAAGTGGCCAGTGCAGCCTTTAGGCCTTTGAGATGATAGCGGGGCAGGTTTTTGTATCTGTCGGCAGACTGGTAATGTTTCTGGCGGGCCCGGGAACGCCGTTCCAGCCAGATAAAAAAGCACACGAACAGGAGCATGCAGCAGGCGATCTGGGCCGCGCCACCAATGTTGCCCATGTTGAGCCAGGTGTCGAATAGGCCTTGAGTCAGGGTCTGTACCGCGAAGTAATCGACAGTGCCGAAGTCGTTGAGGGTTTCCAACAGTACCAGTGTTAACCCAATGGCAATCGCCGGACGCGTCACAGGAAGCGAGACGCGCCAAAAACTCTTCCAGGGCGAGCAGCCCAGGCTACGGCTTGCCATGAGCAGAGACTGGGACTGCTCCATAAACGCAGCCCGGCTCAGCATATAAACGTAGGGGTAGAGCACCAGGGATAACATCAGGATGGCGCCGCCCAGGCTGCGGATCTCCGGAAACCAGTAGTCGCGGGCGGATTGCCAGCCAAACCAGTCCCGCAGCCCGGTTTGAACCCAGCCGGAGTACTCCAGCATATCCGTATAGACGTAGGCGATGACGTAGGCCGGCACCGCAAAGGGGAGTAGCAGCGCCCATTCGAAAAGCTTTCGCCCGGGAAAGCGGCACATGCTGATCAGCCAGGCGCTGGTGACACCAAAGACAAAGGTGAGAATGCCAACGCCAATGAGGAGCTGCAACGTCGTGCGAATATAGCGCGGGAGTACCGTATCAATCAGGTGGGGCCAGATATTTTCTTCTGGAAACAGCGCCACATAGAGCACGGATAAGATGGGCAGACAAACAATAAAGGCGACCGCCAGGGTGGTTATCATCCAGCCGCGGGGAGCCCGCACTCGGCTGCTGGAGAGAGTGTGGCGGCTGGTCTCGCTGATCAGGGCACCGCTTTGTATAGGGACAGTCACAATCTTACTTCAGGAAAATCTTCTGGTTCATGAAAAAGAATCGGCCCGCTCATGGAAGAGCAGGCCGGGTCTTGATCTGGCAGGCTACAAGTAGGTGTTAGCCATCATAGTTCACTTTATCCAGTAGCCGGACCGCGGCTTCCCGATGCTGGGCCACCTCGGTCAGCGGCAAGGGATCAGCCTTGAACTCGCCCCAGGAGGCAACAACGCCAGAGGGCTCCACCCGTGGGTTCACTGGGTATTCGGAGTTCTGCTGGGCGTACAGTTGCTGAGCAGCGGGTTGGGACAGGTATTCCATCAGTTTGATGGCATTTTCCTTATTCGGTGCGCTTTTGGTCAGCGCCATGCCACTTACGTTGACGTGGGTTCCCCGATCTTCCTGGTTAGGAAAGATCATGGTGGCGGCTTTGGCAATCGCCAGCTCTTCGGGGTTATCCTCTGTCAGCATGCGTCCGTAGTAGTAGCTGTTCATAATGGCGACGTCGCACACGCCTTCTTTCAGCGCCTTCAATTGCGCCCGATCAGCGCCTTGCGGCTTCTGGGCGAGGTTGGCTTTCAGGGCGCGCAGCCATTGCTCTGCTTTTTCCTCGCCATGGTGAGCGATCATGGAGGCTACCAGGGCGACATTGTAGGGATGCTTGCCCGGACGGGTGCAAACTCTGCCTTTCCACTTGGGGTCGGCCAAATCTTCGTAGGTTTTAATTTCGTCCGGCTTAACGCGGTCGGTGGCAACAAAAATGTTGCGGGCGCGGACCGTCAAGCCGTACCAGATCCCGTTAGGGTCTCGGTACTGGGATGGAATATTCTGTTCCAGAACATCGGTTTTCAACGGCTGGGCGACATTGGCTTTGACAAGCTCGCTAAGGTTTCCGATATCGACTGTTAGGACAATATCAGCAGGGCTGTTGATGCCTTCCCGCTTGAGACGCTCCAGAATACCCGTGCCATCGGCCACGACGTTGGTCTTGATGCCGGTTTCCTTGGTGAACGCCTCAAGGATGGGCTGCATCAGGTAGGGCTGGCGGAACGAGTAGATATTGACCTGTTCCGCTGCCAGTGCAGGCAGGGCGGTTGTGCTCAGCAGTGTACCGATCAGGAATGTTTTGGCCAGGTGACGAACAGTTTTTTTCATAAGCGAAACCTTAATCATCCTTGGGAAACGAGCGGGAGCCACGGATATTACTCTTTGTGCCGTTGCGTATTCGTGCCGTTGTGTAGAAGAGAAGGAGACTGCTTCCGAATTAGGGTGCGGAGCAGGAAAACGAGAATCATTCTTGATCCGAAGGGCGGTTTTGTCAAGACAAAAAAAGCGGTAACAGATCCGCTGTTCAGTGGATTGCGAACCGATCTGCTGGAATGAATGTAACTCCTTGCTATTATGGGGCGTAGCTGGAAACGTGCCTCTATAATAGAAACACTTGCAGCAAGTATGCTCGACCGAATCAAACGATGCTTCGATAACGAGAGGTTGCTTCCTGCAGCAGGCAGGAGCGGTGCCTGAAAAATAGATCGGATCGTAACCGACAGAGAGCAGCTACATGGTGGCCAATAAAAAATCAGAACAACGACAATATCCCCGTACTTTTTTGACTGCCCGAATTAAGGTGATTCATGAAAGTATCGGAGAGGGGATCTATGAGACCCGGGATATTTCCGATGGTGGGGTCTTTATTGTCGCCGGGGAGAAACCCTTTCCGCCCCTGGGCAGCATGGTGACGGTTCAGTTGCAGGGCTTGCCGATTCCCGCACCGGAAGTCTCCATGGTGGTGGTGCGGCGGGGCGTAGATGGATTCGGTTTGAGCTTTTCAAGAGATGAGCTTGGTGAAACGTCCTAATTGGACAGGACGAACTTTTTGGAGAGGATGAGGTGACAATGGTGATGAAGCGGGTGGCCCGTTGGAGTGCTCTGACTGTTTGGACAATATTGTTTTCCGGGTGCGCCTCTTACTATAGCCATTATGGCAGTTTTTCAGCGGAGAACTCCGCAGGTGAACTGCGAGAGTATCTGGTCAGTTGGCAGACGGCCGATTATCCCGACTGGTGGCTGCAGGAAGATCAAAGTACCCCCATTACGTTAAAAACCCAGTGTAGTGAACGGGAGATTCGTTTTCTGGATGCCTCCCATCAGAAGGGGAAACGTTGTGGTGACGGAAGCCAAGCTATCGCTTGGTGTGGCACGGAAGGTGTTGATTTGGCCGTAGATGATGCCGGGGCGGTGGATGCGGTGCCCTGTGGCTGGATTGCCGGAGAGGCCAAACGTATTTCGGAGCTGGGCGGTCAGTTGGAATTGGTGATGCGCTGTCGGCCAGCCCAAACGACGGTCGGAACTGGCGATGACCGCAAGAATATGGACTATCTAAAGGCCTCGGAAGTGCCCTATTGGGTCAGTGTCAGGAAAGTACCTCGTGGCAGTTTCCAGGATCGTCCGCCTCAGTTAGGAACTAAAATCTGTAAGGGCGACTCGTAAGTCTGCTTGTTTTTGATTCAGGGCTGGGAGCCTCCAGCCCTGGTTTCTCCAGATGATGGCTTTCTGCTATCCAGCTTCTTGCCACTATCCGGCTTCCTGCCACTATCCAGCTTCTTGTCGCTATCCAGTTTTCCGGCCGAGCCTAGGCTCGGCTTTTTTCGTGGGATAAAATTGCGGATCCACCCACGTTGCGGGTGTGAGGCGTGTCTCGTCTGTACTCTAGTGTCAAGTTCTGGAATGTTTTGTAACGAAACCGCCAAGGAATGTAGTGGAGCCTTGTTGGAGATCGTTCAAAATAAGAATCAGAAAAATCCTTTTGAACTATGGCCCTGTCCCGGTGACTCCTTATGATGATCAAGCGCATCAAAACACCTGTTTCTGATCTTAAGGTTGGCATGTTTGTCGCCGACTTGGATCGTCCTTGGGTGGAGACGCCATTTCCATTGCAAGGGTTTTATGTCCGCCACGCCCGGGATATTGAAGCGCTTGAGGCCTACTGCAAATACGTGTACGTCGACCGAGAGGTGGCCCCGGAAGAGCGCTCGTTTGAGCCCATGGCAGCAGGCGGGCCGGATAAAAAGACGGGGCAAACTTTAGTGTTGCCGCCGATTGTAGTGCGTAACCGTCAGGTCTATCAGGCGGCGATCCCGTTGAAAAAGGAAGCTGCCGTCGCGGAGAAGATCCATGCCCGGTTGACCAGGGTGCTGGATTCGGTTCGCGAGCGGCTGTCGAGCGGTCAGTTGGCCAGCTATGAAGAAGTAAGCCATGTCGCGGCGGATATGACAGAAAGCGTTATTCGAAACCCGGATGCGTTAATGTGGTTAACCCGGGTTCAGGCCAGAAGCGAGCACAGTTATCAACATGCGGTGAATGCCTCGGTATTATCCCTGGTCTTTGGCCGCCATCTGGGGCTGGAACCTTCCATTTTAAAAATGCTGGCAACCGGGGTGTTGTTGTCGCAAGTGGGCAAGGCCAAACTGCCACAGGCCCTGCTGGATAAACAGGGTATGCTGAAGCCCGATGAATTTGAGGAATATAAGAAGTTCGTCGACTTCGGGGTGGAGATTCTTCAAACAACGGGTTCCATTTCCCAGCAGGTGATTGCCGTTGTTGAGTTTCACCGGGAACGCCATAACGGCAGTGGCTTTCCCAAAGGGGTGACGGGTGAAAAAATCCCCCTGCTCGGCAAGATCGCGGGCATCGTGGATCATTATCAGGAGTTGACGGAGCCTCGTCAGGGCATCACGCCGATGACTTCCCTGGAGGCGGTCGCACGTTTGTATGAGTCCCGTAATATCGAGTTCCAGGAAGATCTGGTTGAGCAGTTTATCCAGGCAATTGGGGTTTATCCGACCGGAACCTTGGTGGAACTCAGCTCCCGGGAAGTCGGAATCATCGTCGGACATAATCCGGAGCGCAAACTATGGCCCAAGGTGATGGTCATCCTGGATGCGGACAAGAAGCCGCTGAAGCAGGGAAGGATTATTGACCTGAAAAGCCATAATGAAAAAGGCGGGATGGATGAAAAAATAAATATCGCCAGCAGCCTGCCACTGGGCGCTTATGATATTGATCCTACCCAGCTTCGCCTGCCCACGGGTGGAGGCCTGTGGGGCTTGCGGCGGTTGGTAAGCTAAGAGCATAGCTTATGCTGTGGCGAATAGTTTTAGCGCCAGGCGGGCTGGGAGTGCAATCCAAACGCTGCCCGGAAGTTGCGTAGTAGGTTTTATTAAGTCTGCTCGTTATCTTTTCATTGGGTTGGGATGAATCCGTACCTTTAAAGGCTTTTTGATCCAACGATAGTCATCAGCCAGCCGGATGTTGAGCCAGAGAGTGGCCTCTGCGGTGGGTTCCGTGGACACATTGTAGAACGTCACCTGCTGACGGGCTGGATCTCTGCTGTGAACAGCAACCACGCTGTCATCGGTACTGACCACTTCCAGTTCGGCGATGCTCAATTCGTTGCGGTGTCCGCGGATAGTGACCGTATGCAGGCTCCGGTCATTGGAAGCGATTTCGAAAGCAAAAGGCGACAAAGAGAGCCCGGTGCTTATGTTGTTGAAGATGAAATCCGACTGAGTCTGCATGTAAGAGGTAGCGTTACCTTCGGACTTGATACGGCGTCCAGCGTAAGGGTTGCTGCAAGTACTGTTTGAATAGCCATCGAAGCACAGCGCCCAGACAAACAGGTTTTCGGGAGCTGTGATCACTTCGTGGTTGCCAAAGTCTTTCGGTATTTTGTGAAAGTTGATTGGCTGATCGAGCGGATAAGCCGCAATATCATCCAGAATTTTATCCTGAATATAGATTCCATTTTTATCGTTATCGTCTGCGTCGAGGGAGAGTAGCAGACGAAAGACGTTGATCAGGTAATGATCAGTCAGGATCAGTTCCGACTCCACCGGCTTGTGGGTACTTAAGCCGTCGACCATGACGCTGTCATGCAGCTCGGCCAGGTGGGCGGGTTCCAGGTCCAGCGGGCTCAGCCTTTCTTTTGCGGGCACATTTTCTGCGAGGACAAGGCTGCCCAGGCGAAACGTGATCGTCTCACCGGGATAATAGCGAAAATCGCCCCGCGGGCCGGTAATGCCAGACTGGCTTTGGGTTTCATAACTCAGGCCGCGGATGCCGTTATGGGTAAGATAGCCAACCTGGGCATCGTTGTCGCTACTACCGCCACCGCTGCTGCAGCCGGCCAATACGCAGGAGCACATGATTAAGCTAAAAAGTCGTTTCATGAAAGATCGGTCCCTGAGTCACACCGAGATGATTGAACCCGATTATATCGGGCTATGGCTTCTCTAACCGGAAACATATCTCAGAATTAGGGGAGCAGGTGGCCGATTGTTCCCGGATCCGTGGGGTTTAGGGCTTGAATTTCCTTGGTTTGCCACCATCAAGAGTAGCTATTCAGTGGTCGAGGCAGGTCATGGCGGCAGCACTTAGTATTCGTGAACTTCGGAAAACCTACAAAAATGGCATGGAAGCGCTGAAGGGGATTAACCTGGATGTGGAAGAAGGGGACTTCTTCGCGCTGTTAGGGCCTAATGGTGCCGGTAAGTCCACGACGCTTGGCATTGTCTCTTCCTTGGTCAACAAAAACTCGGGCAGTGTCCGAATTTTTGGATATGACCTGGATACTCAGCTGGCCCAGGCCAAAATGCACCTGGGGGTGGTGCCTCAGGAGTTTAACTTTAACCAGTTTGAAAAGGTCTATGACATTCTGGTGACGCAGGCGGGCTTTTATGGGATTACGGCCCGTCAAGCGAGTGATACCATTGAGCGGTTACTGCAAGAGCTCGGCTTGTGGGATAAGCGCCATGTTCAGGCCCGTACCCTGTCAGGCGGTATGAAGCGCCGGTTGATGATTGCGCGAGCATTGGTTCACCATCCCAAGCTGCTGATTCTGGATGAACCCACTGCGGGGGTGGATGTAGAGTTGCGGCGCTCCATGTGGAAGTTCATGCAGGATATCAATCAGGCCGGTACAACCATCATTCTCACCACCCATTATCTAGAGGAAGCGGAAGCCCTCTGTCGTAATATTGCGATTATTGACGGCGGAGTGATCCTGGAGAATACCAGCAAGCGCGATCTGCTGCGCAAACTCCATCTGGAAACATTTCTGCTGGATGTGCGCGAACCTTTGGCGCACCTGCCAGAATTGCGAGATATTGCGGCCCGGCTGACCCGGGAGGGTGGCCTGGAAGTGGACCTTCCTGCCGGTCAGACCCTCAATCAGGTCTTTGCTGAGCTGACGGAGCAGGGGATCGAGGTGACCAGTATGCGGGCCAAGAGCAACCGGCTGGAAGAGCTGTTCCTGAGCCTGACCGAATAAACCAATTTCTAAGATTGGGGCCTGTTAGCGGACTCGCGAGCTTGGCCCTGAGAGCCTTTGATGGGGAGTTGTCATGGGGTTTCGCGCCATCTGGGTCGCTTATATAACACTGGTAACAAAAGAAGTTCGCCGCTTCATGCGGATTTGGCCGCAAACCTTGCTACCGCCGGCCATTACCATGGCGTTGTATTTTGTGATCTTTGGCAATCTGATCGGTTCCCGGATCGGCGAAATGGGCGGGTACCGGTACATGGAGTTTATTGTGCCCGGCCTGATCATGATGTCCGTGATCACCAACTCCTATTCCAATGTGGCATCGTCATTTTTCAGCACGAAGTTTCAACATAGTGTGGAGGAGTTGCTGGTCTCGCCAGTGCCGAACTGGACCATTTTGCTCGGCTATGTGACGGGTGGTGTCGCCCGGGGGCTGGCGGTGGGTTTGATCGTGACCCTGCTTGCACTGTTCTTCTCTGATTTGAGGGTGCAGCATCTGCTGCTGACCATAGCCATGGTGGTGCTGACCGCGATTTTGTTTTCCCTCGGCGGGTTTCTCAATGCCTTGTTTGCCCGTACCTTCGATGATGTGTCGATCGTGCCTACGTTTGTTCTGACACCGCTGACTTATTTGGGCGGGGTATTCTATTCCATTGCGCTGCTGCCGGAGCTTTGGCAAAAGCTGTCCATGGCCAACCCGATTCTCTATATGGTCAATGCGTTCCGCTACGGTATTTTGGGCGTGTCTGATATCCCGGTAGGTGGGGCGTTTGCCATGGTGTGCGGCTTCATTCTGGTGATGTATGCTGTTGCTTTGTATGTGTTGAATCGAGGGATCGGTATCCGCCACTGACAGCATACGCCTGTCTGTCCACCAAGGTTAACGCCGGGTTCTAATTAAGTGTTTATTTGGCCTGAACCAGGCCCGATTGAGGTTGTTATGTCGTTACAGGATTCCCCTCTGGGGAAGCAGACCCAATATGTTTCGGAGTATGCGCCCCATTTGTTGCATCCCATTCCCAGAGCGGCTAACCGCCAGGGGTTAGGGCTGAAGGACGGGCCGCTGCCATTTTTGGGTGTGGATATCTGGAATGGCTATGAATTGTCTTGGCTCAATCCAAAAGGCAAGCCGGAAGTCGCGGTCTCGGAATTTCGTATTCCCTGCGAAAGCCCCAACATTATTGAAAGCAAATCCTTCAAGCTTTATCTCAACTCGTTGAATCAAAGTCGCTTTGCGTCTTTTGAGGCGGTTGAGGCTGCATTGTGTCAGGATCTGTCAGAGGCGGCAGGTTGTCCGGTGGCGGTCAAACTATTTCCTTTGGCGGATGCGCCCCAGACACAGCGGGTTGCCGAGGGTGACTGCATTGATGGGCTGGATATTGAGGTGGAACATTATCATCCAGCTCCGGAGTTGCTCCAGGCGGACTCATCAGAGCTGGTGCAGGAAGTGCTGGTGAGCCATTTGCTGAAGTCCAACTGTCCGGTCACGGGCCAGCCCGATTGGGCCAGCGTGATCATTGACTATGACGGTCCACGGATCGATCGGGCCAGCCTACTGCGCTATATCATATCCTTTCGGGATCATCAGGATTTTCACGAGCATTGCGTGGAGAGAATGTTCTGTGACTTGCGGGCCCGCTGTCAGCCCCGGCGCCTGAGTGTCCATGCGCGCTACACCCGTCGGGGTGGTCTGGATATCAATCCGGTTCGCGCGACCTCTACGTCAGCGGTTGGTAATCCCCGGTTGGTGCGGCAATAAAGGTTGCTGAAACCCCTTCTGGCCAAGCCACGCGATTGGCTAAGCCTGGCGATGAGAGAAAAGATCAGTCGCCATGCTTGAGCTTCTCGGCGGCGTTTTCGAGTGCCTTGACGATCAGATCCCGGTCTCGGGGAGTGACTTTGTCCGTATCAAGATACATGGCAAAGCCTTCGGTTTCGTGCTCCATAAAGCTCTGATTGCCGCCGATATCCCGTCGAAAATCCACGATGGAATAGATGGCAATCGGACGGGTAAAGCCCTTGACCACGATTTCTCCCTTGTCCCGACACATAATCGTGTCCTTGATCAGGGAAAAGGTCTCGTAAGACACCAAAATCTCACCGGGCTCGGCCATGGATTCCAAGCGACTGGCCAGATTCACCTCTTTGCCGATGATGGTGTAGTCCATCCGGTTTTCCGCGCCAAAGTTCCCCACGGTACAGTAGCCAGTGCTGATTCCCATGCGGATCTGGAGTGGGGTGCGGATGCCCTGGCTCTTCCATTTCTGGCGTAGAATCTTCATATGCTTGCGCATTTCGATCGCCATGGCGACACAGGCAAACGTGTCTTCTTTTGAGCCTCGGCTGGTGGGGTCGCCGAAAAAAATCATGATGCTGTCGCCGACGAATTTGTCGATGGTGCCGCCGTATTTCAGGGCGATTTGCGACATTTCATTGAAGTAGTTGTTCAGCAGCTCCGTCAGGCTCTCGGGTTCCATTTCGTCTGACAGTTCCGTGAATCCTTTAATATCGGAGAAAAACACCGTTAGTTTTTTGCGCTGGGTTTCCAGGCGTACGTCCCGTTCGCCGGTAAAAATAGACTGCCACACTTGGGGGGACAGATATTTGGCGAGCTTATGGGAGAGGGAAATGGACTGCTCCCGCTGGTTTTGAATGAGCGATTTCGCCTGAACCAGGGCGCGGGCTTGCTGGTGCGTGTAGTAGGCGGTGACACAGATATAGATGGCCACGCCAATTCCGCCCACCAGGATCACCAGTGGCGGAGTGGTGGGGGAAAACTGCAGCCCATGGTAGATAGATGTCACGGTAAATCCGGCCAGGGTCGCCAGATTGCCATGAATCCAGGTGGGCATGCCTCCCACGATAATGAAGCTGAAGTTCAGCATTAGCAGAAAGTACAGGGTCGGTGCCAGGCTGAAGTCCATCAGCACAATAATGATGCCGCCAGCCAGCGCGTCGATGATGAGCAGGTTTTGTCGTACCTGGGGTGTGCTCTGCTTTTTGAGGTATCTCAGCGTAAAGTAGAGCAGATGGGGCCAGAGCATTGCCACTGGCACCAGCCAGATCAGATAGGCGCTGAAGTGGTCCACATAAATGCCGGCGATGATGGTTGCCGCTGATGCCAGATAAGCCAGTACTCGGGCGTTATAGTCGGGCATCGGCGGGATGGCAACGGGACGGGCTCCGCTCTTCCGGCGGTTAAGTCGGTTGACGGTCATGGGAGTTATGGGCTTGCTTGTCAAAACTTGATCCGGCCTGTCAGCATGTCTTTCAGCATCACCCAGTCACCCAGAAAACTATAGAAAGGATGCTTGAAGGTGGCCGGCTTGTTCTTTTCGAACACGAAATGGCCGATCCAGGCAAAGCCATAGCCGACAAGGGGAAGTAAAAGAAGATAGCGGAACTGGTTGCTAAACAGGGCGTAGAACAGAACGACTAGAACCAAAATGCTGCCGACATAGTGTAAGCGGCGACAAGTCTGGTTGCTGTGCTCGGCCAGATAGAAAGGATAGAACTCCTTGAAATTGGCAAACTCACGTACTTCTGCCATAGAATCTTGCCCCACTACCAATACGCTGTTTTTATTTGTTTTTGCTTGGCGTCGCCTGGTTTGGCGGGTTGGCTGAAAGCCGGCGGTGCGGCATGTTCAAACCGGGCTTCGCGCATCCTTGCCATTGCTGTAGCTTTATATGCCGTTGGCAATGCTCGCCAAATTGTCGACTGAGTCACATGGTTCGTAAAGTCGTCGAGCTTGGCCAGCTACAGTGGAAGACTAACAGTATTAGTGTTAGTTCACAATTCTAAAATAATTGACGTTGCGTTTGCCTCAGTCTTGTCAGGAGTTGTTCATGGATAATCTCGAGTTGTTGGAGGGGAGGGTCTCGGCGCCCTTGCTGCATGAGCCCGCGCCGCCCCCGGCGGTGGTTGAGCAGGCGATTCGCGCGGCGATCAGGGCGCCGGATCATGGCCAGCTCAAGCCCTGGCGTTTTTTGACGATCCGGGGGGAGGGACTGAACCAGTTAGGGGAGTTGCTGGTGAAAGCAGGGGTGGCGAAGGATCCGGCCACTGACGAGCGTGAAACCAACAAGCTGCGCAATATGCCCCACCGGGCCCCCATGGTCATTGTGGCGATTACCCGTTTACAGGAGAACCCGAAGGTTCCTGCCAATGAGCAACGGCTGTCGACGGGGGCGGCAGTCATGAAAATGATGCTGGCGCTTCATGCGCAAGGTTACGGCAGTATGTGGCGCACCGGTTGGCTGGCGTACGACCCGGTTGTGGAGCAGGGGCTCGGCTTGTCGGAAAACGAGGAAATAGCCGGGTTCATCTATGTTGGAACGGCCAGCGGAAAAGAGCGTCAGGCACCGAAGCTGGATCCTGCCGACTTTTGCCAGGCGTGGGGGAGCGACTGAGAGATGCGGGGCCAGCGCCCCGCCATGATCAGCTAGAAGTCTTCCGGATCGGGAATCTCTCGAGAGGCACGGACCGCGGCAGGAGCCACGACACTGGTGCGATAGCCTCGCAGAGACTTTGCATTAAAGCTTTCGATCGCTTCTTCTTCCAAAGCAACTAACTCTTCCCGGGAGCTGGCTTCCGCCCACTCCTGCACGTCGAAGCTGTGGGCGCCGTATTGGCGAATTTCGTCATACAGAGGGAATTCCAACGGCAGCCCGGCTGCGAGCACCAACTGGGACCAGCGGTCATCAACTGACTCCCGGGTAGTCCCGACATAGACTTGCTGAGTTACTTTGTTTGTCACGGTAAATACGATCACGTCGTTACCTTCTAAACATATCTGGGCTAGTGGAATGATTGGGGTGACGGGATTCCGTACACCGTGGACTAGGCCGCGTGGAGCGCGATCCAGAGACTGCCATAAGCAGTTTTGCGCCCATTATACGAGTGATTCGGTGGAGGGGAAGTCTTGACAAAAATGTCAGAAAACACCTCATGCCAGGCTGGATTTGCCGCAATCGCGATAGTTTTTCCCCTTCTTTTGCCGGCGGTGGCAAAGTGCTGCCGCCGCCGCTTCTTTTTATCTGTATAAAGATCTCTTGAAAATAAATTAAGTCCTTGAAAAATAATGATGTTTAAAATTTGGCACTGTCATTGCTTTTACCCTGGCAAAGAGAATTGTTTGCCGCATTCAGGGTGGCAGTTGAGAGGGTAGAGCAGATGGCGATTAATTTTGATAAAGCATTGGGGATTCATGAAAGAGCCCTGGGGCTTCGCTCCCAGCGGGCTGAAATCCTCGCCAACAATCTGGCTAATGCTGATACGCCCGGCTTCAAAGCGCGCGATATGGACTTTCAGGCCATGTTGGCGGGTCAGATGGAGTCTGCCGCACCCCTGCGCACCACTAACGAGCGTCATCTGACGACTGCAACTCCGGCTACTGGTGAGCTGCTTTATCGTAACCCGATTCAGCCCGCAATTGACGGCAATACGGTGGATACCCAGCAGGAGATGGCCGAGTTTTCCAAGAATGCCTTGAGCTTCCAGGCCAGCTTCCAATTCCTGAACAGCAAGTTTAAAGGCCTGACCTCGGCGATTAAAGGAGAGTAATGATGTCCCTTAACAATATCTTTGATATCGCTGGCTCAGCCATGACCGCGCAATCCATCCGGCTGAATACAGTGGCCAGTAACCTCGCCAACGCCGAATCCGCCAGTAGCAGTGTTGAGACGACCTATCGTGCTCGCAAGCCCATTTTTGCTGCAATCCAGCAGCAGGCGCTCAATGGCCTGTCGGGCGGCATGGAGGATCCGGCCAGCAAGGGAGTACAGGTTGCGGGGATTGTGGAAAGTGATGCGCCGCTGGATATGCGCTATGAGCCGAATCACCCTATGGCCAATGAAGACGGCTACGTGCTGTACCCGAATGTGAATGTGGTGGAAGAAATGGCCGATATGATCTCTTCCTCTCGCAGTTTTCAGATGAACGTGGAAGTTATGGATTCTGCAAAAACCATGATGCAGCGCGTATTAACACTTGGGCAATAAGGGTTGGGGCAGAGGACTAGGAAATGAGCATGAATAGTGTAAGTGGCGCCAACGACATCCTGAGCCAATATGCCATCGCTCCCAAGGAGAAGCAGAACTCCAATGAGCTGGGGCAGGATGCGTTCATGGAGTTGCTGATTACTCAGTTGAATAATCAGAACCCCTTGGAGCCCCAGGACAACTCGCAGTTTATTGCCCAGCTGGCGCAGTTCAGTTCCCTGGAGGGCATTCAGCAGCTGAACAATACCGTTAGCACCACCGCCAGTCAGTTCCGCTCGACCCAGGCACTGCAGGCGTCAGCCATGGTGGGGCGTTCCGTGTTCGTGCCGACCGATAACGCGACTTTGGGAGCAAGTGGTTCTGTCTCAGGTTTTGTGGATCTGGGAGTTGCGGCGGGCGATTTGCGAATCAACATCTACAACCCCACCGGTGAGCTGGTGCGTCAGATTGAACTGGGCACTCAGGAGGCGGGTGAAGTGGAGTTTGTCTGGGATGGCAAAAATGATAAGGGAGAGGCGGTGTCGGCCGGTGCCTATCAGGTCCGGGCTGAGGTGTCCGCAGGTGGTGTTTCTGAGCAGTTGCAGACCTATATCAGCTCCAATGTGAACAGTGTGTCGATTGCGAAAAATGGCGCGTTGACATTGAACCTGGCCGGGCTGGGTCCCATTGCCGTCGAAGACGTTCGCCAAATTAACTAAAAGAATTTTGCCTAAAGTAGAGGTGTAGTATGCCATTCAATGTCGCATTATCCGGCCTGCGGGCTGCCTCCACCGACCTCGAGGTTACCGGTAATAACGTTGCCAATGCCAGCACCACAGGTTTCAAGAAGTCGTCGGTTCAGTTCGGCGATCTCTATGCCAGCAGTTTTCTGAGTGGCTCCATTAACCAGATCGGTAGTGGGGTGAGAGTTCAGACTATTTCCCAGAACTTTGGTCAGGGCAGTATTTCTGTTACCGCCAATAGCCTGGATCTTGCCATCAATGGTGAAGGCTTCTTTGTGCTGGATCATGGTGGTGAGCGCCGCTATTCCCGAGCCGGGCACTTTGGCGTTGATAATCAGGGCTATATCGTCAATAACACGGGTATGAAAATTCAGGGTTATATGGGCGAGGCCAATGGTCCGTTGGGCCCACTGCGTGTGAGCAGTGAAAACCTGGCGCCTCGTCGTACCGAGGATGTGATGGCCAGTCTGAACCTGAACTCCAGTAGTGCGACCATTCCGCAAGCGTTGAGCAGCCTTACCCCTGGGCTGGACCGGGTGCTGACCGTGACTTTGGCGGATGGGTCTGTTGCCAGGCTGCAAATTTCTGCCGCTGATACGGCAGAGGATATTGCCAAT